>Ga0184628_10000834_pt1 | contig 15792 bp, 14 predicted proteins | sample PLM4_5_b1_FD_133149 | JGI IMG/M metagenome (GOLD analysis project Ga0184628, IMG submission 133149) | Groundwater sediment microbial communities from an aquifer in East River, Colorado, USA - PLM4_5_b1 | ecosystem: Environmental > Terrestrial > Soil > Riparian zone | place: USA: East River... | reverse complement strand
CTCCCTGGCACCAAATCCGAAGCGTGAGGGAACTCACGCGAGATTAATCCACGCTGATCTTGCGCGGCTTGACCTGTTCCGACTTCGGAAGGGTCAAGGTGAGGACGCCCTGCTCCACGCGCGCGCTGATGCGGGCGGTGTCGATCGCCGGATCCAATTGGAAGACGCGGCGGAAACTGGCATCGCGTGATTCGCGGCAGAGGACTTCGCCCGGACCGGCGGCCAACTCGCGGTTTCCGACAATGGTCATCTCACAGCCTTCCAGCGTAATCTCCAGGCCTTCTTTCGTTACTCCCGGCATTTCGGCTTCGAGAACATAACCGTCCCCGGTTTCGAAAATGTTCACCTCGGGGGCAACATAATCGACTGGGCGGGCCTGGGCCGGCCGGGTTTCTTTCTGCAACGTGGCTTTCATGGTGTTCAATTCTTTCGTTTTCTGTTGTTCAAGTTGGGCCCGGGGCACTCTGACCCGCCGGGCGGTTTGGCTGCTTAGTTGATGTTGACGTCAATGTGCTTGGGCTTGGCTTCCTCGGCTTTCGGCAGAGTGACCGTCAGGATGCCGTCTTTGTACTGGGCTTTCACCTTGTCGCTCTGCACCAGGGTGGGCAGCGCCACTGTCCTTTGGAAGCGACCGAAGAACCGTTCGGCGCGGTAAACCTCCGCTTCTTCCTTCTTCTCCTCGTATTTCCTCTCGCCGGAGATGCTCAGGTTGCCGTCATGCAGCGAGACCTCAATATCTTCCTTCTTCAAGCCGGGGACTTCCAGGCGAACCACCACGTTGTCCTTGTCCTCGAACATATCGAGTGCGGGAGTCCACCCGCTGAGAAGCTGGGAGGTGCGCGCAAGTTCAGCCATGGGCGCTTCGAACAGTCGATCGATCTCCTCGCGGAGATCCGTCAACCGGCCGAAATGCGGCCAGGCACTCAATTCAGGACGATGCCAACGAATTAATCCATTCATGCTTATTATCCTTTCTTCGATATTCAATTTGTTCGGTTTTTGATTTGTAACCGAGATAGAGAATAGCTTTGAGAATGCCAAGATCCAGTCACTGGCATAACATATTATTCCGCAACAACTTGCTATACTAACAGACAAAAGCACGAATGACATTTATGAGCCAATTAGTCTCTTGATACGGCTCACATCAAATTCTTACTGAGCCATAATGTCTCACTCCGTAAGCTAAAAAACGTGGCAGCTTGAGACTGCCACGTTTCAGAGATTCTTGGGTCGTTCCCAGGGCTTAATCGAACGCGTGTCCGGCGCAGCAAAGGACGTTGCGGACCTTGTGGCGAACCAGGTCTTTGACCTTGTTGCGGGCGGGGCCGAAGTATTTTCGAGGATCGAACTCCTTGGGGTTTTCGGCGAAAGCTTTGCGGATGGCGGCGGTCATGGCCAGGCGCAGGTCGGTATCTATGTTGACCTTGGTGCAACCGACGCGGCGGGCGACTTCGATGTCGGCTTCTGCCACGCCAGCGGTGTCGGTGCCCATCTTGCCGCCGTACTTGTTGATTTCTTCGACGAGGTCCTTGGGCACACTGGAGGCGCCGTGAAGCACCAGCGGATAGTCGCCGAGGCCGGCATCCATGAGGGCTTTCTTGATCGCCTTCAGGCGTTCCAGGTCGAGGTGCTGCTCACCTTTGAACTTGTATGCGCCGTGGGAATTGCCGATAGCAACGGCCAGGGAATCGACGCCCGACTGCTTTACGAAATCGACAGCTTGTTCCGGGTGCGTGTAATGACCTTCGGTGGAGTAGGCGCCGCCCTCCTCCCCTTCGTCAAACTGGGCGCCAACGAGGTGGCCGAGTTCGCCCTCAACAACGCAATTGTGCTTGTGCGCATAATCGACGACGCGGCGGCAGACTTCGACGTTCTTCTCGTAGGGTTCGTGGCTGGCGTCGATCATGACGCTGGTAAAGCCTTCGTCGATGCACTGTTTGCAGAGCTCGAACGAATCGCCGTGGTCGAGATGGACGGCAATGGGAATGGTGGAGAGGCTTACGGCCGCCTCGATGAGTTTCTTGAGGTAAACCGGGTTGGCATATTGCCGGGCGCCCTTGGAGATCTGCAGCATCACGGGCGCCTTTTCCTCTTCGCAGGCTTCCACGATCGCCTGCAGGAGTTCCATGTTGTTAACGTTGAAAGCGCCGAGGGCGTATTTGCCTTTCAGAGCTTTGGCAAACAACTCTTTGGTATGTGTCAGTGGCATAAAACGTATTCCAGGTAATGAGCGATTTGGGTCACTGGCCGCAACTCCTGCGACCGAGGGGGCATAGTAGGCATTTGAAAAGCCGATGAAAGCAAAAAAACGGGGACACACGGTGTAGTTCGATTAGGTCCGCAAATCCGCTCCAACACGGGAGCTACGCGGTAACCAGCCGATACCAATTGTCTCGCTGGCGCGGCTCATAACCCAACTCCGATATCAGCCGCTGCATATCCGCCACGGTCATGCGAAAGGTGGTGCCCGCCTGGGAAACCACATTTTCCTCGATCATGATGCTGCCCAAATCGTTAGCTCCGTACTTGAGGGCCACCTGGCCGATTTCCTGCCCCTGGGTAACCCACGAGCTTTGGACATTCTCGAAGTTGTCGAGATATATGCGAGCCAGGGCCTGGGTGCGGAGGTATTCATGTGCGCCCACGGTCGGCGCCCGCAGCTTGGTATGCTCGGCCTGAAACGTCCAGCAGATGAACGCGGTGAATCCTTTGCTCTGGTCCTGCTGCACCCGCAATCGATCCAGGTGTTCGATGCGGTCCTCGATGGTTTCGACGTGGCCGAACATCATGGTGGCGGAGGAATTGAGGCCCAGGCCGTGTGCCACATCCATCACCCGCAACCAGTCGTCGCTCATCGCCTTGAGAGGTGAAACCCGCTGGCGAACGCGGTCCACCAGAATTTCGCCGCCGCCGCCCGGGATGGAGCCGAGTCCCGCCGCTCGAAAATCGGTGATGATCTTTTCGAGCGGCTCCTGAAACACCTGCTGGAAGTGAACGAACTCGCTGGGGCTAAAACCGTGGATATTCACTTGCGGAAATTTGTCCCGCATGTGGGAAAGCAGGTCGAGATACCATTGCTTGCTGAGCCCGGGGTGATGCCCGCCCTGGAGCAGGATCTGCGTGCCGCCCAGCGCAATCGTCTCCTCGATCTTCTGGTCCATCTCCGCCAGGCTGATCACATAGGCATCGGCGTCCTTCTCGGTGCGATAAAACGCGCAGAACTTGCAGTAAACGTTGCAAACGTTCGTGTAGTTGATGTTTCGGTCGATGATGTAGGTGACAATCTCGTTGCCGCGACCGGTGTAGGCGGGAGCCTTTCGCAGCTGCCGCCGGCGATCAGCCAGGGCGCCCAGTTCTTCGAGCGGGAGGTGATAAAGACGCAACGCCTCCGCCGGATTGACCCGATGGCCATCCCAAACCCGTTGCAGCAATTCGTCGAGCGAAGCGTCGTAAATCACGCCGCCAAGGTAGCCGAGAATCCAAGCGCAAACAAGCGGCACCGGGGCCTTGCTCCGGCACGTCAAGAAAGCTTATGTTTCCCGCCATGACATCCCCCGCCTGTCGTCTAGCGCCTTTCACCCCCGGACTGATCAGCCTGGTGGTGGCCCTTAATCTCTTTTGGCCCGCAACTCCGGTCGCAGCGCAAGCGCAGGAAGCTCGATTACGGGTGTTCCTGCTGGATGCCGCGAAGCTTCAGACCATCCGGGAGAAAATCCAGCGAGGGGATCCGGACCTGGTTCCTGCGGCGGAGCGGCTAAAAGAAGACGCGCGCAAAGCGCTCAAGGCCGGGCCTTTTTCCGTGGTCGATAAAGGCGTCTCGCCGCCAAGCGGAGATAAGCATGATTACATGAGCCAGGCACCCTATTTCTGGCCCAACCCGGCGACTTCGAATGGGCTGCCCTACATCCGAAAGGATGGAGAGCGCAACCCGGAGATCAACAAGATCTCGGATCACCGGCGGCAGAACGACATGATCGAGGCGGTGGAAACGCTCGCGCTGGCTTACTACTTCCTGGGAGACGAAGCCTACGCTGCAAGAGCGGCCGGCCTGTTACGAACCTGGTATCTTGAGCCGACGACCAGGATGAATCCGAACCTGCAATTCGGACAGAGTGTTCCGGGCGTGAACACCGGGCGCGGCATCGGGCTGATCGAGACCGCCGGCCTGCCTCGCGTGATCGATGCGATTGGACTATTGCTCGGCTCAAAAAGCTGGACAGCGGCGGACCAGCGCGGGCTGGAAAAATGGTATGCCGACTTTCTCGACTGGATGCAGACCAGCCGCCACGGAAAGGACGAGGCCGCAGCGAAGAACAACCACGGGACATATTATGATGTGCAAGTGGTGTCCTTCGCCCTGTTCCTGGGAAAAAAGGAGCGCGCTGTGGAAGTTCTAAACGCAGCACGCCAGAATCGGATCGCAGCCCAGATCGAGCCCGATGGCCGGCAGCCCCTGGAATTGGCGCGGACCAAGTCGTGGGGATACAGCGTGATGAATTTGCGGGGATTGATGAATCTCGCTTTGCTGGGAGAAAGTGCAGGGATGGACTTGTGGCATTTCGAAACACCGGATGGCCGCAGCCTCCGCAAGGCGTTGGATTACCTCGTGCCCTTCGCACTCGAAAAAGCCAAATGGCCGCACCAACAAATTGGCGGCTGGTCGCCGGACGGGTTATACCCCCTGCTGCGCATCGCCGCCGTTAAAATGCCGGGACGAAATGACGCCGGCCGACTGGAGAAGATCCCCGCAGTCGATCCAGCCACCCGCAGCCGGCTGGTTGGGATGTAATCCTCGGGAACCGCGAAACGGGCGTGGCTCTGCGAGAGCGGCGCGTTTTCTTGTCCCGGCGTCAGCGGGTGTTCTTGTGCAGCGAGACCGACTTGTATCAGGCCAAAGGCCCTGCCTCACACCAGTCATCAGGCCGTTGGCCTGCAATTGAAAAACGCACCATAAACCCAGGGCGTTGCCCTGGGCTGGTATGAGACAGACCGTTGGGCTGCCTCCCGAACTGGTTCCCCTCTCGGATTTAAGACCTTCTCGAACTTGAAACCTTCCCGAACTTCTTGCCTTGCCAAATTGTGACAACAAAATCCGAGTTGTTACAGAAACAAGATCGGTATATTAATCACCGCCCATCCCAGCGAATCGTCTTTCCCTTGGAAACCTTGAATTCCTTCGTAATCGAACCATAACGGAGGCGGACGGGATTGCCCGCGGTGGAGCGAACGGTGGCACCAGTAAGCTTTCCTTCCTTCCACTGCAGGTCAACCTCAAACCCTCCGCGAGCGCGCAGGCCTTTCACACTCCCGGTTGGCCACGCGGTGGTGAGCGCCGGAAGCAACTCGATCTCGAAGGGGAAATTACCGCCGGTCGCGCTGAGAGCGCGGCTCTGCATCAGCATCTCGGTAATTCCAGACGCGCCGCCGAAATTGCCATCGATCTGGAACGGCGGATGCGCGTCGAACATGTTCGGGTAAGTGCGCGAGGGACTGAACAGGTGCCGTATGATGCTGAAGGTGCGTTCGCCGTCATGCAATCGGGCCCAGCAGTTGATCCGCCAGGCAATGGCCCAGCCGGTGGTGATGTCGCCCCGTTTGTTCAGGGTCACTTTCGTGGCGGCCGCGAGATCCGGGGTGTCGAACACGTTGATCTGACTGCTGGGGTAGAGGCCGTAAAGGTGCGATATATGGCGATGTTGCTGCTCCGGGGCTTTTGCGTCCCAATCCTCCAACCACTCCTGCAACTGGCCCTCCTTCCCGATCTGATTCGGCGCGAGACGGGCGGATGTGGCGACGAGCTGCTGGCGGAAGTCGGCGTCCGTGCTCAGTATTTCCGAGGCCTTGATGCAGTTGGCAAACAGGTCTCGCAGAATCTGAGAATCCATGGATGGCCCGGCGCAAACCGAGGTGCCAAACGGGTGCCCGTTTTCGGGCGACATCGAGGGACTCGTAACCAGCCATTTGTTATTAGGCTCCTCCACCAGGGTGTCCAGGAAGAAAATGGCGGCGCCTTTCAGCACCGGATACACTCCCGCAAGGTATTTCCTGTCCCCGCTGAATTCGAAATGATCCCATAGGTGCTGGCTAAGCCAGGCGCCGCCCATTGGCCACATGCCCCACGCGGGGCCATCGATCGGCGCGGTGGCCCGCCAAAGGTCGGTGTTATGGTGGGTGACCCAGCCCCGGGCGCCGTACATGTTCGCCGCGGTGCGTGCGCCAGTCTCGGAAAGCTCCTTCACCATGCCCACGAGAGGCTCCACGCATTCGGCCAGATTGCAGGCTTCGGCAGGCCAGTAGTTCATCTCGGTGTTGATGTTGATGGTGTATTTGCCGCCCCACGGAGGACTCATGCTGTCGTTCCAGATGCCCTGCAATCCCGCAGGCTGGGTGCCGGGCCGTGAGCTGCTGATCAACAAATACCGGGCGTATTGGAAGTAGAGGGTGGCAAAATGCGGGTCATTGCTCTTGGCAAAACTCTCGATCCGGTCGCTGGTAGGCAGCTTCATCGCGCTGCTCGTGCCCAGGTCGAGGGCAACCCGCCGGAACAACCGCTGATGCTCGGCAACATGGGCGCTCAGCAATTTCGCATAGCTCTTTCCTGCTGCGGCGGCGATCTGCTTCGCCGCGATCGCCGCGGGGTCGCCGGTGACATCTTTATAACTCCTGTAGCTCGTCGCGCCAGCATTCAGGATCACCACAGAATCAGCGTTGGCGACGGAAACGGCGTTCGCCGTGGCGGAGGTTTGCCCTCCCTTCGCCAAAATCTTAGTCCGGGCCTGGAATTTCAGCGCGCCATTGATTCCGGCGGAACCCCCATTGCTGCCGGTCATTACCAGCGTATCACCCGATTCGACCGTCACCGTCGCCTTCTGCGGAGTCTTCGTAGAGGCAGCGAACCCAATCTTGCCGGGCTTGTCGGCGGTGAGCCGAACAACGATCACCTGGTCGATTGGGCTGGCAAACACTTCGCGGGTGAACTTTACCCCTTGGGCACTGTAGGTTACCGTGGCAACAGCAGTATCTAAATTCAGTTCGCGCCGATAGTTCTCGACCGTGGCGGTCTCCGGGAATAACAGCATTAAATCACCAATCGTCTGGTAGGGCATCTGGCTGAGGGGCTTGGCCATCACCTTGGCGCCGATCAGGCGTTCCGCCTCCTTGTATTTGCCTTCGGAAATCAGCCGGCGCGCCTCCGGCAACGCTGCCTTGGCATCCGGGTTCACCGGGTCATAGGGTCCGCCAGCCCAAAGCGTGTCCTCGTTGAGCTGCAGCCGCTCCTCGTTCACGCCGCCAAACACCATCGCGCCCAACCGCCCATTCCCGACCGGCAAAGCTTCAACCCATTGTTTCGCCGGCCGACGATACCAAAGCGACAATGGTTCGGCGGGCGCTGCCGCGAGGCCGTTGAGTTGCACTTCGGCAGCCAGAGCAGGGAAAAGTGCGATCAATCCAAAGGCAACCAGAAGAAAGCGTTTAATCATGCCCGCCTTGATAATCGCGATGCCCCCTGAATTCAAGGCTGCTCTTTGTCCTGATCCGGAAAGCGAGAAAGCCAGGTCAGCGGATCCGATCGACTCGGAATGATGGAACCGAAGAACAGGTCTTCGCCAGTGAAGCCATAGAGGACGAAAAATGGGAATGACCGAAGGTTGCTTCGGCGAAGCTCCGAGCGAGCCGTCGTGGTGGTGAGAAAATGGCCGGCGCTTTCGGGGGAGGACTTGATGTTCTCAATCACCTGCAGCACCTCACTCCGAAAGCGGGTACCCAAACCCGCTGAAACCTCCGAATACCGGTTCTCAAATCGGCGAAAATCCCCGGAGAATTCGGGATGGAAAAACACCCTCATTTAAGGGTGGCTCGAAACTCCTCCTCGGTAAGGCCCTTAACCCGCCCGGCAGCCATGTCTTCGATTCGGCGGATACCTTCTGCAATGGCTTCGTTGAGAGATGCCGGAGCTACGACGCTTTCAACCAGGCGGCGAGCAATTTCAAGACGTTCCTCTGGCGGTAATTCCAGCGCAATCTGGACTAGCTCTGTTGATCCCATGCTTAGAGTTTACAGCTTGTTTGGTGGGAGGCAAGTGCTCCGGGAGGAGAGCATCAAGCGCATCCGCCCAGCGCAAATGCATGAGGACCAGGAATCCACTTAGCGCGTGTTTGAAAAACACCGTTTCCTTGTAGGCGCCGACGTGAGGAGTCGTTCATGCATACGCGCTGGCATCCGCCTGAAGCTCAATTCCCGAGCTTGAGTGCACCCACGAGTTCCCGCACAATCGCCGGCACGAACGTTTATGATTGTGGACATTGTCGCCGGCGCTGTCGCTGGGGACGCCATTACGAACCCATGAAAAGACTCTCCTTTACCCTGCCCTGCGTGCTGGCGGTCATGCTGCTTTGCGGCTGCACCCAGAATTACATCATCACTCTGAACAACGGCAAACGTATCACCACCGTCGGCAAGCCCAAATACGACCAGGGCATATACATCGTGAAGGATGCCTCGGGCGAAAAGGGCTACATCCCCGCCGGACGCGTCCGGGAGATCGCGCCCGCCTCGGAGGTAATCGAGGAGGACAAGACCCGTTTTAATCCCAGCAAACGGTGACCTTCAAATTTCATGAAAACTGCCAAACTTTCCATGACTCGTATTTTCCCGGCGCTGGCTCTCGTCGCGCTTGCGCTGCTTTGGGCGTGGCCGTGCACGCCGCTCATAGCTGCGGACAAAAGCCTCACCGATAGCGTGGAACAAGCTGCCAAGGACGCCACCAAATCCGTCGAGGAGGCGGGGAAGACCGCGGCTGAAAAGATCGAACAGCTCTGGCAATCAATTGAGGGTCAGCGCATCAAGAACCGCACGCGGGACGAAATCGTCGCCTGGGTGATCATGGGCATCCTGGTAGGCGGACTGGCCGGGACCTTCTCGGCCTACGCCACCACCGGGATGGGCCGGTTTATCAATCTGATCTTCGGCCTCATCGGCGCCTTCATCGGCGGCGTACTGGCCGCCATGACCCATTTGGATTTCGGATGGGGGCCGGTGCTGATTCGGTATGAAGAGCTGCTGCTCTCGTTTGTCGGCGCCGCCGTGATCGTCCTGTTCGCGCGCTGGATGCGAAATCGGTCCGGCAAGAAGACGGCGGTGAAGAAATAGCCTGTTCCTACCGGGACCGCTTTCGGGCGGAGGTGAATTTCTCGACGTATTTGCCGATGAGATCGGCTTCGAGATTCACGGCATCGCCCACTTTGCGCTCGCACAGCACGGTCACGTCGAACGTGTGCGGAATGATCCAGATCCGGAATCCCTTTTTGGTTACGCCGGCAACCGTCAGGCTAATGCCGTCCACCGCCACAGAGCCTTTAAACACGATGTAGCGCATCACGTCCGCCGGCGCGGAAATATCGAGCACGTGGTCCTGGCCGAGGCGTTCCCAGCGGGTGATTTTGCCAACGCCATCAATATGGCCGGTCACAAAATGGCCGCCCAGCGAACCATCCGTGCGCAAGGGCCGCTCCAGGTTCACCAGTGAGCCGGGGCGCGCGAACTGCAGGTTGGTGCGCTCCCAGGTTTCCTTGAGGAGATCGAACCGCACCAGCTTCCGTTTGCCCTTCGCGGCCAGCTTCACCACGGTCAGGCAGCAGCCGTTGACGGCCAGGCTGTCGCTAACTTTGAGTCCGCGCGCGGTGATATTGGCGGATACGGTCAGCTCAATGGATTTGGCGGCGGGCTTGATGGCCACGACCGTTCCCGTTTCTTCGACAAGGCCGGTGAACATAGCTTCTGGAATCAGGTGAACTGCAACTTGGTGGTCGGCGCCTCGGGATCCCAGCCGCGCGACGGCTTGCTGTTGATCGACGAGACGTCCTTGATCGAAATCTGGCGCCCCATGGTCTTCGGACTCTTGACTTCAATCTCCGAGGGCTTGCACGTCTGCTGGTTGATCTTCTGGTACGGGGCCGGCTTGTATTTGATAAACAGCTCGTCCGGTGTATCCGGCTCGAAAAAGAGCACCTTCGACTTCGGCGGAATGCAATGGTAGTGCTTGTTCAGGATGGTGCCGCCGAACGTGAACCGCTTCAGGTAGGTGGCCTCCCGGTTGGTGTAGGCCAGCGTGAAGACGCGGTCGCGCTCGGGCAAGCCGCAATAGATCAGGTCCGGCCCGATGAATTGTTTCTCCTGCAGCTCGGTAACCTGGTAATGACCATCCCGGAAAATCAGCAGCAATTTGTCGAACTTGGTGCAATCGATCCGGAATTCCTCGCCCGACACCTTGTAGCCGACATAGCCGCTCTCGCGGTCGTAGGCCACTTTGAACGATTTGAAGGCGACCTCCTTGGCGTCGACCTCGTCGTAGCGGCTGGATTTGGTCAGGCGCGGGTAGATCGGACCGTATTTCGCCAGCAACGCCTCGAGGCGATTGATGACGTATTTCGTGAGGTTCTTCAGGTTCTTGCGCGTCTCCTCGAGGTCGGCTTTGACCTTCTGCATTTCCTCGCGGTGCTTGTTGATGTCGAAAAGCGAAATGCGGCGGATGCGCACCTGCAGCAGGCGCTCGACGTCTGCCTCGACGAGGTCGCGCACCAGTTCCTTGCGGAAGGGTTTGAAGCCTTCGTAGACGGCCGCCATGACGGCCTCGTTGGTTTTACACTGCTCGATGCGCTTGTAAATCCGTTCCTCGATGAAGATCCGCTCGAGCGTGCGGTAGTGCAGCTCATCCAGGAGCTTGGACTCGCGCAGTTCCAACTCGCGCTTGATAATAGCCACCAATTGCTCGGTGTTGACCCGGAGGACTTCGGAAACCGTCAACTCCACCGGGCGATTGTCCCGGATCACCACGATCCGGCTGGCGATCGTCACTTCGCAGTCGGTGAACGCATACAGGGCATCCACCAGTTGATCGGCGCTGACCCCCGCGGGAGCTTTGATTTCGATCTCCACCTCTTCCGAGGTGAAATCGTTGATGCTCTTGACCTTGATCTTGCCTTTGCGTGAGGCGTCCTCAATCGACCCGATCAAAGAGTCGGTGGTGGTGGTCGGCGGGATCTCCTTGATCACCACCGTCGATTCGTCCTTCACCTTGATTCGGGCGCGGACTTTCACCTGGCCGGCGCCGTCCTTGTATTCGCGGGCATCCATCAGGCCGCCGGTCAGAAAATCCGGCAGGCACTTGAACGGTTGCTTTTTGAGGATCGCGATCTGGGCTTCGATCAGCTCCGGAAAGTTATGCGGCAAAATCCGCGAGGACATGCCGACCGCGATGCCTTCGGTGCCCAACATCAACAGCAGGGGCAGCTTGCAGGGGAGGGTCACCGGCTCCTTGTTGCGGCCGTCGTAGCTCGGTATGAAATCCGTGATCTCGTCGTTGAAAACTTCCGTGCGCGCCAAATCAGTGAGGCGGCATTCGATATACCGCGAGGCCGCGGCGACGTCACCGGTGTAGACATTGCCGAAGTTCCCCTGCCCTTCGATCAGGTAACGCTTGTTGGCCAGCACCACCAGGGCGTCGCCGATCGACGCATCGCCGTGGGGATGATACTGCATGGCATGACCGACCACGTTGGCAACCTTGATGAAACGGCCGTCGTCCTTTTCGTGCAGCGCCCAGAGAATGCGGCGTTGCACCGGCTTAAGGCCGTCGGCCAGGTTCGGAATTGCGCGGTCCCGGATTACATAGGAGGCGTAATCCAGAAAGCTGCGGTTCACCCGCGAGTGCAGCGGCAACTCAATCTTGCCTGGCACAAAAGGTTTGTGCGCGACAACCGGAACAACCTCTTCCGCCTGAACATGATGCGCGCCGTTGCCATTGCCGCTCTTGCCCGCGGGAGCGGGCGTTTCCGGCCCATTCTCCGGCTTGCCGGCCTCAGGCTTAGTCTCGCTGCGTTCCACCGCGGCCCCTTCTATAGGAAGATCGGGCTGATTCGGATTACTTTTTCGTTTTCCTGCCATACAAATCTGCGTCGAGCCTGCCCTTGCAGACTCTTAAAACCGGCAGGTTAACGGGTGTGAACGGTCCACGCAAACAAGAGTTTCGTGCCAGGACCGCAAAGGACTCATTCCAGCTTTAAGTGGGTGGTGGAGATCCCATCCAAACCACCTCACACCGAATGTCACCAGAACTGGTGACATGCAGGAACAAGATGTTTTGGTATCCTGTTATTGTTCTCGAGTGTAGAACGTGTGTCAGAAGAGCCGGATAAACCCGGCTTTTTTGTTGTACTGAAGCCGCCACTTGGCTGTAACCGAGGGGAGATCGCCGACGCTCCCGATCCCGGGGCCGGTTTCCGGTTGCCGGCAGGAGTTTTCAATTCCACCCCCATGTGCGAAAATGATCGAAACGCTTGAGCCACTCTAAACACTCGCTTTCCACAGTTTGTTCGGCGTTGTGGCCGATGGCCGGTTCGCGAACGGGCCTCGGTTTGGTTTTGGCCCTGGCCCTGTTGCGGGGCGGCCTGGCTGGCGGGGCCGTTCGGCACGAGAACTTCGACCGCGAGCCAGTGACCTGGGAAGGCGTCAATAACCGCGGCACTCATTTCGAACCTCGGACAGTCACACAGGCCTTCGGCTACAGCGCCTCCGCCCGTCAGACGGGGGGTGCGCCGGGAGCCGTCGGTGGAACCATCAATCCAGCCGGCGAGACCGCCTATTACGGCTATCGCTTGCCGCAAGCTCTGACCCTCGCCAACCCCCTGAGCGCCTCGGGCAAATTATTCGTCGCGCGCGGGCCAGGCCACTTCCTGCTCGGATTTTTCAACACGAACACGCTCAACGAGTGGCGCACGCCAAACACCCTGGCGGCGCGGATCAATGTCCGGGGTGAAGGTTTTCACTGTCACGTGGAGTATTGCACGTGCCGTTGGCGGGCGGGGGCCGGCGTGATCGGCGAGATCGTGCCGGGCGAACGCATCAACGCCAAGCTAATGCCCTGCGACCAGGTGTATGCGTGGCGGCTAACCTACGCGCCCGATGGAACCCGCGGCGGCACGCTCACTTTTTCGCTCGATAACCAAACCGGCACCTGCGCCGTCGTCAGCGAGCACCTGGCCGAAGGCGCCACCTTCAGCCATTTCGGCCTCCTGCCGGTTCTAAAATCCTGGGACAATGCCGGGGAAGCCTGGATCGGCGACGTCACGGTCAATGGCCGGCATTTCGATTTCAGCCATGACCCAGGGTGGGACGGACTGGGCAATCGCCGCACCTATGAAACCAAAAACACCCGGCCGCATTTTGACTTCGGCTGGAGCCCGACTCACTTCGCGGGGGGAAAAGCCGCGGGCGAACTGGGCGGCTTGATCTTCCGGGGCGACTGCCGCGAGCCGCATCGGATGGCTGCATACGGCGACCGGCTCCCGGAACTCACGCTCAACTCGCCGCTGCTTGCGCGCGGCAAAATCAGCATGGTCCGCGGCGTCTCGGACAGCACCGCTTCGATCGGTTTTTATCATTCCGCCTGGAGCCTGCGCTCCAACCCCGCACAGGACCAATCGATCCCTATGGATTACCTGGGCATAAACATCGAAGGGCCGTCGGCCGAAGGCTTCTTCTTCTATCCGGTCTACCGCGTGCATGGCAGCGGCGCGGGGGCCCAGCCCACCTCGCGGCAGCCGCTGCGAATCTTCCCTGACCGATCGGTGCACGAGTGGGTATTGAAATACGATCCCTCCGGCGCCAATGGCCAGGGCCAAATCGCGGTGACCCTGGACGGGCAAACATGCTTCCTCGACCTTGCCTTCGGTGCCAGGGCCGCCGGCGCCTCCTTCGACCGGTTCGGCATATGCACCCCATGGATCGATGGTAACAGCGTGACGGTCTACTTCGACGATCTCGAATACACCTGCGGCCCATAGCCGGGCGAAATGTGAAATCCCTTCTCCCTGCCCTGGACGTGTTCTATAGAAGGCAACCGTCTTTTCCAACGCCGAATCAGCTTCACCGTTTAGTGAACGTCACAAACGCACGGAAAGGTGATTCCCTCCCCTGGGGGAGAGGGCCAGGGTGAGGGCGGGCTTCGCTTCCAACCGAATGCGTCCTGCTAAGCGATTGCCAAAAACCACCTGCTGATATAGCCTCGACCTCATGCAGGCGATCCTGGTTGCCAACCTCCTCGATCTTGGTTACTGGTTCTTCAGTCCCTACTGGCTGGTTATTTGGCTGTTCCAGCTCTGGATGTTTATCGACGCGATCCGCCGGCGCGAGTGGTTATGGGCATTCTTCATATTCATTGGTTCAGGCCTGGCCGCCGCCCTCTATTTCTTTTGGGTCTACCGCGACTCAGCGTCGGCCACGCGCGGTTTCGAGCTGCCCGGGGCGCACGACCGCCGCCGCATCAAAGAACTCCAGGCGCAGATCCACCACCTCGATAAAGCCCACCACCATTTCCAGCTCGGAGATATTTACTTCCAGCAGGGCAAACTCGAAAAGTCCGAAGCCTGCTACCGCGCGGCCATCGAGCGGGATCCTCAGGACATTGACATCCGCGCGCATCTGGGCCAATGCCTCCTGCGCCGGGGCAAGCCCGATGAGGCCCGCCCCCTGCTCGACGGCGTGGTCGCCGAGAATCCCAGGCACGATTACGGCTACACCCTCATGGCCCTGGCCGAAACACTGACTGCGCTGGGCGATACGGAGGCCGCGGTGAAAGTCTGGAAGCAGGTTACCGAATCCCACACCTATCCCCGCGCCAAGGTTCAGTTGGCCGAACTCTACCTGGCGCGACAGCAGCCCGACCCCGCCCGCGCCGAGCTAAAGGATGTTCTGGCCGACGATGTTCACGCCCCGGCTTACCAGCGCAAACGCGACCGCTTCTGGGTTCGCCGGGCAAAAGCGCTGATGCGCAAGGTGGGATAAGGCATCGCAATTTTCCCGCGCAGCGCTCAGCACGGGCGGGCGCGCCGCCCCCGCACCTCCCTGCGCGAGCATCCGGCAGCCGGGCGTCCGGCGCGCCTCGGCGGCCTCTGCGCAGCTTCGCTCATTGCATAAATTACTTGCATTAACTCAAGGATTGCTTACCTTTCAGGCCAGTGCCACTTATGGTAAGATCAACCGTGCCTGATCTCCAGCCCGCTCAGGGCTGACCCCCCCATCACCAACCAACATGAGACTGATCCACGCTTCCCCCGCGCGAAGCCGTGACGCCCTCTTGCGCGTCTGCGGCGTCGCCCTGCTGAACCTCGTCCTGACCTCGCCGGCGGCGACACTGCAACTTGGCATCGCCGAGCCCGGCGTCGCCAATGAATCAAACCGTGTTCCCTTCCTCGAGTGGAACGCCGAGGCGAACAAGCTTTACCGGGTCCAGCACAGTGGGGATCTGTCGGCGGATTCCTGGTCCACCGTCGAGCCGGTGATGGCTGCGAAAGCCGGGCAGATTCGCTGGATGGCGCCGGAAGCCCTTCAGTCACGCGGCTTTTACCGCCTGGTGCTGCCGCAGCCAGAGGTGTTCTCGGTGGAGCCGGCCCTGGTGGATTCATCCGATACCAACGCCTCGCTCTCGCTGCTTGGCCAATGCCTTCCAAACAATGCGCTCGTGGAAGTCAACGGCATCATCTGGACGAATGTCAGCGTGGACGCCGGCGGCACAGAGCTGCGCGTGAGCCTCAACGGTCTACCTCCCGGACAGCCCATCCTGGGCACCATCCGCATCCTCGACGCGGGCACCAGCAACGTGATCACCGAATGGACGGTGCAGAGCCCGTTGCTCTACGGCACGGAGCTGACGACGGAACAGTTGCAGGGGCCGCCCGACGCACCTCCGGCCAGCCCGGCCAAGAAAAATTTCCGCGGGCACGTGACGCTAAT
>Ga0184628_10000833_pt1 | contig 15813 bp, 17 predicted proteins | sample PLM4_5_b1_FD_133149 | JGI IMG/M metagenome (GOLD analysis project Ga0184628, IMG submission 133149) | Groundwater sediment microbial communities from an aquifer in East River, Colorado, USA - PLM4_5_b1 | ecosystem: Environmental > Terrestrial > Soil > Riparian zone | place: USA: East River... | reverse complement strand
GACCGGCTCGACGCGTTGGTGTGGGCGCTCACGGAGCTGATGCTCGTGCCGCTCACGTACGCAGGCACTCTGTCCGAGACTGCGGATTGGATGGACGATCGATGAGGGCCAGCTGATGGCGATCAGAGACGTGGCCCGCGGCGCCTGGGACCGTACGGCCAGCTTCGCGCGGCGCATCTTCGGCAGCGGCACCGGGCAGCGCGCGGACGCCCCCGGGGACGACAAGCGCGGCGTGCGCATCGGGGCGCTCGACGAGCTCTACCACGCCGAGCAATACGACCGGCGCAACCTGGCCCCGCCATGGGACAAGGTCCCGCCCGGCGGCGACCGCCAGCCTCTGCGCTTCCAGCGGCCCGCGGTCATCTACGCCCTGGCCAAGGTCATCGTCGATCGCCCCACGTCCATGCTGTTCGGCGAGGGCCGCTTCCCGCGCGTGTCCTTCGAGCTGGCCAACCCGCCGCCCGAAGAGCCGCCCGAGCCGCTCGACCCGGAGGCCGGTGACCCCGAGGTGATCAGCGCCGGCGTGCGCCGCGCCAAGCGCAAGAAGAAAGCCGACCCGGGCGCCGAGGTCGCCCGCTGGCTCTCGAACCTCATCGACCAGGGCCATCTCGAGGCGGTCGGGCTCACCTGGGCGCGCCTGGGCTGCTCCCTCGGCAGCGGCGTCATGACCTGGGGATACGTGGACGGCGTCATCGAGTTCACGCCCCACAAGGCGCACCACTGCGAGCCGACCTTTCACCCGCGCTCCACCGGCCCGATCCGCCGCCTGGAGAAGCTGGAGAAGCGCTACCGCTTCGACAAGCGCGTGCTAGAGAGCATTGACGGCCGCACGGACCGCTGGGTGTCGCGGCGCTACTGGCACCGCGAGGTCTGGACGCCCACCGAGCACATCGTCTACCGCGACGAGCCCGCCGACTCCGACGAGGAGCCCGCCTGGGTCCCCGAGCACGTCCTCGTGCACGGCTTCGGCTTCGTGCCCGCGGTGTGGGTCAAGTCGCAGGACGACGGCGACCCGGGCTCCATCGACGGCGTGTCGCTGCTGACCTCGCTGCCCACGCTCCTGGAGTCGATCGACCGCACGCTCACCGGCCAGGACCGCGGCGTGCGCAGCAACACGGAGCCCGAGAAGGTCTATATCGGCATCCCGATGGACCCGAACACCAAGAAGCCGATCGCTATCGGCGGGGGCGCCTCGACGTCGCTTCCGACGGGCGGCAGCGCCATGCTCCTGGAGATGATGGGCGACGGCCTGCGCGTCGCCGGCGAGCACGTCATGGCGCAGCGCGGACGCGCGCTCGAGGTCTCGCGCGTTACGCTGCCCGACCCGGACAAGCTGCTCGCGGCCTCGAAGTCCGGCGCCGCGCTGCGCATCCTGTTCTCGCCCACGCTGGAGCTGGTCGGCGAGCTGCGCAGCTCCTATGGCGCCGCGCTGCGCACCATCCTGGAGCAGATCCTCCGCGCGGCGCGGGAAGGCACGCTGGCGAAGCTGCCCGACGAGGACGGCAACCCGGGCACGCTCGCGCTGCCGGCGCCGCCGAGTATCCCAGCCGGCAAGGTTGGCCTGCTGTGGGGGAAGTACTTCGCCCCCACCCCGGAGGACCTGCTGAACCTGTCGCAGGCCGCGTCCGCGCTGAAGGCGGCCGGCCTGCTCGACACCGAGACGCTGGTACGCTTCCTCGCCGACGACTTCGGCGTGCGCGACGTCGAAACGCTCCTCGACGAGCTGGAGGCGCAGGAGGCGCAGAACATGGCGCGCGAAGCCCAGCAGGCGAAGCTTCTCGCGGACGCCGACCCGCCCGACCCGCCGAAGGCGTAGGGCCCGCGTGCGCGTGCCCCGCGCCAGGATGGCGGCGCTGCGGGCCGCCGAGCGCTCCAACCGGCAGATCGTCGACGCGATGGCGGAGGTCGACATCCGCGCGCTCCTGCCGCTGTTCGACCAGGCGAAGTCGGAGCTCGCCGGCCGGATGCGCGACTGGATCGTGCGCCACCCGGCCGACGGCGAGCTGCGATGGACCGCCCAGAGCTACCGCAACGCGCTCCACGCGATCGAGGAAATCGAGGCACGCGTGCGGCTCCGCACGGCCGACACCGCGCTCGGCCGGCTCGGCCAACTGCTCCGAGCTGGCATTCGCAGCGTCTCACGCCAGCTCGAGGATCTCCTCGGCCTGTCATCCACGCGCCGCACGCTGGCCCTGCTCGAGAAGGAGTTCACCGGCTCCATTCACGCGGTCGCCGTCCGCGAGGCGGCGGTCATCGCAACCGGCCAGTCGCTGCTCACGCGGAGGTTCCGCACCAGCGCCGCGCGCTACGCCGGCAACATCCGCCGCGACCTGCAACAGCGGCTGGCGGTCGATGTCCTCGCGGGCGCGCCGCTCCGCGACACCATCGCGCGCTTGGTGCAGCACGGCGGGCCCCGCGGCCTGGTCGCGCTCCGCGGTGTGGCAGGTGAGCCGGGTGCGATGGTGGAGTACATCGCGGAGGGCCTCTTCAGGCGCTACCCGCACTGGGCGGACCGCTGGGTGCGAACCGAATACGCCGGCGCGTTCAACACGACGCAGACGCTGGCGTCGCGCGACATCGCCGACCAGCTCGGGCCCGGCACGGTCACTCGGGTGTGGATTGCGGCTCCGCGCTGCTGCCGCGAGATCTGCTACCACCTCGACGGCACGACCTGCGACGCCCACGGGCATTTCACCAGCCCGGAGATTGGCCAGCTCGAGGCGCCGCCAGCGCACCCCTACTGCCGGTGCACGACGGCAGTCGAATCGGTCGCGTGGGACCGCGTCGATTGGTCCCGGTTCCGCGAAGCGAATCCGCGCCTGTCGCTCTGACGGGCCTCTCGTCACGCAACTTCACACAGGGAGAGAAGAGATGCTGACCGCCCAACAGGTCGCGGACCTCAACCGCGGCGACCCGAACCTGCTGCCGTTCCTCATCGCCCAGGCCGGCGGCTTCGGCGAGCTGGTGACGCAGCGCCAGCTGGTGGAGATCCCGAACGCGTCGCTGAAGGTTCTCAACGCGACCCCCTTCGAAGTGATCCCGGCGCCCCCGTCGACGCACTTCATCGAGTTCCTGGGAGTCCACTGCAAGCTGAAGTTCGCCGTCGCGGCGTTCGACGGCGTGGCGGCGGGCGACCTGTTCGAGCTGCGCTACACCAACGCGGCCGGGCTCCTGCTGAATCAGACAGCCAGCCCGGTCGGCTTCGCCAACGCCAGCGCCGACGCGCACGTGACCTATCTGCCCGTCGGGACCACCACTCCCATCTCGGCCAACGTGGTCGCCCACCTCGCCGCCACCGAGTGGTTCACCGCGGCCGGCGGCGGCTCGCTGCTGCTGTCGATCGCCTACCGCCTGCGCCCGCTCACCCCGGCGTAGCCCGCTCCAGCTCCCACCTCGTTTCCCCCGTCGCGTCGCTGGCGCGTATTCCAGCGTAGGGAGGCAACATGGCAACCGAGAATCCGGCGGCTCCGGCCGCTCCCGCTTCGCCCGCGCCCACCGCTCCGCCCATGCCGGCCGTGCCTGGCGGGTCGCCCGCGCCGCCCGTCGATCTCAGCCGGCTGCCGGCCGACATGCAGGCGCTCGTCACCGACCCGGAGGCGTTCAAGCGGCGCCTCGAGGAGGCGGGCAACGCGGCGGTGGGCAAGCTGTTGAAGGAGGCCGGCTTCAAGAAGCCGGAGGAGCTGACCGCGGCGCTCAAGGCGCACAAGGACCACGTCGACGCCCAGAAGACCCAGGCGGAGCGCGACGCGGCCCGGATCGCCGAGCTGGGCCCGAAGGCGGAGCAGGCCGACAAGCTCCTCGAGGGCTTGAAGGTGCTGCTCGCCGCCGAGGAGGGCGCGGTGCCCGCCGAGCACAAGGGCAAGCTCGACAAGCTCGCGCCGCCGGCGACCGACCCCGCCGGCCGCCTCACCTGGATCGTCAACGCGCGCGCCGAGGGTCTCTTCGGCGCCGCTCCTGCGCCGAAGCCCGCCAGCAGCAAGGCGGGCCCGACGCCGCCGCCCGCTGCGCCGCAGCAAGGCGGCAAGCCCGTCGCTGAGATGAGCGACGCCGAGTTCCGCGAGTACAAGCGGCGGCGCTTCAGCGAGGGGCCGGCCACCTCGTAATCACCGACGGCGCGGCCGTCGGGAGAAAGGACCATCAGCCATGCCACCGCTCCAGATCTCGTTTCTCCCGGCCGCCGTACAGGCCGCCATCCAGGATGGCATCCTCCAGCGTGGCTTCGAGGGCTCGCTGTTCCCGCTGCTGAAGTGGCGGCTCATGGCCGACCAGGAGCGCCACGCCGGCGGCCAGGGCGAGCTGGTGACGAAGACCCGGCCCGGGCTGATCCAGCCCGACACCGAGGCGACCGCGACCATCCCCGTCGGCGGCGAGCCGACTTTCGCGACCCGCTCCCTGGAGCAGTTCAGCTACCAGCTGAAGTCGCTGGGCAAGTCGCTGAAGTCGGACCTGCCGCCGTCGTTCTTCGCGGCGGGCAACCTCTTCATGGACGACGTCGAGAAGCTGGCACAGCACGCCGCGCAGACGATGGGCCGCGTTGCCCGCGACCGGCTCATCAAGGCGTACGGTGGCGGCAACACCTTCGCGACCGCCGGCGCCACCTCGGCGACGGTACCCGTCGTCTCCACCAACGGCTTCGAGACGGTGCTGGTGAACGGGAAGTACGTGGCCGTCAGCGCCTCCAATCCGCTGCCCGCCCTGGTCGGCGCCCAGGCCGTCAACGTCATCGCCTTCGACGCGGTGGCCAAGACCCTGACGCTGGCGGCCTCCATCACCTTCGCGCAGTTCGACGCCGTGGTGTCGAACGACGCCCCGAGGGTGATCCGCCAGGCCAACCGGGCCACCGACCGCCTGATCGTCGCCGGCGACACCGCGACGTTCGCGCCCTTCAAGAGCGCGAAGACCTGGCTTACCCGCCATGCGGTGCCGGGCATCAACGGGCGGCCCGAGAACGACATCCACGTGTGCTTCATCACCCCCGACACCAAGGAGCAGCTGTTCGCGATCACCGAGTTCCACGACGCGATCCAGGCGGTGGGGCTCACCGGGCCCTTCGCGAGCTTCGCGATCGGCGACTACGCCGGGATCCGGTTCGTCGACAACGCGGAATACACCGCACTGTCGGGCGGCCAGCTGCAGACCACCATCCACGAGTCGTTCATGTTCGGGATGGGCTCGCTTATCGAGGCGTACGCGCCCGAGGACGACATGGTCGGCGCCGCCGGCGCCCGCGAGGTCGCCACGATGCAGCACTACAAGCGCGCGATGGACCCGCAGGGCGTGATCACATACGTGGCGCGCGCCCCGCAGGACGCGCTCGGCCGCGCGCTGGTGCACAGCTGGGTCGCGAATGTGGATTACTGCGTCCCGACGGATGCCCTGTCGCTGGCCGGCCCGGCGCGCTTCAAGCGCGGCGTGCTGATCCACACCGCCGGCCCGGCGTAGCACCTGCGGGCGCAAGCCCCGCCCTGACCCAGACCACCAAGAACCCGGAGGCTACCGATGCCGAAGCGCACGCCGACCAACACCCCCGACACCACCGCGGACGTCGCGGGTGCGCCGGGAGCCTCGGCCCCCGATTCCCCTCCGCCGGCGGACACCGCGTCGCCGGCGGAGGGTTCGGTCTCCGAGCTCGCGGCGATCGTCGACCTGGTCGGAAGCGACGCGCCGGCCGACAAGGTGCGCGCGCTGCTCGAGATGGCGGGCCGCGATGAGATCGAGCTGCGGCTCGGCCGCGAGCTGGTCGCGCTGCTCTCCGAGCACGCCGGCGAGCGTGGCGAAAGCGAGGGCGCCGCCGACGCGCTGCGCCGCATCATCCGCGAGCGCGACGAGGCCGGGCGGGCGCTGACGATCCGTGACATCGAGCTCCACGCCGATGATCCCGACCGCTTCGGGGAGGTCCTGACGCGCGTCGCCGGCGAGCGCGTCTCGGGCGAGCCCCGCCATCACCGGATCGCGATGGCAAAGCGCGCGGTCAACGTCTACCTGCGCGGCGGCCTCACCAGCATAAAGGGCGGCGATTTCGTCGAGGGCTGCGACGTCGCCGAGGTCGCCAGCGACACCGACAACTTCGAGATCATCGAGGTGGAAGGCGACGCCGAGCGGGAGCACCTCATGCGGCGCTTCCGCGACGAGATCGAGAGCGCCCGGCGTGTGCTCCGCTCCATGGGGCACCACGTCGTCGCTGACGGCGAGAAGCTGCCCGGCAAGCTCTGAGCTATGCCGCTCTCCTCGGAAAGCAGGCGCAAGGTCTTCCTCTACTTCGGCGTTCCGCAGGTGACCGCCGTGGGCGGGGTGCCGGGCGCGCCGCAGCTAGTGGTGAGCCCCGGCACCGACAAGCTGGTGACCGCGCTCGACCGGCTCACGGCGGATGGCGAGCTGACCGTGGTGCAGCTGCTCGTGATCCTCGATCTGAAATGGACTGACCTGGCCGGTGTGTCGGACTCTCTCCAGGTCCGCAAGGCCGGCGCCATCGAGCTGCGTGGCGATGAGCTGGACGCGCGCCGCCAGGCCTTTAATTTCTTCCTGGGCTCCCTCGATGCCACGCTCTTCCCCGAGGGAATGGGCATCCTGGGCGATGCCGGCGGCCTCCAGGGCCCCTACTGCGAGCCGTAGCCGATGCCCGGCAGCGCGGTGCTCGGCATCAACCTGGTCGACCGGCTGCAGCCGCTGGCCGACCGCATGCGCCAGCTCGAGGACCGCTTCGGCCTGCGGCAGTTCGATGTCTACCGCGTCCACCGGCGATGGACCGGCGTGGAGCGAGGCGACGGCAACGTCGTGGTGCTGCTCGACAACCTGCTCGACCCGCGGCCGCTGGTGTCAGCCCCCAACAACCAGGGTGCGCCCCACTACGAGCTCGCGCCGGGCTCCAAGCTCGACGAGGGCGAGATCCTGCTCGAGCAGGTGTCGCTGACGTACACCGAGGCCGAGCTGACCGGGCCGGCGCCGATGCCGCCGCTCGAGGAATGGTTCTTCCGCCTGGTGGATGCGCGCGGCCAGGACATCCCGACGCGGTACTACGTGCTCAACGGTCCGCCCCGCGCCGACCGCCTGAAGACGATGGGGTGGGTGCTGCAGCTCCAGCGGGCGCGGATCGCGGAGTAGGCGCCATGCCGACGTTCAAGGTGCCTCCCGCCGAGCTCGGCCGGGTGCTGCGGCGCCACGCCGAGATGGGCCCCAGGGTCGCGCGCATGGGTCTCCGCGTGGGTGTGGAGCGCGGCCGAGCTCTGGTGGTGCGGCGCACTCCGGTGGGTATCCCGCCGGGCGCGATGCGGCAGGCGTGGGCCGTGTTCCCCTGGGGCGCGCTCGGCTGGAAGCTCGACAACAGCTCGCCCCACAGCGCCATTGTCGAGGCGGGCGCCCGGCCTCACCCGGTGAGCCGCGAGGGCGTGGAGGCGATCCGCGAGTGGGTCGCTCGCGTCCTGCCGCTCATCACCACCAAGAGCGGCGACACGCGCAAGGCGACGGCAGCAGAGCGGGACGCCTCCGGGGCGCTCGCGCGCCACACCGGCGCGACCGACAAGCTCAGCAAGAAGCAGCGGCGCCTGCGGGACCTGGGCAAGCTCATCGATTCGATTACCTGGGCGATCGTGGCCAAGCTCAAGAGGGAAGGCCAGAAGCCCCGCTGGGTCGTGCGCGATGTGCTGCCCGAGCTGCGCAAGATGGCGGGCGAGGAGGTGGGGAAGGCCGTCGCCGCCTTCCTCGCATCCGCACCGAAGGGGATCTGATGCCGCTGCCGCCCTCTCCGCCGGTGACGGATGCGCTCGGCCTGGCGCTTCGCGCGCTCGGCGCCTACCTGGCCGCGCAGGTGCCCGAGCTGGTTGGGCGCATCCGGCCCGCTGGCGCTGACCTGTCGGACGACGGCGAGCCGCCTTGGCTGGCGATCCGCCCCACGGGCGTGAAGCTCGAGACCTGGCTCGCGCCCGCCGAGGAGGTGGACACCGCGCAGGCCAAGTCCATCGCCGGCGCCGGCGGCCAGATCACCGTGTGCGTCGGAGAGTACGCCGGCCCGGTCGAGTTGGTGCTGTCGGTGAACCAGCCTGCTGCTCGCGCCGCCTTCCAGGCCGCGATCCTGTCCGCCTTCATGGGGACCGGCGACGACGACAATTTCGACGACGATCGCCACGGCGTGGTGGTGCTGCCGCTCGGCACGGCCCGCCCAGCCGGCGGCGACAACACGACCGCGTACCCGGCCACCTGCAGCTTCGCGCTCGAGGATGGCGCGGCCGAGTGGGACGAGGAGAAGGCATTCATCGCGGACCGGCGCGTGACCCTGGCGCTCCAGGTGTCGGCGCCGCTTCTGGTCAACCGCCGCGTGCCCGGGACCATGGAAGAGCTGCTCATCTCCACCACGCCGGACATGGAGTCACCCGCCAGCTCCGCGCCGCTCACCACCGTGCAGGTCGCAGAGGACGGCACCCTGACCAAGGTCTGATAGGAGGCCACCCGTGGAGCCCAAGTTCATCACCAGCGAGTCGCAAGTCACGATCGAGCGGCTCTACATCATGCCGCGCAAGCCACCGTCGGGCGTGGTCGGCGCGCAGATCAACGACGTGGTCCTGATGGGCACCGCCGTCCGCGGCCCAGTCGACACCCTGGTCGAGATCACCAGCCCCTCTCGCTTCGAGGAGGTCTTCGGTGGCCGCGACTACGGCGCCGGCGCGGGCACCATCTTCAGCGAGATGTGGAAGGCGCTCCTCCACAAGCCCTTCGGCCGGATCTGGTGCGTGCGCGCGGCCGCTGCCGCGGGCATCGTCTCGACGATCAACCTCGGGACCATCGTCCGCGCCGACGCCAGCTCGAAGGGGCTGTGGTCGGCAGGCCTGATCACCTGCACCGTCAAGGCGGCCACGAACGCCGACGCCAACTCCTGGGACCTCGACGTGAAGTACCTGGGCAGGACCCAGAGCTACATCAACCTGCTGACCACCACCGGCAACGACAACCTGCTGGTGACCCTCGGCGACGACTTCGGCAACTACGTCGTGCTCACCAAGCTCCTCGACGGCCGGCCGCCCAACGGTGACTACGTCCTCGTCGGCGGCACCGACGGAGCGATCGCCGACACCGACTTCACCGGCGCGGCCCGCTCCCTCGAGATCGGCTTCGGCAAGCGCAAGGGCGTGATCGCCTGGCTGGTGGCCGGCCGCTCCAACTCCGTGATCAAGGCGGCTCTGAAGGCCAAGGCCGCGGTGATCAGCGTGGGCCACGTCCTCATGTGCCCCGACGCGGCCAACACGAGCGCCGCCACCGCCAACACCGAGGCGGCCGCCAACACGGTTCCCGGCGGGCGCATCATCTACTGCTTCAACCACCCGTCGCGCGTGCTCGATCCGGTCACCGGAACCTTCATCGTCGTCGAGCCGCACACCTTCATGGCGTCGATCCTCTCGCAGACCGATGCCGAGCAGCACGTCGGCGACGAGGACACGAAGCAGTACACGGCCGGCATCAACGCGCTGACCTTCGCGCCCGACGAGCTCGTGCTCGATACCGCGCGCAAGGCGGGTGTGGCCGAGCTCGTGGAGGACGACGGCGGCTTCATCTTCCAGAGCGGGGTCACGACCGACCACCTCGAGATCGCCGACGTGCGGGCCGCCGACTGGCTGAACGCCTCGATCGGCGACCGGCTCAAGCACGACGTGAAGAAGCCGAACACGGTCGCCCGCCGCCGCGCGCAGGTGGCGGTGATCTCGCAGTTCCTCCAGGAGCAGAAGGACGCGGAGCACCTGGTGGAGAGCTTCCTGGTGGACGGCGAAGCGCTCGATACCCAGGTCAGCCGCGGGCAGAACAAGCGAAAGATCCTCGTCCGTGGCCGCCTCATCAGCCACATGAACTTCATCATCCTGTCCACCGAGTTCGGCACGCAGGTGGTGCTGGGCGACCTGGCCGCGTAGCACGCGAGCCCGCACAAGGAGTCGATCATGAGCGAGCGCACCAGGGGGAAAGAAACCACCCTCCAGTTTTCGGAGGTGGGCGTCGGCCTGCTCCGCGGCAGCTTCCTGAAGGTCGCCAACTGGAAGCTCAGCCCGGACGCCACCACCGACGACACGCAGTTCTGCGGCGAGCCCGAGGCCGACTACGACATCGACCACAAGGGCTGGAAGTTCAGCTGCACCTGCCACGAGGTGGACCCGGAGATCCGCCGGCTCTACCTGCGCCAGATCGAGTCCAGCAACGCCGGCCTGCCGCGGCCGAGGATCACGATCATCGCCACCACGCGCTACCGCGACGGCACCACGCCGCCCTTCGTCCAGCGCCTCGGCAACGTCGTCCTGAAGCTCGACGACTTCGACTCCGACGGCGGCTCCTTCGTCAAGAACACGCTCAGCGGGATGTGCAAGACCGCGCCCGAGCAGTCCGGCACCGCCTGATCAAGGAGATCGGCCCCATGACCAAGATCACCAAGAAGTGGCCCCTGGCCAAGGGGTGCTCGATCACTGCCATCGCGCTCCGCGAAACCGACGGCAACGACGAGTGGGCCGCCAGCCGGAACAAGGAGGCCAAGGGCGAGGGCGCCAACTACCAGGCCGAGCTGCTCGCCCTCGGGATCGTCGCCTACTGGGACCGCGACGGGAAGAAGGTCGCGAGCCCGGCGGGTGAGCCCTGCCTCGCCTTCGAGTCCTGGAATACCAAGACCCGCGGCCTGGTCCTCCGCTACTTCGAGGACCTCAACGGCACCTCACCCAAGGATGTGGCCGATTTTTTGGCCCTCGGCGAGGAGGCGACCGCAGACGGCGAGCAGCTCGCCGTCGCGCCGCCCGCAACGAAGTAGAGCGCACCTTCTGGCAGCAGTGGGTCTGGGTCGCCTACCACCTGCCCATGCCGGATGAGCGCTTCCGGCGCCTGAGCCTCCGCCAACGACGCATGGTCCTCGAGGAGCTGAACGACCTCCTCGAGCAGATGGCCAATGCCGTCCCAAGCAAATGACCGATGCGATGAGGCCCTGAGATGCCAACCACGGTCTACGACGTCTCCACCCGCTACGCGCTGAACGTCAGCGGGCAGCCCCAGCTCGGCGCCCTGGGACGGACTGCCGATTCGACCTGGTCGAGCATCAAGCGGCTGGGCGCGATGATGGCAGGCGGGGCGGCGTTCGGTCTCGGCAAGAAGTACCTGATCGACGCCAACGCCGAGATGGAGAACCTCAACCTCTCCATGGCGCGCAGCGTGGCGATGAACCTCCACGTTCCCTTCGACCAGGCGCAGGGCGCCGCGGCCCGGCTCGTCTCGGAGATGCGGGAGATCGCCAAGGCCAGCCCCGGCACCACGCGCGACTTCGCCAACCTGGGCGAGATGCTCGTCGGTCCGTGGCTGCGCGCCGGGGGCGCGTTGAAGGGTATCCTCGATGTTACCCGCGGGATCATGCTCGCCAAGCCGGCCGACATGCCGGCCGAGGTGGCGGCCCGCGACATCGAGTCCGCCCTGGCCGGCACGCTGTCCGCGCGCGATCGCTTCGCCCGCAGCATCATCGAGCCCCGCGGCTTCAACACGGAGAGGTTCAACGCCCTGTCCGGCGACGAGCGGCGCAAGCAGCTCCTCGCCGCCCTCAATGACCCGGCCATCCTCGCCTCCGCGAAGGCCGTCGAGACGAGCTGGGCCGGCGTGACCAGCACGCTCGAGGAGAACATCGAGAACGCGCTGCGCAAAGTGGGCCTGCCGCTCTTCCAGGAGCTGTCGAAGGAGATCCAGAGCTGGAATACCTGGCTCGACGCCAACGGCAAGACGGTCGAGGCCTGGACCACGCGGGCCGGCACCGCGCTCCGCGAGGGCTTCGGCGCCGCCAAGGACGCCGTCCTGTGGATCGTCGACAACAAGGACACGCTCATCACCATCGCCGAGCTATGGGTCGGCGGGAAGGTGGCGGGCGGCATCTACTCCGCGGGGGCGGCCGCCGTCAACATGGTCAGCGGCGTGATCGCCTTCGGCACCGCCGCCGGGGAGACCGCCATCGCGGTGGCGGCGCTGGCCGGCCCGATCGGCATCATCATTGGCGTGCTCGGGGTCGCGGCCGCCGCCTATGGCGCGTTCACCTTCGACCCGGGCGGCAAGCTCGCTCCGGTCGAAATGACCATGGAGGACTATCGGAAGCGCCGCGAGGCCCGCGAGCAATACGCGGAGACCATGAAGAGCATCCACGATCCGGAATGGTTCCGCGATCCCGACAAGCTCCGCGAGCGCGGCCCTGCGACGAGGGGTGGGTCTCCGTCCGTGCAGGCGCTCTTCGACCTGCCGCCGGAGAGCGCGAAGAAGGACCCGGTTACGGCGCTGATGGAAATGCTCGCCAAGAACACCAAGGACACCAGGCCGCAGACGAACATCCACATCCACAAGGTGGAAGTGGCCAGCGATCACCCTGACCGCTTCGTGCACGCGCTGTCCACCATGGCCCGTCGCGCCGCGCGTAACCCGACGGCGGCGCGCTCGGCTATCTCCGGGCGGCTCTGATGTCGAGCGGCCTGTCGTTCGTCATTACCGAGGCCGAGCAGGACACGGCCAGCGCGAATGCCCCGGTTCGCTTCGAGTGGAACGCCACGAACCGCGCCGCGCCCCGCGGGCCGTGGCCTGGCGGCATCCACATTCGCACCGCGAAAGACGAATCGCCCGGCACCGCCGAGATCGTCGAGCAGGTCCTCGGCCCGAGCTGGTCGCCGTTCTCCCTGAGCGGCGTGTGGGACGACCGCTACGGCGGCCAGGGCTTCGCCCAGCGCACCCTCGACGAGTTCCGCGCATTGGTGGCACGGGCTCCGCTGTGCGAAATCGTGATGGGGGTGGAGTCCGTCGTTGGCTTGATCGACGATTTCCAGTTCGAGCGCAGGCGCCTCCGGCCGGACGGCACGTGGTGGATGGTGTCCTATACCTTCACCGTCACGCCGCACCTCGCCGACAACGGCGTCAACGCCCAGCCGATCAAGTCTGTGCCGAGTGAATCGCCTTCGAAGCTGGTTGCCCAGGTCAGCGCACTGCAGGAGCCCTATGCCGAAGCGCACGCGCGCGCGCCGCGCCAGGCGCTGACCGGCATCACGTTCGCCCAGGTGAACACCGAGGTGGAGCGGACGCTGCTCGCCATCCAGCGCACCAGCCTGGTGGTCGACACGCGCTATTCGCCTACCATCACGCCGACCGCCGCGGCGGGAGCCGCGCGCACGGTATCCGCCTTCCTCGATGTTGCGGCGGGCGCCAGGGCGACCCTCGATGCCGTCCGCGCGCTCGATCCGGTCACGGCGCTGGCATTCGAGACCGTTGCCACTTCAGACGAATATTGCGGGTGGACGCTAGGCCTCCAGTCCACCTCGCTGCTGCTTGCGGGCGCGGCGCGGCGCGCAGCCTTCGTCCTGTCGCGGCGACTGCTGCCCGATGGCATCGCAGTGTACCGGCCCACCGCCTCGGAGCTGCTCGCCTCGATCTCGCTGCGCTACTACGGGACGGCCCACCGATGGCGGGAAATCATGCGCCGCAACAGGCTCCGGAGCCCGCTCCTGACCGGCGACGAGCTGCTCATCATCCCCCGGTGACCCTGTGCTCTACTATCCTCACGCGTGGGCGGTGCTCGAGGTCATCTTTCAATTCGACACCGAGTCACCGCAGCTGATCGTCGCCCCGATTCGCCGGGCGACGCTCCATAGCAACGACTACCGCAATGCCGACACGTGGGAGCTGACCTTCAGCTCACGCGTGCTGCCCCTCGACCCCGACATGATCTTCAGCCTGGCGGCGGAGATCTACCTGTTCGACGCTGGCAAAGTCACCAGCGATCCCGAGCCGTTCATCTCGGAGCTCGACGAGGCGGGCAATCTGAAGTACCTCGAAATGGCGGGCCTCGCGATTGAGGCCGAGCTGTCCTTTGATGAGGAGGGCGGCACCTTCGTGATCCATGGCGAGGATTACACAGGGCTCCTGATCTCGCGCGAGTGGCCCTCCAAGGAGACCACCATCAAGGTCGGCTCCCCCATTGACGCGACGGTGCAGCAATTGGTCGATGAGGCGGTCTTCGCCAAGGACCATGGCGGCTCGACATTGCGGGTGGTCTTTCGGCCGGATTCATTGATGCCGACGGCCCCTATTGTCGGCCACGGCTTCACGACTGCTTGGAAGCACGGGATACCCGTTGACCAGGGCAGCTCCTACTGGGACGCGATCTACAAGCTCTGCATGAAGCACGGCTGCATCGTCAGCGTGCGCGGGACCGACGTCGTAATCTCGGCGCCGGCGACGCTCACCGACGATCGCGCGAAGGCGGCCCGCCGGGTGGCGCACGGTCGCTCGCTGCAGTCGCTCACCATCAAGCGGAACGTTGGCCATCGCCCGGCGCCAACCATCATCGCGTCGAGCTTCGACCCGGAGACCCGCACCGTGATCGAGGCGAGCTGGCCCCCGCATTCCGAGTCTACATCGCGCGCGAGGAACGTGAAGCGGCCGAAAGGCTCACCGCCGGCGCCGAAGCAGCTGAAGGCCCGCGCCTACGCCGGCAAGCAGCGGCGCCCGATGCTCCATGGCACCGGCCAGGTCAAGGACGAGATCAAGCGCGTGTTGCCACCGCCAGGGATCACCAGCGTGGACGCGCTGAAATCGTACGTGCGCGCCTACCACGCCCAGGTCTCCCGCGGCGAGTCCGAGATCCACTTCACCACCAAGCGCCTGACCGACCTCGACGGCCAGCGCATGATCAACGTGAGGACCGGCGACGCCGTGTGGATCGAGTGGGATCAGTTCCAGGGGATGGAGATGCGGCAGCTGTCCGAGGATGCGCGCTACGAGCGGCTCGTCCGCCTCGGCTATCACGAGGACATCGCCGGCGTCATTGCGCGCAACTTCAACTCGATCGAGATGATCTCCCGGCCCTTCTACGTCGCCGAGGCGTCGAAGGAGTGGGACCATCAGGATGGTCTGTCCCTGGAGATCGAGGCAATTAACTACGTCGATCCGGGCCGCCACGGCGATGCCCACGTCGATGCGCGCGAGGCGGCGGAGACGGCGATCGCCCCGCTCAAGCAGGCGATGGACGGCAATGCGCTCTTCCGCCGGCTCATGTCCAAACCCGCCATCGAACCCGAGGAATCGTGAAGCCATTCCCACGGGAGCTGCTGAAGGAGGCCCTCGGCATGGGCGGCGAGGGCGGCGGCCGAGCGTCCTGCACAATCGGTATCGTGGGTGCCCGCGCCCAGGGCGACAGCCACTTCGAGCAAGCGGACGGCCGCGTGCGCGTCGACGTCCAGATCCAGAGTGGCGAGCACGTCTGGGCGCGCCTCGGCGGTGTATCGGGCGGCCGCGGTGTGGGGATCTACTCCATCCCTCTCGCTGGCTCCGAGGTCCTGGTGGCGCTGCCCGATGGGGCAGTGGACGGCGAGGCCGTGGTGCTCGCCACGCTCGACACCGGCGAGGTGCCGGACGGTCTGAACGAGGGCGGCACCACCGTGATCGCGGTGCCGGCCGGCGAGAAGGTCCTGATTCACGACGGCGACTCGGGCGACTGCAAGGCGCTCGTCACCAAGGACGACTTCGACGGGCACACCCACCCGATCCCGCCTCTGAATGCGCCCAACGGCCCGGTCACACCGGGCCCGCCGGGCGCGAAGATCACCGACACCGGCGGCGCGCCTGCGGCAACGGGCACCGTCGTTCTTCTCGCCAAGTAACACCAGGAGGCCCACCGTGGCGAAGGCGTACAACGTCAATCAGACCCCTGCCACCGGCTCAGTGGCGATGTACAACCTCCTGGCGCTGCTCTTCGGCAATGGATGGGTGGTCAAGTCCTCCAGCGACGGGACCACGTACAACGCAACGGGGAATCAGCTGACCAACGGCGCCGCCGGCGCG
>Ga0184628_10000830_pt1 | contig 15829 bp, 28 predicted proteins | sample PLM4_5_b1_FD_133149 | JGI IMG/M metagenome (GOLD analysis project Ga0184628, IMG submission 133149) | Groundwater sediment microbial communities from an aquifer in East River, Colorado, USA - PLM4_5_b1 | ecosystem: Environmental > Terrestrial > Soil > Riparian zone | place: USA: East River... | reverse complement strand
CCCCGCTTTAGCTTACGTAGTTGTTAGTATTATAACTGTCCACATGCACATACAAGTCAGCATCACTGACAGCAGTGTTATCCGTAGCCTTGACGGTTTGGAAAACAAGCTGACTGGCTGTCGAGGTAACGATCTCCACGATCGTGTCCAATTGGCCTGGAGCTGTTTGAAAGAACACATAGGGCACGTCGCCGAAGCCAGGCACCCAGTTAATTGTTACAACGTTTACGAGCTTGCTGATGGTGCAAAGGAATTTGCCCCGGCCATCAAGTCCCGTTGTTCCAGCCGTCGCACCGACGGCAGAGCCGTCGATTGCGAAGTTTCTCATCGTGCAACCTGGCTGGTCCACGAATACTGGGAAGGTCTGTTTTGACATACTTATCTCCTTAATTAAGCGTTAGCTATTTTCAACTCTCACTATTAAGAAGTTGCCAAGTTAAAGATCACCCCAGTAAATGTTGGGTTGATATAGAACTCTGCGTATGTCGCATAGAAGATTCCATAGCTATCCAACGGAGTACCAGACACTTGTAATGGGAAGAAGATGCTATCACCGTTCTCGATAAATCCACCTGGATCATTGCCTTCGGCAGTGTCTGGACGGATGTACATGTGAACTTTGTTACGGTTGATCGCATACATACGATCTTCCTGGCAGTAAGGCGACCAGTGAATTCTCACTGTGCGTCCGTTGATCTTAACGGCAGCAACTTGAGACCCTGATTGTCTTTCTGGAGATACTTCAGGCTGGATGTAGATGATCGACTTAGCATCTTCACCATCTTCAAACAGTCTTAGTTGGGTAGCTGACATAATGTAGTCAGTGGGTAGGTCACCACGTGCCCAGAAACGCATTTGCTGATCAAGCTCTCTCATGAGTTTGACCGACAAAGTCTGAGTCTGTCCATCGAGACGCTGAGCACCCCAACGGTAGCCAACAGGAACCCCGTAAACGCTGTTTGGAGCCACGGTATCGCAAACACCTTTCAGACCGAACATCTCATTGTTGCGAGACTTCTGTTTGTAGATGTTTTGGCCTGGCGCAGGGACTTGCACACCTGTCTGACGACTGACCGTGATCACTTGCCCAGCAAGGTCAATGTTAGTCACTAAGAACAGATCAGTTCCTGTATCGATGTTCAGCAGGTCATTCAGCATCCACGGCGCTTGTAGCCAAGATGCGTTGGTGATGAGCAGCTGATAGTTTCCTGGGGATACCGTGGTCACTGTGTTGATGATCCCCAGAACACCCGTACCATCTCCGAAGAATTGCCGAGCAATCTGATCAGCAAAGGAGCGCTTCATTGTGAGGATGGACAACTCGGTCGCATCCATAAACGCACCGAGATTACTTCCAGCACGTCTTGCAGCTTTCATAGACTGGGAGTCGATGACGCTAGTGGCATAGACAGACTTTGCAAAAATCACAGGTCGATTGATGTAGGCAGTCGAGGAGCTTGGCAAAGCACCTGACGATTGGCCGCCACCCCAGTCAACCAACTGAGCCATCTCTAATCGATTACCGACGAATTTGGACGATTTTTGGATCAAGCCAATCAACTCTGAGTGATCCCACCCAGCTGCATCTAATTCGAAATCACCATAAGCAATCCGGTAAAGATTACTCAGGTCTGTTAAGCTAAATTGTTTAACTACCGAAGACATTTAATCACCTCTTATATAGGGGAGTTTTTCTTATTTCATCTCTCTTTTCCAAAAGTTGTTGCTCTAGAAGCTGATACTGATTGGCACCTTGCTCCTTCATTCGGCTAACAGGCATTCCCTGCCGTTGCTTGTTTGAAAGAGTCTGCATATCTCGGCGGCGTTCATCCGTTCTCTGGGGTTGTACCCGTTGAACTGGCGCTGGACCGATGATTTCGCGGATAATGTCCCTCACGTCCTCTTCATCTAGATCGGGGTTTTGCCGAAGCTGATCTGAGAGCGAAAAAATGAGCTGATTGTCATTTAGATGGTCGGGATTGATCTCTTGAATTAAACTCATGATATCTCTCTGAGTTAAAGTCTCTTGGATCAACTCCTCTACCTTCTCCATGACATCGCTTTCATTTTCTAAGTTCTCAAGCAGTTCCTCATTGCTCAACACCGCATCAACCATTTGGCCGAATTCCGAATCCCCTATCTCTGGGTAGCTAGCTAACATCTCCTGTTTCCGTAGAACCACAGCTTCTGTTCGCTCTTTACGAGATAAATTCTCTTCGACCTTCTGGAGCTTCTTCTCAAGCTCCCAGGACTTACGTTGCTCGTCATTCATTTTGCCGAGCTTTTCAGCCTGATCTGCAAGCATTTGAATATAATTGTTATACTCAAACTCACTGTCTGACTCTTTGGCTTTACTGGAAATAAATTCCAACGCAGCAAGAGGGTCTGTTTTTGCTAGAGTGGCAAACTCCTTAAAAGTCGATTGCACTCGTTTCTTTTCTTCGGACAGGGCATGCATGCGATTCTTGACCGCCACATCTCCTGCCGCTCTGTCTTTGAGCTCTCTCAGCGTGAGACGAATAGGCTTCTTATCAGCCATCATCTCCAACTCAAAATCATCATCGAGCTCAAAGGATTGATCGCCTTTCCTGAAGGTGTATTTCTTCGAAGAAGGAGCTTCCCTTCTGCTCTCTACTGGCTCTGTTCGGGAACGGATATCACCTTTATCGGTCGCAGTCTGATTTGATTTTTTATCAATCAGTTGCTCGGTCAGCGATTCGAATCCGTTGCTATCCATCTCGACGGTGGTCGCACTATATGCATGTTCCATAACCAATTCCTTACGGCTGAAAGGTTTACTAAATCCGGTAAGTAAGATCCTCTTACAAACTGGGATCGGTGGAATCGGTAAGAGACATCCTAGGCGAGCATTTCAGCTTCGCTAGGCTCTAGATCGGGAGTTTCTGTTTGAGGCGGCAGCTCAGGAGGAAGACCACCTTCCATGCCCATAGGCATAGGGATTGTCTCATTGACTGGCTTCGGTGTGTAGAACAACGGGAACTGACGAAGCGCCTCAAGTTTTTGACCAAACATGGGGTTTTCGGCAGCTTGTTCGAACATGAGTTTTTCGGTCGCAGCAACGTGACCGATAAATAGCTCTTGAATCTCTATTGGCGACTGCTTGAAATCAAGCGTCTGCATAGGAATGCGGTGTGAATCCCAGTGGGAAATTAGATCCTCGTACCTGGCCGGAGACAGAACTTCCTGACCACTCATCATATCCTGGTTTTCCGATTCCGCAGTGGATACCGCTGCCGTAATCGCATTCATAAACTTCTTGGATTGTGACAGTCCCAGCATGTCCGTGAAAACTTCATTCGACATAATTTCAGGAAATTCTCTCTTGATCGATAGTAACATCTGGGTACGAGCGGCTTTCGAGTTAGCAAGATTTCCGGTTGTCGTGATATGGACGTCATACGACTTTTGCAAATTGACGGGATCAAAATATTTCAGTTGATACGTATTATGTTTACCAAGAATCTTAATCAATCTCCCGTCATCGGGACGGTATTTATCTTTGGCTATCGTTATCATTAAACGATACAATTGCTCCATAGAGCGAATATGCCCTTTGATGTCGGGAGATGCGAGCTGAGTCCTTAAATCTTCGAAATATTGAAGAGAAACGAACGAATCGAGTTGAGCATTCGGAGTTTCGCCCTTGACTAGAGGGTTCTGAAGCGCCACCTGGTCCATGCTCTTCTGCATCTCTTTCCAGAAATTGAAAATAGACGAGGTGTTCGTCTGAGGTGTTTCGATCGTCGGCTTGATACTCCCGTGCCACTCAATAGCAGTGGTACCGTTTGGCATCCGTTGAGCATCTACCCCTGATGTTTCGTGGACGAACATTTTGGGGCTTTCCATCTCAAGGTTGTTGTAAATCTGGTTGGCAATCCGATTTGAAGCATCCGAAATATTCCTGGTGTTCCTAAATAGGATCGGAATGCCCCTGTTACCTATGCCAATGTCGAGATCCTTGAAGTGAATAAGCGGCAAATCTTGATTATTGATAAGGGTAGGTTCAGTAATTGGCTCGTTAATAAGAACATGATCGGACGAGGCCACAATAAATCTACCCTCTGGCATAAACTCATGCGATCTATGATAGAGATAGAATATTTTGCGCTTGTTTGGGTTCTCTTTTTCGCTATTGCTGTAGATGTCGTATTGTGTATCAGGGCCTCTATCCGTTCTGATATCCCACGTATATTTGGGATATTTTTTCTTAAGGTAGTCAACATCGAGATACTCCACCCAATAGAACCAGTTGGCCTCTTTTGAATCGACTTTCGGATCGATGATTACATCCCAAGGCATCGGAGAGACAAATTCAATGTCGCCGATCCTCATGTTTTTTCGGATCTTCATCGGCATATTGCCAATATCGGAAATAGGATTTCCCGATTCGTCAACCATATCGATGTCTTCGTCTAAGTACTTCTTGGCTATAGGGTGGATGTCACCGATCTGTGGATTCCACATAACGATGGCAAACGATTCGCCAAATAGTTTTTTCTGAACCTCCCACTTGAACCGCCATTCATCGGTACCAAGCTCGTAGTTCATCGACTCCAACCAGTCCTTGACTATGTTACAAGCTACTTTATCGGAATAGTTCGCTGAGTTTGGCAACACGTCTGGCACTAGCTCGTGAGAGACAATCATCGTCACCTGATCCATAACCAATCGGTACAGGTCGTTAATGAAAATCTGCTCGTTGGATGAGAACATGTCAGACGTGTTGGCATAGATCTGGGTATATGGAGAAGCCCAATTCGGGTTAATTCCTGCACCCAAGAAATACGCTAAGTTTGACTTTTGCTCTCTGAAAAGCGGTCTAAAATACTCTGTGAGGTTATATGAGCACTCTCTGAACCAATCAAGAACATCTGACTCTTTTTTAATATCAATATTATAAAGAGGCTTGATGTACGGTATCTTCTTCGTCAGAAAATACTTTGATAGCTCAAGTTCGCTCATTATCCACCCTCACAGGCCCTTTGAAAGCTTCGCGCACTGAATCCCAATTGTTCGGTTTAATCGGTGATTGCGGAGCCTGGCTGGGTAGCGAGGATAGTTTTTCATTCAGATCGAGTAAGGTTTCGTGGAAGGCACAACAATAGTCTAACGTTTTTCCTGTGTCCTCACCGATCTCGTTGAGAGTATTTTGTATCGATTCCATCGAACTAGACAATTTGCGAATTTGTCTGTAATGCAGGAAACTGCATATGAGCGACAGCTTGATAAGGAGGATACAAAATACTTCCATCGAATGGCCTGTGGTGTTACTTTGCATTTAAAGCCTATACTCTTTTTTTTGTCAAAGGAATTTGTTGTGACTGAAATTAAATACGAATTTTGGAAAGATGGGGTCTTGGAACAACGAAGTTCAGGTTTAGATAATATTTTTACATACGAAATGTCTGGGGATGGGTCATGGCGCATCTACCTTACCAATGAAGGCCTGAAGTTTTTTGGTGATTATCTAATTATAAATCAATGCCATCCATACACATGTAAACCCGAATCATACAAGGAATAACTTATGATTTTTCAGTTAAATCCTGCGATTCCCGTAATCACACCCAAGGGAAAGGCGTTAGCTGTAATCCTCATCGATTATGGTTCAGAATACGATCTGAGATGGACATGCTTCCAAGATGACACCGGGGAATGCTGGACATTTGCAAATCATCAGGTCCGAGCTCAACAGAATATCACTCATGGAAGGGAGCACATCTCGCCGTTTTATGATCCTGATGATGTCGCGTTTCATTCAGAAGACTCGGAAGATGAGTGTGAATACAAAAAAACATATCAAGAACTTTCAAAAGATTATGAGAACGTAAAGGAAAGATATGATGAAGTCAAAGAAGATGTAAAGGATTGGAAGTTAAGTCACCTGAATTTGCAAGATAAATATAACGAGCTTAAATCATTAATAAAAAAACTACTTTATGATGATCACATCTATCCAAATTTAAGGACCAATGTTCAGGATAAAATTAATGCTTTAGAGAAAGAGGATTCATAATGAAAGACGAACGATATACGATCGAGGTCGGCGCTGGTGTCGTTATAATTCACGGGTATCTGACAATCCGAGAGGCCTTTGATTTTTTAGCTTTTTTCGATCAACAAGGCTATACATCGGTCTATCCAGGTGACGAAAATTCGGCAATGCGACTTGTAAAAACCGATTGCACTGAGGGTTACGTAGAGTCCCAATTGCATGAAAAAAGAGAAAAAGCCTTCGAATTTCTTTACGAAAAAGAAAAGAAAACCAACTTAGAATTAATTGAAAATATCAGGTTTCTAGAGGAAAGACTTATTCATCTAGAAAATGCACTTGGCACGTTCGGAGCCGATTCTAATAATGCATGTGAGGAATACAAAAAGCAACAGTCTTTAGAGTACAAAAAAATTCGACTTATGGCTCTTCGAGCAAACCCAAAAATTAGAGATATTTTGAACGAGTTTGAGAACTCATCAAGCATCGATAAAAATCAAGCAGCCAACCAGGAGGAGTGCCATGACGCCAGATGTACCGAATAACCCTCTTTCCGAAGAACAGGTGCAGCATATTATTCGCATGCTACGCGTAAATGTCAGTCATTTAAAAGACAAATTTTCGAATGAAATTGAGAACATCGAGGAAAAATTGTTGTTGTTAAAAAGACATTTTTGCCACGAATGTTTTAAAAACATTGTTGTTAAATCGGATGGGATAGAATGATGAATAGATCCTGGTATCCATTTTTTCGTTATTACGGCTGGAGAGAAAAAAAACATCGCCTTGACTATCCTCAGTTAGATGGTTCAGGATCAGGATTTTGGTTCAGGATTTTCTGGGGATACGGGCTTCATTTCACCAATGGTAAAATGCGTTTTAGCGAGAGACACGGTTATGAAAAATTTTTACGATTACCTTTTGGATGGAGAATCAAAATTCTCACTCCAGAATGAAATTATCAAATGCGGGGAGGCCACTAATGGCGTGGCAGAAACAGACTAAATTCAAAGCTGGAAAAAAAGAAGAAGTCGAAAAAAAGCAAGTCTTCGATGATCGATACTTTGAGAAATTTCTGGTGGACTGGGAAAATTGCCGGGATAGACACCCAGGACAACGCGAAGTTTTGAAAAGCGTTTTCGTTGACAAAATGCAATACGTTTTTTATCGAGCAGGTCGTAAAGGAGCTAAAACCACAACGGGCATCGATGTGGCCTGGCGCTTAGCCAATGAGGCCCCCAATCGCGTTGGCTATCTTTGCTATCCCACCATCGCTCAAGGGATCGAAGTCGTCTGGGAGGAACGCCGCCTTCAAACCTGCGACCGGAAGGACGACGAGATGTTCGACAAGTACGTCGAAAAAGTGGACGACTCTCGACATATCGTGAAATTCACCAACGGATCTTTCATTAAGCTCATCGGAACATGGACCGAGGCGAGGGGACGTGGAACACAACCGGATTTCCTAATTTTCGACGAATTTCAAGACTGCAATCCTGACTACATCGATGCAATGGACGCGAACCTGGCGGCTAAAGAGAACGCTCAGTGCGTGATCATGGGCACTCCTCCCAAGAAGCGAAACCAGTACGAGGAATGGTACGAGAGGATCAAGCACAATCCCCGTGGCAAGGTGTTCCACTTCACGAGCTATGACAACATTCGCCTTCCTCACCTGAAGGAATGGCTCGACAACAAGAAGATCGAACTCATCAAAGCCGGAAAGGAGGACGTCTGGCTGCGGGAGTACATGGCCGAGCTGTGCTATTCCAGTTCGGATCGGGTACTTCCTGATCCAAAATTTATAGAGACAACTGAATTACTACGCATTTTATCCCATTTTTCTTATGCAGATCGTATACCAGTTTTAGCGGTATCGGTCCATCCTTCCTACTTTAGTGCGATCCTGGGAATATTGCTCCCTAGGAAAATGATATTCATAATCGATCATATGGTTTTTCCTCAGGTATGGAATCGGGCATATTCGGAAATGTATCCTCAGCTTGGAGAGAAAGTAAAAATCATACAAGATTTATGTAATAGAAGAATAAGAAATATTGTCTGGGATGAAAGTGGATCATTTGCAGATATTATTTCCGGCTTCGCAAAATGTAGAAAGGATATCAAATGGCAGGATCGCGGGATCCCGCTTCTAAGAGAACTTATGATAAAGGATAAGATTCAATTTTCCAGAGAAGTAGCAGATTTTGGTCTTGAGTGCCAGAATCTACTGATCGAAGAAAATGAAAAAGAAGTTCAGAAAAATTATCCACATATCTGCACGCTCGCGATGATGATTAACGAATATTTCTCTCAAGAAAAGATGACGATACCTCATTTAAAACCATTTGATAAATATCAAGCGTTTAGAGATATGGGAATTCCTTGCGAACCACCGAAAAAAGGAAAACAATTATTCAAATTTGGCATTTAATTGATTCGATTGTTGGTGTATATACTATACTCCCATTCTTTAAAACAACCGCTAAAATATCATGTTTATTTTTATCTTTCATTGGCATATGAACCCTTCCGTTTTTACAGTAAATATTACCTGTAGTAACTTCTACTCTATATAATACTTTTTTCATCAGTATCGCCATGTCACATGAATTATTTGTCAATGCTTTAAAAACCTCAAAACCTTTTCTTATCAAATCAGCACATACAATCATCTCATTCATAGCTCCTCTTACATTATTATTTAAATTCTCATCATCATATTTCTCAAAACCTAATTGTTTATTCAGATATTTCCGTTGACACCCTTTACAACAATATTTTTTATGAGGCAAAACAGACTTCATCAACTGTTGACAATTTAAGCAATTTATGTCTGAAATATGTTTTTTTTCTTTCTTCAAATGCTTTTCGGCATGATATTTTTCCAGCAACTTCTTGTTTCTACATTCCTTGCTGCAAAATTTTGAATTTTGACGAACAGTTAAAATCTCATTAGAACAGTACTCGCACAATGGCATTTTTGCAGATCCTGTAACGTTAAAGGCGCACTAAAAACATAAACGAATGGGTAGATACTGATCAAGCTATTTTTCTCCTCTAGCCTTAACGTGCTTCGGGATGAGAGATTCCTGTACTTTTTTCATAACTATCCTGATTTTTTCATTTTTTTCTTATTGATCGTATCGTAGACCAACTCTTCAAATCTTGGATTGGTAAACTCTACGAAAACAGGAAACCATGTCCCTGATTTCCCCTCAAATAGAACACCACGTTGATCTTTACTTTTGTCGTGATAAACCCTCAAAGTCCATCCAGGGAAGCTTTCATATGCTTTTTCAAGTTCTTTTCCAAGAGCTTCATTTTTCATCGACGTGCTGACAATACAATTTTTATATATCCAAGATTTAATTGTCCTGGGCCAGTATCTTATCTTGCTAACTCGATCTTCCCACCCAGCCACTTGTCGAATTACATCTAGAACTCGTGCCATAGAACCATGAATTTTTATGCATTCATCCCTCTCTGATTTTGAAAGATAAACCTCGTAAGGGGTTTCGTCTGGGTATTTTCCTGAAAAGATGAGTTCCTTTTTTTCAGATTCTTTTTTTGATGAAAAATCATCAGTCAACTCATCCGACGACTTCTTTTCAAGAGAAGGAGTATGAGGATGATCTTTCTTATATTCTATACTCTTATACTCTTGATTGTGGCCCTCGGTTGGCCCTCGGTTGGCCCTCGGTTGGCCCTGGAGTTGGCCCTTATATTCTGAAAAATGCTCTGTAACCCATATGTAGGATGAAAATCGGTTGGCCCTGGAGTTGGCCCCTTTTTTGAGCATTCCTGCCTTTAGCATGGAAATCAGTTGGCCCCTGAATTCTTTAGGCGTAAGGAAACATTCGGCAGAATTTTTTTCCCTGCCACAAATGAATTCAAACGGTTCCAGAATGAGTTGCATGTTGTCGTAAATGGTAGTCCTAATTTGAGAGCTGCATTTTGAGAATGCCCAAGTCACAAATTTCCAAGTGTTTTCATTATGGAACCAACCATTCTCTCGAAAGTATCTTGGAACAGGAGTATCAAAAAAATAAGGAAGCTTAGACATAGAAGTACCGCTTTGCTTGTACAAATTCGGTACTTCTGATACGATGGAGTTATTCAGACTTCCATCGTCAGATTTTTCCGAATCTGAGTTTTCATTGCTCGCATTTAAGAGACCCACAGTGCCAACTGTGGGTCTCGCTCGTTCATGGACTACAGTATCAAAAGTACGCTTACAAGGCAATCTATTAGGGACTTGAGGCTTTGAAATTACGAATGCCTGAACAACTGCCATTTTGTCATCTCCTTTTCGGAGCTGAGGCTGGTAGGCGGTCTAGATTTCCGGTTGTGTCAAATCCCAGTTGCATGCACACTGTCTGGCAAAACGAAAACCTTGGATGCTACTATTAGCTTCAGCACCTTTTTCTTTTTTAGCCTTGGCTTGGCTTATTTTAACTTAGACCTTCATGCCAGTGAGGGCCTAGTTGCAACAGAGATGAAATAATCATGGTAAGTGCGATTTATCGTCTTCCAGCCATTCGGCAGCTAATCTTTGTCCTTTCGAATAGGGATCTTCATAGGATAGACAGCTCCACACTGTCACTCCGATGTAAGAAACGAAAAGAAGAGGTAACGCGACTTTTACAGGAAAAAGATCGTATGGTACCCACAAAAAGTGCGCTATGGCGCATAAAACTAGTCCTTGAGGACGATTTTCTGGAATCTCTGAAAACCCTGCGAGACCAATTATTAGAATCATCCAACCAAACATTTGACATCCCTGAAAGCATTGATCTGTTATCAATCAATCTCGCGAAAAGCTCTCTGTCTTCCCCTGAGAAATTTTCCTCAGTAACCCTCAAAGTCCTGAGTCAAGTTCCAGAAGAAGATATCATAGAGGTTTTCGTATGACATTTTGATCACATGATGTGTTTTCACACTATTCCAGGGCGTTTTCAAAGTCAAATAAATTTGTAAATATCACGGTCTGATAGAGCTATTCATGGGAAAAAAAAGGAGGAGGCTTTCGCCCCCTCCCCAACCAAACAGAGTGTCATGAAAATAGTACTAGGATTGGAACCCGCATTCTAAGTAATTACAGGCTGCCTGTGTAGTGATATCGGCTGCTTCGGTGAATCGGATGAATGGAATGACAACATCGCCTGAATCGAACGTAAATGCGGCTACGACGGTAGGCGCTGCATAGTTGTACTCGTAGGTAACAACCCCAGCTGCGCTAACCTTGATCTTGACTTGGAAAGCGACCCCATCAGCGGCGTTTAGGGTTGTGTCAGTAGTTACCACACCACCCGTATTCAATTGAGTCTGAAGCTGCACGTCTCCAGCAGTTCCCACGATACCGATGCTCACGAAATCGGTGTAGCTGCTCAACGTTGCGTTGAATGCCTGTACCTTTCTGAAGCCGATAAATAGAGGGTTAGCTCCTGAAACGTCTTGAACCTGGAAATTGGCTTGCAGGAAGAACGCTGCGCTTGATCCAATAGTGAACGCCATTGGAGATAGAGCAGTTTGACCCATGCATAGCTCAATACCATCTCCAGCCGTGTTGTCTTGAACCAGGTTAAGACCGAAGGTGTCTAGTTTTGGAGCAAGGATCGTTTGTGTTCCAATCACGAACCATTCATATTGCCCAACGGCACTATAGAGAACGTTGTTGTCTCCTGCCGTACCCGTGGCAGCACCACCACCAACTGCGGCAGTAACTGGATTTACCTGAAAGTTATCGAACCAATACTTGTTGTCCCAATAGCGACGATTGATGACGTCTGAATATTGATACTGCTTGATGACTGATGGTGTAGGCATATGAAACTCCTCAGAGTTAGGGTTGTTAGTGTCAAGTCCTCAGACCTGACGGATACAGGGTAGCCTCGGCTTATCCCTTGCTTTACTATTAAAACTTATTCGTGTAAAAAGCAAATAAAAACTTTTGGTTATTTTATGAAATGTTTACCTCTTGGTACTGTGGAACGACCTGTGGAATCTATGAAGGCCAATGATCCAAGCGTAAAATACGTTTATGCGGATACGGAGGAGGATTTCGTGGAATTATGTTTAAATACCCCTAGACCGTGTGTTGTTTGGATGCGAGGGAACTTGAATCAAGAAAAAATCGACAGGATTTGCGAGGAAAAGGGTGTTTGTTTTGTTAATCTGCAAGGAAACATAGGAGAAACCATATGTCTAAACCAGCAAAATTAGGTTCTGGGGTGAGATTCAAGAACCTGGCGAACAAAATGGCTAGGGAAGGTGTAAACGATCCTGATGCTGTAGCCGCAAGTATCGGTCGGAAAAAGTACGGAAATAAGAAAATGACAAAACTTGCCGAACATGGAAGAGAAAGACACAAAACGAAGTGATCTGATCACTGCTTTGTGCTTTCTCGTTCCAAATCTCGAAAGAATGATGCATTTTTCGCGGCCTTGTATGCCATTTCCACCCCAGGGATCTTTCCTCTTGTTTGAGAAAAAACATGATCCCTTTGCTGTGGAGTCATCTTCATAAAAGCTTCGAACATGCCTATTTGAGACCCTTGATCGTTATTCATTTATCAAGCTGAATCAGTTTATTTATGCTTTACAGCCCTTCTGAGACTGAAGAAGTGTAACGAGAATATCAATAGCAGCATCTTTAGTAGCGTGATCCTCGCCGAATTCCTGTTCGAATGTTTTGATGACGTTTGCACTAATCGATGTTACCAATGCTAAGCGATGCACACTATTCGATGGGAATTGCGCTAATAGATCTTTGATCATACGGTCTCCTTGTTTTTAGGGCCACCCCTTGCGAGGTGGCGTGGTGGTTTCTATCGTTGTTCTCCAGCGAACTCGGATTCATTGTGGTCTTTTTTAGGTACGTACATCTGACCAGGCAACTTGCACGGATTTTTTGCCATAGTCCCCATGTCCTGATTTTTCGAATGACCTGTTTTGTCAGGCTTCAAATTGGAATCACTATATTTTCCGCTCTTCTTGTCCATTTTTCTTTCCCCTGTATTTTTTAGAGAGTTCTTTCAGTCGGTTTCTATCTCGGCTCACTTTATCGGTCATCTTTTTGTAAGCTGACTTAGTATTGTGTTCGGCGAATGTTTCGGCGACTTCGGGCTCTCTAGCATACAGGAACCTCATTTGCGCTTTAGAACGAAATGGCACAAAGATTTCCTTTGCATACTTTTTTCACGTTATGACATAAAGCGGTTGATCAATCAAGATTTTTTTAAATGGAGACTTTAAATTTTATGAAAAACGCGTTGCTGTTAACTGCAATAATTTTCATGACTACCTTAACCGGGTGTTCCTATAATATTTCTATGGCTCATACCGAGGGAATGGCTTCAGATACGATAGATCATGCCCCTTCTAATACCCCTACGTTCACAGTGCCAATTACTCCTGGGTCCTCTCTTCGTATTGGTAGCTAGCTCTATGGAAGTTAAAAGCAATGCGCAGGAAAGGTGCGAGGATTGCCGATTTTACAATCATAGGGAATGTAGGCGCTACCCCCCTTCCGTATGGACTGATGAAATTGGTGATAGAGCTTCTTTTAGTTCGACCTTTCCCTGTGTTCAGTGGAATGATTGGTGCGGAGAATTTAAACCAAAAAAAGGAAAAAAAATAGATGAAGATTAATATTGAATTGGATGAAAAATGGCCCGTCTTTACACTCGTGCAACGTGACGAAAGTGAATTGAAAAAAGAGCGTGGATTCCTCGCAGATGAGGAATTAGTCGAGATCCCAGATGAACTAGCCTCGGATTTCCTTAGAATTCAATCCGAATATTTAATCATGCAAGCCCAGGTGAAGGAGATTTATGATAGAGTTCAACAAGAAAATGGATCTGAAGCTGCCCAGGATAGCCTACGGGACTATTTGCTTGAAGATCCTTCGAGAGTTCATGAAGTATCACAACATTGTAAGACCAATGCCGCTTCCTGAGGCTAAAGAAGCCACACACGAGGCACTTGAGAAGATCTTTAATATTATGATCCAATCGATGGATGAAAAGAGACAAGAGGAGATCATCAAGGATGCTATGGCATACTATAATGACCTACCTCCTAGTGTACGGTAACTTCGAATGGGATGACCTAATACAATACCTTACCGCAGTTTGAACATGTATACGGAGGACCATAGCAGCTTACCCATTGATCACATCTAGGGCAGCACCACTGACGATATTCTCGACCGTCTCTGACTCTGGGTGTGGGTTCTTTTGATGCTAACTTGTCTATCACAAGAATCGTTAGAGCGCATGCAATGAAAAATGTGACGAATCTGTATCCCTTCATGGGTTGTCTCCTGTTTATTTAAATCTTACGTAGTCCATGATCTGGACCAGAATCCATGTAATTATCCCTAACATAGTAAAAAAAGCCCAATCCGTGTGTCCGCATGTCATTTGAATCCATGCTAGAATCAGTGATACGATGATCCCCCAGTGAAAAGATGTAATTATTTTCATAGATTGTCCGATTTAATAGTTGGGGTGAAAAACTCTTCATAGGCTTTAAAGGTCTCAAGGAAAAGCTGAGTTTGGGTTTTTTCGGGGTGGTTGAATCGGTAACAGCCAAGAGGAAGTGTTAAGATCACTAAGCTGTGTTTCGTTTAAAATGCATTCCAGCTTTTCCATAGCTATGTAAGCCGGATCTCCATAATTGAGATATCCCTCGGATGCGCATTGTTGTAGATTCTCCAAGAGATCATCTATCTCCGAGCGAGAAAAAGTTAAATTGTATGAATCCATATGTCCTATAAGATTAATTATGTTGTTACTTTTCCATATCGTTTTTCAGGAACGGCGCGCCAGTATTGGGCCATGACATATCTACCCTTTTCCCGATAAAATCCATAACCATCATAAAACCAGTTTCCCGTCGTTGAATCCATGGCTGGACATTCTGGCATATTGGTAACCATATATTCTCCATCTTGCGGAGGCCATTCATTATCTATGGAGATCAATAAGGAGATGAATCCAATAGTGCAGACCAATAATTTCATAATCCCTCAGTCTTTTTCCTGATGATCTGTTTCCATGTGCATGCATTCGATATTATTTGGATCGACGAAAAACGTTCCATTTGTGCAATGGAAGATCATATTTCCTTTTGAGCCCTTTGCGTAGATATATTTATCATCCACGGTATCAATGGTGTATGGCTGTTCATGAAATTGAAGGACTCTGCCGCGCTTCAATGTTATGGTGATCTTCATAATCCCTCAGTCATGTTGTGGGGGTCTTGGGAATCTTTCACCAATAGCTCGAACATCTTTTTCCGTCCATCTGTGTATCCGCGATGGTACATCATATGATCCTCCATGTAGGCGATATATGGTTTAACCGTGGCCACACCTCTGATCATTCGTATTGCATCGATATGAACTTTAGCTTCGTCTTCCCGGATCTCTCTATCAAACGTCACAAGTACGCCTTTAAATCTGTCCGTCATAATCCCTCAATCTGCCATGTTTGTTTGGGTTTCCTTAAATTTAATGAAAAGAAGATTTCCTGTCTTTTAATAAATCCATAATATCTATATTAAGAAGTTCACATACCATCCACACATACTTGTATGGAAATTCTAATTCCCCTTTCAACCATGCAGTTACATCTTTCACTGATTGCATTATATGATTTGCAATCATTCTTTCACTAATTTGCATATCATTCATGCGCTTTGTGACAACACTAGATTTTACACTGTTTTTTCTTGACATAAATTCACGACACCTCTTTTGCGAAAAAAATAAAATCTAGATTTTATAATCATTTATGACTAGCTATTGACT
>Ga0184628_10000829_pt1 | contig 15836 bp, 30 predicted proteins | sample PLM4_5_b1_FD_133149 | JGI IMG/M metagenome (GOLD analysis project Ga0184628, IMG submission 133149) | Groundwater sediment microbial communities from an aquifer in East River, Colorado, USA - PLM4_5_b1 | ecosystem: Environmental > Terrestrial > Soil > Riparian zone | place: USA: East River... | reverse complement strand
CTGGCGCTCGCCGCGTGCGGGCGTCGGCCGCAGGACGTGAGGATCGTTGCTCGAATTGACGCGTCCTACGATTCGCTCACGGGGGCGAACGGCGGATGGCGGATTGCGCTGACCGCTACCGACGGCACTCGGTGCATCATGCGTACCGTCGTCCTGCCGAACATCAAGACCGGATCGCTCGTGAACTGCGACTGGCGGATGCCGGGTTCGTGATGCCTCCCTGCTTCTTGTGCGGCGGCCTCGTCGAGGACTTGAAGCACCCGACTCTTGAGCCCGAGCCGCAGTACGCGTGCCGAGGGTGCTTCGACAGGATGGCGGAGCGGTTGAACGAAGCGCGACGCGAGGAGCAGCGCGAGCGTATGCGCTGCACCGGTTGCGGCGCAGCGTGGGGAGGCGGCTGCGAATGCCGCTCGAACAAACTCGACATTGCGCGAGGGGAGCGTGCCAAATGCTCACGCGAGGACTCCGCGACATGATCCGCCGAATCTTGGGCCGCACCGATGAAGAACGCCGGCTGCGGCTGCGCGCCTACGCGCACCTGTCACGGCAGGAGATGGATCAGCACCCGAGCGAGGCTGTCGAACAAGAAGGACGCGATCGCGATCGCCTCGCACGCATCGACAACGCTCGCGAGCACCTCTGGAAGGAGAGGCCATGAAACGACGCAAAGCCAAGCTGTACAAGTCGCCGATCTCGATCCCTGAAGCGACGGTCGGGACGTTCGCCATCAAGCACCACGTCTTCAAGAAGCACGTGCCGATCACCGTCCTCAACCCGCGCGAAGCGTTCCTGACCGGGCGCCGGGGCGCGGCCGTCACGCTCGACCACGACCTCGTGTCCCACACGCTCGTCGAGATCGACAAGTACAAAGGCAAGCCGCACGAGCGGCTGTGGATGAGCGACGAGCCGCAGGAGCTTCGGCAGATGGCCGAAGCGATCGAGGACTACAAGGCGCGGGGGCGCGTGCTCGTGGGAGGGCTCGGGCTCGGCATCATCGCGACGTGGCTCGCGCAGCAGAAGGCGGTGCTGAGCGTCGACGTGGTAGAGCGTTCGCCCGAAGTGATCGCGCTCGTCAAGCCGCACCAGAGCGGGTACGGCGTGATCGAGGCCGACATCTACGAGTACTGCGCGTCGCTGTGGGGCGAGTGGCCCTACGACAGCGCGTTCCTCGACACGTGGCAGGGCACGAACGAGATGACGTGGTGGGAGAGGGTGATGCCGCTGCGGCGGATCATCGCCAACCGCTTCGGCAAGCAGAGCGTCTACTGCTGGGCCGAGGACCAGATGCTCGGCCAAGTGCGCCGCGCTCTGTTCACCGGCAACCGCTCGTTCCAAGAGCGCTTCGGGGCCGAAGGCGCTGTGGGCATCGCGGACGTGCTGCCGGCGCAGGTCGATCGCGATCACGATTCCGGAACCGCCGTCACCGTCGACGTCAGGCTGTTCGGCCGCTCGTGGTTCTACAAGGGCTTGCCCGACGAGATGAGCGAGGACGAGATCGCAGACTTCACCGACAACGTGGGGCTCCCGGAGTGGGAGAAGAAGTGGGGACCGTGCTTGAAAAAGGAGGGCGCGCGTGCGAACGCAAAAGCGGAGGCTGCGTCGTGATGGAGGGTCCCGGCGCCGCATCGCCGGGGCCGTTATGACCGGGGAGGAACTGCGCGAGCTTCGCACGAAGGCGGGGCTGTCGCAGGAGGAGCTTGCGACGCGCGCCAACTATCACCCCGTTCACGTGATGGCGCTTGAACGCGGGCGCTATCGCATCGGCGCTCGCGCCGCGCGCGCGCTGCGTCGCGCGCTCGAAAAGGAAGCACAGCCGGTCCTGGCCTGACCCGTGGCCGTGCCACGATAACGCTCAGAAAAAGGAGCCACCCTTGGAACTCGTCGACGTCGCACCGGGGTTCTACCCCGGCCTGTCCTATGACGAATACGACCGCATTCGCGGCCTCAACTGGTCCGTGCTGCGGCGCTTCAAGAAGTCGGCCGCGCACGCGCGCTCGGAGCAGATCGAGCCGCCCGAGCCGAGCGAGGAGATGGAAGAAGGGAACGCCCTGCACACGATGTTGCTGGAGCCGGGGCGCTTCACCACCGATTACGTGATCGTGCCAGAGGAAGCGCCGACGCGGCGAAGCAACGCCGGCAAGGCGTGGTGGGAAGAGTTCGAGCGCGCGACGGCTGGCAAGACGCGCCTCACCAGCGATCAGCTGGAGCGGATTCAGCGCTGGCGCGATTCGGTCTACACGAACGCACTCGCCACCGAGCTTCTGAACGATCCGCGCGCGCTCAAGGAGTGCGTGATCGTGTGGGACGACCCGGAGTTCGAGGTGCGCTGCAAGGGCCGCATCGACCTCGCCGCGCCGTCGCAGGGCCGCTCGATCGTCGCCGACGTGAAGACGACGATCGACGCCGGGCCGTGGTGGTTCGGCAAAGCCCTCGACGACTACGACTGGGCGGGCCAGATAATGTGGTACACCGACGGCCTGCAAACCGTTCGACCGCTGCAAGGCGCCGAGCGCATCCCGTACTTCATCGCAGTCGAGAAGAAGGCCCCGTTCTGCACCGTCGTGTACGAGCTTGGTCAATCGAGCCGCGAAGTCGCGCGGCAGCAGGCGCGCCGCTACATGCAGCGATGGGTAGAGGCCGAGCGCCAGGGGTTCTGGCCCGGCTACCCGGACGCCGTGATCGAGCTTCCCGTGTACGTCCTCAACCGCGTCGACTGAAAACCAAGGAGCAAACGAAGCCATGTCCGAAACGAAGGCCGTAGTGCCGGCGCAGCAACCGCCGCCGGCCGAGGAGAAGCGAACGCAGAAGCTCGACCTGAGCGATCTGCCAATCGAACGACGCGCATACATCAACGATCTTCGCGCGCAGGTGATGGTGATGCGTGGGATCCGCGAGCACTGCGACTGGCTGGAGAAGACCGGCGGCTTGCCGCTCGTGAAGGACGACGACAACCGCAAGGAGTCGATGAAGCCGGGAACGGCCGCGATCGCGATCGGCGTCGGCTGCGAACTCGGCTTCCCTATGAACGTCGCCCTCACCAAGGTCGTCGTCATCAACAACCGACCCGCGATCTACGGCGACGTCGCGCTGGCGCTCGTGCGCAAGCGCGGCCTGACCGACCCGAAGAAGGGCGGCGGCTTCAAGACGTGGTACACGGGATCGCCGGGCACCGACGAGTACACCGCTCACGCGCACGCCAAACGCGCCGACACGGGAGAGGAGCTTGAGACGGAGTTCTCGATCGGCGACGCGAAGCGCGCGGGCTTGTGGGGCGTGCGCACGTGGATCAAATGGGGCGCGCTGCGCATGCTGCGCTATCGCGCCATCGGCTTCCTGCTGCGCGACCTGTTCTCCGACGTCCTGCTTGGCCTGCACATCGCCGAAGAGCTTTACGGGCCCGAGCCCGGCGAGACCCCCGAGCCGCAGCACATGACGGCCCCGCCGGCCTCGAGCGCGCCGGTCGACCCGCTGTGGGCTGGCGCCGTCGACGCCGAGGTCGTGCCAGCGAACGGCCAGCCGGCGGCCGTGCCGGCGGCCGAAACCCCCGTCAAAACCCCGCCAGCGAGCGCGCCTGAGCCCCCAGGCGAGCCGCAGCCGGCCGAGCCGGCCAGCGAGCCAGCCACAGCCCCGGCAGCCGCTCCTGTGGCGCCGGCCGCCGAGCCGGCCGAGCCGCCGAAGCCCCTGCCGCCGGCCGCCAGCCAGCCAGCCGACCCGGCCGAGCCGTTCGGCCGCACGAAGGGCGGGCAGGTCATCGAAGAGGTCGACGCCGACGGCCGGCCGACCGTTGTCAAGAAAGCCGTCACGGCGACGAAGCCGAAGCCCTCGCCGGCCGCCAAGCCTGCTTCGGCCCCCGTGGCGAAGCCTGCCGAGCCGGCGCCGGCCGCGAAGCCGATCGAAGAGGACGCCGACACCGACGTCGCGAAGGTGCGCGCGGCGATCGCTGCCGCTCGCGCGAAGGCGGCGCCGAAGCCCCCGGCTCAGGCCCCGGCCGATCCGCAAGGGAAGGTATTCGAGGAGTAGCTCAACGCTCCGGGTGGCGTCGCGGGAAGGAACAAAGCGCGACGCCACCCGGCCGTCTGAGAAAGGAGCCACCCTAACTCGGCCTACAGCATGGGCCACGAGCGCGCGGCGTGTCAAGGAAATGCTCTTGCACGTCGTCTGCTCGGGCGCGTATGCTGCGGGCCGCGTGGCCCCGCGCAGGGCTCGCGCCGTCGACAGGACGCGGCGGCGACGAGCGACGGCGGGAGCCGGGCATGGAGGTGCCCGACGTGCGAGACCTTACACCGACATTCCCAGTTGAGGCAAGCGCGATTTCGCCGAACGCTGGCTCCCAATGAAAGGGGGTAATCGGCCGATCCATGCCCAACGCTGGTACCCACAAGACTACCACGTCGACGAACACGTGCGCCTGCTCAAAGCACGCCGCGACTACCTCACGCTGACGTTCTACCGGCACTTCATCGACGCCGCGTGGCTCGCCGGGGGCGACCTTCCGGCCGACTTGGAGTCACTCGCCGTCATGGTCGAGATGCCGGCACGCGACGTGCAGAAGGCTCTGATTTTCTGTGTCGGTCGCCTGATCGACGAGCAAGACGGGCGCCTTGTTCAGCGACGAGTCAAGCGCGATTTCGTGAAGGCTTTACAGCTTAGCGAGCACCTACAGGAGCACGGCAAGCGCGGCGCCGCGAAGCGATGGGATGGGTTGGCTATAGCCAACCCTATAGCCACCCCAGTGGCCTCCCTAGTGGCCAACCCTGTAGCCTCCCTTATGGCTAAGCCGTTCCCATTCCCAACGAAGCCGTTCCCATTCCCAGAGAAGCCGTTCCCGGACGGCATAGCTACCCCATCGGCCGACGAAGCTGCACGGGTAGCCGGTCGGCTCACCCGGATCGTGAACTCGGTCCTCAAGCGGAAGCTCGGCAGGAACCGGGCGCTCGAACAAGCGGTGCAAAAGGCCTTCGCCGCTCAATACACCGAGGACGACGTGCTGCGTGCCCTGTGGGGCGGCCTGTGCGGCTCAGAGGCATGGTGGCGAGGGGATGGGGGAGCCGATTTGATGCTGCTCCTGCGTTTTCAGGGAGGGACGAACCCAACTACCCTGCGCCCAGCCCGCCAATGGCTCCCCGAGATGCACGCGCGCTTCCCGGAGGTCTACCCGCAGTTCATCAAGGAAGCCTGCGAAGCGTTGAAACGTGACGGGCTGGAAGCCGAAGTCGCATGGTTGCAGCAGTTAGAGGTAAAAGGTTCAAGCTGATGGCGCTCGACGTGTTCGACCTTTGCCGGCTGGTCGTGCAGTACGGCGACGCCGAAGAGGTGGGCGTGGCCGTGAGGATCCTGAGCGGCGCTCGCCGCGCACGGCGTGAAACGAGTGTTCCACGGCTAGCGCGCAGCCAGAGCGCCGTTTACTTCGTTGCATCTGAAGGCTTTATGAAGATCGAATCGGCGGCCGCGCACGGCGAGGACGTCCTCGGCACGGTCGCCGGCTCGATCGACGAACACAGGCGCCTGTTCAGTCGCTGGAACGCTGGCGGGGATCGCTTCGTGCTCGTGCCGCCCGTGCTGTCGCTCGTCAGGAAGCTCTGCGCCGGGTGGGCGTCGTGACGCGGCTCGACATGGCGCTCAAGCTGCTGGCGTTCGGCTACGGCCCTGTCCCGATTCGGGACAAGCGGCCCCTCGTGAAATGGCGGGACTATCACCTGTTTCGCAAGGTCGAGGAGCAAGACGTGCGGGAGTGGTGGCGCGAGCACCCCGACGCCAGCATCGCGCTCCTGACCGGCTGGCAGTACGACCTCGTGGTGATCGACACCGACACGGCCGAGGCCGAGACGTGGGCCGCCGCCTTTCTGCCGCCTACGCCCAGGATGGTCGTCACGCGGCGCGGCTTCCACAGGTACTACCGGCACCCCGGGCTTGAGGTACGTTCGCGTGGCCACCAGCTGATCCCCGGCGTAATCGTCGATGTGAAGGGAGATCGAGCGCAGTGCACGGCCCCAGGCAGCGTGCACCCGAGCGGTCACGTGTACCGCGCCACGCGGCATTGGGACTTCGCCGATCGCGTGCCGCTCCTGCCGCCGGCCGTGACGCGCATCGCGTGCGTGCACGAAGCACCGCCGCCGCGCGAGCACAAGCAGTTCCCCGAGCACGATTCCTTGACCCGCTTCCGCCAATACCTCGCGAAGCATCCGCTCCCACCGATCGGCAGCGGCAGCGATCGCGCGACGTTCAACGCGGCCGTCTTCGCCTCGACGGTCGACTGTGCCGAGGAAGCGTTCGTCGCTGAGGTGTGCCAGCGCTTCGGCTTCGACGAGCGGTGGGTTCGGTATAAGTGGCGCGCGGCGCAGCGCTATGCGAGGACCGCGTGACCGAGATCAGCGACATGCTCTTGCAGAACGAGCGAACGCTTCTCGGCACGATCATCGGCGTGGCGTCGCGCGACGAGGATCGAGGATGGGGACTCGCGGGGCAAGCGGCCGAGCTTCGCCCCGCAGACTTCCGCGACGCGCAGCACCAGCAGGCGTGGCAGGCGATCCTAGACCTGCTCCTGCGCGGCAGCGCGCCGAACGCCGCGAACGTCTACGCCGAAGTCGCGGCGCGCGTCGGTGAAGCCGTGGCGCGCTACGTCACCGAGCTACGGCTCCAGAGCATGGACACCGACGACGTGAGCGAGACGGTGGCGCTCGTGCGGCTCGCTTCTCGGCTGCGGCGCCGCTACAGGCTCGCGCAGGGCGTCGTCGACCTCACGCAAGCGGCGCAAGCGGGCCGAAAGCCGCTCTGGGAGGCCGATAGCGAGATCGCAGCGCTGCTCGAACAGTACGCCGTCAACGACCGCGCCTCGGCCATAGCGCAGCCGGTCGGCGACGCTGTGAACGCGCTGGAGGAGTCGATCGTTGCGCTGCGCGAGCGAGGACGAGCGCTCACGGGGCTCTCGTGCGGCGTCGGTGCGCTCGACGACCTCACGGGCGGCTGGCAACGCGGCGCGCTTCACCTCGTGGCGTCGGTGACGGGCGTCGGGAAGACGACGTTCGCCGTGGCGTCGTCGATCGCTGCCGCGCGCGAAGGCGTGCGCGTGCTGCTCGTATCGCTGGAGATGGACTCGCAGTCGGTGGCGCGGCGGCTCGCGACGTCCTACGCGCGCGTGTCGTACTCTTCGATGCTGCGCATGAGCAACGACCTGCGATCGAACGCCGTCGCCGGGTTGCAGGACTTACCGCTGCGCATCGTGTCGCGCTTCGCGCTCACGGCCGGGGACATCGCTGGCATTGCGCGGCGCGAGTCGTCAAAGGAAGGGCTCGGGCTGATCGTCGTCGATCACGTGCAGATGCTCGGATGGGCTGGCGACCCGCGCGTGCCGCGCTTCAAGCAGATTGGAGACGCCACGTGGCGCCTGATCGACCTCGCGAACTCGCTCCAGATCCCGCTGCTAATGACCGCGCAGCTGAATCCGCCGGCGCCGATGAAGGGCGGCGCACGAGGGGAGCCGAGCGCCGACGACATCCGCGAGAGCAAGGAACCGTTCCATGCGGCGTCGGTGTTCGTCGTCGTGCATCAACTTAGGAGCGAAGGAAGGCCGACGGGCGAGACGTGGCTGCTCGTGCAGAAGAACCGCTTCGGTCCCGTCGAGCGCGCCGAAGTCGACTACGACCCGGCCGCCGGCACGTTCGCCGACGTGTACAATCGGCGCGCGCAGGAAGCGCGTTCGCCTGCCGAAGGACAATCGCGCTTCGAGATGTGAGATAAAGGAGCCAAGAAAATCATGTGCATGCGCTGCGAAGAATCGGAGAAGTACTTGCGAGGGATCATCGAGCAGCACGCGGCCGCGTGCCCCGAGCACGACGACTCAAAGTGCTTCATCCCTAGGGCCGGCGACTACACGCAAACCACGTACTGGCTGCTGAACCGCGTTCACATGCGCTGCGAGGTGCTGATCCAGCGCATGGCGACGGCGAAGGAACTGTTCGAAGATCCGCGCACGCTGCCGGCGTCGTTGCTGCGCGAGTGGGAGAAGCACCTGATCGAAGCAGCCGAGGATATCGCGAAGATTCGGCACCAGCACGAGCAGCGCGAGAACGAAGCCGTGAAGGGAACGTTCTCGTGATCGTCGAGATCAAGTCCCCGCTCGCCGACGTGACGATGTTCGTAGTGACGACTGCGGAGGAAGGCAAGGCGTTGCTCGACGAAGGAGTCGGGCGCGGGCGGGTATGGTCGCCGAAAGAGCTCGAAATGCTGCGCGTCGTCGGCTCGACGCCAGAGGGGCGGCGCGCAGCCGTCGAGATGAAGCTCAAGTTCGACGCACGACTTCAGGACGTGCACCTTGAGCAACCCTGACTGGGCATTCCCGATCGCCTGCCGCTACTACGAGAACGTCGTCGCCGCGACCAACACGTGCAAGTACTGGGGCTTCAAAATCGAAGCGCTCGACGGCGAGGTTGGCTGCAAGGTGATTTACTTTTGGGGCCGCATCGGCACAAAAGGCCAGACAAAGGCCCCAAATATGTACGTGGGGACGCTCGCTTACAAGGCGGCGGGCGACGACGCCGAAGCCGATTGCCGGCGCCAGCTGCGCGAAGGGTACGTGCAGCGCGACGAGGCTTGGGTGAAAAGGATGTGGCCCGACTGGCGGCCGTCGTTCGCCGTCGATGGTGCGCGACGCTGGCCTGTCGTCGATCCGAACCCTGTTGCCGCCGCGCGAGCGCGGTCAGCGCTCGATAACTTGTCGGCAAGGTTGCCGTCGCCATCGCGGCCCCCGTTCCTAATTCCGCTATCGCCGCTGCCGAAGCGAGCGCCAGTCGAGCCACCGAAGCCTGACCCGCCCGTGCTCGCGAAGCGCGGGAAGCGCATGCTCGACTTCACGGAGGACGACTGATGCTGTGCACGTGCTTGCACGAGCTATCGCAGCACAATCATCCCGGTGACGGCCGCTGCGACTACTCTGGTTACTCGTGCTCGTGCACCGGCTTCAACAGCAGCAAGGACGCGCTCGCCAAGCCTGCGCCACGCGGACGTCGGCCACGTCGAGCCATCCCGCGCGGCGCGCGCCCGCGCTCGCGCGTCGGCAATCGTTGGGGCGACCATCGCGCGAAGGTGCACTACGCAAACGATCTCTGGCGGGAGATTATCTACGCGAAAGAGCTTGAGGGCGTGTGCCCTCGCTGCCGCAAGCGCTCCTGGCACGACGCGGCGCACGGCTTCGTCAAGGGCCGTCACTTCCATCTGCGATTCGACCTCGACAACGGGATCCCGCTGTGCCGCTCGTGCCACGGCATCGTCGACTCAGACCACCAAGCGAAGGTCGAGTTGTGGATCCGCTACTACGGCGTCGAACGCTACGACGCTCTACTGCTGCGCTCGCAGTCGCGCAGCAAGATCGACATGACGCTCGTGATCCTGCACCTCGAAGCAACGACGGCCAGCGAGCGTGAGCGAGTGCAAAAGCTCGGCTACACATGGCCGGTGAGGCCGCCGGGCGCAAGGAAGGAGTCGCTGTGACCGAAGACGAAGTGCAGAAGCTGTGCGACGAGACGTACCGCAAGCTCAAAGCGGGCGGGATCAACCTCAACGCGCCGGCCGTCGGCCCGATCTTGATCGCCATCGGCATGGCGGCTTCGGTGTCGAACGGCGAGCGCGACCTTGCGCTCCGAACGCTGATCCAGCAAGGTGCGAAGACCGGCCTGATCTTGTCGCCGGCCGACGTCGCACGCGACCCGAAGAAGCTCGCAATGATGAATGCGGCGATCGAGCACCAGCCATACAGGCCGGGTCGAGCCGGCCTGATGTCGTCGAGGATGTTCCCGTGGCTGAAGAGGTGAAACGCCGGGAGCGGAGGACCCGCTCCCGGCTGAGCGCCGAGTTACGGCTGCTCTTCGACCGCGCCGACGGGAACCGTCAGCGTCGCGCCCTCGGCCGCGATCACCTCGAAGTCGAGGGTCGCCGTGAGGGCCTTCTCGCCCTCGCCGATGTGCGCGTCCGCGTCGACGCGGACCTGCGCCGTGCCGACCGGGCCCACAGACGAGACCGTTGCCGTGCCGTCGCCGTTGTCGACGAGGCTGAGGATGGCGGGCTCGTTGGTCGAGAACACGAGGTTCTCGATCGGGGCGGGGTTGCCCTTCAGATCGGCTGCCGTCACCGGGCCGAGGGTGACCTTCTGAACACTGTTGAGAGTCGTCATTACGTTATCTCCTACAACCTTGAAACCCTCCCCGAAAGAGAGGGGGACAACGAGCTTGGGGCAAGGCGCGGGTGGCGTGATGCAGACCGACTTCGCGCCCGTGACGCAGACCGGATCCGCGCCGGCCGGCACGACGGTAAGGCAAAGCTCGAAGGGGTTGGTGTTCACGCTTGCGCCTCCATGTCCTGAAGGGTCAACAGTACACCCGCGCACGTGACAAAGAAAGGAAATTCGCGCGATGAAGCCGAGCTTCGATCACTTTTGCCCGAAGTGCGAGCAGTTCACCATGCTCGTCGTCACTTCGAAGGCCGGCAAGCTCGGCCGATCGAGGATGCGACGCTGCCAGAACTGCCGCTTTGAGCGCCGCACGCTGGAGACGGTGATCGTGCCGGGCCTGCGCGCGGCGATCCGCCGGCTGCGAAAAATGGCTGGCAAACAGCTTCTGCTCCCGATCGTGCTCCTGCTGGCGTTCGCTCTTGGCTGCGCAAAGCGACCGCCTTCTCTCGGTGCGGACTGGAAGGCAAGCGGCGAGCGCGGCTGCGTGACCCGTGACGTGGCGGGCGAGCACACCGTCTGCTGTCCGACGCACGGCAAGCGCGAGTACGGGGGTGCCGACTACGTGTGCGTCACGCGCGACGTAGCCGGCAGGATCGTTCCTCCCGCTGGCGGTGCGCAGTGAAGCTCGCGCTCGTTGTTCTCGTGCTCGCGCTGCTCGCATCGTCCGCGCGTGCCGACGTTCTGGACGTGGGCGTCGTCCTAGCTGGCGCGGCCGACGAGTACTCGACGTACAAGGGCCTTCAACTGCCAGGGCTCTACGAGGCTGGCCTGCTGCGCAACACGGGAGTCCGCGTCGGCGTCAAAGCGATCGTCGCGGCTTCGGTGATCGGCGCCGCGCACGAACTCGACCAACACGGCCACAAGGGATGGTCGAAGGTCGTGAGGTTCACGGCCGTAGGGATCTGGGGCGGGGCGTTCGGGATCAACATGCTCAAGATAAGGGGACGATGAGGAGGGCGAATGCTGAAGGTGTGTGTGTCTCCCGAACTCGTAGCGCAGGCGCTCACGCAAGGCCAGCGTCACGGCACGATCGTCACTCGTGGCCTGCCGAAAGGTGCGCGGCTCGTGTGGGCGCGCTCATCGTCGATGCTCAACGAGCAAGGAGAGGGCTCGGCGTGGGTCGAGTTGTTCTTCGCCGAGCAGTCGGAGATTGATGGCGCAGGAATCACGGCGTGCATCGGCCGCGCGCTCATGGGCCGCGACGTGGCGACCTTTCAACCGGTGATCGAACGCGATGGCGCAGCGATCGGCAAAAAGAATACGCCGTGGTCGGCGATCGCGCTCAGGCTCGGCAACGCGATTCGTGGCGCCGAGAAAGCAGGCAAGCTGCAAGCGGACTCCGAGATCGACGCCGCGCTGCTGTGGCTCGACGAAGGGAAGAAGGCGATCTGATGGCGGCCGAGCTAGGCGTGTGCAAGACGTGTCGCGCGGAGATTCAGTGGGCGGTGCTGGCGCAGAAGCCGCACCCGTTCGACGCCGACCCGACGACTGACGGAACTTACATGCTCGTCGACACGCCGACCGAGGTGCGCACTGTCGCTGTTTACGTGGCTCGCGAGAAACGCAAGGCTGGCGATCGGCTGCACAAGTCCCACTTCGCGACCTGCCCGAACGCGGCAGCGCACAGGACGAAGCGATAACACACGACACAAAGGAGCCAAAGACCATGACGAAAGCCGAAGCGTTGAAGAAGGGCTGCCTCGTGAACGCAGCCAACGACGAGCCGGTCTTCATCCTGCGAGCGCAGGACCGCTGCGCGCCAGGGGCCGTGCGGGACTGGGCTCACAGGGCAGCCAACCTCGGAGCGAACGGCGACAAGGTGAGCGATGCGATGGACGTCGCGCTGGAGATGGAGCGCTGGCAGACGTCGCACACGATGAAGGTTCCCGACTGATGCGCTGGATCTGCCACGCGCAGCCGGCGCCGCACGGCGCGCCGTGCTTTCACCTGAACGAGCGGGGCGGGACGACGCACTACGGGATGGTCTGCTGCGAGAAGTGCGGCGCGACGAAGACAGCGAGCGACGACAGGTGGGCGCGGAAAATGGCGTCGAGCAGTAAGTGCCGTTGCGGACACCCGCCGCACGAGGGGCAGTGCTACGCCCCGGACGGCTGCTGGTGCGACACGTTCACGGAAAGGAGCCAAGCCATGAACCGAGGAAGGATCGTCTACGAAGTCACGGTGAAGTCGTACAAGGTGCCCGGAGACGCCCCACGCGAGCACACGTTCCACGTCGTCGCGAACAGCGTCGAGGTCGCCGAGCGCAACGGCCGGCGCGCAGCAAAGCGCGCGAAGCTGAGGCGCGTGCGCGTGACCGGCGTGGCGACCGTGTGCGAGCTAGCGCGATGAGCGGCGAAGGCAACGTCCTGCCGAGCAGCATCGACTACTCCCCGGGCCACGTGTGGATCTACCGGGGCTGGACGCGCGAGACGGGTCACCAGTTCGAGTGCACGTCGTGCGGCGCGTTCTGCGCGCGCTCATCGCGCGACACGGAGACGTGGTACTTGCGCGACGTCGGCTTCAAGGTGTTGAGCGAGAGCGGGCGCGAGTTCAAGCCACATCTCTGGACGACGGCGCCGCCCGAAGCATGCCGGTGACGGCGAAGGCCGAGCGCAAGCTCTGGCGCGTGTTCGTGACGATCGAGGAAGAGGCCACGGTCCACGTGTGGGCCGACAGCGAGACAGAGGCCGAGCGCATCGCCGAGCGTGACGCCGACCTCGATCCGAGGCCGAGCGCGAGTGCTCACGAGCTAGAGCCGGGGGAGTTGAAGGACGACAACATCGACGACCCGCAGGAGGTCATCTACGGCGAAGCGCCGCCGGGGCCATGGGACAGCCCGCACGCCGTGACGCTCGGCGAGGTCCTCGACTGGACGAGTGGCAACGCCGCGCAGTTCGCGGCCTACGCCGAGTTCAAGCAGAAGCAGGGTGCGCTCTTCGCGTGCCTCGACACGAAGCCGCTGCCGTGCGACCACTGCGGCGCGCGGTACCCGGCGGCGCTCCACGCGCCCGAGTGCCCATCAGCTGAATCGAAGGAGAGGTAGATGAGCGGCAACAACGGTCACAACGTCCCGAAGGAGCTACTCGAACGCGTCGGCATCGAGCGCCACGCCCGGCGGCCGGTGCTGCTTTGGCAGCTGGTGCTGTACGTGCTGCTCCCGACGGTGTTTGGCTTCGTGATCCTAGACACGGGGCGTGAAGCGCGCGCTCGGGAGCAGGAGTCGGGGCGCCAGCTGTGGGAATACGCCGATCAGGTGCACCGAACGCAGCACGAACTCAGCGAAGCGCGCCAGCGGATCGTCGATCGGAACATCAACTTGTGCGCCGCGCGCGACTGGGCTCCTGACGTACGGTTCTGTAACGCCTATCTCAAGCACGGCATCGGGGCGAGCCTGATGCTCAGCGGCAGGGTCCTCGGCACGGCGCAGCCCGGATCGGTCATCGTCAAAACGCAGCAGTGCCCATGCGGGGAGTACTTCAACGGCCTGCTCGGCGACGCGTACGAGCCTATCTGCATCCAGTGCCCGGAACTCCCGTGACCGGCCGCCTGACGGTCGAGGAACTGCTGTACGTCGAGAAGATGGCGCGTGACAACTTCTACCTCACGCGCTCGACGTGCCGCCTGATGGTCCCGCGCCTCGCGGCCGAGATTCGCCGGCTGCGCGGCATCATCGCGCTGCTGACCACGACACCCGCAGCGCTGCCATCGCGAGAGGAAGGAAATCGCATCATGCTCACCCTTTTGAACGAATCGCGTGCAATCAGGAAGGAAGGCGGCCCGTGAAGAACGTCGCTTTGGCTCACTGCGCAAACCCTGACTGCCGAATGGCCTTCTGGCTGAAGAGGCGCCAGCAGGACGAGAACCTGCGCAAGATCAACATGGAGAAGGTGACCGGGAAGCGAGCCGGTGGCATGTACTGCTCGCCAGCGTGCCAGCGCAAGGCGAACCTGCGACCGAGGGCGCCCATCGTCTCAGCCGCAGCACGCGCCGACGTGCAGAAGCTCCGCAAGGTCATGGGCAAGCTGCACGACACCGCCAAGCTCGAAGTCGACTACGCCGTCCCATCGAACATCGCCGAGGAGATGATCGCGCTGCTCAAGGAAGGAAAGCTCAAGGACACGCAGGGCCGCCCGATGCTGCTCGTGAGCGTCCAGCGAACAGGCATCGACGTCCCTTGGCCCTGGTGCAAGGCCTGCAACGACTACTGCGCGCCAGGGCACAGGACGTGCGTCGAAAAGAAGAGGCATCAATGACACACGAGCGCATTACCGAAGCCGACCTACAAGCCTTCGAGCGCCGCGCCCCAGGGCCGTACGACTGGCAGCGCGCCCTCGCCGAGCTTCGTCGCCTGCGGCTGCTGATCGTGCGTGGCGTCGAGGCCGAGAAGGACATGCAGCACCCAGGAGCGCTCGAAGTGTGGGCTGCGCTGCTCGGCGAAGACTTGTTGATCCGCATGGATGCGAAAACCGCGTCGGCAAACAAACGCGGGCCGCGTCGAGCGTAAAAACGCGCTTGCAAAACGGCTGCTGCAAAGGCTAGGCTGCGGCAGCGTGGTGATCGTCGTCGTACGAGGAAGGAAGGGTCGCCGATGGAGTTAGCTGTTGCCATTTCGACGCTGATTGAGGAAGTGCTGCCGGCGCTCGTGAAGGCCGACGAGCGGCACGCCGAAGCCTTAAGCTCGCTGCTGTTCTACGTCGACGCGCGGTGCATGCACGAGGAGTGCAAAGGCGAAGCGAAGATCAGGATGTACTGGCCCGGCCGCGCGCCGACGCGCGTGTGCCAGCTGCACGCGGACGCGGCGCTCACGGTAGCCGGCTGCGTGGGCGTCGCTGTGCGGATGGAGCGCGTCGCGTGAAGGCGCTTCAGGCGTTTGTGACCGCATTCATCGGCATCATGATGCTCGGTGGCTTCGTCATCGGCTGCGCCGCCATCGGCTTCAAGCTGGCGGATCGGTATCACAGCCCGGTGCCGCTGCTGCTGATGATCTGCTTCGCCGTCGCCAGCCTTTCAGGACTGGTGGCTGCGGCCGGCGAGAAGCTCACCAAGCGATGACCCCGACCCCGACCGAGGAGGATCTCCGGAAGGCGCGGGAGTGGCTGAGCACTGGCCCGCTACGCAATGCCGATTACACGGGCGAGCCGGCCGAAGTGGAGCAGTCGCTCGCCGCCTTCCGCGCCGAGGCCCGGCGGGAGACTGACCGCAAGTGGTACGAGGACGCCAAGAATGGCTACATGGCCTTGCATGAAGAGCGCCTAGCTGCCGTCCAGGCGGCGCGCGAAGCCTGCGAGCGGATCGTGGCTGAGATGCTGACCGAGGACTTGCCGAAGGGGCCATACGACGCCGTGTCTAGGGTGCTGCGCCGCCTCCGGGAGAGAGCCAAGTGAGCGAGGGGGGGGGAACGATGCCGACTGAGACGCTGGACGAGGAGGATCTCCGGCCCGTGAACTACGACCGAGCAGCGTACCGAGTCGACTGGATGCAGGTAGGGCTGAATCAAGGGCCTCCCTGTTTCTTCATCGACACGCAGCGCGAAGCCAATCGCTTCTGCCTTCGAGCGGAACGATGGGCGGGCCACACGGATTCGGACGAATACCCGAATCATCGCTACGTCTCG
>Ga0184628_10000826_pt1 | contig 15872 bp, 17 predicted proteins | sample PLM4_5_b1_FD_133149 | JGI IMG/M metagenome (GOLD analysis project Ga0184628, IMG submission 133149) | Groundwater sediment microbial communities from an aquifer in East River, Colorado, USA - PLM4_5_b1 | ecosystem: Environmental > Terrestrial > Soil > Riparian zone | place: USA: East River... | reverse complement strand
TTCTCTTCACCCCTCACCCGCCGCTTCGCGGCACCCTCTCCCTTCAGGAGAGGGATTCGTTCCAAACATTTTTCCATCTTGGACAGCTCTGGTCTATGACCGCTCCTTCAACTATTTTTCCAATCCGAGCGCCTGCGCGATACGCATGCCGTATTCCGAGTCTGCGGCCAGGAAGTGCTGGACCTGTCGCTTTTGTATTTCCTTGCTCGCATTCCCGAGGTGCCCGGCGATATTACGAACAAGTCGTGTCCGCTCCTCTTCGTGCATCACGCGGTAGAGCAGTCCCGCTTGTTCGAAGTCGTCGGCTCTGTTTGCTTTCGGGTATTCCGTACGTCCTGTTGTCCCCTGGAGCGACTCTGCGATCTCCGATGTCTTCGGATCTGCGACGGGACCGCCGCGGCTATTCGGGGAATAGTTCGAAGACGATCCGCCGTTACCGTCGATACGCATTTGGCCATCACGCTGGTAGTTGTTTATCGGTTTGGTCGAAAAGGGGCAGTTCACCGGTATCTGCGCATAGTTCGCGCCAAGCCGGTGTCGCTGCGTATCGGGATAGGAAAAGAGGCGGCCCTGAAGCAGCTTGTCGGGAGAAGGCTCAATGCCGGGAACGAACGTCGATGGACTGAACGCCGCCTGCTCGATATCCGCAAAAAAATTTTGCGGATTCCGATCCAGCACGAGGCGGCCAATCGGAATCAGGGGATAGTCCTTGTATCTCCAGACTTTCGTGATATCGAACGGATCATAGCGATACGTAGCCGCGTCTTCATAAGGCATGATCTGCACGTAAGCCTTCCATGCCGCAATGCCCCCGCCTTTTATGTGTTCAAAGAGATCGCGCGTCGCGTGATCCGGATCTTTTGCAGCGAGTGCGGAGGCTTCTTCCGATGTGAGATTGGCGATCCCCGTTTCCGTCTTGAAATGATATTTCACCCAGCACGCCTTACCGCTGGCGTTCACCCATTTGAAGGTATGGCTGCCGAAGCCGTGCATCTGGCGATAGGATTTTGGAATTCCACGGTCGGAGAAGAGAACCGTCACCTGGTGTGTGGACTCCGGCGATCGAGAAAAGAAATCCCAGAACGCATCCGGGTCCTTCAGGTTCGATTCAGGATTGCGCTTGTGAGTGTGGACCATATCAGGAAATTTGAAAGGGTCTCGAATAAAGAAGACGGGCGTGTTGTTTCCGACCAGATCATAGTTTCCCTCCTCCGTATAAAACTTGATTGCGAAGCCTCGCGGATCGCGGTCCGCATCGGCAGAACCTTTTTCACCGCCAACGGTTGAGAATCGGACCAGCACCGGCGTCTTGCGTCCGGATGCTCCGAACAATTGGGCCTTCGTGTGTGCCGACATGTCGGCAGTGGCTTCGAAGTACCCGAAAGCTCCTGCACCTTTCGCATGAACCACTCTTTCCGGAATACGCTCGCGATCGAAATGAGCCAGTTTCTCGACGAGGAAGTAGTCCTGAAGGAGAAGCGGTCCCCGCTCTCCCGCAGAGAGCGAATGCTCGTTGTCCGGAACAGGTGCACCGAAATTGGTCGTCAGTTTCTTGTTTTCTGCCATGGGATGTTTCTCCTTTTGTCTGCTCGATCCGATTCCGAGAATAGTTTCCGGAGACGTCGGCGGTCCAAGACATCGTTTCAATCACTGTGATAGCCTCTTCCTCTTACGATGTCAGCACCGCACTCGTTTACTCTCCGCCAGCTCCAATACCTGGTCGCCGTCGCCGAGACGTTAAGCTTTCGCAAGGCGGCGGAACACTGTCATGTTGCGCAGCCTTCACTCAGTGCACAGCTCGCGGAACTGGAATCCGGTTTGGGCGTGCGCCTGTTCGAACGCGACCGCAGGCATGTGCTGCTGACCGGTGCGGGGCGCGATCTTTTGGAACAGGCTCGCCGCATACTCACCGAAGCGGATGCTCTTCGGGATGCTGGCAAGCGGCTGGGCGATCCGCTTTCGGCGTCGCTGCGCCTCGGAGTGATACCGACGATCTCTCCGTATTTGCTGCCAAAAATTGCGCCGGTGCTGCGACGCGATTTTCCGCGAATGAAAATTCACTGGGTCGAGGACAAGACATCGGTCCTTGTTGCGGCGCTCAACCAGGGATCACTGGATGCGGTATTGCTCGCGCTGGAAGCGGAAATTGGCAAAGTGGAACAATGTGTCATTGCAACGGATCCATTTGTCCTTGCGACTCCGCGGAATCATTCCCTGGGATTGAAGAAGTCGGGTGCATCCGCGGATGAACTTCACAATGTCGGCGTTCTATTGCTCGACGAAGGGCATTGCTTTCGCGAACAGGCACTGGCGTTTTGTTCGAAGTCGAAAGCTCAGGAGCTCGAGTTTCGTGCAACGAGCCTGTCGACGCTTGCACAGATGGTTGCCTGTGGCGCCGGCGTGACGTTGCTGCCGGAATTGTCCGTCGCTACGGAAGGTAAGCGGGCGGATTTGAAGATCCGGAAATTTTCTAATCCGTCTCCGCATCGGACGATCGGATTGATTTGGCGGAAGGGATCCCCGCTGTCCGATGCCCTACTGAAGGTGGCCGATTCGATTCGGCATGCGTATCCAAAGTAAGTGGGTCAGGATAGGTAGATCGGCGTCGGCATGAAGCAGAGAATGAACATGGCAAGTCCGAACCATGCGAGACCGCGGTGAAAGCGTTCCAGAGGAATAGAGTCATCGAGCGTCATTGGATGCCGCAATCGGATTATCAGCAGCAGGATGGCCCAAAAGATCCATCCATACCAATACCGGACTCCCAGGGGAATGAGTACGATGACCAGGATTTGCGAAATGCGTTTGTGCCAGGTTGGAAACAATGCGTAGATCATATGGCCGCCATCGAGTTGTCCGATGGGCAGCAGGTTCAGAGTTGTCGCCAGAAACCCGAACCATGCCGCAAAGACTATGGGATGGGGAGAAAGTGTCATGCCGTCTGGTGGGATCTTCCCTAGCATGTAAGCGGCGATTTTGAATATCAGTGGCTCTCCGTATTCAATCCAACCTCCGGATGTATTCAGGGCTGCGAATTGTGATAAGGCCAGCCCGATGAGGAGAGTGGGAACGGCAACGACAAAACCCGCGATCGGCCCGGCGACTCCGACATTAAACAAAGCCGCCCGATGCTGAAAATGAGAGCGGATCTTAATGAACGCGCCCATCGTTCCCATCAATGTGGGTGCGGGAATGAAATAGGGGAGGGTCGCATCGATTCCGTAATACAGGCAGGTCAGGTAATGCCCCATCTCATGAGCGAACAGAATCGTCATGATGGAGATGCTGAAGGGGAGCCCCGACAACATAAGTACCGGGTTTCTCAGGATTTCGGCGATGTCGCCGAACAAGTCGTCGCTCAAGGTGTTGTGAAAGGACGACATGAGCAACGTACCCACCAGCGTCGTGGAAACGCAGGTAAGTGCAAACATGACGAGATTTACCCAGGGGAATTTCCCTGCATAGCCGAACGGACGGCTCAAAGCGACTGCAGGTCTTTGCCGGGTTTGAAACGGACGGCTTTTCCGGGAGGTATATTCACTTCGGATCCGGTCCGGGGGTTACGGCCGATGCCTGTCTTTCTTGGTTTTACAGAGAAGACGCCGAAGCCTCGCAATTCGATGCGATCGTTGGCCTTCAATGCATCTTTCATGCAGTTGAATATGGTATCGACCGCCTGCTCAGCCTTGGTTTTGCTGACGCCGGTGCGTTCGACGATCTGATTGACAAGATCCAGTTTGATCACTGGCAACCTCCTGCTAGTCTGTGTTGGCCAACGCGAACTCGTATAACACCAATATTCTTAACACTATGGAAGGGAAATAGGCAATGTCAATTAAAGCGGACTCGTGGATTCGCCGAATGTCGGAGGAGCATCGGATGATCGAACCCTTCCATGTGGACCAGGTCGCAGAGGGCACAATCTCTTATGGTTTATCGTCTTATGGCTACGATTTGCGGCTCGCCGATGAGTTTAAAATCTTCGCTCCGCCCCCGCTGCAAGTGATCAATCCGAAGTCGATTCCGCCGGAGTATTACCGGGATTACCGGGCCTCCACATGCGATATCCCTCCCAATGGCTATATCTTAGGGAGAACTCTGGAGTATCTCCGCATTCCGAGGGACATCCTTACTTTATGTGTGGGCAAATCCACCTATGCTCGCGCCGGCGTCCTTATTAATGTCACACCGTTCGAGCCGGAATGGGAAGGCTATGCAACCGTTTCGATCGCCAACACCACACCTGCCCCAGTTCGCGTCTATGCGAACGAAGGTCTGTGCCAGCTCCTTTTCTTTCAGTCGGATGAGCCATGCACGGTTTCCTATAAAGACCGTAAAGGGAAGTACCAGGCGCAGCAGAAAATCGAATTCGGAAAAACAAAATAGGGTTCTCCGACGATGGTATGATGCCCGTGCCCTTTGCGTTTTCTTTGGAGCATCCCATGCCAGCAAAATCACCGGTTACCCTTGAGATGGTGTACGAACTCGTTCAAACCATTGATGCCAGGACCACCCGTCTGGAAGTCACAACGGACGGTCTGGTCACAACGACGCAAGGTTTGGTTGCAACAACGGACCGATTAGAGAAGAACTACAATCGAATCGACGCGACGCTTCTTGTCATGAAAGATCGGATGTCCGATCTTGAACAAAGAGTGTCCTCGATTGAGGTTCGTCTGGAAGTCCTGACTCGAGCGGTCGAAGGCCTGATACAAAAGGTAGATATCCTGACCGATGAATACCATTCCATTTCCGCGCAGCTGAAGCGGCTCGAAGCACGGTTCGATCGTATGGAGGCCGAACGGCTGGAATGGCGGGTATCGGTTCTGGAAAACAAGGTTTCGGCGTTAGAAAAAAGCGAGACAAACTGAATTAAATCGCCAGGCCGCCATCCACCTGAATCACCTGTCCTGTAATGTAGTTCGCCGTATCGGAAAGCAGGAACATGGCAACTTCTGCCATGTTTTCTGGCTTTCCAATTCGTCCGAGCGGTATCTGTGCGACTGCTTTCGTCCGGTATTCCTCGTTGAGCACGGCGGTCATGTCCGTTTCAACAAAGCCCAGAGCCAGGGCGTTGACGGTAATGTTTGCTTTGGCAATCTCCTTCGCAAGCGCCTTCGTAAAGCCAATCATTCCCGCTTTTGAAGACGAGTAGTTCACTTGTCCGGGCATTCCCACAACGCCGCTGATGGAGGTGATGTTGAGAATTGTTCCCGACCTCTGGGAGACCATGGCGGCGACAACGGGCTTGCTCACATTGAATGCGCCTTTCAGGTTGGTGTCGATCACGTCGTCCCAGTCCTTTTCGCTCATTCGGAGGATCAGTTTGTCTCGCGTGATGCCGGCATTGTTGACGAGGATATCGATGCGGCCAAATCTTTCCTTCACCTGTTTTACCAGTTCTTTTGCCTGCTCGAAGCTGGTGACGTCGGCTTGATAAGCCACGATCGAATCTCCCTGCGCGACCTCATCGGCAAGCGCCTTGTTTTGAACATAGGTGAAAGCGACCTTCGCGCCTCCTGCTGCCAGAGCTTGAACAATCGCACGTCCGATTCCGCGGCTGCCTCCGGTGACGATTGCGACTTTATCCTGAAATGACATGACTTTCCGTTTCCTCCCAATGCGGCCGATGGATTCTACCGCAGAAGTTGACCCTTTAGCCCTCTGCGTGAGACGGTACGGACTATGCCGGTGGATCGAGTCTACCTCGTCGGGTTCATGGGCGCGGGCAAGACCAGCGTGGGCCGCTCTCTCGCGGTGCAACTGGGCTGGGCATTCGTTGATCTGGATGCGGAAATCGAACGCTCGCAGAAAATGACCATTCGCGACATCTTCCAGAAATCCGGCGAAGCGCAATTCCGCCAGCTTGAACGTGAACATTTGAAGCGACTCTCGGAAAGACCCCGTGTTGTGATTGCTCTTGGAGGCGGAGCCACCGTCGATCCGGAGAACCGGTTGGTCATCGATTCGACGGGAATATCCGTTTGGCTGAACGTCGCGTTCGAGACTGCTGCGCGACGCGTTTCGATGGACGGAACGCGGCCGTTGTTCAAGGATCCCGAACACGCAGAACGGCTCTACGAAAACCGCCTGCCGATATACAAGCTGGCGCGAATTCACGTGCTGGCTGATAATCGACCACCGGCCGACATAGCCGGTGAAGTCGCAATGAGGCTTCAAGAATTATGAGTATCCTGACAATGGCTGCCACACTACTGCTTCTGGGTCCGGTCACACTCGAAAGCGGAAAATTCACCGTGACACAGGATGGCAAGAAGGTCGGCACCGAACAATTTACAATCAGCGCGCGACGCGGCGGTGGCTACATCGCAGAAGCGAAGATTCAGCTGGCGGGCGATTCATCGGTCCAGTCGAGCAGGATGGAGCTGGATGAGAAACTGGTTCCGATATCGTACGAGTACACGCGGGGGAAGGGCGCCATCCGCTTGAAAATCACACCGCCGAACATGGCGTACGAAACGGAATCGGAAGGAAAGAAATCGACCATCGATCTGAAGTTTCCGGAGAATATGGCCGTTGTCGATAACAACTTTTTTTCACACTACCTGCTGCTACTCTACAAGATTGGGGACGCCGGCGGTGAACTCCCCATCTTTGTTCCCCAGGACATTCAAATCGGTCTTGCCATCGTGAAGGCTAAGGGAAACAACGCTTATGAACTCAACATCGGCTATGTCACGATGGAAGCGACAACAGATAAGAACGGGAAGCTGATCAGGCTGACCGTCCCCGAAGCCAAAGTCGTCGTTGAACGATGATTCTTTGGGAAGGTAGATTGAATAATTCATGAATATCGGTTTTGGACTGACTGCATTTGCGGGCGGTCTGGTTTCGTTTCTTTCACCATGCGTGCTTCCTCTTGTTCCCGGTTATCTTTCGATAATCTCCGGTTACTCGCTGGATCAGTTGAAAGGGAATGCCCAGGATGCGTCGCTCAAGCGGACGGTGGTCCTGAACTCGATCATGTTCATCGTCGGGTTTTCGATCACATTCATCGCACTGGGCGCGTCAGCAACAGGCATTGGACAACTTCTTGTCGCCCGTAAGCAGATCCTGTACAAAATTGCCGGCATCGTCATCATTGTCTTCGGCTTGCATGTGCTCGGAATCTTCAAGATCAGCGCCCTCTATCAGGACAAACGGTTCCATGATGTGCAAAAACCGCGCAGCGCCTGGGGAGTGCTCCTGTTCGGACTGGTATTTGCCTTTGGGTGGACACCCTGCATTGGGCCGATACTGGCTGGAATACTGGGAATTGCCGCAAGCCAGGAGACTGTCATGGAGGGCGTTCTTCTTCTCTCAATCTATTCTCTAGGTCTCGCCGTTCCCTTCCTGTTGACCAGTCTGGGGCTCAATCGCTTCCTGTCCTTTTATGGACGATTCAAGCGTCACTTCCGCGCATTGGAAATCGTAAGCGGTGTCATGGTTGTTGCGATTGGCCTGCTGATCGTTACCGACAGCCTCACTCGATTGAACTCGTATTTCGGGTTCCTCAGCGACCTCGAAACCTGGCTCGAATCGTTCCTACATAAAGCGTGAGCAAGAACGGCGAGAGACAGGAGTATGCCGGCCCGCAATCTCGATGGCGAGAGCTGCGTTTTGTCTTCCGCATTCTCGGCGAATTCATCCAGGGATTTCGTGCGCTGCACTTCGTCGGTCCGTGCGTCACCATTTTCGGGAGTGCGCGGTTTGAGGAAGGTCACCCCTACTACAAGCTGGCCATGGAGATGGGTGCTGCCGTCAGCTATCTTGGATTCACGGTGATGACCGGAGGTGGCCCCGGCATTATGGAAGCCGCAAATCGCGGTGCAAAAGAAGTCGGCGGCAGGTCGGTGGGTTGCAATATTCGCCTGCCCATGGAGCAGGCCCCCAATCCCTATCTCGATCGATTCGTCACCATTGACCACTTCTTCGTTCGAAAAGTCATGCTGTTCAAGTACTCCTACGCCTTCATCATGATGCCCGGCGGTTTCGGGACGATGGACGAATTCTTTGAGGCGCTGACGCTGATACAGACCGGAAAGATTCAGAACTTTCCTCTGGTCGTCATGGGAACGGAATACTGGAGCAAGCTTCGTGAACTCGTCGACGGCATGCTCAAGGCGGGAACGATCAGCGCTGCCGATACGAGACTGCTCTTTTACACGGACTCGGTGGAGGAGGCTGCAGCCTTCATCGCGGCTGCGGTACAGGAGTTTGGCATCATTTCTCCGCCGAATCCTCTGAAGATTCTCGGCGAAGCGCCGCTCCGCAAAGAAGCCCCACAGCAGCCTACAACTCGAGCGTGATACTCACCGGGCAGTGATCGCTGCCGGTCACCGAGGGGTAAATCTCGGCAGACTTCACGGCTTTGCGAAGAGGCGCAGACACCAGCACGTAATCGATTCTCCATCCGATATTCCGCGATCGTGAGTTCGCAAAATTGCTCCACCACGTGTAGTGACCGTTTCCCTGTTTGAACATGCGGAATGTGTCGATGAATCCGGCGGTGACGAATCCCTCGAAGCCTTTTCGCTCTTCATCGGTGAACCCCTTCTTTCCGCGATTCGGTCCGGGATTTGCAAGATCGAGTTCGGTGTGCGCGACATTTAAGTCGCCACAGAACACCACGGGCTTTTTCTTTTCCAGCAGTGTGCAGTAGGCCAGAAATGCCGGGTCCCAGTGTTCATGACGAAGGGCCAGACGGCTTAGATCGTCTTTGGCATTTGGCGTATATACAGTGACGACGTAAAACTTGTCGAACTCCGCCGTGATCACTCTTCCTTCATCGGCGCTGTCGCGTTTTAACTCATCGGCGAACCGGAATCGATTGGAAAAGGTATCGGGAAATCCGTTAATGACCTCAATGGGTTCGCGCTTTGAGAAAATTGCCGTGCCCGAATAGCCCTTCTTGACCGCGGAATTCCAGTATTCCTTGTAGTCCGGCAAATCGATTTCAACCTGACCGCGTTCTGCCTTGGTTTCCTGCAGGCACAGGATGTCGGGCTGGTGCGCTTCCAGAAAGGGATAAAACACTCCCTTTTTTAAAACCGCCCGTATGCCGTTCACGTTCCAGGAAAAGATTTTCATAAGGCAGATATTCTAGGTGCCGGGAGCGGGCAAGTAAACAGAAGGTCGGGCTGCAGCGTTGTCGCACAGTCATCGGTCATTGCCGGACGGCCGAAATCAATACGTACCAGTGATTCAGGTAGAACTCACCATTCTGATCGACCAGATGGAATGCTTCCTTCTGGGAATCCGTAAGACTGTTGAGAGTGCTCCGGATCTTGTTCACGTTCTCTTCGGACACATCACGAGTCAGAGATGTCAGCGGCCGATGCTGAATATACGGCTCCATCGCCTCCAGACGAAATCCGTCTTCCTCCAGCATCCACTTCCATTCGCTGGGACGATATTCGCGGACGTGGGATTCGTCGTGATAGGTATCCAATAGGTTCATGCACCTGTCGAGGGAGTCGTCTTCCGGTACGCTTCGGTCGTCGATGAGAATAATTCCTCCACGTCGTAAAACTCGGTGCATTTCGGCGACCGCCAGCTTGACGTTCGAGAAGTGGTGCGCGGCTCTGCGGCAGGTGACGATATCGAAGCTTTCATCATCGAAAGGAAGCTGATGCACATCGCCGATCTGAAAGAGGATGTTGGCAATTGACCGGTCCTGTCGAAGTCGCTCGGCTTCAGCAAGCATGGCTCCTGTGAGATCGATACCGATTACAGCAGCGACATGCGGCGCCAGAGCGAATGCGGTATGGCCTGTTCCGGTCGCAACGTCGAGTGCTTTCCAATGGCGCTGAGGCTTTACCAGCGAGACAACGCGCTGAAGGACCTGCGGGTCTGTATGCGTCAGGCTGGTCGTATAAAACGCGGCACGCTGTCCAAAGATCGCTCGCGCCTTATCCTCGGCCGAATCCATATCCCCCGATGATACCGGCAACATAGCCCGGTAGCGCAATCCGAATGGCATGGGCATAATGGATGAACCCAACCCCGGGAATTCATGAACAGGAATATCGCGTATGTCGAACAGTACTCCGCCGGCTCCAATCACCATTGATTCTCGAACGGAGAGGATTTTCCCCATTCTGAAGCAACTGCAGATTGATCGTGTCGCCTCACACGGGAAAGTGCGTTCCGTCGCTCGTGGCGAAATACTGTCGGACGTCGGTGACCGGAACGTGCATGTCTTCGTTGTCAATAAGGGTGAGATCGAGATTGTTCAGCCATCCGGCGCCACCGAGAATCCCGTGGCATGGTTTCGGCCGGGGCAGTTCACTGGTGAAATCACGATGCTGTCCGGGCGACGCGCGCTGCTTCGTGTGCGCGTGAAGGAGGCTGGGGAAGTCATTGAGCTCGACCGCCAAACCCTGATGGCCCTGGTACAAACCGACGGAGAACTCAGCGAGATTTTCATGCGGGCTTTCATTCTTCGCCGCGTGGAGCTGGTTGCCCGGGGTTTTGGGGATGTTGTGCTTCTTGGATCGATCCATACTCCACATACCTTGCGAATCAAGGAGTTTCTCTCACGCAATGGCCATCCTTATGGCTACGTCGATCTGGATGTCGAATCCGGTGTTCAGGAGTTGCTCGATCGCTTTCACGTTGCGATCAGCGATGTGCCGGTTCTCATCTGTCGAGGCGACGCGGTGCTGCGCAATCCCACAAACACAGAAATTGCGGAATGTCTCGGATTCAACGAATCCATTGATCCGGCGCATGTGCGCGATGTCATCGTTGTGGGCGGTGGCCCGGCTGGGCTGGCCTCGGCTGTGTATGGCGCGTCGGAGGGCCTCGATGTCCTGGTTCTGGAATCGAACGCACCGGGAGGCCAGGCCGGATCCAGTTCGAGAATTGAGAACTATCTGGGATTCCCGACGGGAATCTCCGGTCAGGAACTGGCGGGACGGGCGATTACACAGGCGCAGAAATTCGGCGCTCAGTTGATGATTGCCAGGAATGCCGGACAACTTCTGTGTGACCGGAAACCGTTTGCAATCGAAACCGAAGACGGTTCACGTGTTTCTGCCCGCGCCATTGTCATTGCATCCGGCGCCCGTTATCGGAGGCTGCCGCTTGAGAATCTTACGCAATTTGAAGGTCTGGGTGTCTACTACGGAGCGACATCGGTCGAAGCGCAGATGTGTGCCGGCGAAGAAGTCATTGTCGTTGGTGGAGGCAACTCCGCAGGGCAGGCTGCGGTGTTCCTGGCAGAAAGGGCGAAACGGGTTCATCTTCTCGTCCGTGCAGAGGGCCTTGCCGACACCATGTCGCGGTACCTGATCCGTCGCATTGAAGAAACTCCGACGATAGACTTCCGGCCCCACACCGAGATCGTCGCTCTCGAAGGAGCCGATCATCTGGAGCGTGTCCGTTGGCGAGACAGTAAGTCGAATGAAGTCTCGATATTCAACATCCGTCACGTCTTTTCCATGGCCGGAGCCATTCCGAACACCGCATGGCTCAAGGGGTGTGTCGCACTCGATGCGAGAGGATTTATCAAAACGGGGCCGGATCTCTCGCCGCAGGATCTGGCGGATGCGAAATGGCCGCTTCACCGTCCGCCACATTTGCTCGAAACCAGCCTGCCTGGAGTATTTGCCGTCGGAGATGTACGCGCTGGGAATATCAAGCGGGTCGCCTCGGCCGTGGGAGAAGGCTCCATCGCGATTTCATTCGTGCACAAAGTACTGCATGAATAGCCTTCCGAATTTGAAGTCCGAGAATCGGTGGAGGCCCCTTTGAGTATTGGGAAACAATGCTGCTCATGAACACCATGCCTTCAACACGTGAAATGCAGGGCGCGTACCTTCGCAAAGACCGCACTTACGATGGAGTTTTCTTCCTGGGCGTGAAGACCACGGGAATTTTCTGCCGGCCTTCATGTCCGGCGCGAAGACCGCGTCCTGAAAATGTCGTCTATTTCTCCAATGTTCGTGAAGCGGCATTCGCCGGCTACAGGCCATGCAAGCGATGCCACCCGCTCGACACCAATGGTCGGCATCCGGATTGGGTGAGTCGGGCTCTCGCTATGGTCCAGGGGGCGGAGGCCCGGATCAGGGACGGCGAGTTGAAAAAGTCGGGAATCGATCCCAGCCGCGTGCGGCGGTATTTTCAAAAACACTACGGCATGACGTTCCAGGCCTACTGCCGAGCGCAACGCCTCGGCGAATCCCTGCACCAGCTTCGGACGGGAGCGGCACTGGATGACGTTGCGCTCGGAAACGGATTCGAATCCCACAGCGGATTCCGAGACGCGTTCATGCGCACGTTCGGACGGGCTCCTGGGGCGAGCCGCTCGCTGGATCGCATCGTCGTTTCGTGGCTGGAAAGTCCCGTTGGACCGCTTGTTACAGCGGCAAATGACGTCGGGATTTGTCTTCTGGAATTCACGGACCGCCGGATGCTGGAAGCTCAATTCAAAACTTTGAAACGGCTTTTCTCGTCTGCAATTGTGCCGGGCGAGAACGAACACATCACACATCTGAAAAAAGAGCTCGATGCATATTTCGTCGGGAAACTCCGGCAGTTTTCCGTTCCTCTCGCGTACCCAGGATCGCCGTTCCAGGTCCGTGTGTGGAAGGAACTGCTTCGTATCCCTTATGGCGAAACGTGTTCTTATGAAGAACTCGCAAAGGCCATCGGCTCGCCGTCCGCACAGCGAGCCGTCGGTCACGCGAATGGCCTGAATCGAATCGCGATCGTGATTCCATGTCACCGCGTCGTGAACAAGGATGGCAAGCTCGGTGGCTACGGCGGCGGCCTGTGGCGCAAGCAACATTTGCTGGATCTGGAAAAAGGGGCCTGACGGGTCGTTCCCCTTTTTCTTTACAACTTTGGCGTCTCTGCGCTACAGTGCGTAGCGCTACACGATTTAGCGAGTGAAGGGAGACGCCATGTCCCACCTACTGGCCCTCTATATGGGCAGCTTGATTCTTCGATCCATCGGCATCGCGCTGGTTGCCGGGATCTGTTCCTGGAAGATGTGCAATGTCGCCGTGCGCCATGCAGTTTGGGTCGTCGTGCTGGGTGCAATGCTGCTGATGCCCGCAGCGGACTATCTGCTGCCGGCTTCATGGGTGCCCGCCCGCATCCAGCAAATCGCGGCAAAGCGGACTGGTCCAATCCGTGTCGTCCTAATAAAAGAGGAAGTCACTAAAGGGGCCCTCGCGCCAACACCCTCAGTTTCGCCTGCGTTGCCGGTTCAATCGAACGCTTTGGATTGGTGGAGCATTGCAGCGGTACTTTACGCCCTGATGGCCTTGGCGATGTTCACACGCTTGGTCATTGGGTATTGGAAGATGCGGAAGTTGCGGAATGCCGGCAGTGCGATTTCCAGTCCTGTCTGGGACGAGATCATCGCTCCACATCGAGTCCGATGGCGCATCCCTGTCTTGCTGGAGTCCGAAGCCGTACAGGTTCCGATGACCGTCGGATTTGTCCGGCCCTCAGTCATTTTACCGATCGACTGGAAGGCGTGGGACGATTGGAAGTTGCGAGCCGTGCTCCTGCACGAGTTGGAACACGTTCGGCGAGCCGACTGGGGCATCGCAGTCGTTGCAGCCGCGGCAAAGTGCGCGTACTGGCTGAATCCGGTTTCCTGGTTTCTCGAACGGCAGCTATCGCAGCTGGCAGAGCACGCCAGTGATGACGCGACACTCAACCGCACACAAAACCCAACACGTTACGCCGAGATACTTCTGGAGTTCGCGGTGGCCGCTCAAAGCGGTGGACGATTGATGAAGGGAGGAACTGCAATGGCACAACCCAATATGAAAGCGCGGATCGAGCGCGCGCTCGGTAATCCGAAAACGGGAACGGGAATTGTTCGAATCGCAGGCTGGGCGTTGGTGACTTTTATCGCACTGCCGGTGATCTATTCCGCAGCAGCGCTGCAGGTGGCATCGGAACATCCGCCCGCAGTCACATCCACCTTTGCCGCTGAATTTGGCCGGACTCCCTCGCCCCAGCGCGCAAGTGCGAGATCCACCACACAAGTCGCTCCGTCATCAGTCGTCGTTTCTCAACAGAGTGTGCCGAACACCGCAATGGAAAGCGAGCTCCGAAAGGCTCAGCAGGAGTATGACCTGCTTCGGGAAAGTCTGGCTCAGGCGGAACTTCAAAAAGCGCTGGAAGAGAAGACGTACAGAGAGCTGGAGTCCCAGAAGGCGGCGGATAAACTCGGCGCGATCGAGTTTCAGAAAGCGGAAATGGAAAAGCTGCAAAGCCAGCTGGCAACGCTTAAGCTTCAGGCTGAAGTATCGCAGCAGGGCCGAGCGATCACGCCACCTCAGCTGACGGGCGACGCTTTACTTGACCTGCCTAATAATGAGGGTGATTTACTGGCGTATTTAGAGCAGCTTGCCCAATTGAGAAGCAAATCGTTTTCAGTGTCTGTCACAGGGATCCGTGATCGGACTATAACTATGAGGGTCGCAAGGGTGGACTACTCTCTAGGTTGTGAAAGCTGTTTGTTCTTTATCGAAGAATCTTCAGTCAGTAGCGCCTTGGCTTCGCCAACGGCACAAGGGGTGTATGTCAGGCTCAGCTCTGATGGTCGCGATTTATACATCACCTGCCATGCGGCGAAATGCGGCGTTGCCGAGTATGAAGTCCTGGGCGATGGATCGGAGAAACTCTCTGCGCCTCGACAGTTGGAATCGGGCGTATCAGAATTGTTCCATGCAACGAAGCGTCTTCGCATTGTCATTTCAAGAAACTAGTGGAGTTGTAGGAATAATGCTTGGTGGAAGGAAATCTCTCAGCAATCTTGAACATCTGGTAATGGACGTTCTGTGGGAGCGCGGATCGGCAACATCAGAGGACGTGCGAACCGCGCTGGCGAAGCGTCACTTCATGAAAGAGTCGACGGCGCGGACCATCTTGAGCCGGCTTGAAGACAAAGGGTACGTGCGGCATCGCGTGGACGGCCGCACCAATGTTTATATGGGAATCCAGCAACCGGCAAATGTCGCGGCGAAGGCGGTGCGGCAGATCATCGATCGGCTGTGCGACGGTTCGGTGGAGCAACTGCTGGTCGGAATGGTCGACAACGAGGTAATCGACAAGAAAGACCTCGCGATCCTTGCGCGGAAAATCGCGAAAAGGAAGACCGCTGATTGATTCCAAAAAAGGGGAATGACCCGTCTGGCCCCTTTTTTCTAGAAGTGTTGCCAGCCTTTGGGGGCGAGGACGGATTCGGAAGCGCCGTCTACCAGCAATATTCGATGGTCTCTGGTCGATGGAATAATTTCACCAATGCATGTCAGTGGAATCTCGCTCAGATCCGCGTCTGAGGTCAGAATCAACTCATACTCCTCACCACCATTCAGAACTTCGGACTCCGAAGCGCCGGGTGCGGCGGGAATTCTGTCTTTATAGATTCGAGCGGAGACCTTGGATTCTTCGAGAATGTGGCCCAGATCCGTCGAGAGTCCATCGCTGACGTCGATCATCGAATGTGCTTTCGATGCAACCGCTGCACCAATCACGTGTCGTGGCTGCGGATACAGGTGCCGTTGCACTGCCGTGTCTTCACGAACTCCATTGCGCAAGAGTTGCAATCCCCGCGTGGATCCTCCCAGGGCGCCGGTTACATAGATCTTGTCCCCCAGCTTGGCGCCGGACCGCCGCACCGCACACCCTTTCTTCACGCTCCCGATCATCGCAACATCGACGAAGATCGACTTTGCGGTCGACGAATCGCCTCCCACGAGCGAAACCTTGAATTCGCGGCAGGCTCGAGCCACTCCGTTGTAGAAGCCATCCACCCACGCCACATCAAGGTCACCAGGCGCTGCGAAGGAGATGACGAAATGCAGGGGAACCCCACCCATCGCGCCGACATCGCTCACATTTAC
>Ga0184628_10000824_pt1 | contig 15894 bp, 19 predicted proteins | sample PLM4_5_b1_FD_133149 | JGI IMG/M metagenome (GOLD analysis project Ga0184628, IMG submission 133149) | Groundwater sediment microbial communities from an aquifer in East River, Colorado, USA - PLM4_5_b1 | ecosystem: Environmental > Terrestrial > Soil > Riparian zone | place: USA: East River... | reverse complement strand
TCAACCGCGGTTGAAGGCTATGCCGGTGCGCGACGCCTACACGTATACGTGTGTAGGGTGAAAGTCTGGTGAAAGATAGGGAGAAAACGAACCTCCAGGCCTCCGTGGAGAATCGTGCGTCGCGTGAGATACGGTAGGATTCACGAATGCCAACCCCGATGCCAAACGGCCAGCCAGCTTTTAGCAAGATGAGCGACCAGCGAGTCGAGGCGTATCTGCTATGCCTGGAGCAGGGCATGACGCGAGAGGCTGCGGCCGGCGCAATTGGTGTCCATCGCAATACGCCGTACGGCTGGATGAACCATGACCCCGAGTTCGCCAAGCTGGTCGTCGCGGCGGAGGACAAAGCCGAGGCGTCGTTTACGGCCCTGCTCCGCGCTCACGCCGTCATGGGTGATCTGCAAGCGACGACGTTCTGGCTCGAGCGCCGGCGATCGGCGAAGTGGGGCAAGCGCGACCGAGTGGACGTGACCGTTGATATCAAGGCCCTGGCAAAGCGCATTGTCGCGGATGGCGAGGCTGGGATGGACGTCGATCAATTGCTGAGCGAGGCCGAGCTATTGCTCGAGTCCGGCGAATGAGACCGGTACGTACCGAGCGGTCCAACAAGGTGTTCACTGCGCCGGCCGGCCAGGAGTACGAGGTCCGCGATCTCCATGTCGAGGTGGACCTGGACGAACCTCGCTGGGTCAAATCAGTCTGGGAGCCTACGCCTGAAGAACGTGAGCAGATTGCGAATGGCGCGAACATCGCGTTGTTCTGTCACGGTCAGCCGCCAGTTAGCCTGGAGGTCACGTCTGAGCAGGGCTATGGCGAGGACGATCCCATATTTCGAGAGCGGCTTCGAGCATTACGAGTGGCCGGCAGCTAATGCCCAAGCTAGCTGACCTCTCGCCGCGCGACCAGGAGCGAGTCCTGCGCCTGGCGGCTATCTCCCTGCGGAGTAAGCAAAAGCGGGCAGCCGAGAAATCCTGGTCTCGCGTGCGTCGTGAGGACCAGGCGCCACCTGGCGGGAACTGGTTCACGTGGCTCATCATGGCCGGCCGCGGATGGGGCAAGACGCGAACAGGAGCTGAGACCGTAGCGCAGTGGATGCGCGATGAACCTGGATCCCGGATTGCGTTGGTCGCGCAGACATTCGCTGATGGGCGCGACACGATGGTGGAAGGCGAGTCCGGCCTGCTCGCCGCGTTCGCGCCACACGAGCTGCGAGGCGGAGCGCGCGACGCGGCGTGGAACCGGTCCATGGGCGAATTGTTCCTGGCCAACGAGTCTCGTGCAAAGGTCTACTCAAGCGAGAAGCCGGCGAGCCTGCGCGGTCCGCAGCATCACAAGGCCTGGGGTGACGAGCCGGCGTACTGGATCGATGCGAACGCCGGCGACACCGTGGGAACCACCTGGTCAAACCTCAAGCTGGGTTTGCGCTTAGGCGCCGAACCGCAGGCGATCATGACCACGACGCCACGCCCGGTGCGCCTGCTCGTTGGAACGCCCGACACGCCTGGCCTGCCCACGCTGGCGAGCACGGCCGTCACGCGAGGATCAAGCTATGACAACCTGGAGAACCTCGCCCCTACATTCAGAGCGAATGTCCTCGAGGCGTACGAGGGTACACGCCTGGGCCGTCAAGAGCTGTTCGCGGAATTGCTTCTCGACGCGCCTGGCGCATTGTGGACGACGAACGATATTCGCTATCGGCCGGCCCCACTCATCATCAAGGGCGGACAAACCATTCCCGACCTGGCGCGCATCGTCGTCGCGGTAGATCCAAATGCGACCAGCGGCGAGCAGGCGGACGAGGCCGGCATCGTGGTGGCCGGCCTGGCATACGACGGTCGCGGATACGTATTGGACGATCGGTCGGCGCGTGTCGGTCCGACGGCCTGGGCAAAGCGCGCCCTGCAAGCAGCGTCTGATTTCGGTGCTGATTCGATCGTGGCTGAATCGAACAACGGCGGTGAGATGGTTGGACTCACGATCAATGCCGCGCGCCGGGGTGATGATATGATCGGCTGGCAAGGACCGATCAAACTCGTCACCGCATCTCGAGGGAAGCGAACGCGTGCCGAGCCGATCGCCATGCTGTACGAGCAAGATCGAATTTCACACGTTCGGCCCATGCCTGAGCTGGAGTACGAATTGACGCACTGGACGCCTGAGTCTGGGGACAGCCCTGGCCGGCTCGACGCCCTGGCCTGGGCGTTCACCGAGCTAATGCTCGGTGGATCGGTCGGAGACTCGCCAGGCGACAGCTTCAGCATGGTCGCGTGAGCAAGCTTGAGGCTGACGATGTTCTTCTCGTTGCCGGCTTCGTACTCGCCGTCACGGGCGGTGCGATGGTCTACCCGCCGCTCGCTCTGATCGTCGCGGCTTTTGCTTTTCTCGCACTGTGGTTTGTACGTGACCGCCGTCCACCTGACGATACGCCTGGGAGTTGAGCAGTGAGTATTCTCATTGGCCGGCGTTCCGCCAAGGCGGGCAGCTTCGGTGCTTACTCCGGGCCGGGTGCTTCCGCGCTCGCGTACACGACGCCGATGTGGTCACTCGGCCGCACTCCCCAGAAGATGGCGCTTGCCGCTCAGGAGCTATATCGCCGGCATCCCTGGGTTCGCCTGGCGGAGCAGGCGGTATCTAGCCGGGCGGGCGGTGTGGCCTGGCACCTCGAGACTGACGACGGCGAGCTGATCAACGACGACAGCCCACCGGCACTCGTTGCCATTCGCGATTTGCTCGAGAAGCCGCAGGCCGCGACAGACCTCAAGCGCAAGATGGCGCGTCGCGAAATGTGGACGCTCACCTCCAGGCATGCCGGCCTGTGCGGTACCGGCTTCTGGTACCTCGACCAGAGCGAGGCACTGGGCGGAACTCCGCTGGCGATTCTCTATCTGAATCCGGCGCGGATGTACGCCGCCGAAGACAAGGCCGGCAACCTGCTCGGCTGGTCGTTGGACCGTCCAATTGACGAGGGCGGCACACCGCTCGAGGCGGAAGAGGTTCTCTCGTTCTACCTGGATCCGCCTGACTTCGGCCATTTCGGTATCGGGCTGGTCGAGGCATGGGGCGAGAAGGCGGCGCTCACTCGCCTGGGCGACGCTCACGTTTCGGGTGTGCTCAGTGCCGGCGGCCGGCTGAGCGGCATCGTCTCGCCGAAGGACAACGCGACGACGATCACTCCGGAACAGTGGACCCAATTCGTGAATGACTGGCGCAATATCGTGGAGTCACCGCAGGCGGCGAAGCGACTCCAGGTTGCGCGCGGTCCGATCGACTTCATGCAGACCACGGCAAATATGGACGATCTCGAGCTTGTCGAACTCATGGCAATGACTCGTGACGACATCCTCACTGGTTGGCGGGTGCCAGGTTCGCAGGTCGGACAGAAGGCGCCGGCCGGGCTGAACAGCGGCGGAACCAAGTCCTATGATGAGGCCGTGCTCTGGCAGGGTGCGGTGCACGATCGGCTCGAGACGATCCGCGAGACGATTCAGTTCGGGCTGCTCGACCGGTACAAGGCATTCAACCTCACGGTCGAACTCATCATTGACGAGCCGGAATTTGACGATGACTCGCCCAGGTATGAGAAGGCGCAGAAGGCTCTTGACCAGCCGCTGACGGTGGCCGAGCGCCGGACCATTCTCGGGCTCGAGCCATTCGGTGACAAGATCAAAACACCGGAGGGCGGCCTGCTCGACGAATTGGTGCTGCTGCCGAGCGGGATGGTCGAGGCTTACGTCGCCTCCGTCAGCTTGCCGGTCGCGCCGATGCCGGCCGGCCCGGGCGAGGGTCTGCCTGGCATCGAAGGTGCTGCGCCCGAATCCGAATCGACGGCCACGCACGAGGCTCTTCCCGAGACGCCTCCCACTCCGAAGCCGGAGGCAAATTCGCCGCCGGTGCCAGGCGCTCCGCCGGCGCCGCTGCTCGACCAGGTCAACGCGGTTGGTATCCTCATTCGCTCGGGCTTCGACCCGGCTGGCTCGCTCGGTGCTGTTGGACTTCCGCCGATCCAGCACACCGGGCTCCAGCCTGTCACGGTCAAGGCGCCTGGCGAACCTGACGCCGAGGCGAAGGCAAAGCTGCGCCAGTCCATGCTGAAGGGTCTGCGAACGCGCATCGAACGGAAGACGCTCACGCCCCTCGAGGCGAGCACAAATCGGGCGCTGGCACAGCAATTGGAGCAGGTCATCACGCGGCTTCGCACTGTCGGAATTGGGCATCTCCGCAGCAAGCCTGGTGACACCGGTGCGTATTGGTCGTCGCGCCAGGATGCCCAGCTCGCGGCAGCGCTCACACCTCACATCGAACGGATCGCGACGGAAGCATCCGGCGGGGTGGTGAACGTGCTGACCAAGGCCGGGCCGGTGAAGGCCGCGCCGATCCATCTCGAGGATCGCGTGGCCGAGAAGGTCCTGGACCATGGCGGCAATCGCATCGCCGGCATCAATGAGACCACGCGGAATGCGGTTCGCGAGGCGCTGGCATATACCTTCAAGAACGAAGAAGCCACGCTCAACGATGCGATCGAAGCCGTGCGCGGCCTGGCTGAATTCGGCGAGTCGCGCGCGGAGCGAATCGCCCGGACCGAATCGGCGTTCGCGTACAACGACGCCGCAGTCGAGAGCTACCGCGAATTGGGTGTCGAGAAGGTCGAAGCGATCGACGGCGACTTTGATGAGGAGTGCGCCGAGCGCAATGGCCAGGTCTTCACCGTCGACGAAGCGGCCGAGATCGAAGATCATCCGAACGGCACATTGGATTGGATCCCGCTAATTGATGACAGCTCGCCTATCTATCCGGTCGAGGGCGGCAGCGGCGAGGATGAGATTGATCCCGACGCCCTGGCCGAAGCTGGCGAGGAACTCGAGGCGACGAGTGAGGCAACCGAATTTGACAGCCACGTGGAAGGTGTCAAGTGGGGTGACGCGGAATTCGCAGCCTGGCGCGAGAGCCTGGCGCCCGAGGAAGTCTCTGCACTGGGGTCGTATTACAAGTCATCGACAGCGTTGAACAATGCCATCCGTCGAAACCAGGTCGAGGATCACAAGGTGCAGATCGCCGCGTTGGACGGGGCGATCGTGCGGAATACCATCCCCAAACCGATCAAGGTGTTCCGCGGATTGGATAGCGCGTACCTGCCTGGCAATCTGACGGGCGGAGAAGTGACCGATCCTGGGTTCATGTCCACGTCCCTGAGCCGTCGGACCGGCGAGGAATTCGCTGACCAGAAGGACAACCCGGCGTACATGGAAATTCGGGTGCCGGCCGGCGCACATGCCGCCTGGGAATTCTTCAACGATCGCGAGGCGGAGCTGATCTTCCCGCGCGGCACGAAGCTGAAGATCATCTCCGATGTGACTGACGCGGAAGGAATTCGACACATCGTGGCAACGCTATGACGAAGGAAAGTTCCAAGCGGTTCGGTTGGAATAAGGGCGAGCTGGTTGTCACGAAGCCGCCGCCCAAAGCAAAACCGAAGCCGGCGAAGAAAGGCTAGGCCATGGACACGACGGACGCAGCGCACGTGATCGCAGCGCTTGACGAGGCGTTCCCACCGAAGGCTCACACCGAAGACGACGCGGCGCGCCTGGACCTGGCGCTCCGCCATTGCGGGATGCAGCTCGAGCGTGCCGCGGAAACGGAGGAGCCCGATGGACTTGAAGACACAGTTTGACGTCAAGGCAAACCTCGGCGCGGATCCCGACGAACTCGCGGGTTTCTACGCCGGCCAGCGGCCTGGGCGAATTCTGTCGATCCCGTTCGGCGGGCCGGTTCCGAGCAACGTGTACGCGAAGGGACTCGACGTCGACGGCGAGTATTTCCACGAGGGAACTGATCCCTTCGTGCACCGTGCATTGCGGCAGGACCGAGTGCGTCCCGTCGACTGGCACCATGCTGCCCGGCCGCCAAGCCCCGCGCATGGGGATCCAACCGGCGTGCTGACCGGCGTATTCCTGGGCAAGTCCGAATTGGATGCCGAGCCGGATGAATTCGGCTGGTGGTCCGACCTCTGGCTGGATGCCGGCGAGAAGCGCCTGGCACTCGTCGCTCGCCTGCGTGCGCGAGGCGCCCAGATCTTCGGCTCGTCGCAGCCGGTGCCTGGCAGCGTCGCGAAGGCGGGCCGGCGGATCGATGCCTGGGCGCACATGATGCAGACCCTGAGCACGTCGCCGCAAAACACGCTCAGCATCATCCAGCCGGTCAAGGCCATATTGGATCAGATGCCGGAGGATATCGCACTGGCCGGTATCCGCACGGTACTATCCGAACTGCACAACCTCGGAGCTGACCCAGACGCAACCCTGCTGGCGAGCGTCAAGGCGAAGAACGAGCGAGCGCTGTCGAACGAAGACGAAGCCCGGTGGCAGAAATTCGTCCAGTCCGTGGACGCGACCAGCCGCCTGGCCGAACAACTTCGCCAGTAAGGCGAGGGAGGACAGCGAACACATGCCTGATCTCAGCCAGCATATCGACGGCCTGAGCGAACAGCAGGGCGTCATCCTCAAGACGATGGAGGATATCGCCGAGAAGATCAAGGCCGGCGATGGTGATCTCGTCGAGCTGAAGTCGCAGCTCGGCGATCTCAGCCAGCAGATGGCCACCATCGCGGACGAGCGCAAGGCCGCGGCGCGCGAAGCGGAATACGCCCAGGCGCTGAAGGACATCAACGAGCTGAAGGCCGGCGTGCGAGCGCCGAGCAAGGCGCGAGCAATCGGGGCCGGTATCGAGCCTGGCGACCTGGCTGCGAGCGCCGGGTTCTTCTACTCGCTGTGGGCGTCCAAGAGCCGCCGTGTCAGCCCGGATCTGAATGCCTGGGGAAAGGCGCAGCTCGAGGGCATGGGCTCGGTGTGGGCCGACGTCCCGCCGGAGTCGAAGGCCACGCTCGGAGACACGCCGGCCGCAGGCGGGAACATCGTTCCGAGCGCGGTGCTCCAGTCGTTCATTGAGATCGCAGTGCCGCTGAATCCGTACCGGACGCTCCTCACGGTCACGCCGGTCGGATTCGTCACGGGCGTCGAAATTCCGACGGAGGGCCTCGCTCCGACGCGAGCCACGATCGTCGGAACCGGTGAGCTGAAGCCGAAGCGCGATCTCCTCACGGACAAGTACACGGCGACGATGTACACGCTCGCCGAGATCTACGACGTCGGCAACCAGCTCCTGCGCAATTCGCGCGGAGTGGCGGAGAAGAACATCCGGTCGCGCCTGGGCCGGGCGTTCGGCCTCGGCGAGTCGTACTACGTCCTGCGTGGTTCCGGCACCAACGAGCCGAAGGGCATCCTCACGTCGATCGGAACCACCGGCGAATTCCACACGACATTCACGCCGTCGGCGTCCACGCTCGCTGGTTCCGCGGCGAGCGCAGTTGCGGCGGCCGCTGGGCCGATCGCAAATCGCGCCGTCAATCCGGATGGCGTCGTCGTGAATGCCGCGGACTTCTGGACGATGGTCGCCCAGGGGACCGACGAAGCGGGCTTCTTCATCGCGCCGTCGGGCGGGCCGACGAGCGTCGATGCGACCGGCCTCGACATGCGGATCTGGGGTCTGCGAACGCTCGGCGATCCGAACATGCCGGCCGACAATCTGGTCGTCGGCGCGTACAAGGTCGCTGAGCTGTTCACTGGCGACCAGTACCGAGTGGACGTCTCGGAGGAGGCGGGCGAGCGCTGGGATCGGAACCTCACCGGTTTCCGTGGTGAAGAGGAGATCGGATTCAATGCCGATCCCTACGTGACCACGGGCCACTTCCAGCGAATCTCGAACCTGATCGCGTAAGCGATTCGGTTCCCGACTCGAACCCCGGCACATCCTCTCTGGGCTGTGCCGGGGTTTACCAATTTCAGAGAGGATTGCGAATGACGGTCGCGCTGGCCATGATCGTGCGAGATCCGCCGCTTGCTCGCCTGGCTGCGCTGGTCGCGCTCGTGCAACCGATTATCAGCGAGTGCGTGATCGTCGATACCGGATCGCCGGCTGAAATTCGCGCAGCCATGTCGACATGGGATCAGACGCGAGTAACGTACCGGGGATGGCTTGACGATTTCTCCTGGGCACGCAACGAAGGGCTCGTCGAGTGCCAGGCAGATTGGACGTTGGTGCTTGATCCTGATGAACTTCCATCTGTGGCCATGCTGGAACACATTGGCATGGTTGATCGTGGTGAGATTGAACTTGAGCGGGATCCGCTAGCCTGGCTGTACTGGACACGCAATTGGTGGGATGGCTTGCTTGGGCCGGAGATGCGGTACCACTGGCATTGCCGGCTATTCCGCACCGGGCTGGCGCGCTTCTATCGTCCGATCCACGAGCTGGTAGAAATCCGACCGGTAGGCGGAGATACCTGGTTGCCCGAGCATTTGACGCGGGATACGTGGATCATGGGCTCCGCGCCGCGAGATGCGTATCTCATTCATTCCAAGGGCGCCGACGAAATTGCCAGGGCTGACGCGCTTTACGCGAAGCTCGGGGCGAATTCCAGTGGATGACCTGGCGACGGCTGTGGCCAGGCAGGTCGATGCCCAGGAGGAGCACGATCCGGATCTCCCACGGGAAGCACCGGGCGACCGTGCCGGCACTTCGCCGGCAGAGGAGTATTCTGCTCCTCCGGCTGCGCTCCAGTTCAACGTGGTCGTTTCTCACGGCCGGTATGCGGTGGTGATCTTGCCGGCTGGGATGACGCCCCTCGAGGCGTTGAGACTTGTCAAGGCGATCCCAGACTTGGCCGCCAAAGCGAGCGCGGTTCCGACGGATCCAGAGGCTGCGAAGCGCGCCGAGATTCGTTCGCGCCTGGTCTTGTGAAACTCCTGTTCTTCGGTGACCTGGCGGGGACCGGGTTCGGTACCGTGACGATGGACATGGGGCGCGAGCTGCTTGCGCTCGGCCATGACGTGAGGTTCGTTTCTCAAAACGAATTGGGTGACCTGGCGGAACCATTCGCATCGCGGACGCTCAGCTTGAGCGAACGCCGGGAGGGATGGCTGGCGGCGGGGGATTTCAGCCCGGCCAAGATCGTGGAAGCCGGTGCCTGGCCGGACGCCTGGGAACCCGAGGCTATCGTCTTGCTCGGAGATTTCTACGCTGCTCGTTTGCTGGTCTTCATGGATGAGGCCGGCGAGGAAATGTTCCGTCGAATCCCAACGTTCCACTACGTTCCCGTCGAAGGCATCGGCTTGCCGCCAGCATGGGCAAAGCTCTGGTCATTCGTTCGCCCGATCGCCATGTCGGAATTCGGTGCGGATGAGATCCAGAAGATCATGGGTTCACGGCCGCCGGTGATCTACCACGGCGTGAGCCAGGATTTCTACCCGGCCACGGCAACGCGGCCGATTCGCCTGGGTTCGACGGTGATCCGATCCAAGGCCGAGGCCAGGGAATACTTTCACGTTGACCCCAAGGCGCGCGTGGTTCTCAGGACCGACGCCAACTGGCCGCGCAAGCGATACGCCTCGTTGATGCGGGCAATGGCACCGGTGCTGCTCGCCAGGCCGGACGTCCTGCTCGTCATGCACTGCCGAAGCTCAGACCCGGGTGGAGACTTGCGAGATTTGCACTCGCACTTTCCGCCGGCTATCTCGCAGCAGATGGTGAACACCGGGTACCACGATCGTGGATTTCTACTTGACCGGCCCACGCTCTGCGCCCTGTACAATATGGCCGACGTGTATGCTTCAACGTCAGCTGAAGGATTTGGTTTGACGATCGCAGAGGCGCTTGCCTGCGGAGTGCCGGCTGTCGGTGCGAATTACTCGGCGGTTCCCGAGGTGATCGGGAAGGCCGGCGTTGTGGTGCCGGTCGAATTGATTGACAACGAGTATGGGCACTTCTGGTGCGCCGTTGATGAAGACCAGTTCGGTAATGCTGTCGGGGAGATGCTGGATTCTCCTCGAGAGCGCGGGCTCATGGCGGCGCAGGCGGTGACGCAGGTGCGAACGAAATTTTCCTGGCCTGTTGAGGCTGGGAAACTGGCGAGCTACTTGGAGAGTTCGATATGACGACGCCAATGTTCGCCACGGAAGAGCAGCTCCGCGAATACATGGACCTGGATCCGGTTGCGGCGGAGAGCAAGTATTCCTCGGGCATCCTCACCTCAAATCTTCGAGCCGCGTCGTATATGCTGGAGCGCGCCACCGGGCGTTTCTTCCACGATCGGCCGGCGGCCACGTTCACGGTGACAACCGAGGGCGCAGCTTCGGTTCCGCTTCCAGGTTTTCGGAGCCTGGCAAGCGTGGTCCTGGCGGGGTCCGCGCTCGTGGCCGAGCAAGGCTATTGGCTCCAGCCCGACCCCTCCGGAACGGGGCTTATCCTGGGCATCCAATTTCGGGCGTACGGCTCGCGCTCGGACGGCCCGTCGTGGCTCCACTATTCGGACTGGTTTGACCGCAACCTGGATTCTCCGCGGTGGCCTGGCAATTGGGGCGGCAGCGGAGGTTCGCTGCCTGGCGATCTCGTGCTCACCGGTGACGGTGGTTTCCTGGACGCGGACTTGCCGGAACCGGTGCGCCTGGCAACGAAGGCGCTCGCCGGTTTCCTGACCTTGCGGCCGACGGGTGCGCTACTCGCCGGGGCCATCGCGACGCCGGCCGGCAACGTATTCGACATGTCCGCCTGGCCGCTCGAGGTCAAGTCATTCATCGAACTCTGGCGGATCGGCCAGCAGGTCATTTCCGTTGGCTGACCTCGAGGGTGCCGAGGGCCTGCATCGGCGGCTCGGCGCGCTGACGATGGATGCCGGTTCCACCAAGTTCATGAGGAACCTTGGAATTCGCACCATCGCCGAGATGAAGCGCAACATCCCACGCAAGACGTCGTCAACCAGCCGGACCATTTCGCTTGGCCGAATTACCCAGGATTTCGCCGAAGTTCGTGGATCGCCAGTTGTGATCTACTTGGACGAGGGAACTCGCCAGCACGACATTCATCCAGTCCGGAAGAAGATGCTTCGGTTCCCGGCGAAGGGAGCGAAGGTCACGCTAGCCGGGCGAGCGCGGGCCGGCCAGCCGCATACCTTCGCCAAGGTTGTCCATCACCCCGGCACGCGAGCCCAGCCGTTCATCAAGCGATCAGTGGACAAGGCGTTGTACAAATCGGGCATTCGCGTCGAAATCATCAACCTTTGGAATAAGGCGGACTGAGCCATGCCGACGACCGCTCGAGCCGACGTGGTGGACGGGATCCTTTCAGTCCTGAATGCATACCGTGTAGCGAATCCGACGAAGCTTCGGCGGGTGCTTTCCAAACGGCCTGGCGGGTTCGCCGAGGTGCCAGTGGCATATCTCGGTTTCCTGGATGAGGAAATCATCCACACGTCGGGAACTCGGCAGCGAACCTTCGCCGGCGCCACCGTCGTCGTCGTGGACAACTTCCACGATTCCCCGACGAACCACAACCGTTTCGACGAATTGATCGACGGCCTGGTCGACGCCTTCACCGCCAGCCCACACGCGGTGCCTGGCGCCGTGCTCACGATCACGTCGGTGCGTGATGGGGAGATCAGCATTGAAGGTCAGGCTGGAGTGAACGTGTACCCTTCGGCCACGATAACATTCGGCGAGCTTGTCATCATGGAAGGTCGCAACTAGCAAACAGCACTTGGCGAATTGCACCTGAGGAGAACGAGCTGTGAGCCCGATCGCCGGTAACACCCGCTTTCGCAAGCATCAGATCGGAAAGCAAACGGCGCTGCTGACCGCCGTCCCGGCCACCCGCGTCCTGCCGTACCGGGGACCCATCGAAATTCAGCCGAACCGCGAATTTCCCGAGGTGGATACGGGTTCGCTGGATCCGACGATGGCGCCGTTCTCGGGCGCGAAGGAGATCACGTCAAACTGGACCGGCAAGGTCGCATATGACGACACGCCGTACATCTTCGCGGCGGCCGGCAAAGGTGGGGAAGTCGCGAGCGGAGCGACGGCGAAGACGTGGGTTTTCGATTACGCATCGCTCGTGGCCGATGACTTCGAGTACCTCACCGACGAGTGGGGTGATGACACGCATGCAAGCGACGGCCTGCGAGGCGTCGGTGGTGTCATCGACTCATATACCTTCGGCTTCGATGAAACCCTCGCGGCCGTCGATCTGGATGCCCAGTTGGTATACGCCGATGCGCAGATGGCGCAAGCGCGAACGCCAGGCCTCTCCGTGGATTCGGAACCGAATTGGGTGTACGGCGCCGACTTCGAGTTCTTCCTCGACACCACGGCCGGCGGGATCGGCGGTTCCAAGTGGGTGGACGCGATCCACACCTGGTCGGTGAACTGGCAGAACAACCTCGACCGCAAGAGGTTCGCCAACGGTTCCAACACTCGGTTCAAGCTGGCCGGGTATGGCCGCGGTGAGCGGACCATTGAGATCGCAATCCAGGTGGCCAAGACCGCGGACAGCATGGCGGAAGCGGCCACGCTCGACGACGATCCGGTTCCGCTTCGTTTCCTGGAAGGCCGCTTCATCAGCCCCGAGATCATCACGGGTTCCACGCCGTACTCGCTCACCAGCCAGGCGGCGGCCAGGCTCATGTCCCGGGCAGACGGCGAGATTGGTGGCAACTCCACGATCACGCTCACTTATCGCGTGGTTTACGACACCACCCTGGGATTTGCGATCCGCAACACCATCGTCAACACGCTCGCTGCGCTGTGACGGGCGCGAACCGGGAGCAGCCGGTTCGCGTGAATGTGGGGATTTGCCGCTGCTCCGGCAGTCCCCACACTGATGGTGACTGGGTCGAATTGCGGCCGAAGCCCAGCCTTCGTTTAGGCCTGGCGGCACAAGGTGCTGCGGCCGCGGCGAATGACGTCGGCGAGATGGCGGCGGATGTAGGCCTGGCGTTCATGCGCCACGGGGTTGAGGCCTGGTCATTCGTTGACAACCAGGGCAAGCCAATTCCGCTGACCTTCGCCGAAATTGAGCGGCAGCTGGATTGGGATACCGGTGGGAAGGAGGTCGCGGATGCCGCAGCAGACTTGTACACCGAAGCGGTATTCGGCCCTTTGGACCGCGAGCCGTCGAGTACGCCGCCGCTTACGCCGCAGACCGACTCGACGTCTCCGAACCCATTGTCTGGGCCCACGAGCCTGAACTCGCCATCGCAATCCTCGCTCTTCGATCCGGTGGATTCGACGCCCTTACCGGAGACTGGCGGCTAGCCATGCACGCATTTCAGATCATCGCAGAACAGGGTCCCGGCCTGGCGGCTCAACGCGCCGCGGATGCCGAGGATGAGGCGATGGCGCGTGCGCTCGGCGTGCTGAAGAAGGGTGGCCGCTAAATGCCAATGGCGGAAACCGCTGAGCTGCTCGTCAGGCTCAAGCTCAAGGATCAAATGTCCGGGCCGGCTAAGGCCGCCGGTAATTCGCTGACTACGCTTGACCGCCGGGTCAGTGCCACCACCACGGGCATCAGCAAGCTAGGTTCAGCGACCAAGACGGCTGGTAGCAATTTCGGCCGGAACATGAAGAGCATGGCCGGGAACGCGCTCAAGTTGGTTGGCGTGACGGCCGGCATTGCCAGCGTCGTGTCCGTCTTCAAGTCGAGCGTGAACGCGGCCGAGGAAATGGGCGCGGCTTCCCAGGACCTGGCGCGCGTGACCGGGCAGACAATCGAGAGCGCGTCCGTACTCGTTGACGTGCTGGGCAAATATGGGATGGAGGGCGACAAGGCCATCACGACGATGGCCTTGCTCGCCAAGAACACACAGACGCTCGCCGGCACCAGCAAGAAGGCAGCGAAATTCCAGAAAGATTATGGCTTCTCGCTGACCGATAGCAAGGGCAAGATTCTCGGTACGAACGCGTTGCTCAAGGCTTCTGCGAAATACTTCACGTCGAATGCGACGGCTGGCCAGAAGGCCACGTTGATGCAGAAGCTGTACGGGCGCGGCTGGAAGACGCTGATCCCGCTTCTGTCTGCCGGTGAGGAGGGCATCCAGAAGCAATTCGATACGGCCCTGAAGCTGACGCCGCAGCAGATCAAGAATATGGCGGCGCTTCGTTCCAGCCAGCGCGAGTTCAACGACACGCTCGGGGATACCCAGGTTCTCATCGGCGTCGCAGTTATGCCGGCGCTGATCCGCATTACCCGTGCTCTCAATTCGTTTGTCTCGAAGAACCAGAAGCAGATCGTCGACCTGTTCTCCAGCATGGCGGAATTTGCCGAGGACATTGGCCAGGCGTTCAAGGAATACGTGATCCCCGCCTTTAGCAAGCTGGCCGGTGCCTGGAATTCGATCCCACCTGAATTGCGCCAGCTCCTGATCACCGGCCTTGTCGCGAACAAGGCGCTCAAGATGACGATCGGGTTCGATCCGCTCGACCTGACTCGCAAGGCGGTCACAGGTTTGTTCTCCCGCGGCGGCTCGCCGGCCACGCCGATGTACACCAAGGAAGTTGGTTTGCCAGGCGTCGGCGGAGGTGCTGCCGCCGTGGGCGGAGGCGGCAAGCTTGGTACCGCGCTTGGCCTGATCGGTATGGTCGCAGCACCGCTCGCCGTCATCGCGGCTCAGCAGGAAATCCAGGGCCGAACGAATGAGCAGGCGAAGGGCCTTCACGAAGACTCAATTCGTTGGCTTCGCGGGATGCCGTCGGCCAGTGATCTTGATCGCGGCCTGAGTGCCGTCGACCAGGGTCTCCGGGATATTCGCTCGAACCCGCTTCATGTTCTCGTCCAGGGCGACGCGATCGCGCGGCTCGAGGCAATTCGCCAGGCGATCGTCGCGAAGCAATTTGACGTCATCATGCAGTCCCCGGTCTACCAGTCCTTCCGGGCAGGTGAGACTCGTGACTCGCCGATCCCAGGCGCTCCGTCTCAGCCGCGTTCTACTCGCGGCGGTTCGGCTATCCGAACCCCTGGCGCTAAGGGCGAGGGCGCCAGGCGTGGCAATCGCGAGGTCAACATCGTTCTCAACGCGAATACTGACCATCGCCAGAACAGCTCGTCAGCCAAGAGCCAGCTTCGTTACGGGCCGACGCCTGCTACGGCTGGTGCGAAGTGACGCTCACTTTCACGTATTACAGTCCGACCACGCCGTCCGCGCCGGGCTGGTCGGAAAACCTCGGCCAGGCTGTTGTTCGGCTGGGCCGGCTCGGACCGGTCATTGTCGAGGCGCAGCTCGGAGCGGTCGGGATTTCCTCGCTTCAGCTGGATGATCCGGCGGCGAACGTCGGGCACGACGGTGATGCGATCGGCGGGCTCAAGCAAGTTGCGATCACCGAGTCTGCATGCCCGGTCGGGCGTCGCCGTATCTGGACGGGATATACCGGGGACCGGCGATATGCTCGCGGCAGCAATGACTCGCTGTTCATGGGCTCAGCTCGGCGAATCGACGCCACGCTAGTTGATCTCAACTCATTCCTCTCGTTCCGCATCTTCACCGAAGAAGGTGCGAACCGGCCGGCCGAGACAGACCTCGAGCGGATCGCCTGGCTCCTGGGCGATTCGATCATGGACGACTCGCTATTCGACGAAGGCCTGGTTGCGAGTTCCGGCGGGGTCGATATGGACGCCGTTGATTACCGCGGCCAGCGGCCGGCAGACTTGCTCAACGATTGCTCGCAGCAGTCGGGTCGCAACCACTTTGTGGTCTACAACGAAACGACCGGGCACTTCCAGCTCTTCTACGAATTCAACGTTCGGCCTGTCTATTTGTCAGATCTCCGCGTCTCGAATGTCTTCGCCGAAATTGACAACGTGACGACATTCGCACCGCGCCTGGATTCTGAATTGACTCGTGACCCTTCGCGTGTCGCGGCCGGGGTTCTGATGCCCTACGCCGGCGGCTCGGTTTATCGGACGGCCGATGACCTCGGTTTGGATACGGTCGCGAGATTTGGCTGGCGGGATGTTGCAGCTCCCAGCGTGAACGTCAAGACCGAGGCGAAGGCGACAGCTCGCGCTGATCGCTTTCTC
>Ga0184628_10000822_pt1 | contig 15910 bp, 14 predicted proteins | sample PLM4_5_b1_FD_133149 | JGI IMG/M metagenome (GOLD analysis project Ga0184628, IMG submission 133149) | Groundwater sediment microbial communities from an aquifer in East River, Colorado, USA - PLM4_5_b1 | ecosystem: Environmental > Terrestrial > Soil > Riparian zone | place: USA: East River... | reverse complement strand
GTCGCCGCTTGCGCCGCCACGGTATTGGACGAGGTGACGTAAGGATAAGTGCCGTGGTCAATGTCGAGCAGGGCGCCCTGCGCACCCTCAAATAAAATACGCTTGCCCTCGCGCCGCTTGCCGTCGAGCAGCAACCAAACCGAATCCATGAACGGCAGCACCTTCGGCGCGATTGCCGCCAGATACTGATAGATCGCCGCGCCATCGAGCTCGTCGAGACCGTAGCCGCGGCGCAGTGCGTTGTGATGGGCGAGCAGCCGGTCGATCTTGGCGCCAAGCGCCGGCAGATCGGCGAGATCCATGAATCGGATGGCGCGGCGGCCGACTTTGTCCTCATAGGCGGGGCCAATGCCGCGCTTGGTCGTGCCGAGGCGGGTCGTGGAATTGTCGGCTTCGCGCACCGCCTCAAGCTCGCGATGCAACGGCAGGATCAGGATCGCATTCTCGGCGATACGCAGGCTGTCCGGGGTCACCGCAACGCCCTGTTTCTTGAGCGTGGCAATCTCATCGAGCAAGGCCTGCGGGTCGATCACTACGCCATTGCCGATGACTGACAGTTTGCCGCCGCGCACCACGCCGGACGGAAGCAGCGACAGCTTGTAGGTGGTGCCATCGATCACCAGGGTGTGGCCGGCATTGTGGCCACCCTGAAAGCGGACGACAATATCGGCCTGCTCGGATAGCCAGTCGACGATCTTGCCCTTGCCCTCGTCGCCCCACTGGGACCCGACTACCACGACATTCGCCATCAGTGGTGCTTCCCTGCGCCAGCGCCCGGACATTACCGCCGGGGTGCAACCGGCCAAGTCCACCTTCGGATAAAGGATCAATCCGGCGGAGGCAAGGCGTTGACAAATGCCCGCCGGTCCCCGCACCGCGGCTACAAGAAATTGATATTAAACCGCTATTTCTAGAAATGCAGCGGCTTGGCCTGCTGCACTTGGGGCAGCGCGCGTACCTTGGCGAGCACGTCGGCCGGCAACTCGCCGTCGATCTCGATCAGCGCGACCGCCGAGCCGCCCGGCGCTTCGCGGCCGACATGGAAGGTGGCGATGTTGATGCCGGCCTCGCCCAGCGTCGACGAGAAGCGGCCGATGAAGCCCGGCTTGTCGAGATTGGTGATGTAGATCATCGACGGGCCGAACTCGGCGTCCATGCGGATGCCCTTGATGTTGACGATACGCGGGCGGCCATCGGCGAACACGGTGCCGGAGACTGAGCGGGTCTGGGTTTGCGTCACCACCGTCACTGTGATCAGACTCTCGTAGTCGCCGGCCATTTCACGTGTGGTCTCTTCGACCATGATACCGCGCTCCTTGGCCACTGTCGGCGCAGACACCACGTTGACGTCGCCGAGCATGGGCCGCAGCAGGCCGGCCAGCGCCGCCGACGTGAGCGCCTTTGTGTTCATCTGCGCCACGGCGCCTTCGTAGGCGAGCTGCACCTTGCTGATGCCAGTTTCCGTTAATTGGCCAGCGAAGGAACCGAGCTTTTCGGCAAGCGCGATGAACGGCTTGAGCTTGGGTGCCTCCTCGGCGCTGATCGAGGGAAAATTGACAGCGTTGGAGATGGCGCCGCGCAACAGGTAGTCTGACATCTGCTCGGCCACCTGCAGCGCGACGTTTTCCTGCGCTTCCGAGGTGGCAGCGCCGAGGTGCGGCGTGCACACCACATTCGGTAGACTGAACAATGGGCTCTGCGTCGCCGGCTCCTCGACAAACACGTCGAATGCGGCGCCTGCCACCTGCCCCGATTTGAGCGCCTCGGCCAGCGCCACCTCGTCGACCAGACCGCCGCGCGCGCAATTGATGACGCGCACGCCCTTCCTCATTTTCTTGAGGGCCGCGGCATCGACGATATTGCGGGTCTTGTCGGTGAGCGGCGTGTGCAGCGTGATGAAGTCGGCGCGCTTGAACAGCTCGTCGAGATCGACCTTTTCGACCCCGATATCGCGCGCGCGCTCTTCCGACAGGAACGGATCGTAGGCGATCACCTTCATGCGCAGCCCAATGGCGCGGTCGGCCACGATCGAACCGATATTACCGCAGCCGATGATGCCAAGCGTCTTGCTGAAGATCTCCACGCCCATGAATTTGTTCTTTTCCCATTTGCCGGCGCGCGTGGAGCTGTCGGCTTCAGGAATCTGCCGCGCCAACGCCAGCATCAGGGAGATTGCATGTTCGGCGGTCGTGATCGAATTACCGAACGGCGTGTTCATCACGATGATGCCGCGCGCGGTCGCCGCCGGAATGTCGACATTATCCACGCCGATGCCAGCCCGTCCGATCACCTTCAATTTCTTTGCCTTTTCCAGAATCTTCGGCGTCACCTTGGTGGCCGAGCGAATGGCGAGGCCGTCGAAATTGCCGATCAGTTCGGCCAGTTTGTCTTTATCCTTGCCGAGATTGGGTTGGAAATCGACCTCGATGCCGCGATCCTTGAAGATCTGTACGGCGGCGGGCGACAGCGCATCAGAGATGAGAACTTTAGGCATGGTTGATACTGCTTTTTGAATTGGTTCAGTTGTTGGTGCTCTCCCCGCTTGCGGGGAGAAAAATGCTCAGGCGGCTTTCGGCAGCGTTGCCTTGGCCTCGGCGAAGGCCCAGTCGAGCCAGGGCGTGAGCGCCTCAATGTCGCGCGTCTCCACCGTCGTGCCGCACCAGATGCGCAGACCCGGCGGAGCGTCGCGGTAATAGGCGATGTCGTAGGCAACGCCTTCCTTCTCCAGCAGGCTTGCGAGAGTTTTCGCAAACGCCGCCTGATCGTCGGCCGACAGCCGGGTCACCGCCGGGTCGACCACCCTCAGACACACCGAAGTGTTCGAGCGTTCGTTCGCATTCTTGGCGAGATGGCCGATCCAAGGCGTGACCGCGACCCAGTCGGCCAGCGCCTTGGCGTTGGCGTCCGAGCGCGCCACCGTCGCCTTCAGGCCGCCGATCGATTTGGCCCATTGCAACGTGTCGAGATAGTCCTCGACGCAGAGCATTGACGGCGTGTTGATGGTCTCGCCGGCGAAAATACCTTCGTTGAGCTTGCCGCCCTTGGTCATGCGGAAGATCTTCGGCAGCGGCCAGGCCGGCTTGTAACTTTCCAGCCGCGCCACCGCGCGCGGGCTGAGAATGAGCATGCCGTGCGCGCCCTCCCCGCCCAGCGCCTTCTGCCAGGAGAAAGTCACGACATCGAGCTTTAGCCAGTCGAGCCTCTGCGCAAAGGCCGCCGAGGTGGCGTCGCAAATGGTGAGGCCTTCTCGCTTGGCGGCGATCCAGTCGCCGTTCGGTACACGCACACCGGAGGTGGTGCCGTTCCAGGTGAACACCACGTCGGTCGCAAAATCGATTTTCGAGAGATCGGGCAGTTCGCCATAGGGCGCCTTGAGCACCGTGACGTCTTTCAGCTTCAATTGTTTCTCGACGTCTGTGAGCCAGCCTTCGCCGAAGGATTCCCAGGTCAGCATGGTCACCGGCCGCGCACCCAGCAGCGACCACAGCGCCATTTCCACCGCGCCGGTATCGGAGGCCGGCACGATGCCGATGCGATAGTCGGCGGGAACGTCGAGGATTTCGCGGGTGAGATCGATGGCGCGCTTGAGCTTCGCCTTGCCGATCTTGGATCGGTGCGAGCGTGCCAGAACTGCGTCGGTGAGGGCTTGCAGGCTCCAGCCGGGGCGCTTGGCGCAGGGGCCGGACGAGAAGTGCGGGATGGCCGGCCGCACGCCGGGCTTGGTCACTGTCATCGTCTATCCTTCCAGATAGGTGCCCCTCGTTGGGGAGGGGTGTCCCACTGGCGGACATACGCTTCCGCACGAGCGCAGTCAACGCACTGCAATACGGATTAAATCGGATCGTGGGTTTGCGCGCCGGACTGCGTAAAAATCACAGGTTTAGGGAGCAAAAGCCTCCGCCGTCGCGGACTAGAATTTCAGTCCGATACCGGCACGCGCCGTGTTGAGATAGAATTGGGTGCCGCCGAGCCCGAAAAATTGAATGTATTCATATTCGGCGCGCATGAAAATGTTCGGGGTTAGCGCCACGTCCAATCCAAACCCGGCCGAGTAGCCGTAGATAATCTTGTCGGTCCGACCCTCGGTATTTGTTGTTGGGCCTACGCCGCCGATGATACCGCCTGGAGGCGTAGGAAGAGCAGTCTCCGTTTCGGTCACGGTTACCGAATTCAGGATATCGGCACGGCCTACGACAAACCCGACCAAGGCGTAAGGCATGAATTGATCGATCACATAACCGGCTCGACCTCGAATCGACGCGTAGTCGATCAGCTTGAAGGACGAACTGGCGTCGACCGTGGCGGCATATCTCACACCGCCGCTGTCGCTGAAACGCGAGATTGAATCGGATGCCAATGCCTGCCAATTGGTCTTGACGTAATTCACCTCGAGACCCAGCACAACATCGTCCCATTGCGAGTTGTAGCCGAAAAATCCGCCGAAGCCAGTGCTGTTGGCGTCGCGTTTATCGAGCGTCGTCCACCTCGATACGCCGAAATTTTGTTCGATGAATGTGTTGCGAAGGATGAAGGCGACAAGCGACTGAGTCGCGTTGCCGAAATCGGCACCGCCGCTGAGATACGCCGCCTGGCCGCCGACATAAAACCCCTCCCAGCGGGCGTAGGTCGGCGTATAAGAACCACGCAGCACTTCCGGCATGTCGGCAGCCGTGGCGCCCGCCGGCGCCACGATGATCAAGACAAGTGCCGCAAGTCCGGCACGCAGGCCCCGGCGAGGTGCGTCCTGGCGGGGGTGGCGTGGCGCGCCTGAAGTCGCAGATGCCGCACCGAAAATCGCTAACGTCCTCAACCAACCCATGACCACGTTCCTTGCTACTCCACCACGCGACCTTGCCGTAGGAAGGTTAAGCCGCGCTTAACCATATTTTTTCACCACGTTTGCGCGCCCGTTAACTGGTGACGCGCGTACCGCTTCACTCCGGCTAGCCTTTGCTGCGCAGCGGCGGTGGCGGGTAGTACTGAACCGGCCTGAGCGAATCGTACAAGCTGTCGAGATTGAATCGCAGACCAAGCCTGACGTCATTCGACGTCAGGTGATGGAATTCCATCGGATTGTAGCCGCTGTTGGTGCCGTCAAAGCCGATAAGATCGCCGCTCTTCGCATTGCCGAGATCGATGTAGCGGTAGGCGAGTTCGACCGTGAAGTTTGGCGACACTCTGTAAGCGAGACCGGCGTGCAGCGCCCAGGCGAAGTTCCACTGGCTCGCTGTACCGCCGAACGCATTTGCACCAGGGTTTCCGCAGCCGCCCACGCAGGCGCTTATGTCAGTAAAATTGCTGATCGTATTACGGCTCGTACCGATGCCGGCACCGACGAACGGCGTGATGTTATACCAGGTGCCGAGATCGACGTAGCCATTGAACAGAAAGGTCCATTCGGACTTGTTGCCGTTGTAAAGGTCGGGAAAGATCACACCACCAGCCGTCCCAATGTCATATCCGTGGAAATTCGCGGCGCCGCGATATTCGCCGGTAACGTCGAAACGCAGCCAATTGTTGACGGTGTAGCCGATGCCGAGACCGAACAGGGGCGCGGCGTCGAAGCCCTTGTTGATGTTGGTCACCGAATTGAAGCCGGCGTAGTTCACGTTGAACAAACTGCCGACATACTGATTGCTGAAGCCGATATCGCCGCGCAGATACCAGCCGCTCACTTCCGGAATCGGCGGCGGCAGCGGCATATCGGCGGCGCGCGCCACCGGGACCGCCGTCAAGACGACCAGTGTAGCCAGAGTCGGAATTGCAAAACGCGATACCATGATCGTCCCTCGTCGAAACCGGCGCTCAGGCCGAGCGCGATGTGGAGGGACCTTGCCAGCAAATCATTAAGTGGGGCTTAACCGTGTTTTTTAACGACGAATTTTAATCATAATGGCGCGCCGCGCGCGGACGGCGTGCGCGCGCGTTTAACGAAGCGTTCAGAATTGTGGCAGCGTGGAAGACAATTCGATCGGAGGGACAACTATGCGGGAAGGCCGCGTCAGGCCGCGACCTCGGTCAGCGCCTCGATCACGTCGTCAACGACGGCCTCGACCAGGGTCTTGTCGTCGCCTTCGCCCATCACGCGGATCACCGGCTCGGTGCCGGACGGGCGTACGATCAGGCGGCCGCTCAGCCCAAGCTTTTTCTCGGCGCTGGCGATGGCCAAACGCACGCCGGCGTTTTCCAGCGGCTTGCCCTTCTGGTAGCGGACGTTCTTGAGTACCTGCGGCAGCGGCTCGAAGCGGTGGCAAACTTCCGACACCGGCTTGCCGCTGCGCTTGACCACCGCCAGCAACTGCAATGCCGCGACGAATCCGTCGCCGGTGGTCGTGTAGTCGGAGAGGATAATGTGACCGGACGGCTCGCCGCCGATATTGTAGCCGTGCGCGCGCATATGCCCGAGCACATAGCGGTCGCCGACCGGGGTCCGGATGAGTTCGAGGCCGATGCCGCCAAGATAGCGCTCGAGGCCAAGATTGGACATCACGGTTCCGACCACGCCCGGACGCTGCAGCCGGCCGTCTTCCTTCCAGCTTTCGGCGATGACGGCGAGCAACTGATCGCCGTCCACCACATGGCCGCGCTCGTCCACGATCAAGACGCGATCGGCGTCGCCGTCGAGCGCGATGCCGATATCGGCGCGCATCTCGCGCACCTTGTGGGTGATCGCGGTCAAATCTGTCGAACCGCAATCTTTGTTGATGTTGACGCCATCAGGATCGACGCCGATCGGAACGACATCGGCGCCCAGTTCCCACAGCGCGCCAGGCGCGACCTTGTAGGCGGCACCGTGCGCGCAATCGATCACCACGCGCAGGCCGGAAAAATCGATCGTACGCGGCAGCGTACGCTTGGCGAATTCAATATAGCGGTCCTGTACGCCGTCGATGCGCTTGGCGCGGCCGAGATCGGCGCTCTTGGCCAGACGCTTGCTGAGATCGGAATCGAGCAGCGCCTCGATCTTGCTCTCGACCTCGTCGCTGAGCTTGAAGCCGTCGGGTCCGAACAGCTTTATGCCATTGTCGTCGAATGGATTATGCGAGGCCGATATCATCACGCCGAGATCGGCGCGCATCGAGCGCGCCAGCATGCCGACGGCCGGGGTCGGAATAGGACCCGTAAGCAACACGTCCATGCCGACCGAGGTGAAGCCGGCGACCAGCGCGGTCTCGATCATATAGCCGGACAGGCGGGTGTCTTTGCCGATCAGCACGCGATGGCGGTGCTCGCCATTCTTGAAGATCAGTCCGGCGGCCTGCCCGACTTTGAGTGCCAATTCCGGCGTAATCACCCGGTTGGCCCGGCCGCGAATGCCGTCGGTGCCGAAATAACGACGAACCATGAACTGCCTCTCGACGCCTACGCTTACGCCCCAGCGATGGATTAACAGGCGGCTTAGCCTGCCCGCAGGGCCGTATAATAGAGCCAGCGCCGCGAATATACTTCAATAATTGTGAGTAATCGTTACCGGCGTTAAGCATTGGTCATTTCCGGGCCTTTTTCCCTGAGAATGGGGCTGGAACCGGCCATTTCGCCACCCCGGCCGCTGTGCTACCCGATTGACCTCCGTTGTCCGCAGAGCCAGCCCAATGAAGAACGTCACCTGCATCGAGGATTTGCGCACCCTCGCCCGCCAACGGGTGCCGCGCGCCTTCTTCGATTACGCCGACAGCGGGTCTTATAATGAGGAGCCCCTGCGCGCCAACCGGACCGATATGGAGGCGATCAAGCTCCGCCAGCGCGTGCTGGTCGATGTCTCGGCACGCAGCCTCGCGACGACAATCGTCGGGCAGAAGGCATCGGCAGCGTTCGCGCTCGCCCCGATCGGCCTGTGCGGCATGCAGCACGGCAATGGCGAAATCCTGAGCGCGCAGGCCGCCAACGATGCCGGCATTCCGTTCGCGCTCTCGACCATGTCGATCGGCTCAATCGAGGACGTGGCGGAGGCGACGCGCAAGCCATTCTGGTTTCAGCTCTATGTGATCCGCGATCGCAGCTTCTCGAAAGACGTGTTGGCGCGCGCGGCCGCGGCCAAATGCAACGCGCTGATACTCACGGTCGACCTGCAAGTGCTCGGCCAGCGCCATCGCGACATCAAGAATGGCATGACGGTGCCGCCGGAAATTCGGATCAAGAACATCATCGACGTCGCCAGCAAGCCTTCCTGGGCGCTCAGCATCCTGATGGGCAAGCGCAAGACCTTCGGCAATCTCGCCGGTCACGTGAAGGGCATGGACACCGTCAACCAGCTCGCCAAATGGGTCGGCGACCAGTTCGACCCGGCACTGAGTTGGAAGGACGTGGAGTGGATCAAGAAGATCTGGCCCGGCAAGCTGATCCTGAAAGGTATCCTCGACGCCGATGACGCCAGGACTGCGGTCAAGCTCGGCGCCGACGCCATCGTGGTGTCGAACCACGGCGGCCGCCAGCTCGACGGCGCGCCGTCGTCGATCTCGGCACTGCCGGCGATCGCCCAGGCGGTCGGCTCCGACACCGAGGTGCTGTTCGATGGTGGTATCCGCACCGGCGCTGACATTATGCGCGCGCTGGCGCTGGGCGCGCGAGCCTGCCTGATCGGTCGCGCCTATATCTACGGGCTTGGCGCCGGCGGCAAGGCCGGCGTCGCCAAAGCGATCGACATTCTGAAAAAGGAACTCGACGTCGCCATGGCGCTCACCGGCACCAACCGGATCGCCGACATCGACGGCCGCGTGCTGGTCGGCGGCGCGGCGAAGAAGAAGGCGGCGCGCAAGCGATGACGCCGCCCAACAGATGCGAGCAAAACGATTGACTCGCGCTGTTGGCGAATTGCCTTACCAGGCTTACCTGGCCGACAGCCACCGGCCGGGATTCGATGGGCTGCGGGCGCTTGGATTTCTGCTCGTCATCACCGCCCATGTTCCGAGCGTCCCGCTGTTCGGCATGCTGCAAGGATGGTCCGCCGTCTGGATCTTCTTGGTGATCAGCGGCTATCTGACCGCCATGCTGATGATGCGGGAGGAAAAGCGCAGCGGACGCGTGGCGTTCGGGCCGTTTCTGGTCAAGCGCATTTTCCGCATCCTGCCGGCCTACTTCATGGCCATCGCGATCTATTGGCTGGCGTGCCTGACGCTGGAGCCGGCGCCGGGCGACTACGAGTCGTTCATGGAGCGGTTGCCCTATTTCCTGGCGCTGCTGCCGGAATACGCCAACAAAGAGGGCTTCAGCATTTTCACCCATTCCTGGACGGTCGGCGTCGAGCTGAAGTTCTATCTGTTCTTTCCGCCTGTGGTGTTCCTGCTGATCCGCAACGCCAAGGCGCGCGTCGCCGTGACGGCGATTGTTGTCGTGCTGTTGACGGCCATCGATACGTTCCGCTCCCAGTCTTATTGCGCGCTGCTGTTCGGCGTCATGCTGGCCTTCGCGCTTGAAACGCCGCGCGGCTACGCCGTCATCGCCAGGCTGACGCAGGTGCCGATCGTGGTGCCGCTGGCGCTGATCGTAGCGCTGTTCGCCCTGCTGCATTACGTAGAGCAGTTCACGGCGGTCGCCTTGGTGGCGACGTATCTCGTCGCCTATGTGATCGTGCAGGACGCCAAGGGTTCGCGCCTGCTGACATGGCCGCCGCTGGTCTGGCTCGGCCAACGCTCTTACGGCGCCTATCTGCTGCATTTTCTGGCGCTGCGCATCGGCTACATGATCTTCGGCAGCGACACCGCGGCCGGCGGCCTGATGTCGGCCGGCTTTTGCCTGGTGGCTACCGTGCTGGCGGCAGGCCTGATGTATTGGGCGATCGAACGGCCGGCCATTGAATGGGGCCGGCAGCTTGCGCAAGGCCGGTGATCCGCCTCATCCTGAGGAGCATCGCGAAGCGATGCGTCTCGAAGGATGGGGCGGCCGCAGTGGCGGCCCCTTGGTTCGAGACGCGTCGCTCCTCACCATGAGGCCGATTTAATGCGCCCTTGCGCACGCCCGCCGTTAGGCTTATATTCCTGCAATGCGACCACCCCTCTTCTCCCCTTCCATCGTCCGCCTGCGCGTGCTGCCGGACGAACCCGGCGCCGTGCTGGGGACGCGGCCGCGCGGCTCGCCAGGAAAAACTTCAAGAAGACCGCACAGCGACGCGCAGGTCGCCGCCGTGCGCCGCTTGATCGAGCAAACCACGCTGACCTATGGCGAGATCGCCAAGCGCAGCGGCGTCGGGCGCGCCAGCATCTGCCGCTGGACACGCGACGGCGGCTGGCAGCGGCCCGTGTTCGCGCCGCGCGCCACCGACACGGTGCCGCGCCCGCGCGCTGGGCAGAAGCTCAAGCTGCGTCTGCTGGCCGAGCGGCTGCGCACGCTCGCCGAGCGTTATGTGCGCGAGCTGGAGGAGACCCCTGGCGTCGATCTCGACAGACTCGTGCAGGCGCTCGAAGTGGTGAAGATGGCGCGGCTCGCGGCGACGGGCCGCAGGCGGCGCCGGCGCTGGACCGACGAGCCGCGCACGGGCGCGGAAATGTTGGCGCGGGATGAAGCGATCCGTACCGCGCTCAAGGAGATGCGCCGCGGCGGCGTCGATATCGACCGCGCGCCGAAGCCCGCGCTCGATCTGCTGATCGACGCGCGGGTGCCTCCGGAAGAGGATCATCCGGCGCTGCATGCCAGGGGGCGGCGGAGGTAGGAGGCCGTAGCCCGGATGAAGCCAACGGGCCGGCGCGAAGCGCCGCCCGATGACAGGCTCCGCGCCGATCCGGGTGGCGCTAACTCACCCTACGGGCTCATGACACTTAGCGGACATTGCAACCGCACCTACGAATGTCCGCTATTGGAGGAACGGCGGACATCAGCCGGTTATTACCGGCCAGGATTGGTTCCGATATGCAGAATTATCGGAAGTCATTTCCAAAGCTGACTCGCTACACTGCAGCTTTGATGGCCTTTACTGGCCGAGCCCTGACGATCTTCCGCGCTGGCTTCGCCTTAAATATCATCGGCTCTTTCGTAAACGGATTGATACCGCTTCGCTCCTTTGTTGCCGGCTTCTTGACAACAACGAATTTGGCAAAACCGGGCAACACGAACGCTCCTGATTTATTGAGCTCCTTGTAGCCAATCGCGGCGAGCGACTCGATCACGGCTTTGACATCCTTGCGCGCCATCTTGTTCGCATGCTCCGCAACAATCTTTTGAATGAGCTCTGACTTAGACATCAACTTGGCCATATCCCGCTCCAAAGTTTGAATCATACGGCGCCTACTTTAAGCTGACGCATGCAGTGGAGAGAACTCAGCAGGTCGATACGATGCAGCAATTCGGGGGAAAAGTCGTAGTTTGATCTGTTTTTATGGCGGCTGGCTGCGACTGCCAGTCGCGTCTTAGGTCCGATAAAGAGCCTTATAGCGTTGAATGTCCGCTATTGGCCCTTAGCGGACAATCGCGGCACCGCAACATTTTGTCCGCTATTGGAGTAACAGCGGACAAAAGTCGATTTTGGCCGAGGACATTTTGTCCGCTAATGACCCACAGCGGACATTGGCCAATGCACAAGTGGCTTCGTACAGGCTGTAATAAGGGGAGCGAACTTCCAGCTTCCCTATTACAGGGCGTATCGTTTGCATCGACCTCGTTTGCGTCGACGACGCACCGCTGCGGGGTTTATTGAGGTAGCTCGGAAATGAGCTTCTTATATTCATCCGCCGACCATGCACGGGCGGTCCGGGTCCGTACATTGCCCAGTGAGCTAACCGCCAGCGCGAATTTAGCGACATTGTCGCCGCTCGGCGCATCGACGAAGATCACAAGATCGCTTTCGCCAGACGTTAGATAAAGATGCTTGATTTCGACGCCCACCTTTTTAGCGAGCTCTCGCGCGGCTTCTGAGCGCTTCGGCGAATCTTTGACCGCCCGGATGCCTTGGTCGGTCCAATTGAGCGACATCATAAAAGTCGGCATGAAGTCCTCCCGGGTTTGTTTGATGAGATACGACGATGAGCCGATGTTTTTGCAATTACAAGGTGGCTAAGTCCGCATATGGTCAAGTGCACTGACCTAGTAGCAAGCCAGTCCGTACCATTGTCATGGCTGGTTAAGCGAGAGGAAGAGCGCACATCGTGCGGATACCATGGGTCATGTCCGCTAATGATCCAAAGCGGACATGCCAATCGCGTCCACAAGTGTCCGCTTTCGGGCGAAGAGCAGACGTTATAATATTGGCTCGGCTCACCTGGTCCGGGATACCGATCAATGACTTCACCCGATGCGCACGAGCCTACGCTCCCAACCGCTCAAAAGTCTGAGTTCGGTGCCGCGGAGATTGGCGCACTTGCTCATCTCTACAGAGGCGAAGTCTACCGAAGCACGGTTTGGCGCACGCGCCTTGACAGCTCGACCAACTGGGCGGTGGTTACGACGGGCATTGCGCTGTCGGCGACCTACAGTAGCTCTGAGGCCTCACCCCTGCCCATGGTGCTCGTCGGCCTTCTGGTCAGCGTGTTCCTTGTGTTCGAAGCACGCCGCTACCGTTATTTCAACGTCTGGCGAGCGCGCGCGCGTTTGCTCGAAACGGATTTCTATGCACCCATGATCAGGGGTGAAGGCGTGCGACGCGATCCCGGCTGGACCGAACTGCTCGCGAAAGACTACGTGAATCCACGCTATCACATTAGCTTCGCCCGCGCGGTCGGCCGGCGGCTTCGGCGCACCTACGCATGGATCTTCGTTATCCAAGCCATTGCATACTACGGCAAGCTCGCCATTCATCCAGCACCGCTAGCGACCTTCGCCGATGTTTTGGAACGCGCCGCCATTGGCCCGGTCCCCGGCAGCTTGGTGGTAGCCGCGGGAGTTCTCTTCCATGGCGGTTGGGTGGTGTTTGCACTTATTACCCTTCGCATGGAGATCGCCTCGCGACGCGAACGGGGGAACCTGATCGCAATGGGATAGGCTATCGATGTCCGCTTCTGGCACTTAGCGGACAATCGCGGCACCGCAACATTTTGTCCGCTATTGGGGTAACAGCGGACGTTGAGCGGACATGCCGACGGCGTGTTTTTGAGGACCCGCCCTCGCTCATTCCTCCTTCAGCCCATACGCCAACTGGTTCCCCGTCGCGCCGTAATATTTGAACGGCAGGAACTTGCCGGTCAGGCCGATCTTGACGCGGTCGCCTTTCGGATCGGGCTGGCGCGAGATTTCCATGTCGAAATCGATCGCCGACATGATGCCGTCGCCGAACTCCTCTTCGATCAGCGCCTTCCAGGCCGGGCCGTTGACCAGGATCAGCTCGTAGAAGCGGTAGAGCAGCGGGTCGGTCGGCGGCATCGGCGTCGCGGTGCCGCGCATCGGCACTTCGTTGATCAGCGTCTGCTCGGATTTCGACAGGCCGAACAGCTTGGCCGCTGCGGCGGCCTGCGGCTTGGTCAGCTTGTGCTGGCCGAGGATGGCGCCGGTCACCAGGATCGGCGACATGCCGCCGATCTGCTCGCAGATATATTTCCAGGTCCAGCCCTTGTCGCGTTTGAGGTCGAGAATCTTTTCGGTCAGTCCGGCGCGGGTCATGGGTTTCCTCCTTTGGTTCGTGTTGGCTCTCGTGTGTCCCGGATGCGGCGCAGCGCGTTAGCGGTGCGACGCTGATCCGGGACCGTTCCGGACTGTGGCGGTCCCGGGTCTGCGGTGCATCACTTCGTGCTGCACCGCGCCCGGGACACTGGAAGGCTCCGGCAGGCCGGGCCGCACGATCGCAATCTTGCGCGGGTCGTAGCTGGCGCCCGCCTCCTCGATGAAGCAGCGCGAGCGGCTCACCAGGAAATCGATGATGTGATTGCGTGCGGCGTAATACAGCGGATGTTTGTGCACGTCGTTGCGCGCGCGCTGCTTCGGCAGCGGATTTTCCACCACTTCGGCCAGCACGGCGCCGGGACCGTTGGTCATCAGCACGATCTTGTCGGCCAGATAGATCGCCTCGTCGACGTCGTGCGTGATCATGAACACGGTCTGCCCGGTCTCCTGGCAGATACGGCGGACCTCATCCTGCAAGGTGCCGCGCGTCAGCGCATCGAGCGCGGAGAACGGTTCGTCCATCAGCATGATTTTCGGCTCGATCGACAGCGCGCGCGCGATGCCGACACGTTGTTTCATGCCGCCGGATAGTTCGGCCGGACGCTTGTGCTCGGCGCCGGTCAGGCCGACCAGATCGATGAATTTCTGCGCGTGCGCGGCGACTTGCGTCTTGCTCCAGCCGCGATGCCGCGACGACACCGCGTAAGCGACATTGCCCATCACCGTGCGCCACGGCAGCAGCGAATGGCCCTGGAAAATCACGGCACGGTCGAGGCTAGGGCCTTCGATTTCCTTGTTGTCCACGATCACCGCGCCGGTCGAGGGCGCATCGAGGCCGGCGAGAATATTGAGCACGGTGGTCTTGCCGCAACCGGAATGGCCGATGACGCAGACGAATTCGCCGCGCGTCATTGACAGCCACAGATCCTCGAAGATCGCGGTGGTGCCGCCGCCGGGCGCCGGAAAGCGCCGCGCGATGCCCTCGATGGAGATGAAGCGCTCGGCCATGCTCACTCCGGAAACGTCACAAGCCGCGTCAGCCGCGCGAGGCACAGGTCGAGCAGCATGCCGACCACGCCGATCACCAGGATCGCCGTGATCACATTGGTGATCGACAGGTTGTTCCACTCGTTCCAGACGAAATAGCCGATGCCGGTGCCGCCCACGAGCATCTCGGCGGCCACGATCACCAGCCAGGCGATGCCGATGGAAATCCGCATGCCGGTGAGAATAGTCGGCGCCGCGGCGGGCAAGATAATGGTGAAAGCACGCCGGAAGGTGCCGACTTCGAGCGTCTTGGCGACGTTCAGCCATTCCTTGCGCACCGACGCCACGCCGAACGCGGTGTTGATCATCGTCGGCCACAGCGAGCAGATGAAGATTACGAAAATCGACGACAGGCTGGAGTCCTTGATGGTGTAGAGCGCAAGCGGCATCCAGGCGAGCGGCGAGATCGGCTTCATGACCTGGATGAATGGATCGAGCGCCTTGCTCATCAACGGCGACATCCCGATCAGGAAGCCGATCGGGACCGCAAACAGTACGGCCAGGCCGTAGCCGATAAAGACGCGTCCAATCGAATAGGCGAGTTGAATGCCGACGCCCTTGTCGTTCGGCCCATTGTCGTAGAACGGACGCCGCGCATGCTCCCACAGCTTGGCACCGACATCGAGCGGACCGGGCATTGCCGATTTGCCCTGCGTCGCCGTGGCGCCCATTAGTTTGGCGTATTCCGGACTCATCTGCTGCACAGAAGTCGTACCGCGCGTGGCGAGATGCCATATGCCGATGAAGGCCGCGAACAGCACGATCGACATGGCGGCCGCGCGCCAGTTGAGCGAGCGGGTCATGGCATGATCGCTTTAAATGTGCCCGGCGGCACCCGCATTACACAGCCTTCTTGATTTTGAAGCTCTTGAGGTAGTCCTCGGGCTTGGCGGGATCGAAGGTCTTGCCCATTACCACAAAGGTCTTGGTCGTCGCATTCGGCGGTGTCAGCCCGACCTCCGTCATCAGCTTCGATGTGTCGGTGGCAAGGAAGACGTCGCTCGCGACCTTGTTGTAGTCGACGTCGCCTTTGATCTGACCCCAGCGCTTCATTTGCGTCATGATCCAGACCGCGAACGACTGCCACGGGAACGGATCGAAATCGACGCGGTTCGGCTGCGTCACGATGTTACCGAGGCCGTCGGCGAACGTGCCGGTGAGAATCTGCTCGAGCACGACCGGCGGCTGGTTGAGATAATTGGCCGGCGCGATGGCCTCTGCTATCTGCTTGCGGTTTTCCGGCTTATGCGCAAATGCCGTGGCGTCGATAATCGACTTCAGCAGCGCGGCATAGGTGTTCGGCGTTGTTGTGACGAATTCCTTAGACGCAGCGAAGGCGCAG
>Ga0184628_10000820_pt1 | contig 15928 bp, 15 predicted proteins | sample PLM4_5_b1_FD_133149 | JGI IMG/M metagenome (GOLD analysis project Ga0184628, IMG submission 133149) | Groundwater sediment microbial communities from an aquifer in East River, Colorado, USA - PLM4_5_b1 | ecosystem: Environmental > Terrestrial > Soil > Riparian zone | place: USA: East River... | reverse complement strand
CTTCGTCCTTCGGCGTGTGGTCGATGCGATCCTCGCCGACGAACTGCGTGCCGCCGCGTGAGTCGGCCTGGTACACGCGCACCACGCCCGCCGGCATCGGCATCCCGAGGCCCGACTTGGCGTCGTTGGCGAACTGGTAGAACACCTGCACGTCGTCCTTGAGCGGCGAGCCGGGGTGCTGGGCGTTGCGGTAGTAGAACGCCTGGCCGTCCACGACGTAGCGCTTGCGCACCGGAAAGCTCGTGCCCCCGAGCATGCTCACCTGCTTGGTCTGGTTGTTGTTGATCGAAGTCTTCCGCCCCAATGTGTAGAGGTGGTAGTCCGAGAACGACTCCTGGGCCATCGCCGGCGCCGCCGCGAGCTCGCGCCGTTCGAGCGCCATGTCCGCCATCTTCCCGAGCACCTGCCGGACGCGATTGACGTTGCCGGCCACGAGTTGCAGCGCGGCGTTGCGGAATTGCGTGCCGCTGCCAGTGGTCACCGTCACCCAGCCGTCGAGGGCGGTCGAGGCATCGTCGCGGGCCACGGTCAGGACGTAGTCGGCGTTCCACGAGAGCCGGGTCGCGAGATACGCGGCCTCCACGCGGTGTCGGGTGGCGCCGTCGTTCTGCAGCGACCAGATCAGGGTCGGGCGTGCGAAGAGATTGCCCGGCAGCTCCGGAAAGCGCAGGTGATCGGCCTGCAGGCCAGTCACGATCTCGCCGTTGATCTGCCAGACTGGCGCCGTGTTGTAGCTGAGGAGTCGCGCCGTGACCTCTTCCTCGCGGGTCGCGCCCCCGTTGACGCGGTAGCGCACCAGCGTCACGTCGCGGCCGACGTATTTCCGCAGGAGTTTGTCGGGCTCGAGGAGGTCGTACTCGTAGTTCTGCTCCAGCACGCTGACGCGCGACGGCTCGCTGAGCGAGCGGAAGTGCACGGTCGCCGGATTCACCGTGGCCGCGATGTCCATGAACTTGAGATCGAACGTGCCGCGCGGCAGCTGCAGCGTGCGCACGTCGCGCACCAGCGCGAGGTCCGAGTTGTAGACGGTAAGCGCCAGTTCGCTCTGATCGTCGAGCGTGGAGGTGTCCTGTCCGCCTGCCGCCGCGGGCGCGGCAGCCAGCGCGGCGGGACTGCGATGTTGTGCGACGCCGACCGCCAGCGCGAAGGCGGGTACGGCCAACCAGATCCGGGCATTCATGAGCAGTCTCCTGTTCCAGGGCTGCCATCCGCAGCCTCTGGAGGTAGAACGGAGAGGCTGGGGTTTCTTGCAGGACTGGTGGGACTGGTGGGACTGGTGAGAAGAGCTCTTACCTGTCCTACCCGTCCTACCAGTCCTACCGGTCTACCTGTCCAGAACTGTCCACGTGGCGCCCTGGTCGGTGGTGCGGAACCGGCGTCCGTCGGCGGCGGCGACGGTGGCGTTGCGCGCGTCGGTGGCTGAGACCGATACGAAGTCGACGGGCGCGGGCGCGCTCACGCGCGAGAACCGGGTGCCATCGGTCGTGACCAGCACGGCGCCCGAGCGGCCGACCAGCCAACACACGCGACCGCCTGGCGATGCGCCGGCCGCGAGCATGCTCGCGTCGAAGGGCAGTGTCGCGGCCGCGAACGGGGCATTGGGGCCCGCCGCGAATTCGAGAGTCGTACCGGCCCGGCGCCAGCGGCCGGTGCCGTCCGCTGCGATCACGTGCAACTCCACGGCGCGCTGCAGCGCCGAGAAACGGGCCGATTCAGACAGGGCGCGCGGAGCGGCGTTGGCGGCGGCCTCCTGTCGCTCGGCCTCCTGTCGCTCGGCCGCCGGCGCGGCTGGTGGTGTCGCGCGTGCCGCGGCAGCGCCTTCGAGGGCGCGCAGGTCGCCAACTTGTGGCGTGGCGGCCACCTTGGCCTCCGCATCGGCGCGATCGGCCACGGCAGCTGCCGCGGGAATCGCGGCGGGCGCCGGCGCGGTGGGCTCGCCACGCGCGGAGCGCGAGGCGGCGGCGTCCGGTTGATCGCGGCCCGCAATACGTTTCTGCAACTGCTCCGTGCGCTGCCGTTCCGGCGTCGGCCCGTCTGCCGCGGCCTGGCCCACCGAAGGTGCTGCAAATTCCAGGGACTGCTGGGCCTCGGGGCCGGCAGGTTCGACTTCCTGTACCCGTGCTTGTGTCGTCACAGCCTGTGTCGACGGTGCCGGCCGCTGGGCCTGTGACACCCAGATCACGAGAGCCAGCGCCGCGGCCGCCGTGGCGGGCACGAGCCAGGGACGGCGCACGACGGACCACCAACTACCGGCGGCGGGCTCCGGCTCCGGCGTGATTCGCGCCAGCGTGGCCACCATGGCCTGGCAATCCGCGCACGACGCGAGATGGGCTTCGGTCGACTGCGCTGCCTGCGGGTCGAGCCGGCGCTCTATCCACGCGGCGGCGGTGTCGGCGTCGAGGTGCGGCCCGGCGGCAGGCGCGGCCGCGCGCGCGCGGAGCGCGCGACTCAGCTCGCGTTCGATGACGTCGTCCCGTCGGCCCTGCTCATCCACTGCAGTGATCTCTCAAGACCTTGAACGGCCGCCCACCGGATTCTTGCCGTCGGCGGGCTGCAGGAGGTCGGTCAGGTCGAGCGGCCCGGGGTCGCCGGCCACGGCGGTAAAGCACTCGGCGATCGCGTCGTCATTCAGGCCGCTGTCGCGCAACTGCTGCTCCACGTCGGCACGCAGCGCCGCCCGCGTCCGGGCCAGCTGGCGCGACACGGTAGCCTCGTGCTCGCCCAGCGTGCGACCGATCTGCGCCAGCGTCAGCCCTTGCGCATAGTAGCAGGCGAGCCGCAGGCGCCCGCGCGGGTCGAGCCGGCCCAGCGCGGCCACGAGCGCGGTGCGCAGCAGGCCGACGAAGCGCGCGTGCTCGGGCGGCTGCGGTGACGTGGCGAGGGCCGCCGGCGACTCGTCCTCCGGCAGCGGCGCCAGACGCCGCCCCGCCCGGGCCCGGTCCACGTGACGTTGCGCGAGCACGGCGCGCAGCCACGTCGCCAGGCTGCTGCGCCCATGGAAGTACACGAAGTGCGAATGTCGTGCCCCGTCGCGCTGCGACAGTCCGAACAGTTCCGCGTACACGGCGTCGGCCAGGTCCCGTGCCCCGCCCGAAGGATCGATTGCGGCGGCGGCGCGGTAGAGCATCGGCCGGTACTCCTGGATGAAATGCTCCCACGCCTGCTCGTGCCCTTCGGCACAGGCGCAGGCGAGCGCGAGGTCCCCGAGGCGCAGGCTCTTCAGGTGGCGCTCGATCTGCGCCGGATCAGTCGGGTCGCCGCCCAACGCGTGGCGCACGCCCCGCTCGACGGCGCGCGTGAATGTGTCGGCCGACACGCCCCACTGTGCGGCTTTGGCATCCCGATGGAGGCGCCTGGCCGTGGACGGGTCGAGCTGCCAGAGCGCCATCGCGGCCATTATCAGCCCGCGCAAGGATGAGCCAAAGTGGTCCGTGGTTTGAATGTCATGTTGAGAAGAGCTCCCCAGCTCATCAGAGGAGAGAGGACCACATACATGAGGAAACGACTGAGCACCACGATCGCTGCGATGCTCCTGACGATCGCGCCGTCTATGGCGTGGGCGGACGGCTACTTCGCGCCGTTCATCGGTGCCAACTTCGGCGGCGAGGTCGGAAAACCGCTGGTCGACGGCGTGGACGACAGCAGCCGCCTGAGCTACGGGTTCGGCATCGGCGCCATGGCCGGCGGCATCTTTGGCGTCGAGTTCGACCTGGGTTACACGCACAACTTCTATGCCACCGAGGGCGCTGTCGTCACCCAGGGCAATCTCCTGACCGCGATGCCGGCGTTCGTCATCGGCATTCCCATTGGCGGTCAGACCGGGGGAGGCGTGCGGCCCTACTTCGTCGCGGGTGCGGGGCTCCTGAAGCGCAACGTCGACGTCGCGTCGCTCGAATCGATCTCGGACAACGATTTCGGCTACACCCTCGGCGGCGGCCTCAACATCTATTTCAGCGACCACGTGGGGATCCGCGGCGACTACCGCTACTTCCGGAACTTCTCGGTGGACGTCTTCGACTTCACCGGTGTGGAGGTGGAGCGCGGCACCTTCGACTTCAGTCGCGCGAGCGTCGGCGTGCTGTTCCGCTTCTAAGCGACACCCATCGGCCGGGGAGGGCCCACGGCGGCCCCCCGCGGCCTGCAACACCACGCCTCGACGGGCGGGGCGCGCCAGTTGAAGAACGTTCAGCGCTCGTCGATTCTTCCAAGCGCTCGCGGCGGAACGGATCCGGCGGCGTGACGCCCGCGCGGATCCGCGCAGGGCGGGGCAGTGACGCGCCGCCGGCAGGCTCAAGGAACAGGGCGCCGCCGTCGATTTCCCACATGATGAGCTCCTTCGACGGGCTCCTGGCTGTGCTCGCCCTGGCCGGCGTGGCAGGCTGGAGCGTGACCGCGTTGCGCCTCCACAAGGCGACCCGGCGGGCGCGACTTGCGCCGCCGCCGCACGCCGACGGCCGGCCGGTGCATGCGCTGGCCGAGGAGTCCGCGCGCTTCGGCGTATGGGAGCTCGATCCTGTCGCCAACCGTGTCCATCTCTCGGCGGGTGCCGCGCGCCTGAGCGGCTTTCCCGCGGCCGCCGTGTCGAAGGATCCCGACGATCTCGCCGGCGACATCCATCCCGATGACCTGCCGGACGTCCGTCGCATCTTCGAGCAGGCGATCCGCGACGGCACCGACTACCAGATCGAATACCGCACCCGCTATCCCGACGGCTCGTACTACTGGCGACGCCAGCAGAACCGCGTCTCGAAGGTGAACGGCGAGCTCGTCCTCGTGGCGGGCGCCATCATCGACATCCACGACGAGAAGCAGCGGGTCCAGGAGCTGGCCAACATCGCGGCGCGGCTGGCACTGGCCGAGGAGGCCGGTGGCCTCGGCATCTGGGAACTCGACGCCGTCGCGGAAACGGTCACGTTTTCGGCCGGTGCCGCCGGGCTCCGCGGCCTCCCCGCCCGGCAGGTGACACTGCCGGTGTCGGTCGCCGGCATGGCGCTGCATCCCGACGATCGGGAGATCTTCGCCGAGGCGCGGCGCACGTCGCGCGCGGGTGCGCCCTTCTACTGCGAGTACCGGGTCGTCTGGCCGGACGGGTCGGCGCATTGGCTGCGCAGTCAGGGGCATCCGGAACTGGTCGACGGCAAGCGCGTCCGCATGACCGGATCGAGCGTGGACATCGACCGGGAGAAGCGCATGCTCGACCGTCTCCGGAACAGCGTCGACCACATTCGTGTGGCGGAGGACATCGGCAGGTTCGGCCTCTGGGAAGTCAACATCCGCGAGCGCGTCGTCCATCTCTCGGAGGGCATGAAGCGTCTGAGCCGGTTGCCGGCGGACGCGCCGCTCTCGATGCCGCTCGATGAGTTCTACACCCGCCTCACCCCGGCCGACCGCGCCGAGCTCATGGCCGCGCATCGGCGCGCCTTCGAGTGTGGCGAGCACATCAGTCACGACCGTCTGTGGGTCTTGCAGGACGGCTCGACGCGGTGGCACCGCTCGTACGGGCGGCCGGAGACGCTCGACGGCAAGCCGTGGCGCATCCTCGGGGCCTCGATGGACATCACCGAACAGAAGGAGCTCGAGCTGTCGCTCGAGGCCGCGCGCGTCAAGGCTGAAGCGGCCACCATCGCGAAGAGCGAGTTCCTGGCCAACATGAGCCACGAAATCCGCACGCCCATGAACGGGGTCCTCGGCATGACCTCGCTGTTGCTCGAGACGGAGCTCTCGACCGAGCAGCGCGAGTACGCCGAGACGTTGAAAGGATCCGGGGAGTCGCTGCTCGGGCTCATCGACGACGTGCTCGACTTCTCGAAGATCGAGGCCGGCCGCATTGCGATCGAGTCGGCCGAGTTCGATCTGTGCCGCACGCTCGAGAGCGTCGCCGAGATGGTGTCCACGCGTGCGGAGCAGAACGGCATCGATCTGCTGGTCCGCTATCCCGCCGGTGCCCCGCGGCGGTTCCTCGGCGATCAGGCACGGTTGAAGCAGGTGGTGGCCAACCTGGCGAGCAACGCCGTCAAGTTCACACCGCGCGGGCACGTACTGCTGGCAGTGGACTGCCGCGTGCGCAGCGCGTCGGTCGCCGACGTCAAGGTCACCGTCAGCGACACGGGCATTGGCGTGCCGGAGTCGAAGCTCGGGCTGCTCTTCCAGAAGTTCTCACAGGCCGACACGTCCACCACCCGCGAGTACGGCGGCACCGGCCTGGGCCTGGCGATTTCCAAGAGCCTGGTCGAGCTGATGGGCGGCACCATCGGCGTGGAGAGCGTGGACGGGCACGGCTCCACCTTCTGGTTCACGCTGCCGATGCCGATTGGCGCCACCTCGGACCTGCCCGACGTCGGCAACGTCCCGGCCGGGTGCCGTGTGCTGATCTTCGGCGGCTCCAAGGTGTCGCGCACCGTGATGAGCGAGCACCTGACGGCGTGGGGGCTGTGCCCTGAGACGTTCGTCGCGCCGGAGGAGGCGGCCCACGCGGCGCACGTGGCGGCCGCGGCCGGCGCTCCGTTCCAAGTCCTGATCGCCGCCGTCGACGCCGTCGATCGCGAGGGCCGTCCGATTGCCGCCGCGCTGGCGGCGGCCTCGCGTGGGCCCCTTGCGCATGTAGCCGTCGCCCCGCTGCGGCACGTTCGGCTGGATCGACCGGGCGAGGCCACGGCCTCCGCCTATCTGACCAAGCCGCTCAGCCCCAGCCGCCTCCTCAACGCCGTGAGCGCGGCCTGGGCCGGGCGCGCCGACACGCGATCCCTGCGCGGGATCGTGCCGCCGGCGGGCGGGCTGACGCCCGACACGGCCGCCCCGGTGAACGCGCCGCACGTGCTGATTGCCGAGGACAACTTTCCCAACCAGAAGGTGGCGGTGCTGCTGCTCAAGAAACTGGGCGTGCGCATGGACCTGGCGGAGAACGGCTCGGTGGCGCTCGAACACCTGATGGCACGGCCCTACGACCTGGTCCTGATGGACTGCCACATGCCCGAATTGAACGGGTATCAGGCCGCGGCCGAAGTCCGGCGCCGCGAGGGGCCGAACCGCGACGTGCCGATCGTGGCGGTGACGGCCGACGTGGCTGCGGGGTCGCGTGAGCGGGCGCTCGAATCGGGCATGAATGACTTCATCGGCAAGCCGATTCACGTCAGCGAGCTCGAACGCGTCCTGCGCACGTGGATCCGGCCCGAACGCCAGCCGGCGGCGCTGGTGGACAACGGCTAGCCCCGGCGCCTTTAGCACGCTCCATCTTCACGAGACAAGCTCAACGGATTCCGGCCGATGGCCGGGCCGGTACGCGATAGGGCACCCTGGAGGGTGCCCGATCAGCTACGATGGCGGGGTTCCCATGCCGCATGCCCTCATCGTGGACGACAGCGCCGCCACCCTCAGCGCGCTCGTCGAACTGGTCAGCGCCGAGGGGTTTACGACGTCGGCGGCGTTGACGGTCGACCGGGCCAAGGTCGAACTGTCGCGGCAATCGCCCGACATCGTGCTGGCCGACCTGAATCTGCCCGACGGCACGGGAATGAACCTGCTCGACGCGGTCGAGCGCAGTGGCGCCTCGCCCGCGGTGGTTTTTATCACCGGCCAGGCCAGCGTCGACACCGCCGTCGAAGCGCTGCGCCGTGGCGTGACCGACTATCTGACCAAGCCGCTCGACGTGAACCGGCTGCGCGAGATCCTGAGCGACGTTTCGCGGACCGGGCACATCAGCGAGGAGATTGGTGAGCTCCGGGCCAGGCAGCGGGGTACCGGCAAGTTCGCCGGCATCGTCGGCCGCTCCGAGCCGATTCTGAAGCTGGGTGAGCTCATCGGGCGCATCGCTCCGAGCAGCGCCAGCGTGCTGGTGTCTGGAGAGAGCGGGTCGGGAAAAGAGGTCGTCGCACGCACGATCCACGAGCTGAGCCGGCGCCGTCACGGGCCGTTCGTGCCCGTCAACTGCGGCGCGATCTCACCGACGCTCATGGAGAGCGAGCTGTTCGGCCACGAGAAGGGCAGCTTCACCGGGGCGGAACGGCGCCACAAGGGCTACTTCGAGCAGGCGACGCGCGGCACGCTGTTCCTGGACGAGATCACGGAGATGCCGGTCGAGCTGCAGGTGAAGCTGCTGCGGGTACTCGAGACCAGTACGTTCGTGCGGGTCGGGGGCGAGCAGCCGCTGTCGGTGGACGTGCGCATCGTCGCGGCGAGCAATCGCGACGTGGCCGAGGCGATTGAACAGGGCAAGCTGCGCGAGGACCTGTATTACCGGTTGAAAGTGTTCCAGTTGCACCTGCCGCCGCTGCGCGATCGCCCCGACGACGTCGCGCTGCTGGCGCAGCACTTCCTCGACGATCTCGAGCGGGTCGAGAAGGTGAAGAAGCAGCTGGGGCGCGACGCGCTCGATTTGATGCGAACCTATCGCTGGCCCGGCAACGTGCGCGAGTTGAAGAACGTCGTGCACTCCGGCTTCATCCTGGCCGGCGAGGTCATCACCGCCGACTGCCTGCCGCCGGAACTGCACGGGCGATCGGTGGAGGCGCGTCCCGCGCCGGCTCTGGTCGAGGGGACGGTGACGGTGCGCCCGGGTACGACGATCGCCGACGCCGAACGCATGCTCATCTTCGCGACGCTGCGGCAGTTCGGCGGCGACAAGACCCGCGCCGCCGAGTCGCTCGGTATCAGCCTGAAGACACTCTATAACCGCCTGCACGCCTACGAGAAAGAAGAGGCGGCCGCTACCACGGCGGTCGAAGACGACAAGCAGCAGGACCCCGCCCTGAACTGACCGTCGCCTAGTCGCGTTTGAACACGCGTTTGACGTCCACGCCGAAGTTCGGCTGATTCACCGTCCCCGAGATCCGGATCGGCAGATGCGTGCCGGCGCCGTTGCGCCGGAAGAGCGGATCGATGGGCTTCAACAAGATCGACTTGAAGCCAGTGACCGTCTGCGAGACCGGCGCGTCGAGCTGCAGCGCTCCGGTGAAGTCGAGGCCCTGATCGCGCAGCGTGTAGCGGCCGTCGAGATTGACGCGCGCCCCCTGCACGCTGAAGTGGAGCCCCGGCAGCCGCAGCGTGCCGTCCTGCAGCGTGAAGGCGCCGCCAAAGGCTGAAACCACGTTCGCCACGGCGCTGTTGCCGGGATCGCCACGGCCGCGCCGGCTGAGTTCGTCGATCTTGTTCTGCGCCGTGTCGCTGGCAAAGCGCCCGCCGCGAATCGCGAACCGTCCGCGCAGCCGCAGGCGCTGCGGCACGTCCTCGTCGCCCGGAGGCAGCTCGAAGCCGGTGTCGATGTCCAGCCGCCCGCGCATGGGCGGCTCATCGGACTTGACCGAGAGCCGCAGCAGATCCTCGAACCGCGCGTCCTTCATCGTCACGGTCAGCAGTACCGTGCGCCCCTTGGCGCCCGGCGTCGACGTCACCGATCCGTGGGCCCGGATTCGCGACTCGCCGAGCGTGGCGTCGACGTCGTCGAGCAGGACGTCGCCGCGGGTGCCGTCGACCGTCGCCTTGAACGCCGTGCGGAGCGGCATCGGCTGGTGGGCCAGATCGAGCTGGAAATCGCCGCTGGTGGTCGTCCCCTCGACCATGATGCGCTCGAGCACGCCGCCAAACTTGCCGCTCGACGTGAGATGGCCATCGAGGCCCTTGATGGCGTCGAGCTCGCCATCGTGAAACAGATAGACGCCCGACACCGGGGTCGCGCGCGGGGAGCCGGTGGCCCACGGTCCGAATCGGCCCTCGGTCTGGATGAGGGCGCGAGGTCTGGGGTTCACCAGACGGGCGGCAAACGCGCTGCGGCGATCGAAGCTGAAATCGGTGAGGGTCAGATCCTGCAGGCCGAACTCGAGCGGCAGCTTCTGTGGATCGTCAGGCAATATCACGAGCCGGCCGTTGCCGACGTGTACCTCGCCGATGCGCACGTCGCGCAGCCGGCCCCGTACCGCCGTCGCCTGACCGCGCCCCCTGGTGATGTAGATCTGCAGCCCGTCGACCTCGACCCGCGAGAAGGCGCGGCGCAGCAACTCGAGCGGGGTACCCGAGACCTCGAACCGGGCGATGTCGAGCATCGGCGCGGCGTCGCCTTCGCGCGACAGCCGGAGGTTCGTACCCGCCACCGTGACTGTGGGAAACAGCTTCATCGACAGCGTCTCGACCGTGACGTGCCCGCCGAACCGCGTCTCGAGCAGGAGCGCGACCTCGTGCGCGACCCGGCGCGAGGCCCACTCGGTGTTGAGGAGCGACAGCGCCCCGCCGACGACGAGTGCCATCGCCACGAGCACGCCCCCCGCGATTCGCCACGGCCGTACGCGCATGTCTGCGTTCTCCCCTCAGGGCCCGATGGCGCGCCCGCGCCGCGTCATGGCTTGCGGCTGCCGGCGACGATGATCACGATCCCGGCGACCGCGGCGAGCCCGCCGACGAGCGGCGGCACGGGCACGTGCTTCCTGCGTTCCGCGGTGACTTCGACCGGACCGATGTCGACGACCTTCTCCGTCTTCGTATAGCTGATCATCGGCGACGCCAGGCCAACGAGGCCAGCGACCAGCAGGATGACGCCGAGCAGCACTATTCCTCGCATGTACGTTCCTCCCGTCTAACGAAGAGCACGTTCCGTGCCTCGAACGGGAGAGCCCATCAACACCACGATCACTCCGAGCCGCCTCGTGTCAGGCCGGGCTTGTAACCCGGCGTGCGATGCGGCTGTAAGCCTTACAGCGGCGAACCCCTTTTGTAGAGTCGGAATCTCCGATGAGTGCCTCGCCGCGCCCCCGCCCCGCCGCTGGTACGCGTCCTGCTCAACACATCACCGACTCGCGGTCGAGGCTGCCTCGACTGTGGAGAGTCTGGGAGGTTTCAATGGACGCCAACATTCTCAAGGGCAAGTGGCTTCAGCTGAAGGGCAATATCCGCGAGAAGTGGGGACAGCTCACCGATGACGACGTCGATCGCGTGGAAGGCAATGCCGAACAGCTGGTGGGGGTGATCCAGGAGCGCTACGGCTACGCGAAGCAGCAGGCCGAAGACGAAGTGGATGCGTTCCTGACCCGGTACGGCGCCGCCACGCGCTGACCGCGGGCTGACTGCAGGCGCCGCACGGTCGGCGGCCCGCTGCCCCGGATGGCTACACGCCAGACCCGGGGCAGTCGTTCATGGCCATCGGGAGAGACGCACATGTTGTGGACGATTTTCGTGGTGTTGCTGGTGCTGTGGCTGCTGGGCGTGGTGAGCGCGTACACGCTCGGCGGCTTCATCCACATCCTGCTGGTTCTCGCCATCGTAACGGTGCTGATCCAGCTGATTCAGGGCCGCCGCGCCGTGTGAACGCCCGCGAAGGCGGGCAACAGCCCAACGCTGCCGGAGGCGAGGCGACGCCTCGCCCCGGCGGATCCGGGCCGGCCTCTGCCTCACGCCTTCGCGTCGAACCGCGCGATGGCGTCTTCTTCCTCGAGATGATCCAGGCCGTTGACGCGCCGCGAGAAGAGTTCACGGATGCCGGCGCGGACGCCCGCGCCCACACGCGTCGCCTGACGTACTCCGCCTTCGACGACATCGAACGCCAACCGCACACCGCGCGTCGCGCGCTCGACTTCCGAGCCCGCGAGGCTCAGCGCGCCCTGGGCAACGTGGGTAACACGCTCCACTTCGTGGCCGACGCGATCGAGACGAGTGGCGATCTTTTGTATGTCGTCCACCAGCCCGGAGACCCGTGTGGACAGTTCAGGCAGGCGCGTGGCTTCGAATTTCGCAAGCGCGTGGGTGACCGCATCCCGAAGCGCGGCCATGCGCCGGGCCACCCAGATGGCGCCGATGAGCAGCATGAGAAACTGAGCCGCACTCGTCGCGGCCATCACTCCCAGAATCCAGTTCGTCGTGTCGAGACTTGGCATGATCGGCTCCTTCGTCGAACGATACCCGTACGGTCGAGCAACCGTTGTGCCACCACCCACCGTGGGCCGGGGAGTGCGACGTGGTTACAACACTTGGTGAGGCAGGTTTGCACTCGAGCGGACCGAAGGGCGCCGTACGTGCCGGTAATGCCGCACCGCCGCCGCGGCAGTCGCTGGCACGCATCCTGCTCCGCAGGCCGACAGACGAGCCATGTGTCTGGCCGCGGACGTGCCGCGCGCCAGCGTCATGCGCGGGCGCACATGCGTGCCGCCGCTGGGAGGAACAAGGTCATGGATGAATTCAATCGACGGTCATTCGAATCGGGTGGGGGCTCTGGTCTGGTGATGTTCCTGGCGGGTGCCGTGGTTGGCGCCGCCGCGGCGCTGATTCTCGCCCCCTCCACCGGCGCCGACGCGCGCGCCTTCCTCGGCCGCCGGAGCCGTGAGCTGGCCGACGACGTCGCGACGCGTGGCAAGAAACTGTGGGACGAACACGGGGATCGGGTCACGGACGCGGTGAAGCGCGGCTACGAACAGGCCGCCGGCACGATGAGCGACGCGGTGAACCGCGCGACCGACTCCGGCCACTCGATGTAGCCCGCCCTTTGGGCGCGGCACGCGCCCGGGCCCGCTCCGGCGTACGCACTCAGGGGGCGGACGTCGCGAGCGGGCCCGTTCGTCGTACCATGCGTCCCATTGAGGGGGTCCCGGGTGTGATTCAGGTCTGCGCGGCGTGTGGCCGGAAGAACCGCGTAGGCGCGGCCAACCTGGGGAAGGTGCGTTGCGGCTCCTGCAAGGAGATGCTCGGGCAGATGGCGGAGCCCATCGACGCCGACCTGGAGGTGTTCGAGGACGTCCTGCGTTCGTCCCGCCTGCCCGCGCTGGTGGATTTCTGGGCCGCCTGGTGCGGCCCGTGCCGCATGTCAGCTCCCGAGGTGAAGAAGGTGGCCGCCTGCATGGCCGGCCGGGCGCTCGTCCTCAAAGTCGACACCGAACGTTACCCCGATATTGCCGCACGCTACGGTGTCCAGGGCATTCCGAACTTCGTTGTCTTGAAGGACGGCCAGGCGGTGTTCCAGCAGGCCGGTGTCGTCCCCGCGCAAGAGATGCAGCGTTGGTTGGAAGCCGTCGGGGCGTGACCTCGGATCAGGGCGGTCTGAAGACCGCCGTTACATTCATTCCCTACCGTCCATCCCTGTCCACCTACGACCTGTCTAGCAGGTAAGATTCCGAAGGTTGACCACCCACGGGCGGGACCGCAGGAGGAACCTCGTGACCAGATTCGTGTCCGCGGCCGTCGTCGTCGGCGCGCTGGCTGGAGCCGCGCCGCTCGTCGGCGCGCAGCGCGGTCAGCCGCTGCCGCCACCGATGATCAAGGAAGGCGTCACCCAGAAGATCGCCGAGCACGTCTACGTCATCCCGGACTTCGACGTCGTGCTCGTGCCCAACGTGACCATCGTCGTCGGCACGCGCGGGGCTCTTGTCGTGGATACCGGTCTCGGGGCCCGTAACGGTCAGATCGTGATGCGTGAGGTGGACAAGGTCAGCAAGGGCCCCGAGCTCTACCTGGCGGTGACCCACATCCACCCCGAGCACGACCTGGGCGCCGGAGGCTTTCCAGCGCGTACGAAGATGCTGCGGTCGAAGGAACAGGAAGCCGACATCCAGGAGACCGGCCTCGCCACCGCCAAGATCTTCGCGAGCTTCTCCGCGCTGAACGCCGAACTGCTGCAGGGTGCGGAGTTCCGCAAGGCCGACATCAGCTTCGAGCGTGAACAGGTGGTCGATCTGGGTGGCGTGCGCGCCCGCGTCATGGCGATGGGCCCCAACCATACCAAGAGCGATCTCGCGGTGTTCGTGGAGCCTGATCGCGTCCTTGTCACCGGCGACCTGGTGATGATGGGGCTGCCGCAGTTCACCGCGCCCACGGCGCGGATCGCCACCTGGCTCGGCAGCCTCGACAAGTTCGACGCCCTGAAGCCGGTCCGCATCGTGCCCAGTCATGGCGCCATGGGCGACGCGTCGATGATTGCCACCTACCGCAGCTTCCTCATGACGGTCCGCGAGCGCGCCGCCGCCCTGAAGAAGGACGGCAAGACGCTCGACGAGACGGTGCGCGCGCTGCAGGAGGAGCTGCAGCCGCGCTACAACCGCAACCAGATGGCGAGCGCGATCCGCGCCGCGTACAACGAGGCACAATAGCGCCATGTACGACCTTCTTCTGTTTGCCCACTCGTGGCTGCGGTGGATCGTGCTCCTGGCAGGGCTCGCGGCGCTGGTGCGCGCCGCGACCGGTGCCAACGCCCGCCGTCCGTGGACACCGCTCGACGACCGTGGCGGGATGTGGTTCACCGCCGCGCTCGACCTGCAGATGCTGCTCGGCCTCGTGTTGTACGCCTTCCTCAGCCCGGTGACGCAGTCGGCCTTCGTGGACATGGCGGCGGCCATGCGCGCGGCGCCGATTCGGTTCTTTGCCGTCGAGCACCCGGTGGGCATGATCGTGGCCATCGCGCTGGCGCACGTCGGCCGTGTCCGCGTCCGCAAGGCCCCCGACTCGGAGTCGCGGCACAAGCGGACGCTCGTGTTCTTCGGGCTCGCGCTGGTCGTGCTGCTGCTGTCGTTGCCGTGGCCGATTGGTCCCGGGGCCCGGTCGCTCTTCCGCGGCCTGTGACGGAGGTGGCCGCCTACCGGTGACCGCATCCGCTTCCGGGCCGCGGCGACTCGTCTTCCTCGGCTGCGGCTACATCACTGGCGTCCACAGTCGCCACCTGCGCCGACTGCGCAGCCATTTCACCCCCGGTTACGCGAGCCGCGATCGCGCCAAAGCGGAGGCGTTCCTGGCGCGGTACGGCGGCCGAGGTGCGTATGGCGACTACGCGTCGGCCATTGCCGACCCCGACGTGGACGCCGTGGTGGTGGCCGTGCCGCCCAAGTGGCACCTCGAGCTGACGCTGCAGGCGCTGGCCGCTGGCAAACACGTGCTGGTCGAGAAGCCGGCCTTTCCGCAGCTCGCCGACTACGAGACGGTGCGCGCCGCACGTGAAGGCGCCCGCCGGGTCGTACTGGTGGGGGAGAACGATCACTACAAGCCGCTGGCGACCTATCTGCGGCGGCAGCTCGCCGCCGGCGTCATTGGCGAGCTGGTGTTCGGATCGTTCACCACGATCGCGCACCGGTTGAAGACCGCCGACGACTGGCGCAACGACGAGGCCGTGGCCGGCGGCGACGCGTTTTTCGAGGAAGGCATCCACTGGCTGCACCTGGCCGGCAGCCTCGGTCCTGCAATCACCCACATCTGCGGTTTCCGCCCGGTGCCGGGTGGCGGTGGACCGGACCGGCGTGCGAAGAGCATGCTGGTGGCGTTCGACTACGACAACGGGGCGGTGGGGACGCTGCTCTATTCGCGCGAAGTGCCGTCGCTCTTTCGCGGGCTGCGGCTGTCGAAGTTGTTCGGACGCCGCGGCGTGATCTCGTTCGAGTCGAACGGCACGCTGGTGCTGACGCGCGGCGCCGGGGTGCCGCGTCTGGTGTGCCCCGGCCTGCGCGACATCCGCGGCTACCAGGCGATGTATCGCGACTTCGCCGCCTCGATTCGCACCGGCGGCGTGCCCGAGATGAGCCTCGAGCGCGCGGCCGTGGATCATCGCCTGATGACAGATATTTACGACAGCCTGGCTCGCAGCGGCGCGCCGGTGGCCGCACGGCCGTGACGCACGACGCGGGTGAGCGGCGCACTGGCCGCTTCGACATTGTCATCATCGGCACTGGCGCCGGCGGCGGCACCATGCTGCACGCGCTGGCCGGTACCGGGGCGCGCATCCTCGTGCTCGAGCGAGGCGAGTTCGTACCGCAAGAGGCCGCCAACTGGGACCCGGCGGCGGTGTGGAAGGAGCTCCGCTACCGGACTACCGAGGAATGGCTCGACCAGCATGGCCAGTCGTTTCGGCCGTACACGCATTACGGCGTCGGCGGTAACTCGAAGTTCTGGGGCAGCGTGCTGTACCGCCTGCGGCGCGAGGATTTCGCCGCCCTGCAGCACGCCGACGGCGTGTCGCCGCCCTGGCCGATCGACT
>Ga0184628_10000819_pt1 | contig 15932 bp, 13 predicted proteins | sample PLM4_5_b1_FD_133149 | JGI IMG/M metagenome (GOLD analysis project Ga0184628, IMG submission 133149) | Groundwater sediment microbial communities from an aquifer in East River, Colorado, USA - PLM4_5_b1 | ecosystem: Environmental > Terrestrial > Soil > Riparian zone | place: USA: East River... | reverse complement strand
TTCGGCAGCGGCCGGCCGTCAGTCCAAACCTGGCGGTACGAGTGCGCCCATTCGAAGAACTGAAACACCCGATTCGGCGTTTGGACAATCTCCATCGGGTAGACCGAGACGAGCTCAAGCAGCAGGTTGCGAACCAGCCCCAGCGGGTCGCAGTTCCCCGTCGGATCGTTGCCGACCGCCGGGGGCACGGCGCGCGGGCCGTACGACGGTTTGTTGGCGTCGAACAACTTCTTGCCCAGGGGCGTGAAGGGCGGCGTTGTCTGACTGAGTGTCAGCAACGGGCTTGTTCGTGTCCAGACGCCCGACAGGTCCCGCGGGTTATGAGGAACCGACACCGCAGGCTTGGCCTCGGCACCGGCGCCGCGTCTCCCTCCGCTGCCGGCTGGCGTCTGAGCGCGTCCTGAGGTTGCCGTCATCAGCACGGCGGTCAGCGTCGCCGTCGCGATAGCGGAGAGTGCTCGCACGATATGCTCCTCGACCTCGATAAGCGTCCCAGAGGACGCACGTCCCACCGTCCCCAGCCACGACCGAGCGCTAGTTCTCGTTGCTGCCGCCAGTGCCCAACACCTGCTTGCCATTGACCAGGACCGGGCGCATGCGGTTGACGACGCCGTTCGGCGTACCGGCGCGCGAGGGATTGAGTGTCATCGTGAGCTCATCCCCGGCCTTGATCGTGGTGGCCGTCCAGCCGGCATCCCGCAGCACGGTCGGACTGTTCATTTCGCCGACCCAGTGCACCCTCTCGCCCTTCTCGTTCTTCACCTCGAACTCGACGAACGCATGCGGGTTCCTGAAGGTGAACCTCGTCACGACGCCAGTCAGCGTTACGGCCTTCGTCGAGTCGTAGGATGCGTTCGTGCCGTGATGCGCGAACACCGACGCCGACGCCAGGACCACCACCATAGCGATTAGGCGCCGTTCGATCACGCTTCGCATATAGATCTCCTACACTGTCCGACTGGCGGCTACTCAGAACGGCATGATCATGCTCGAGGCGCCGACCAGCAAGCAAGACGAGTCAACAAGCTAACCAACCCGGGCGCTGTCTGCAAACCTCCATTGCCGGTTCAAATCGGGCTACGGCGCGGTGTCCCGCTACGAGACGCGATACGCGCGCGTCGACGGATAACCTTCCGTGGTCCTGGCGTGTATGATGACGATGCCATGACCAGGACGCCGAAGATTCTCCTCTCCGCGACAGCTCTCGTTGCACTCGCGCTGAGCGCGAACACCCCTTTCTTCGCCCAGGAAGGCAGCGAAGCGGCCTCGCTCGCTTCTCCGAAGTACGGGACCTGGGGGTTCGACGCCACCGGCATGGACCTGTCGGTCAAACCGGGCGACGACTTCTTCCGCTACGCGAACGGCAAGTGGGCGGACCGCACTCAGATTCCGTCCGACCGCACTCGGTACGGCAACTTCGACAAACTCGCGGAGCTGTCCGAGAATCGGCTGCACGCGATCCTCGAGGACGCCGCAGCCGGCAAAATCAGCGATCCCGACGCGTCGAAGGTAGCAGCGGTGTACGCCTCCTTCATGGACGAGACGCTAGCGGACCAACTCGACTCAAAACCGATCGAACGCGAGCTGGCGGAAATCCGCGGCGTGACAACGAAAGACCAGATGACCGCCTTGATGGGCAACGCGAACACGAGTGGGTTCGCGAGCATTCTCCCGGTCTACATCGCGACCGATGCCAAGGCGCCGACCAGGTACACGGTCATGGCGGGCACCGGCGGATTGGGCCTGCCCGATCGCGACTACTACCTGCAGCCGGCCTTCGCCACGCAGAAAGCGAAATATCAGGAGTATGTGGCCAGCTTGCTCGGGATGATCGGATGGGAGAAGCCAGCGGAGAGCGCGCGGGCGATTGTGGATTTCGAGACCAGGCTCGCGCAGGACACCTGGACGCGAGCGGAGCGGCGCGATCGCGACAAGACCTACAACCCGATGACGGTTGTCGAGCTCAACAGAGCGATGCCGGGCTTCGACTGGAATCGCTATCTGGCGCAGAGCGAGCTGCCGAAGGTCGAGCGGATCGTGGTGACCACGAACACGTCGTTCCCGAAATTCGCCACGACTTACGCCGAAACCCCGGTGGACACGCTGAAGGCGTGGCAGGCCTTCCATGTCGCGGACGGCGCCGCGCCGTATCTCTCGAAGCGGTTCGTCGACGCGTCCTTCGAATTCCGCAACAAGACACTCGGCGGACAGCCGGAGCAGCGGGCACGATGGAAACGCGCCGTGGCGTTCGTCGACCGTACGATCGGCGAATCGGTCGGCAGAATTTACGTCGCGCGCTACTTCCCACCCGAGGCCAAGGCCAAGATGGATGCGCTGGTGGCGGACATCCAGACCGCGCTCAAAGCGCGGATCGAGCGGCTCGACTGGATGGGGGCTGACACCAGGGCGCGTGCGCTCGAAAAGCTCTCCAAATTCACCGTCAAGATCGGCTACCCGGCGAAGTGGCGGGATTACGGCCCGCTGACGCTTTCAAAGATTGATCTGTACGGGAACGCAACCCGCGCGGCCGCGTACGAGTGGCACAGGGACGTGGCGCGCCTGGACAAGCCTGTGGACAAGACCGAATGGGGCATGACGCCGCAGACCGTGAATGCCTACTACAGTGCGACGAACAACGAGATTGTCTTCCCTGCGGCTATCCTGCAGCCGCCGTTCTTCGATCCCGATGCCGATCCTGCGATCAACTACGGAGGGATCGGCGGCGTCATCGGTCATGAGATCAGCCACGGCTTCGACGACCAGGGACGCAAGTCGGATGGCGAGGGTGCGCTGCACGACTGGTGGACGGCGGACGATGCGGCCAAGTTCACGGCGCAGACGGCCACCCTCGGTGCTCAGTACTCGGCATTCGAGCCGCTGCCTGGCGCACATGTGAACGGCGCTCTGACCATGGGCGAGAACATCGGCGACATGGGAGGCGTATCGCTGGCCCTCGATGCCTATCACGCCAGCCTGAGGGACAGACCGGCACCGGTCATCGAAGGTCTGACCGGCGACCAGCGGGTATTCCTCGGGTGGGCGCAGGTGTGGCGCGAGAAGATTCGTGACGAGACGCTGCGGCAGCGGCTGGTCTCCGATTCGCACTCGCCGGCGCGATATCGGGTGAACGGCGTGATCCGGAACGTCGACGCCTGGTACTCGGCTTTCCAGGTCCGGCCGGGCGACGCGCTCTACGTCGCGCCGGCCGACAGGGTGAGGATTTGGTGATGGTCACTACACCGCTTTTCTTTCCACGTAGCCACGGAGTCATCTCCGTGCCTCTGTGTCTCCGTGGCCCGTCGAACTGAAAATCGCAATAAGAGTTGCCCAACAAATCCGCGGTCCGGTACGCCGCAGTCCTCCGTCACTGCGGGTATATACTCCGCGCAGCCACGCCGTCATCGGCCGACGTCAAGGAGGGCACTGTGAAGAAAACAACTCCGTTGCTGTGCGCGGTGGTGGTGATCCTCGCCGGCTCCCTGTGGGTACGGCCGGCGGCGCAGGCGCAGGGCGCACAGCCGCAGGACGTCCGCGCGCTGCTGCAGGCCGTTTCGAAGAACATCGGCGCCGACAACGTGACCACGCTCGAATACTCCGCGGCCGGAATGATCGCGGCGCCGGGACAGGGCTACGTGCCGATTCCCGTCCAGATGGGGATCCCCGAGAGCTGGCCGCGGTTCTCCGTGACCAATTACACGATGACGATCGACTACACGACGATGTCGTCGCGCGAGGCGTATACGCGGACATCGCCGGAACCGCCGCGGCGCTACCCCGGCCTTGAGGGCCCTGGCGCCGAGCACGGCAACCTCTCGGACGTCGGTTTCCGGCGCGGCGGCGGCTTCATCCAGAATCCCGGGCCGGTACAGATCGATCTGCGCAACCACGGCAACGTGGCCTGGGACGTCGTCAACAGCAAGCCGGTGCGCCAGTGGGAGTACCTGGCGGGGATCGATGCGGGTGAGTACCGGCGGATCGAGGTCATTCTCACGCCGCACGGCTTTATCAAGACCGCCCTGGCGCCTGGCGCCAATCCGACGCTCGTCCCAGGCGGCGGCCCGCGGCGCGTCGTACTGAACAACGTGCTCGGCAAGTATAAGGTGGTCGGCACGCTCGAGGACAACTACGTCCGCATGGTGGAAACGTGGATTCCGACGCCGGTGGTCGGCGACATGCGGATTACGCACGAATACGTCGAGTGGAAGGATTTCGGCGGTTTCAGGTTCTGGACCGAGGACCACTCGCACATGATCGACACGAACCAGAACGACAACCGCCAGCTCCGCATCTCGAGCGCACGCGCGAACGTCACGGTGGCGCCGGAGACGTTTACGGTGCCGCAGGATGTGGCGCAGGCAATCCGGCCGGCGGTACGCGTTGTTACGACCCAGCTCGCGCCCGGCGTCTGGCTCCTGGGCGGCGGCAGCCACAACAGCGTGCTCGTGGAGTTCCGCGACTTCCTCGCCGTCGTCGAGGCACCGCTCAACGACGAGCGCTCGCAGGCGGTCGTCGCCGAAATCCGCCGGCTCGTGGCGAACAAGCCGATCCGCTACGTCGTCAACACGCACTACCACTGGGATCATTCGGGGGGGCTGCGCGGACTCGTTGCGGCGGGCGCCAACCAGCTCGTGACGTCGGAGGACAACGCCGAGTATTACAGCCGTATCATGTTCGGCCTGCCGCGGCGCCTGATGCCAGACTCGCTCTCGCAGCGCGAGGAGCTGCTGGGCACATTCATTCGGCCGCAGTACGTGCGCGTCGCCGGTCAGCCGGCCATGATCACCGACCGACAATTCGGCACGACGGATCCGGCCAAGTTCATGGAGTTCTACCAGGTGGGCCAGGGATCGCCGCCGTACTCGAGCCACAACGAGCAGTTCCTCGTGGTGTATCTCCCGGCGGAGCGGATTCTCATCAACGCCGATCTCTATACGCCGCCGGCCGCCGGCGCGGCACTGCCGTCGCCCCCGCCGGAAGGTGCGATTGCGATCGGGCAGATCATCCGTCAACACAACTTGAACGTCGCGCAGCACGTGCCGATCCACGGACAGCCCGGCAGCCACGAGCAGTTCCTGAAGATTCTGGGGAATGCGATCCCGCCCGACGCGCACGGGCCGCTGGTGGCGCCGAATACACCGAGCAGTAAGTAGGCGAAGGCCACGCAGGCTGAAAGAGGAGGAAGGTGCTATCCAGCCGTGTGATGCTTGATGAGGTCGTCCAGTTCAGCAACTCCAAACTTGCACAACTGCACAACTGAGGCTTGGCGCCGGTACGCAGGCGGTAACATGTTTCGCGCCTCTTCATGGCTGTCTACGTCCACGACGATCCATGCCTTGTGTACGTCGTCACAACAGCCGAAGTCAGCATGCGTTAAGAAATGTGAGCCGGTCTCCAGAAGCACTTTGGCGGCGCGGGCGCACGCAACTACTTCCGACTCGTGTGGAACCTCAATGAGAAACCTAGGCATGCTCGAATCTCCTGTCGGGTGTCTGAAACGTCAACGCAGCAACGTGAAGCCACGCTGACCGGACCTCGTGCTCGGAATCGTAAGCCCAAGCGACTCCTGCGGCGCGCCCGGAGGCGACCCAAACACGTCGGCCGCGCGCACGAGGCTGAAGCCAGTTGCGATGTAGATGGCGCCGCCTATCCTATGACGGCGGTGTCACGAAGGACTCCGCGCCGCCCGCATTTGTGGGCTATAATCCGCCCGAAACACTCACGCGAGAGAGGAATTCTTGCGTATACAAATTGCTTTCGGCGTTCTGGTCGCTCTGGCCGCGCCGGCACACGCCGCTCAGGGTGTCCCAGATCCGAGCACGGATCGAGAATTCAGCGCCAAGTTGAGCGTTTGCAACGAATGCCACGGCGCGAACGGCGTCCGCAGAAGTGCAACCATTCCGGTCATCGGAGGTCAGCCGGAAACTTACCTCCTGAAACAGTTGCATGACTTTGAGCGTGGAGATCGACACGACGAGGTCATGCCGTGGATGGCAAAAACCCTCACGCAGCAAGAATTGGGGATCGCAGCGGCGTATTTCGCGAAACAGAAATGGCCGGCGCGGTCCGCTGCCGCCGCGTCCACGCCGCCGCCACCTGGAATCGCTGTATGCCAGGCTTGTCATGCGACGGACTTCCTTGGTGACAGGCAGGCTGATGGCATGGCGGCGCCGCGGCTGGCCGGCCAAGGCTACGAATATCTGGTCGAGGCGATGCGCCGCTTTGCCGAAGGTGAGCGGAAAAACAATGCCATCATGACGAAGATGATGGCCGCGATGTCGCCCGCCGACTGGGAGGCGATGGCGCGTTACCTATCCGGCCTCTGATCGGCAGCAGCGTGCGGACAGACGTTCCAACGACTTCGCAGATGCTCATGCGCTTCGAGTTGACACGCTGACGATATTACCGAACACGACAAGGCTGCTTGGCGGGGAGATTCGGGCGAAGGCAATTCTGACCATCGGAAATTCGGGAGGGAGGCAATCGTGGATCCCAATCGATCTAACCGGAGAAGGTTCCTAAGACAGACTGCTGCACTGGCTGGTGTGGCCGCAGGAGCAGGATGGGCCGTCAGAGGCCAGTCAGCTCACGCACAACACGTCCACGGCGAGCCGCCGCGCCGCGGGGCCAGATACCGCGTCGATCACATGACGCACTACACCCCGCTTCAGGACTATGCGGGAATCATTACACCGGCCCCGCTCCACTTCATGCAACAGCACTCCTCCGAGTTTCCCGAGATCGATCCGCAGCAACATCGCCTCACGATCCACGGCATGGTGGATCGTCCGTTGAGTTTCTCCATGGCAGATCTGAAGCAACTGCCTTCCGTTTCCCGGATTCATTTCCTGGAGTGCCATGGAAACAGCTCTCCCGCGATCCATGGTTCTGAGGATCCGATCCTGGGGTTGCCGGTCCAGTTCGTCCACGGGATGACCAGTTGCAGCGAATGGAGCGGCGTGCTGCTTTCCGTGTTGTTGAACGAGGCTGGCGTGCACAAAGGCGCGAGCTGGCTGGTTTCGGAAGGGGGGGACGCTGGCAAATTCAGTCACACCCTTCCGCTGGCGAAGGCCATGGAGGACGTGATCGTGGCCTACGGCCAAAATGGCGAGCCGTTGCGCGTTGAGCAGGGGTATCCGATTCGGCTCGTCGTCCCCGGCTGGGAAGCCCCCTCCAGCGTGAAGTACTTAAGACATATCAAGGTCGTGGACCAGCCTTACATGGCCTGGAATGAAAGCATGAATCATTCGGTCTCGAGGCCCGACCTTGGCGGAAAAGCGCGCTGGTACCATTTTCAGTTTGGTCCGAAATCCGTGATTACACGGCCTTCAGCGGGACTGAACATGCCCGGCCGGGGATATGTCCAGATTACCGGCCTGGCGTGGTCCGGCGCGGGCACGGTCACCAAAGTGGAAGTATCCACGGACGGCGGCCGAAGTTGGAAGGAAGCGAAGCGTCATGCGCCTGTGCTGCCGAGGGCGCATACCCGGTTTACGTTTGACTGGGCCTGGGACGGACAAGAGGCGGTGATCCAGTCTCGTTGCACCGACGACGCGGGTGAAGTTCAGCCGTCGCTGGCGGAGCTGACCAAGAACTGGGGTATGGACTTGGCGGATTGGAAAAAAACCCCACTCCCCCGCGCCATTCATTTCAATGCCATTCAACCCTGGAAAATCGCTCGCGATGGGAGCATTTCCGATGTCTTCTTCGCTTAGATTCCTCCTGCCAGCGATCGTCGCGGCAATCCCTCTGGCGGCGCTGGCGCAGTCGCCACCGCGTGTCTATCCCAACGTGGGCACGCCTCTGAGCCAGGCCGACATCCAGAGCTTTGATCGAATGATTGGGCCCGAGGGAAAGGAACTTCCTCCCGGGCGCGGAACAGTCAAGGAAGGCGCGGAGGTCTTTGCCAAGCGGTGCCAGGTCTGCCACGGGAAGAATGGGGAAAACGGGCTCATGCGGAGTCTCGTGATCGGCAGTCCCGGCAAGCCGTATCCCGGCCCCTTTTATGGTGAGGAAAGGAACGGTCCAAGCTACTACCCGTATGCGACGATCGCATGGGACTACATCAACCGCGCGATGCCCCCTAGCGATCCGGGATCGCTGACCCCGAACGAAGTCTACGGCCTCGTCGCGTTTCTGTTCTATGGGAACGGCATCATCAAAGAAGGCGACGTCATGGACGAGAAGACCCTGCCGAAGGTCGAAATGCCGAACCGGAATGGCTTCGTTCCGGCAGTGCCGGTGTATCCCCCGCAAAAGAAACCCAGTTGGTTCTGAGCGCGAGCGGCGGCGGGCATCGGGCTTACGAGATGATGACCCTGCGCCGCTCGCTCTGATACCCCATGGAGCTGTCGTACACCATGGAAGATTGCGCATGAACCTTCTCCCAGCCAGTATTGGAACTGTTGATTTGAGTGCGTTGATCTCGGCACCCCATTTCCGCGAGCAACCGCAGAATCACGGAGTGCGCGAGATGCGTGTCACGTCGCGGGCGATCCCGTCGCGCCGAGCGGTGACGGTGTCGGCGACTGTCCAGTCGACCTGTTCAAACACTCCAGCTGCCGTGGCGAGCGCCCGCGCCGAGGCGCCGCCGCGCCCGTAGACGTCACGGTGTACCTCGAGGTAGACCGCATCGTTCAAGACGCTCAGCAGCACCGGCTCATAGATGATTCGCCCGAGTGTGCCGACGCGGATGCGGTCAAACAGCCGTGCGATATCGTCGGGGTGGACGCGGATGCAACCGTGCGACACGGTGCCGAAAATGCTGGACGGGGCGTTGGTGGCATGGATGCCAATCCCGGAACGGCTCAACCCTATCCAGAACTCGCCGAGCGGATTGTTCGGTCCCGGTGGGACGACCGCCGGCTGGATCCGTCCCCTTCGCCTGCTCTCTTCCAGGATTGATAGAGGTACGTTCCAGGTTGGATGACGCTCGAGCACCTCTACGACGAACGCTCCGCTAGGTGTCGGCCAGTTGGGACGGCCGACAGCCACCGGATATCCAACTGTCACGCCCTCCGCACTGCGGTGGAACAGCATGCGCTGGGGGACGTTCACGATGAGCTCAACCGAATCGAGCGCAGCCGAGACGATGTGACGGTTGTCGATGCGGACCACCTGGCCCGATACGAGCCTGGCGCTCGCAGGCAGGTTGTTCTCACGCGCGAGCGTGGCCGAGTCGATGCCGTATCGTGCGCCGATGCTCCGGAGCGTGTCTCCCTTGTTGACGAGGTAATCAGTAATGGCACCCACGAGTCGATCTGGCCTACCGCGAACGGCCGGAATCGACGCCGGTTGGGATGTGCGCGTCGTCGAGTGGACGTCAACGCCCGGCGCCTGCGGTTCCTGACCGCGCACCTGAAGCGCTGCCAGGCAGAGGCATACGAACGAGACGAAAAGTCGGCTGGGCATACACGCCCTTCACTGCATTCAAAGCACGCCGTAGACCAGGCCGTCATGCTTGGGAAACACTGGAAAGAGACGGCTTATCGAGCTGGTCCGATCTAATCCGACAATGGATCGCGCCCGGTCCGAGTCGCTCGTTGATTTCCAGTGACTTGGGCGACCTCCCGCTGACGCCGGACGCTAAACGCCAAGGAGCAGGTCAATGGGGAAATATGCGGTCGAACAAGGATCCTGTTGACGGCCTCCTGCGATCAGCCGATCATCCTTCGGAAACAGACTGGAGGCTTCACCCATGACGTTCCGACCGCGGATGAACGCCCGCACAGACCTCAACCGGCCCCTCCTGCCCGCAGGCCTCGCCGGAGGAGACATCCTGTTCAAGCACGCCAGCGATGGGTGGATCAGCCAGCGGATCAGGAAGGGGCAGGCGCCTCACTACCAAGAGGCGAAAAAAACGCTCCTCGAGGCTGCGTCGAAGGGTGAGGTAGAGCTCCAGAGAATGCCGGCCGAAGCCGAGGCCACTGACATCACACATGTCGCCGTCGCCGCCGGACCGGATGACGTGCTGGAGTTCGACGAGGGTGGAGCGAGCAAGTGGGAGATCGTCGCCAAGTCTGGTCGCGGGTTCGTGCGAGGCGGGATGAACATGCCGAGCCGCCTGGGGAAGAAATACGAGGTCTACCAGTGCACGCATGACGGCCTGTGGCAGAACGCGATCGACAAGGCAGCGCTCGTGTGGGACCTGACGCACGTCACAAACGCCGGGACCCAGCAGGACAAAGTCCAGGACAAGACACCGCTCACCGGCAGCTATGGCCTGAAGAAGATGCTGAACACCGCCATCCTCAAGAAGAAGGGGCCCGACGTGTCACTCGCATACTTCGAGACGACGCTGGACGACTGGCTGAAGGCGGCAGACAAGAGGAACCAAGGCGGCAGGTTCGCGAACACCAACATCCAGTTCTTCTGCTCGCAGTTCGTGCTGTTTTGTTACCTATGGGCCGCCGCCGAACTGCAACAGAGTGACAAGCTCGGCGGCCTGGACTACATCCTCGGTGGCAAGGCGAGCGTTTCTCCCACGGAGCTGTATACGCGCATCAAGAGCGCCGGCGGAGGGTTCTTTCGTTACAAGGGAACGCTCAAAAACTGAGGGACCTGCTCGGTGAACACGTGGCAAGTGGAAAATCCCAGAGACCGGCTGCTCTTGCCCTGCTACTCGCCGCGCTGATCACGCTGCCGCTTGCCGACAGCCTCTTCCAGATTCCCATCCAGGTTTCCGACAGTCTCGAGCCGATAGTGATCGGCGCCAGGTACCCGTCTTCCTGGAGTCTCCTCGCCGACAGCGCGCAGTTTTCGAGCACGACGTTCCGCCCGATGCGCTACGAGCAGGCCCGCTGGCTCCTGCGGAGCGCCGCGGCCACGGGCCTGACGTTCAACGCCGTCTTCCGCGCGGTGCACGTGTTGCTGTTGGTGATGCTGGTGCTGCTGTTTCTTCTCGCGATTCGCGTGCAGCGCTGGATCGACGTCGCGGCGTTCGCAGTCGCCTTCCCCGTCCTCATCGGGATCCATACATTTGCGGCGATGCTGCAGGAAGCGTTTCCCGTCAATCATTTCGCGGAGGTCGGTGTCTGCGCGCTTGCGGTCTTCGTGCTCGCCCAGCAGCGGCCGAAATGGTTTTTTCCGGCCCTCGTGTGCGTGCTGCTGGCCTTTGCGCTGTCGGTCATCGAGTCCGGAGCGATGGTGTGGGTCGTGGCGATCTGCTCCGCCGCCGCAGGCATGCGCGGCATGACACGATCGAGCGTCGTCGCCGCCACCGCAGTGCTCGGCGTTTATTTGCTCGTCCGGCACGCACTCGATATCTCGTCGCCAGGGATCGGCGGCCATGGTAGCGGCTTCGGCGGCACGTTTTATTCTCCTGAGGAACTGACCCAGCGCTTCGGTGCGCATCCGCTCGGCTTCATCGCCTACAACGTTGCCGGCGGCCTTGCCTCGCTGCTCGTCTCCGAGCCGCGGCAGGGTGTCTACAGGCTGGCCATCGCGTGGAAGACAGGTGGGCCGCACCCGGTGCTGATCATCAACCTCGTTTCATCGATCGCTACGACCGCGCTGATCGTGTGGTATGGCGTGACCCATCTTCGGGTCCGCCGCGCCGCCTGGTCCGACACCGATCGCATGTTCGTCGTCGCCGGCGCGGTGATGGTCGTCAATGCAGCGCTGAATGCCGCATACATCAAGGACGAGATCATCGGCGTTGGCGGGCTGTTCTACGCCGTGGCGACGTTCATCGCGGTCCGCGCGCTGCTCGAGACGATTCCGCAGCGCCGCGTAGTCGCTTCGGCGCTGATCGCCCTGTTCCTGATGGCCGACGCCGGGTTGTGGGCGTTCCGCGCCGCGGGCGTTCATTACGTGCTCCGGTACGACGCCTTCAAAACGAGGAACGACTGGATCGAGGTGCTTCGTCCCGACAAGCGGGACGAGTGGCCGACCGATCCGCAGGAGCTCGCGATCACGCGTCGGATCCGCGATGAAGTCATGCTGAGGTCGGTCGCCAGTCCATCCTTCATGCCGCGCTGGGCCGATCGGTATTGGGTCGAGTGATGACCGACGGGATTCCGGATCCGCGATTCAGGATTCGAGCCGGAGTCGCTTGCTTTCTTGCCGCGCTACCGTGCATCGCGCTGGCGGCAGTGAGCGCATGGTGGTCTGCGGGCGGGCTTGTGGGCCGCGGTCTCTGGCCCCCTGACAAGGTGACCCTCGCGGAAGCGATCGCCACGCGGAACAACGCGGAGGCGCTGCGCCTCATTGCCATTGGTGCCGATCCGAATCAGCCGTCGAGCGTGCGCGATGGACTCCTGTCTGATGGCTACGACGTCGTCGTCACGCCCGTGGAAGCGGCGGTCGGCGCCCGGCGTGCCGACTCGTTGCGGATGCTGTTGGCACACGGTGCGGTCGTCGATGAGCGCGAGTGGCGCGTCCTTCGCTGCTACGAGCAAACGCGCCGCGACTCCGGCGTGCGCGAGATCCTCGAGATGCGCGCGACGGGCGAGCCCGACTGCTCCGGCGTCCGCCTCCCGAGTGATCGTGTGGATTAGTGGTATGGGGTGTTTTGGGGGTTGGCTATTTTTTGTCGAGTAGCTCTATCGCGCGTCGGACTAACTAGTTCGGCCTGACCGTTTCACCAGTCCCGCGCAGAAGCTCGCCGCAAACGAGCGGATGAAGGAACTCAATCACGCTTACACTGTGCTGAAAGATCCAATCCGGCGTCGTGCGTACGATTATGCGAGCAACGCTCCTCCGCCCCAGTGGAGCGGACCAGGCACCGCCCCCGCACCGATATCAACGTCCTGGACGGTCGCATGGCTGCTCGCGACCGCCTACTGCGGCTACTCGTACGCGGTCCAGACGGGTGCATCGTCAGTTCTCGCATATGCGAAAGTGGCGATCGTGGCGCTCCTCAATTCCTGGTACCTGGTGCTGCACGTTGTGAGAGGCGCGTTCAGGGCAGGATTCCCGTACACGCACGAAAACCATTCTGGTGAGTTCGTTGGCACCTGTGCTCAACTTGTTCTTCACGGGGTCGCGCTGATTGTTGCGGGCTTCTTGTTCGTTCTGGCACTTCAGTTAGAGGTTCCAAGTCCATTGCCATATGTGGCCTTGCTCGGAGCTGCGGGGTTTCTATCGGGGTCGTCGGCAGCCATGATTGCTTATCTGGCTCGCTGGTGGAACGCGACCGCCGAAACGAAGGCTCGTCACGCACGGCGATCATCATGCCCGCTGGGTCTCTCAACTTGAGCAGCGGCGCTGCTGGCCACCGATGCTGCAGGATCGAGTTGACCTGATACATCCCGACGTAGCGGTGATGTGGCGGCAGCGCGAAGCATTGGCCTCACTCAGCCGCATCACTGCGAGGGCGCACCGTCGCGTGGTTCCTCATGTAAGAAAACGCCGCGGAAGGACGGCCGGCCGTTCGCGTCGAGCGAGACGATCTCACCATCCAGCAGCACTGTTTCGGCGTTGAGCCTCAGGGCGGCTGCCAACCTGCGGTGATCACGCGGCGGGCAGCCGCGCCTCATGCTCGCCGGGGCGAACCTGGTGCGTAGTGGGTTCGGCGATTGGCAGCGTGAAGTAGAACCGCGCTCCCTGGCCGAGGTCGCTCTCGACCCAGATGCAACCGCCGTGCGCATCGACGATTCCCTTGGCGATGAAGAGCCCGAGTCCGGTCCCCTTCTTTCCGCCCCTCTCCTCTTTCCAGAAGCGATCGAAGACCCGAAGCAGGTTCTCCGGTGCGATCCCCGGCCCGGTATCACGGACGGCGAATCGGACGGTCGCGCCTTGCTGCTCTGCGTCGACAGTCACGTGACCGCCCGGCGGTGTGAACTTCAGCGCGTTCCCGACGAGGTTCGAGAGCACCTGAAGCACGCGCTCGCGATCGACACGAACGGCGAGCCCGGGCTCCTTCACCATCTGCTCGATTTGCACCTGCTTCGAAGCGGCAAGGGCGCTGAACATGTCCGTTGTCTCGCGCAGCAGGTCGTCGACGCTGCATCGTTCGGGAGTGACGGAGAACTTGCCCGCCTCTATGGTCGCCACTTCGAGCATGGTCTTGATCAGGTGGTCCATCCGCATGGCGACGTTGACGATCGAACCCGACTGCTGCTGGACTCGTGCGAGGTCAGTTTCCTTCCGCATCAACGCGGCCCTCAGCGTGATGGCGTTGAGCGGGTTCCGCAGATCGTGAGCCACCATACCCATGAGCTCGTCACGCGAGGCCAGCGCCTTGCGCGCGGCCTCCAGCGAGTCCTGTTCGTGACGAAGTGATCGGCCGAGGAGCCTCGAGAAATGCCAGGCAACGAAGAAGCTCACGAGCAGCAAGACCGCAAGAAGGCCATAGAGCCGGACCGTGAGCTGCGCGCGCAGCCGTCCCGCCTCTTCGTAGCGTTCCGTGCCGGCGGCTTCCTTGTATTCGACAAGACGCGCGACCGCGTCGCCGAATTGAGTCTGAAACGGCAGCAGATCGGCCTCGTATCGACGCACCAGTTGCTTCCGGTTACGGATTCGCGACTGGGCCTGGTCGAAGAGCCGCTCCTGGGCGCCGACGAAATTGCGGGCTGCGCGCTCAGCCCGAACCTCGAGATCGACGTCATGTGCGCCGAGGCCAAGGGTGCGGATGATCTCGTTGAACTGTCGCTTCGACTCCTGGAGCTCTGCCAGAAGCGCGGGATCGCCTGAGATCAGGTGGGCCCGGCCGCTCGAAACAATCAGCTCGCTCTTCCACCGCAGCCGTTCCACCTGCGCGATTTCCTTCTCGTCCGCGCGCATGCGCCCCATTTGTGCGTTCGCGAGAGACTCGAGCTGGAGGATCGAGGACACCATGCCGAATGCCAGGAGCCCAGCAAGGATCGCGAAGCCAGCAACCACGGGTACTTCCAGGTTCCTGCGCCGCATATCACGGTCCTCCATTGCATCAGGGCGGCCAATGATGATGACGAGCTGGCTGTGCGGCAACGACGGGCGTTGCAAACTTGAGCGGACGGCGCGGCGCGACACTCTTCACGCCTGCCGAGGGTCGATAACTTCTACGCGAAGTGCTGGAAGCGCCGCTGAAGTTCGACGATCCGAGGTTCCTCTAGACATCTTCAAACACGCCGGTCGGCCCGAATTTTGGGTCGGCCGGTTTTCCTACCTTCTTGCGATCTTTTGACAGCTGCCTGCAGTCGCACGATGATCTGCGCGGTGCGCAAGCAATCGCTGCGTAAGGGCACTCTGCGCTGGGGGCCACGGCGGGGTCGTCGCATAACGAATCTTCTGAAGACCGCACTAATCGTTCCTAGGGTCGGAGATCATGATCCTCTTCGTGACGCACTCGATCGAAGAGGCGATCAGAGTCGGCAATCGCATCCTGCTGCTCAGCGCGTACCCGGGCACGGTGAAGGCGGAGATTCGCAGCTCCGGTATTGACCAAACTGACCGGACCGGACGATTGCTGTCGTCGCGGATTCATGAAGAGTTGTTTTCTGACGTACGAGACAAACCCGTCCAAGGTGATGCCGTGAGAATGAGCTCAATCGTTGCAGTACTGGTTGCGGCGGCGCTCGGATATGGCGGGGCGCAGTGGCTGAACAGTCGCGAGGGGAAGATCAGGCGTGGGCCCGACGGGCAGCCGGATCTGTCTGCCCCGGCGCCGCGGCTGAACGGAAAGCCCAACCTCTCGGGCCTCTGGGAGGCCGAGCGCACCCCCACGAGCGAATTCGTCCGGGTGATGGGACCGGGTGAGGTTGCGATCCAGCCCGACTTGAACGACATCACCAAACACGTCATCAACGTGTTCTGGGACGTGAAGCCGACCGAGCTGCCGCTCCGGCCAGAGGCGGTCGCCCTCACCGAGCAACGGCAGAAAAGTGGTCGTGACTTTCAGACCGCGTACTGCCTGCCGTCTGGCCTTCCTGCCGCGACGTTGATTCTCAACGTCAAGATGATTCAGTCGCCTGACGAGATTGTGGTCTTGCACGGCAACGGCGATCCCGCACGCC
>Ga0184628_10000817_pt1 | contig 15950 bp, 12 predicted proteins | sample PLM4_5_b1_FD_133149 | JGI IMG/M metagenome (GOLD analysis project Ga0184628, IMG submission 133149) | Groundwater sediment microbial communities from an aquifer in East River, Colorado, USA - PLM4_5_b1 | ecosystem: Environmental > Terrestrial > Soil > Riparian zone | place: USA: East River... | reverse complement strand
GAAGACGGGGAAGGCCGACGGCGCTCCTCGACGTCTGACCCGCGGCGCGGGCTTGGTCAGCCATTTCAGCGTGTCGCGTGACGGGAACGCGCTCGCGTATTTCGCCGCAGGATCGAGCGGCGTCGAGCTGCGCGTCAGAGACATGCAGCGCGGTGCAGACGCGGTCCTCGACGGCGAGGCCGGCGACAATCGCGGTTTTCCGGTGATCTCGCCAGACGGCACACGGATCGCGTTCGGCAAGCTGGTTCCGGGACCTCCGGTTCGACGTCCCGTGTTCGTGACGAATCTCGCCGGTGGAGCGTCGCGACCGGCGTTCGATGACTGTGGCGGCCGGGCACGGCTCTGGCTCGACGACAATCTGCTGCTCGCCGAGACCTTTGGCTCGGGGCTGAATTCGTTCGTCGTCCTCGACACGCGGGACGCGACGCAGCGCCCACTGCTGTCGTCCCGCGATCGCCGCTTGTCGAACCCCCGTCTCTCACCCGATGCGCACTGGCTGGCGTTCGATGCCACACCGCCGGGTGGATCTCCCTCGGTGCTCGTGGCGCGGCTGGACGAGGGTCAGGCGGCAGTTGAAACGGCGTGGAGACTCATCGAGACGTCTGCGAGCCATCCGTTCTGGTCGCGAGACGGACGTTTGCTGTACTACCTGCCGACGACGCCGACGGTTGATATTCGCAACAGAGTGGTCGCTCGAGCCTTCGATCCACGCGACGGCAGCGTCGGAGCAGAACGCATCGACGTGCTCACGCTGTCAGAGATGATCGTGCCGGCCATGGTCAGCGCTGCCGCGCCGATCATCGCCGGCGATCAGATCGTGTTTCTGCTCGGGAACTATCGTGGCGACATCTGGATGATGAATCTCTAGAACTTATCGGGAAACTGTTTGATGATCCCGTCGGAGATCGCATCCGCCATGCCAAGGATGTGGTCATACACCGCGTCGAACGCGCGCGCGTCCGCTTCCCAGTTCCGTGTCAACCGCGCCACGACTTCATCGCTCGTCGTCGCCAGATGGGCGTTCATCATCGCGACCAGGGTCGCGCGCGGCCAATTCGGGTTGGCCTTGCTTAGGAAGTCGGCGATCGCTTCGCCATTACCGTGCCACTGTGCGTCCGCCTGCTGCTGAGCGGCCTTGTCGCCCGCCTTGGCAAACTTGATGATGTCCACCGCGATCACTATGTGTTCCTTGAGCAAGGCGGTGAGCTTTTCGCCAGCGGGTCGGCCATAGAAGTGCGCCACGGCGGCGCCGATGTCTTCCTGGTTCTTCATCAGCCGTCCTGCCGCAACCTGTGCATCCGGCTGGTCACCGACGGCCGCCACGATGTAGTTCCGTGTCCAGATCACGTGGTCCGACCACAGCTTGCGCATGTCCTGCTGGAGCGCGGTTGACGCGGAAAGCGTCGTGCCATGGTGCGGTGCAGACTGCGCCATCGCGGGAGACGCGACTCCCGCGGTGCTGCACGCGACGACGAATGCCAAGCCAAGTTTCGTCATGCTAGTTTTCCTTCCTGTCTGTAGCCGTGGACCCGTGACGGCACGGTCGCGCTGGCACGCACGTCGAGCGCGCGTGCCAGCGTGAAGGCGGCGTGTATTGCCTCCACTCGAACGGAGTCGCGATGACGCAAAAGGTGACAGCCGCGCGGTGTCACCTTTTGCCGCTTCGTGACTCTGTATAGTTGAGGAGAACCACATGCCGCGAGCACCTGAAGCCGTGAGCAAGCCGCCCAGCGCTCTGCCGGACGAGGCCATCGTGTTGAGAATCCTTGGCGGCGAGACGCCTCTCTTCGAGGTGCTGATGCGGCGCCACAACGAGCGTCTCTATCGCGCCGCCCGTGCGATTCTCCGCGACGAGCAGGAAGCGGAGGACGTGATGCAGGAGGCGTACGTCAGCGCCTTCTCACATCTCGCGCAGTTCGACGGCCGGGCGAAATTCTCGACGTGGCTGACCAAGATCGCCGTACACGAAGCGTTCGCGCGCGCGCGCAAGCGGGGCCGCTGCGAACCGATGGACGACAACGCGCTGGAGATGCTGATGCCGACCACGTCATCGCCCGATCCGGAACGGCTGGCCTTTGGGCGTGAATTGGGCGCGCTCATCGAGGCGGCCGTCGACAAGCTCGGCGACGGATATCGCGAAGTGTTCATGTTGCGGCAGGTCGAAGGGCTGAACACCGCGGAGACGGCAGACGTGCTGGGCGTCAGCGAGGACGTCGTCAAGACCCGATTTTCGCGCGCCCGAAGCGCGCTGCAACGCGATCTGGTCGATCAAACCGACGCCGCAGCCGCGAGCGCGTTCACGTTCGGGCAGGGCCGGTGCGATCGTGTCGTGGCGTCCGTGATGCTACGAATCGGGACCAGCCGATAGGCGCCCGCCACAGCGGCCCCCGTCCAGATTGCTTCATTCCAACACGCAGCGATAAGCTTCGTCTCTCGATGGACCGCGCGCCGACAATCACGATCCATGTCCCGGCCCCGCTCCAACCGTACTGTGCGGGCGCCTCGCAGCTCTCGCTTTCGGCACGCACCGTGCGCGCCGTGCTCGAAGTTCTCGAGCGAGACCAGTCCGTGTTGTATCGCAATATCTGTGACGAAACGGGCGCACTGCGCCGGCACCTGAACGTGTTCGTGAACGCGGATAATATGCGCGATCTCCACGGGGTCGACACGCCGCTGGTGGCAGGGGACGCGGTGACGATCGTCCCGGCAGTATCAGGAGGTTGAAGATGGCGGATCGAGTCATTCTCACCATCGGCACCAAGAAGGGCGTGTTCGTCGCCGAGGCGGCGAAGCCGAGGCGCACCTTCGCCCTGCGCGGGCCCTTCGGTGCCGGTGTCCCCGTGTACTCGACGCTGATCGATACACGCGGCACCCCTCGCCTCTATGCCTCGAGCTGCAATCCGTTCTTCGGCATGAAGGTGTTGCGTTCGACGGACATGGGGAAGAGCTTCAAAGAAACGAAGTCGGCGCCCGCCTTCCCCAAGGAGGACGGCCGCGCGCTTGCCAACATCTGGTCACTCGAGGCCGGCGGCGGCAAAAAGGAACTGTGGTGCGGCGTCGAGCCAGCGTCCTTGTTCAGGAGCCAGGACGGCGGCGATTCGTGGGACATGGTGCCCGGCATCAGCAACCACGAGCACGCGCGCAAGTGGCAACCCGGCAACGGCGGGCTCTGCATGCACACGATCATTCGCGACGGGAATCGCGTGCACCTCGGCATCTCGACCGGTGGCCACTATCTGAGCGAGGACGGCGGCGAAACGTTCACGGCCTCCAATCAAGGCGTCGGTGCCGGGTTCGCGCCCGATCCATATCCCGAGTTCGGCCAGTGCGTACACAAGATCGCGCGGCACGACGACGCGCCCGGGCGGCTGTACATGCAGAACCATGGTGGATGGGCGGATTGGACCGGGCCCGGGGGGCCGCGACCAGACATTGGCGTACTGCGCAGCGACGACCACGGCCGTTCGTGGCGATCGATCGCCAAGGGATTACCGTCTGACTTCGGATTTCCTATCGTGATCCATCCGCACGACGCCGACACGGTGTACGTCATGCCTCTCGAGCCGGCGACGCGTTCCTGTCCCGGCGGGGCGCCCGCGGTGTGGCGCAGCGAGAATGGCGGCGACTCGTGGAGCCGGCTCGCACGTGGGCTGCCGAAGAAGCAGAGCTACTTCACCATCCTGCGCGACGCCCTGGACATCGACCGGCTCACGACGCCGGCGCTCTACTTCGGCACGACCACCGGTCAGCTCTGGATCGGGAGGGAGGGCGGTGAGAAGTGGGACTGCCTGTTCGATTCGCTGCCCCCGATCCACAACGTGAAAGTTGCGGTCGTGTAGGGGCGAATACGCACTGCTGCCCTTTGGGGCGTTGCCTTCGATCTCAATATAGATGCGACGAAGTCCTCGTTCGCGGGTCTATTTGACCGAGTACTTCGTGAAGGCTCCGCCGGCCTGCACGAACGAGTTCGGCCCTTCGGCCGCGTACACGCTGCCGTCGGCATCGACGGCGACCCCTTCACCGGCCGCACCCTGGCCGTTACGATCCTCGCGCTCGAATGGAGGGATGAACGCCGTGACGCGATCGTCGGCCCATGGCCCGATGCGCACGCCGTTGCGCCAGTTCGAATGATTCAGCGGGCCTGATTCCGAGTCGATGGCATACAGCAGATCGCCTTTGATGAAGAATCCGCTGACGCGGCTGAACTGATAGCGCGACTCGAGGTAGTTCCCGTCCTGATCGAAGATCTCGAGGCGATGGTTGCCACGATCGGCGACCCACAGGCGTCCCCGCACGTCGAACATGAGCGCATGCGGTGTGCGGAACTCACCGTGCTTGACGCCGATCTTCCCCCACGACTTGATGAACGTGCCGTCGGGCGAGAACTTGCTGATGCGGCTGGTGGCGCCGTTCTTGAGGCCGTCGGCGATCGCCTGCTCCGTCGTCATGCCCTGGGCGTTGTGTCCGTCGGCGACGTAGATGCTGCCGTCCGGGCCGACGACGACGTCGTTGGGCTGGTTGAATTGCCCGTCGGCATTGCCTGGCTTGCCGGCGGTACCAAGGCTCATCAGCTTCTCGCCCTTTGGACTGAACTTGTGGACCTGGTGGCCCTTCGTGCCGGCCTTGTTGCCGGAGAAGTCGGCCACCCACACGTTCCCGTCCTTGTCCACCGAAATGCCGTGCGGCGTCACCATCACGCCCTTGCCGATGTTCGCCAGCACCGCGCCGGTATTGCGATCGAATTTGAAGACGGGATCGACGAGGTTGGTTTCGCAGTCGACCGGTCCGCCTCCGGCGCCGGCGCCCGCGCCGGCCCCGCAGCGCTCGTACGCCCAGACGTTGCCGTCTTTGGGGTCGATGTCGATACCGGCGGTCGTGCCCCATTGCCGCCCGGCGGGCAACTGGCCCCAGTTGCGCGTCACGTCAGGTGCCGGGTTGGGGAATCCCTGGCCGGTAATCGTATTCCCGGCGGCTCCAGAAGGAGCGCCCGACGGCGAGGCCGGTGCCTGCGTTTGCTCGCCGGAGCCGGCGCATGCCGCCAGAAACAGTGTGAAGCAAGCGCTGAGGATCGAGCGTGCGATTCGTGATGTAGACATGAATTCTCCTCGAGCAATAGACCCGGCTGGCGGTCGGTCGGGAGGGTGCTAGTAGATAGGACGACTGGGCCACGCTGCAAGCTGAAATTCAAGGACAGCACACGCGCGAGTGGATCCAGAAAGACCAGGATTGCGGGCGCGGCCGTAGGGGATCGTTATCGAACTGCGTCAGTGCTCGATGAAATCGTCCCTTTCATCGAGGTTGCAGATCTCGATGGGAGACAGAGAGGCGCGACAGCGTGAATCGTCGTGCCGCGCCCCTGCTGCGAGTGAATGGAAAGCTGCCCGCCAATGACCTTCAACCGCTCCTTCATGCTGGTCAAGCCGAGTCCGGACCCTCTCATTGCCTCGTAAGGGTCAAAGCCGGCGCCCGCGTCCTTGACTGTCAACGTGATGGTGTTGATGCGACCGTTCAGAGAGACGGAGGCGTGTCCCGACACGCTATGCTTGACGACATTCTGCAGAGCTTCCTGCAAGACGCGGTAGAGGCACAGAGAGATTTCCGGTGGCAGCCCTTTCGGGATGTTCTCGAAGTGAACGTCAATCGTCACCCCATGCCGATTGGACACCTCTTTGCACAACCCACCCGTCGCCGCTTCCAGCCCCAAGAGTTCCAGTTTCGCGGGGTGAAGGCCGTGCGCCATCGCCTGAATATCGGCCACAAGATCCGCAATCTCCCGGCCGACTCCCCCGACCTCCCGCTGCAGATCGGCCGCTGACGCCGGAGGGCGTTGCTTCAGGTAATCGAGACGCACGTTCACCAACGCCAGCCGTTGGTTGATGTCATCGTGAAGCTCGCGGGCGATTCGGGTCCTTTCATCCTCGTGCGCTTCGATCAATTTCTGACTCACCGTGGACAGCGCCTCTTCGGCCAGCTTCCGCTCGGTGATGTCGACGGCCGTGCCAATGTAACCAGCAAACGACCCGTCCACGTCGTACCGTGGCACACCCGTTGTCACCGCCCTGCGATATTCGCCGTCGTGGCGGCGGAGCAGATGCTCCATTTGAAACGGCTCACGCTGCTCGAAGGCCTTCAGGTAGATCTCGCGGCATCGTTCCGCTTCGTCTGGGTGGAGGACCTCTGTCTGTCGCTGTCCCAACACCGCATCCGATGGCAGTCCCGTGTAGTCGAGCCAGGTCTGATTGAGATACGTGATCAGTTTCTCGCCGCCCGTCATCCAGATCATGACCGGAGCGGTGTTCGCGATGAGGCGGAAGCGTTCTTCGCTTTCGCGCAGGGCCTCTTCCGCGAGGGTACGCTCGATCAGATCCGCCGCCTGCCGGGCGAGCACGTCGAAGAATGTGAAATCCTCTTCGGTCGGGGCATGCGGCGTCCGCCAGTGCGTCGAGAGCATGCCGAGAGGCCGGCCCGATCGCGATCGTAGCGGCGTCGACTGCACGGCGCGGATTCCAGAGCGACGATATTCCTGGTGATCCTCCGTGCCGACCATGAATTCGCACGCCTCGATATCGGCCACCACCACGCGTTCGTTGTCCTGGAGCGCCTTGCTGCAGGTGCTCCCCGCTCCGACCTCCACCCGTTGCCAGAATGCCGCGGAGTCTAGGTGGAAATTCTTCCACGCGAGGAGCTTCAGTGACGCGTGGTCAGCGGCGAGTATCTGGAGGCTGGCACAATCGGACGCCATTAATTCCATCGCCGCACCGAGAATCTGCGCGTACAAGGATTCTGGCGTCGACTCTGCAATCAGACGTGTGCTGATCGACTGGAGCGTTTTGGCGCGGGCCGCTTCGCGTGCCAGCCGTCGCTCGCTTTGTCGCAGCGCGGCCTCCGCCTGCTTGGCCTTCGAGATGTCGCGCGCAATCTTGGAGCATCCGATAATCCTGCGCGCCGGATCTCGCAACGGCGAGATCGTCAATGCGACATCGATTCGCTCGCCGGCTTTGGTGACGCGGACGGTTTCATAATGGACTCGCTCGCCGGCTCGAAGGCGCCTCAGAATGTTGCGCTCCTCGTCGCGCAAGTCCGGAGGGATGATCAACGCGATCGGCTGTCCGATGGCCTCGTGCTCCGTATAGCCGAACATCCGCTCGGCAGCGGCGTTCCACGCTGAAATCACACCGTCGAGATTCTTGGCGATGATGGCGTCATCTGAGGACTCCACGATCGCCGCATACCGCGCGCGGATGTCCTCCGCTCGCTTGAAGTCGGTGATGTCCGTGGCCACGGGGAGCGCGTATGGTTCATCCTCTGTCACGCGTGCCTCACGTTCCGGCGCCTAGCCGGCAGAAACCACGGTGTGCTCCGCGCAGATGCGCGTGAGCGCCTGATCGTCATTCGTGTACGGCACTGGATACGCGCACAGAATATCGACGTCATGCGCCAGCTCGCCACAGAGTCGTTCGAGCTGAACCGCCTCCTCCGTTCTGCCTGCAGCCCACAAGCGCCCCGCACGTTCTCCGCAAAAAGCGACGCGAGGATGTGCTTTCCCAGCTGTGGCAGCGGCCGCACGCACATCGTTGATCGCCTCGAGAAATCGGGCGGGGTCAGGTGCGACGTCAGCATCAAATGAAAGACACGTGCCGCGCTCGATGGCGCCATCAATATCGACACCTTGCGTGCGCAACTCCTCCAGGAGAGGTATTCGGTGCGACTGCGTGACTAGGACGATTGCTGCATCGGCGGCGTTCAGGGCGGCAGCAATATAGCGTGCGAAGGCATCGACAACCGCTGCGTCATCCGAACAGAAGAGAATCTCGTGACGACGCGGAGCGGGAGCGTCAGGCGGCTCGGCAAACGCGAAACCGCGACTCACGAATCGTTGGCCCGCGAGGACGGCGTCGACTGCGGACAGCAGGTCAGTCACGGCAGATATTTTGTGAATGTAACCACTGGCGCCCAGACTGAGCGCCTTTTGGACGACCTCCGACGACGACTCCTGGCTCATGAAAAGCAGTCGTGCGTGGGGGGCGAGCCTGCGGATCTGTTCAGCAACCTCGAATCCATGCATCTTCGGCAAGTTGATATCGAGCAGAATCACATCCGGCTGCAGCTCTTCGGCCTTCCGTACCGCCTCCAGCCCATCCGCAGCCTCGATGGTTTGGAACTCCGCCCGTCGTTGAAGCGCCGTACACGTGAAGTGGCGGAACGGCGCATGGTCCTCGACGACGAGAATCCTCAGCGGCATATGTAAAGAGTCCTCGTTGCGGTGTCACCAATCATGACGTCGAGAAAATCCAGTAGACCGGAATCTGGATTCCTAGGTAGCGGACCGCGCCCGTTTCGGTCGCGTTGGGGTAGAGGGCCCCTCCGGTGTGGCGCGCGCCGTCATGATCGTGGTCGGGTGTCCGGTATCTAGGGCGGTCTCGGAATGACCGCACAGCGGACGACGTGGATGGGGCCGCGCTGGCGTCGTGTCTCGCAAGGGACCTCTACCGTACGACGAAGGCGGCAGCCTATCATAGAAACTGCCGAGCAACCACGAGCGAGGCTGCGAGTGGCCCGAGTCTTGACGACCGCGTACCACGGCGCAATCACCGTGTTTTCAAAATGAAAGCGCTTTCTCAAGAGAGCAGCGAGGCTTTGATGTTTCCAGCCTCGGTCTGACGCCAGAAGATTGCCGACACGATGGGGGCGAGCTGCTGGGTCTTGGTGCGCGATCGGCTGGTGGTGTGACGATGATCCCCTTGCCGATGCAATACGCCACGGCCAGCGATGGCGTCCGCATTGCCTATATCAGTGTGGGCCTTGTCGCGTGTCGACTCGGCCGGCAGGCATCTGCCTCGACGCGGTAGCCGCCGGCCAGAGCTACGACGATTTCCGCAGCGCCGGATAGGCGGGCGGTGCCACACGCCGTTTCGACGCCGCCTCGTACGCGGAGGCGACCTTGAGGATGCGGTCCTCGGCGCCGGGTTCCGCCCGGAATACAAGCGAGAACGGCAGGCCGGGTTCCCCAACGGTCGTTGGCGTGTCGGTGTTCTGGGCGACGTAGCGACGCTTATCTGGGCTGAGCGCGAAGCGTGCGTCGTAGACCGCCCGCACGTACCCGGCCGGAATCAGTACTTCTGTTTCGCCGGAATACGGTCCCATGCGCAGGTCGCCCCGTGTGTCGCCCGCCGGCCCCGGCCACGGCGCCAACCCGATCTTTCCCGGGGGCAGCGACGTATGCAGGCGCACGACGACGTCGAGCTTGTTCTCCTGGATCACCTTCATCTCGACGCGCCGCAGCAGTTCGCGCAGCATCAGGCGCTCGGCGACGCCTTGACGCTCGCCAGGCGGCGCCAGCAGATTGTCGACTTCCTCCCAGTTCTTCCACATCGCGCGCTGCTCGTCGCTCCAGAACTTGGACCGGGCGTTCAACGTCGGCCAGTCGATCAACGTCTCGGTGAAGCCGCGCGCCTTCCAGTCGTCGGCGCGCCGTTCGAGGTATTGGGCGACGTGAAAACGGAACTGCCGCTCGGCGGCCAGTGTCTGGATGGTGCGGATGTTGAGCGCGCGCGGCGGCGGGATGCGCCCCTGGGCCATGCCGAGCATGTAGTCCACCGGTGTCAGGCTCCCCGATCCGAAGCGCTTGCCGGGTGCGAACTCGGTCGGCCTGATCGCGGCAGCGAACTCGGGGAACAGGGGCTGTCCCTGGTTGTTCAGTCGGTACAGCAGATCGGGGAAGAAGACCGGTACGAGCTCGGCGAGCGCACGCGAATAGCTCGTCTTCATGTTTTCGATGGCCGGGTCGTCGGACCACAGCGGATCCGTGGACTCGACGAGCGTCGCTCCAAGCTGCGTGCCGAGCACGTCCTTGATCTCTTTTGCCGCCGCTTGGGCGATCGGCTCGTCAGCTTTCACCCCGGGGAACGTAAGCATCGATTCACGGATGACGCCAATGCGCACGCCCTTCAGCGATCCGACGGCGCCAGGCGAGGACGCGGCGGCGGCGAACGATCCGTTGATGATGCTTGCGCGCGACACCGTCGTGAACACGTCGCGGGGGTCGTAATAACCGTTCTCCGGATCCTTGAGCGCGTCGAGCACCTTTGCCGAATCGGCGATGCTGCGGCAGTGGATGCCGGCGCGGTCGTTGTGGATGTCCGCGCCGATGGCGCCTCCCAGGAACGAGATCATTGCCTTGTGCGGCAGCAGCAGCGCGACCGAGTTGTGGTTCGCAGGACCGCGGCACGACAGGCTCGTCTCCTCGCAGAGACTGCACATCACCAGGTTGGCACTCACTGAGGCACCGGAGCCCGAACTCGATCCGAGGGACGCGGCGCGTGTCGAGTCGTAGGCGCCGTGCGGGTTGCCCGACCAGCTGCTGCGTTGATAGCCCAGGTCGGAGACGATGATCGTGTCCGGCTCGTGACGTCCGCCCGGATCCGCGGGGATGCCGTTGTACTCGGTATTGACCGCCTTCGCGTAAATGATCGCACCCTTGCGGCGGAGCTGATCGACGAGTGTGTGGTCGCGCGCGGGAAAGTCGATGTCGTAGCGGGCATCCGCGGCCGACGTCGAGCGCATGTCCTTCGTGTCGTACGGATCCTTGAACGAGAACGGGATGCAGTACATCGGCATTGCCGCCAGGTCAGGATGGCTGCCGTACTGCGCGTCGAGCTCGGCGGCGCGCTCGAGCGCATCGGGCTGCTTCCGGAACTCTTCGCAGACAGCCGGCGAGCCCGTCGGCAGAGCGCCGCCCTGCGACGGACGGCGATCGCGATCCCCCTTGCACGTCACGGAGCGTTCGCCCCGGAGGTTCAGGGTGCCAAGCGCGTTGATTTGATTCGTGCCGGGTGTCCCGACGGTCATGCCGTACTGCTGCTGCACGTCCGGATCCGAGGAGGTCGCTTCCATGCGACCGAGCTCGATTGGCGGCCCCTTGTATTCACGATAGTCGGGCAGCAGCGTGGAAACCGCCACCGTGTCCGTTGGAAACCGCAGCGGGGATCCGGCGCGAACTGTACCGCGGGCTGCGGGAATCGCGGTGCCGTCGGTGGTGACGAGCCGGTCGCTCACACCGTTATAGGCGCGAGCCCGGTCGATGTAGGCCTGGACGAGCTCGCGGCAGGTGATCTGCGCCTGCTGGATAGCGCGATGCACGTCGGCGATCGTCGCCTCCTCGAGGCGAAATGCGCCGCCCTGCGCCGCCGCGCTCTGCGAATCCAGAACACGCGGCACCATGATTGCCCCGATGAGTGCCGCCAACGCTGCGAGAGCGCCAATCGAGTACAGGCGTCGTGTGGGGATTGCCATCTCATGGTCTCCGGACTGCAGTCCGCGACGCGCGGACGTTGGTGACGAGGAACTGGAGCGAGTTTACGTCCCCCAGGACGCGGCCGATTATACGGGGTTCTGTTGACTGTTCGGATGCCGCACGTGGCCGGGCGTCAAGCGCTTGCGCCGAAGCGTCCGGATCTCGTCGAGAATAGTCCTCTTGACAATAGTCGTTATGACGACTATAGTGCCGGGCTATGGCTGGAAGCGTCGCCCGTGAATTGAAACAGAAGCGCGCGTTCGCCTCGCACGAGGAGGAGGTCCTGCTGGGCCTGCGGATCGCCGCCGCGCGAATCATGGAGCCTTGGGAGAAGTTCCTCAAAGTCACGGCCGAACTGACGCCCAATCAGTACAACGTCCTACGCATCTTGCGCGGCAGCCATCCGGATCGGCTACCGTGCGGCGACATCGCCGAACGGATGATCGCACGCGACCCCGACATCACCCGTTTGGTGGATCGTCTGAACCGACGCGGGCTTGTGACGCGCGTTCGGGGTCGCCGGGATCGGCGCGTCGTCGAAGTGGGGATCACAGAGAAGGGACACCAGCTTCTTCGAGGCCTGGACGAACACGTGGCTCGCTTCCCGAAGGCCATGATGGGTCATCTCGGCCCCAAGAAGCTGCAGCAGTTGGGCGCCCTGCTCGAGCATGTGGTGGGGGAACGCGGCACGTTTCCGTGAGACGCGACCGGACTCATTCAATCCTTCGGTCCTCGCACCCCTAATAGTCGTTTACACGACAATCGTCAAATAGACAGTCAGGAGAATGCGATGTCGACAGCAACTGCAGATCGCGCAACGCAAGGGTACGGTCTGGCGCACGACGAAGGCGAGGCGTTCTGGCTCCTCGGCATGCTGCAGACCGTGAAGATCGGCCGTGCCGACACCGACGGCAGCTTCGGCCTGCTCGAAATCGTCGTCCCGCCGGGCCACGGGTCCCCATGGCATGTGCACCCTGAAGAGGATGAATGGTTCTACGTGCTCGACGGCAACTTCACGTTCTACGTGGGCGACACGCGCCTCGACCTCACGACGGGCGGGTTCGCGTTCGGCCCCAAGGGTGTGCCGCACACGTTCATCGGCGCCGGCCCCGGTCCCGCGCGGGCGCTGGTGGGTTTCGCACCGATGCAGTTCGAAGGATTTCTGCGAGAAGTCGGTCAGGTCGCACCGGCGCGCGTGCTCCCGCCGCCACAGGCGGGCCCGCCTCCCGAGATCGAGCGGCTCGCGCCGATCGCGAAACGCAACGGGATGGTCATCCTCGGCCCTCCTGGACCGCCGCCTGGACGCTAGCGCCTTGGGTTGCAGGGCGTGACGGATGCGCCTTCAGGCCCTGGCAAACTACGCCACCGTGAAGCGTCGGTGCTGGCTTTTCCAAGGAGGTTATCGTGACGAAAGTTGCCTTCGGCGTTCTCACCGTGGCGCTCCTCACTACTCAGGGGATAACAGGGCAGTCGAAGCGAGAGTCGATTCAAGGCGTGTGGCAGACGGTAGAAGTGACGATCACGGGACCTGGAGCCCGCACGATCGTCACCCGCGAACCGCGGCCCAACTTGACGATCATCACTACTCGCCACTACAGCCGGGTCGAAGACCAGGCAGACGGGCCACGTCCCATTTCGGCGGACGTGGCCAAGGCAAGCGCCGACGAGTTGCGGGCTGTCTGGGGGCCATTCGTCGCGGAAGCCGGCACATATGAGGTCACGGCTGACAACGGAGTGACGATGCGACCAATCGTCTCGAAAAACCCGGCTGTCATGGGTCCGCCCGTGTTCATTACCTATTCCTACAGGCTGGATGGCGACACGCTATGGGTGACGCAACGGCAAAACCAGAATGGCCCCTTCGCTAATCCGGTCACATTCAAGCTCGTACGCGTTGAATGAGTTTTTCGGTGGAACCCCTATTCTCTACCGCGCCGGAAAAGGCCTTCGTAGATCACGGGCGAGGACCCGGAGCGGAGCGCGCCCTTCGGTAGCCGGTTGAGCTCGTGCAGCGGGAGCGTCGGATCGGGCTGGAAGCCACACGCGGCGAGCTCGCTGACGAGCTGCTCTTCAGTCAGGAAGCACTGCGGCTGACCGGAGAACTGCGTGAACACGAAGGACTCGCCAGGCAGCGGTTCCGCCGTACCTGCGAGTGTGGTGCGCGAGAACGTAAACACAAACAGCCCACATCCAGGTTGCGCTACGCGCGCCGCCTCTCGGACCGCCAGCCGGAACTCACTGCCCGAACGCGCGAGGTTCCAGATCCCATGCGCCGCGATGAAGTCAAAAGTCGCAGGCGCAAAGGGCAGTTGGTCCATGGACGCCCGCAACATTCGCACGCGATTCGCGAACTCCGAGGCGACGACACGGGTCGCAGCCGCCGCCAGCATCGGTACTGAGAGGTCGGTGCCCACCACGTGCCAGCCAGCCTCGGCCAGTGGCACTGCGTTGCGACCGGCGCCGCATCCGATATCGAGCAACCGCGCGAAAGGGCGCCACTCTCGTGCGGCCATCTGGAGCAAGGTGTCGTTCGGTGCCGACCGCAAGAAGCCTTCAACCGTGCTCGGCTGGCTCCATGGCGACTCACTCATCAGTCTCCGATCACGGTCGCGATGCTCGGTCGTTTCGAACGCTCCTGAGGTTCGAGTCTAGCCCACCGGCTGCCGCCACCGCTGTTATGCTGGCGCTTGCGAACAGCATCAACTGTTGTGACGGCCGAGTCAGGAATGTGACGCGCCGCAAGCTAAACGGTTCGGTGTGACCTCGCGTTGCTCTCGATGGGTGTACGGACCCTGCGTCAGACGAGACACCACATGCGCGACACGTCTCATGAGAGTCGGCCACCTGGCGGTCACGTCGCGGGTGAGATCCGGTTCCCGACGCGCGCAATAGTCCTTGCGACGATCTCGTTCGCGCTCTCGTTCGCCGCGTGGGGACTCGTGGGCGGGCTCGCGTCAGTCTTCACCGCCCTCTACAAACTGACTGCGTCTCAAACCGCGCTGTTGGTTGCGGTGCCGGTGCTGCTCGGTTCGCTGGCGCGGTTGCCGATGGGCATGCTGACGGATCGCTTCGGCGGCCGCGTCGTATTCACTGCGCTCCTCGCGTTCTCCTCGCTGGCCGCCTTTGTTGTTCCGTTGACCCGCAGCTACGGCTCGCTCCTCGTGGCGGCGTTCCTCGTCGGTATGGCCGGGTCGTCCTTCGCAGTGGGCGCGGCCTTCGTGTCGCGCTGGACGCCCGCAGCTCGTCAGGGCACGGCCCTCGGCGTCTATGGCCTGGGAACGATGGGGCAGTCGTTGGCTGTGTTCGTCGGCCCGGTGGTTGCGGCCCGCCTTGGCTGGGAAGTGGTGTTCCGCGGCACGAGCGCGCTGCTCCTGGCCTGGGCCGCGGCGTACTTTCTGTTGGCGCGGAATCCCCAGCAACCTGGCCGACCTGCCACGGTCGCCGCGATGACTGCCGTTCTGCGGCGTGCGCCGACGGCCTGGCTGCTCGGCGCCTTCTACTTCCTGACCTTCGGCGGTTTCGTGGCGTTCTCGATCTACCTGCCAACGCTGTTACGCGCGGAGTTCGGCCTCGCTCCGGCGGACGCGGGATTCCGGGCGGCCGGGTTCGTCGTCCTCGCCACGCTCATGCGGCCGGTTGGCGGGTGGCTGGCAGACCGGATCGGCGGCGCGCAGGTCCTCTCGTGGGTCTTCGGCGGCGTGGCCCTATTCTCGCTGCTCCTGACGTGGCCGTCCATGGTGCCATTCACGGTCGGGGCCTTGGGATGCGCGATGCTGATGGGACTCGGCAACGGCGCCGTCTTCAAGCTGGTGCCGGAGCACTTTCCGAACGACACCGGCACCGTGACTGGTCTCGTCGGTGCGCTCGGCGGTCTGGGGGGATTCTTTCCTCCGCTCTTGCTCGGCGTCTTCCGTGACCAACTCGGCGTGATGTGGCCGGGCTTTCTCCTGCTGTCCGGGACCGCGCTGTTGCTGCGCGCGGCCAACCAGCGCGCCTTCCATCCCAGCGATGCAGCGTGGACGCAGGCCCTCCCAGCGGCCGCACGCCAGGCTCACGAGCGCGTCAGAGCGGGCGCGTGGGCAGGGCTTGTCACGGCCACACTGGCGGCGGCCATCGTCGTCGGATCACGCAGCTTGCAGCACTTCGACGCGGCGCTTGTCGGCTACACGTTCGCGACGCTCTTCGCCGCGTTCGGGATCAGTTATCGCTACGCAATGTGGCTGCAGCGGCCGCCCACGCGAATGTACTGGCGTCGCGGGTGGCAAGCGTTCTTCTCACGACGCGCGCTGGCCGGTAATACCCTCAGTCTCGGCCGCCGCGCGCTATTGGAGTTTGCCGCCAACGCGTACATCTTCCGACGCGGCCGCCTTCGCGGGCTCGCGCACTGGCTGATCATGTGGGGCTGCCTGCTCGCGGCGGCGATCACGTTCCCGCTCGTCTGGGGTTGGATTCACTTCGAGACGGTTCCTGGCGACCTGCACATGTACCGCGCGTTTGTGTTCGGCCTTCCGACGCAAGACTTTCCCGTCGAGTCTGCCTTCGCCTTTGTCATCTTTCACGGGCTCGTGTGGTCGTCGTTCCTGGTCATTGCCGGCGTGATGCTCGCCTTTCGTCGCCGCATGATCGATCACGGCGCCGTCGCCGTGCAGCAGTTCGG
>Ga0184628_10000816_pt1 | contig 15950 bp, 17 predicted proteins | sample PLM4_5_b1_FD_133149 | JGI IMG/M metagenome (GOLD analysis project Ga0184628, IMG submission 133149) | Groundwater sediment microbial communities from an aquifer in East River, Colorado, USA - PLM4_5_b1 | ecosystem: Environmental > Terrestrial > Soil > Riparian zone | place: USA: East River... | reverse complement strand
GGGAGCATTGCCGGAAGCGTTTCACTACGGTCAGCAAGAGTTGGCTTCACCGGCTACGGTCTTGGCGACGGAGCTGGGCATTTGCGGACCGGTCTATGTCCACTCCAGCGCCTGCGCGTCGAGCGCCAAGGCGCTGGCCAGCGCGGCGCGGTTGATCCGCATGAACGCTTGCGACGCGGTGCTGGCTGGCGGCGTTGACACTCTGTGCCGCTTCACGGTGGCCGGTTTTGCCGCCCTTGAATCGCTCAGCACGACGCGCTGTAATCCACTCAGCCGCAATCGCGACGGCATCAACATCGGCGAGGGCGCGGCGTTATTTCTCGTCAGCCGGGAACCGGCAACGGTGAGCCTGCGCGGCTGGGGCGAGTCGTCCGACGGTTACCATATGTCGGCGCCAGATCCCGCTGGCGTCGGCGGGCGCTTGGCGTTAGAACAGGCTTTGGCGCGCGCCGCTGTTACGGCGGCGGACATTGAGTATGTCAATTTACATGGCACCGCCACGGTGCAGAACGATGCCATGGAAGCTGAGTTAGTCCATCGGGTGTTCGGCGGTCATCATGTTTTCGTCAGCTCGACCAAACCCTTTACCGGCCACGCGCTCGGGGCGGCAGGGGCGATCGAAGCGGGGCTGTGCTGGCTGGCGATGCAGGACGACAATCCGACTGGTAAGCTGCCGGCCCATTTATGGGATGGCAGCGACGATCCTAAATTACCGGTGTTACAGTTGGCCACGCTGGCTACTCGACTAGGACATCCGCCGCGCTGGGCGGTGAGCAACTCGTTCGCTTTTGGCGGCGCCAACGTGACACTGGTACTAGCAAGAGATTGACATGACTCTACCGGACATTCGCGACTTGGTGCCGCACTCGGGAGCGATGATATTGCTTGACCGGCTGGTCGCCGCCGATGACGAGAGTTTGTGCGCCGAAGTGCGGGTGCGCCCGAACAGTTTGTTTTTGGTCGACGGTGCCATTGGCGGGTGGGTAGGATTAGAATATATGGCGCAGGCGATCGGCGCCTTTGCCGGTTATCGCGCCCGCCTGCGCGGCGCGCCGGTGCGCATCGGTTATTTGCTTGGCACCCGGCACTACGAGTGCACGCAGCCAAGTTTCGCCTTGGGCAGCCGATTAAGAATTTACGTTAAGCGGGTCTTGCAAAGCCAGGACGGTTTGGCTGCCTTCGATTGCCGCATCGATGACGAGACTGGCGTGATAGCCAGCGCTAACGTTACCGTGTTCCAGTCCACCGACGGCGACAAACCCATGAACGGATCGTTGACATGAGTCTGAGCGTGTTAGTGACCGGCTCGAGCCGGGGCATCGGCAAAGCCATCGCCCTGCGCTTGGCGGGCGATGGTTTCGATATCATCGTCCACTGTCAGAGCCGGCGCGCCGAGGCCGATGATGTCGCCGCAGCGATTGCCGCCAAGGGACGGCACGCGCGCGTCTTACAGTTCGATATCGCCAACCGCGCCGCGGTCGCGGCCGCGCTCGCAACCGATATTGCCGAACATGATTGTTACTACGGCGTGGTTTGTAACGCCGGCGTGGTTCGCGACAACGCGTTTCCGGCGATGAGCGGGGAGGATTGGGACATCGTGCTGAAAACCAATCTCGATGGCTTTTACAATGTGCTTAATCCGCTGATCATGCCGCTGGTGCGGCGGCGTGCGCCGGGCCGCATCGTGACGTTGTCATCGGTGGCCGGTGTGATCGGCAACCGCGGCCAAGTGAACTACAGCGCGGCCAAGGCGGGCATCATCGGCGCCACCAAGGCGTTGGCCTTGGAGCTCGCCAAACGCGGCATCACGGTCAATTGTGTTGCTCCCGGCCTGATCGAAACCGACATGAGCGCCGGCGTGCCCCTCGACGAAGCGCTCAAGCTGATTCCGGCGCGGCGGCTCGGCCGGCCGGAAGAAGTCGCCGCGCTGGTGAGCTTTCTCTTTAGCGCCGACGCTGGATACATTACCCGCCAAGTGATCTCGGTCAACGGAGGTTTGGCATGAAACGCCGCGTCGCCGTGACCGGCATGGCCGGCATTAGTCCGATCGGCAACGATTGGCCGAGCGTGCGCGCGCGCTTGGGCGAGTATCGCAACGCGGTCAAACGCATGGACGAATGGAGCGATTACGATGGGCTGCATACGCTGTTGGGCGCACCGGCAGCGGAGTTTGCCCTGTCGGAGCGCTACACCACCAAGTCAATGCGCAGCATGGGGCGAGTCGCTTTGCTGGCGACCCGCGCCAGCGAGCTGGCGCTAGTTAACGCCGGGCTCGCCGGCGATCCATTGGTGACGAGCGGCCACTTGGGCATCGCCTATGGTTCTTCCGCCGGGACGCCGAAAGCGATTTGCGATTTCGGCTTGATGATAAGCGAGAAAAGCACCAAAGGCATCAATGCCACCACTTACATCAAAATGATGGGCCATACCGCTCCGGTCAACCTCGGGGTATTTCTCGGCGTCACCGGACGGATTATTACGACTTCGAGCGCCTGCACCTCGGGCAGCCAGGGCATTGGCTATGGTTATGAGACGATTCGCGCCGGCCAACAGCGGGCGATGATCGCCGGCGGCGCCGAAGAGTTATGCGTCACCGAGGTGGCGGTCTTCGATACGCTGTTCGCTACTAGCGTGCGCAACGATGCCGCCGATACCACGCCGCGCCCCTTCGACATCGATCGCGATGGTTTGGTCCTCGGCGAGGGCGCGGGCACGCTGATTCTCGAAGAGTTCGATCATGCGCAAGCGCGCGGCGCGCCGGTCTATGCCGAGATCGTCGGTTTCGGCACCAACAGCGACGGCTGTCATGTCACGCAGCCGAGCGCCAAGACCATGCAAGTGGCGATGGAGCTGGCGCTCGCCGATGCCGATTTACCGCCGTCGGCGATCGGTTACGTCAACACTCACGGCACGGGCACGCAACATGGCGATGTCGCCGAATCGCTGGCGACGTGCAAACTGTTCGGCAACCAGGTGCCGGTGAGCTCGCTCAAGAGTTACATGGGGCACACCCTCGGCGCCTGCGGCGCGCTGGAAGCGTGGATGTCGATCGAAATGATGCGCAGCGGTTGGTTCGCCCCGACGATCAATCTGGCAAGCGTGGATCCCGCCTGCGCCGAGCTCGATTACATCGTTAACCAAGGCCGCGTGCTCGACTGCGAGTATGTCATGTCGAATAACTTCGCCTTCGGCGGCATCAACACCTCGTTGATCTTCCGGAGGATGGCTTAGGAAAAGTTTTTCAGAGGTTGTCAGAATGAAATCGCTAATCTAAGTTCAACGTCATTGAATGGCTGAAAGGCGACTTGGTGAAAATCGTCGAATCAAAGGAGTTGCCGTTCGGGTCGTAGAGAGTTTATAGTTCTAACCCTAAACCCCAGAAGGAGGAGATCGATGAAAAGAATTTCTCAATTGACGATTGTCGCCGCGTTAGCCTTGGGCTCTGTTTGGCCGGCGCACGCGCGCGATACTAAACTTATGTTTCCGGTCGCACCCGCCCTGGAAGCCAAAGATGCCAAAGAGAAGCTTGACGGCTCGGTGAAGTTTTATTTCGGCAACCAGGAGACGCCAAAAATTCTCACCAAGCTCGGCACCGATGTGACCAATCAAAAGACCAATAGCGTGGGTAAGTCCGATGAAAGGGCGTGCAACTGGGTGTTTCTGTCGGCAATGATTCAACTCGACAAGCGCGCCAAACAATTGGGCGCCAATGCCGTCGTCAATATCGTCAGCTATTATCAGAAGAGTGTCATGTCAAGCCCGACGGAGTTTGAGTGCCACGCCGGTAACATTATTGTCGGCGTCGCTTTGAGAGGTGAATTTGTCAAGATCGCGGAATAATGAATTTCTGGCGTAGGTTTTTAGCTAAAGACTTTTCCGGGACCGAAGTCGGCGGTCATCGGAGCGGTCGCCGCAATCAGGTTTCAGCCGAACATAGGGCTTAGGCCGATGAAACCGGTTCGCGTCTCAATTATTGGGCTGGCGGTATCTCTCGCCTTCGTGTGCCCCGCCCAGGCCAGGAACGATAAATATCTGCTGCCGATCAAAGCGGCTCTGGAATCCACTGAGGCTGGTGAAAAGCCCGACGGGTCTGTTAAGTTTTTCTTCGGCAAGCAATCTGCGCCGAAGAGCGTTACAAGCCTGGGCAGGGTTACGCCTCACGGCAGAGCAAGCACGCGCCGGACCGACGATGTCAAAGCCTGCAACGCCGCGTTCCTAGCCGCCCTGGTGGATTTCCAAAAACGCGCCAATAGGGCGGGCGCCAATGGCGTGGCCAACATTGTTAGCTATTATAAGAATGTCGAGTTGGCGAGTGCGACCGAGTTCGAGTGCCACGCTGGCGCGGCCGCCCATGCGATACTGCGCGGTGATTTGGTCAAGATCGCCGATGAGTGAACCAGGCGGATCTGCGCCGAAGCGCGCTGAGCGCTCCAGCTAAATCGCGCCAATCCACAGCCATAGGTTGCCATTGCTACATGCCATCCTTGCCAATCCGCCACAAATATAATGTGTGATAGTGGATCAACCCGCCGACCTTTTTCTCCGGGTCCGTTAGCTTGACGGACTTGTCCGGTTCCCAGCCTTCAATGCCAAAATCATGGGCGACGATGCGGGCGCCGGGTTGCAAATATTTCTTGAAGCTTGGTTTCATCGCTTCGTTGAACCAGGGCAGCATGTAAAGCGTGACCACGGTGGCTTTGGTGAGATCGACTTTCATGGCGTCTTCGGCGCGGAATTCGACCAGATGGCTGACGCCGGCGGCTTTGGCGTCTTTACGAGCTTTGTCGAGCAGTAGCCGGTCCATTTCGATGCCCACCGCACGGACGCCAAATTTTTTCGCGGCGCGGATGACGATGCGGCCGTCGCCGCTGCCGAGATCATAGACCACGTCGCCTTTTTTGACTTCTGCCAGCTCAAGCATTTTATCGACGACGTCCATCGGCGTCGGCACGAAGGGGATTTCCTCGGGAAAGTCGGCGGCCGTGTGGGTAATCGCTATCAGCGAGAGAACGAGCGCGGCAATAATGGCGGCAAGGTTTCGTTGGGGAAATCTCATTCAGCTACGTGGCTCCTTTTATAGTGCGATTGAACAACTTGGCGCATTGGCAATAACTATCTGATCGTGCTCCGGGCTGTCAATTCACTTGCTTTGGCTTCTCGCCTGGCTGGGACACTCTCGTTTGTGATTGTCGCCGAATTCAGTCTATAAGAACGGATGGAACACGACAGCCCTGGCACTGCCAAGAAGCGTCCGCCGATCTCTCTGCCTTTTTATTACGGTTGGTTCATTGTCTCGTTGTGTTTTTTGACCACTCTAACGAGCGCTGGCGTGCGCTCGTCGCCGCAAGTCTTGATTCTTCCGCTGCAGCTGGAGTTCGGCTGGAGCCGGGCGCTGATCGCTTCGGGGATCAGCATGAATCTGCTGCTCTTCGGCGTGGCCGCGCCGATAAGTGGCTGGCTGATCGACCGCTTCGGGCCGCGCAAGGTCATGCTCGGCAGCCTGATTCTATTGATCACTGGGGTCAGCGGCACGGTTGCCATGACCGAGTTCTGGCATTTTTTCTTGGTTTGGGGCGTCATCGTAGGTCTGGGCGCTGGCGGCGTGGGCTCGGTTTTGACCGCGACGGTGGGAAATCGCTGGTTTGTCGCGCGGCGCGGTCTGGCGCTGGGAATTCTCGGCAGCGCCAGTTCTACGGGTCAGCTGATATTTTTGCCGTTCTTCATGTGGATGATCGCCAACTCCGGATGGCGCATCGGTTCGACGGTTTTGATCATTCTCGCGATCCTTTTGTTGCCGCTGCTGTATCTCTTCATGCGCGACGACCCGGCCGATGTCGGCTTAGAGCCCTACGGCGCCGGACAGACCAATGGCGGCGGTGGCGCGGCCTCGCTGCGCGGCATGTCCTCGAAGAATGCCACGATCACGGCGCGTGAAGTCGTCACCAACCCGACCTTTTGGCTGCTGTGCAGCACCTTCTTTGTCTGCGGCGGCACGGCCAATGGTTTGATCGGCACGCATTTGATCCCGCATGAAATCGAGATCGGTATCCCGCAGATCGCCGCCGCATCTTTGGTCGGCATCATGGGCACGCTCAACATCGTCGGCACGACCTTTTCCGGCTGGATGGTCGATAAGGTATCGCCGCATAAATGGTTGGCGCTGGTTTACGCCTTGCGCGGCCTGTCGCTACTGATTTTACCCTTCGTCACGAGCTTTACCGGCTTGGTCATCTTTGCGATTATTTACGGACTGGACTGGTTCGCCACCGTGCCGCCGTCGATGGCGATCACCGCCGATACCTTCGGCCGGGAGAATGTCGGCAAAGTCTACGGCTGGATTTTTATGTCCCATCAGATCGGCGCGGCGATCATGGCGTCGGCGGCCGGCGCGGTGCGCGACTATCTTGGCGAGTACAACGTGGCCTTCATGGCGGGCGGGTTTATCGCAATGATCGCCGCTGGCTTAGCGCTGCAAATCAAATCCAAGCCCAAAGAAACTGCGCCGCCACCGGTGGGCGCGCAGCCTGCGGAAGCTTAGGTGAGGCGGTAGCCCGTGGTTTCGTGTTGGAGAATAAAAAAGTTTTTCCCGCTAAGGCGCAAAGATGTCAAGTTCGGATTTGTTGTCATTTGGACCGCAGGGGAGAAATCTCTCTTCGAACCCTCGCATTCGCTCGGGATGACGGGCATCGGTCCGTCATCTTAGCGCCTGCGCCCCTTTGCGCGAGATCTTCCGAGTGATGGTTATTGCGCCCTTTGCATTGCAAACCAGTGGAGTTTGCATCGCCTGCGCCAATTTTGTGGCCACGCGATTGCCACTCCACCACCCCCGGGCGTATGCCATACGCCCCTACGTTCGGATTGCTTCTTTGAATTTTTTGCGTTTTTTGCGGCCCGATCGTTCTGAGCACCGTCGAAGGGTGCGGCTGAATTCTCCGGTTAGTCCGATTCGGTGAAGTTTGAGACCCGCCAACCATTGCTTTCCTTGCGCGTGGCGATGGACCATTTGCGGGTAAACGACGTGCCGTCGTCGGCTTGAATCTTGCCTTCGAACAAATAGGTCGACCGCTGCTCGCCTTCATTCTTTTCCAAGAGCGCGTAGTTCACCCGCGGCTTTTGCGTCGAGGCATCGATGGTCTGCCCGCTAGTCAGGCGGATCTCCTCGTCGATCTTGGCTTGGGCGACGCTTACCGTGAACTGCTTGGCCTTTGGCAAATCGATCTTGACATAGTGTTGATCGACAAATTCCTCGGCTACGCCTTGAGCGGTGTTCAAATCATGGCCGCAGGCGGTTAGGAACAACGCTAGAGCGACAGCTCGAACGACAATCTTTAGTTTTATTTTCATTTGTGCACTTTAATCACATGTTCCGTCAGCCAAGCCAGCGCTTCGGTCATCGCCTGCCGCATGGCTAGCGGATTTGAAAAACGATGGTCGGTATCTTTGAAGATGGACAGCCGCTTTTGGGCAGTTAAATTTTCGTGCAGTTCATAGGCTTCGGCAACCGGCACGACTTTATCGGCGTCGCCGTGGATGATCAGCACCGGGCAGTGAATCTGCCGCGCTGTCACGGACACCTCGAGTGTTTCTAAGTCATCCAGCAAGGATACATTCAAGCGTTGGCCGTTGTAGATGGTGTGGCCGCGTTCGCGCCACCGCTGAAGCTGCTCGGGTGTCAGCAGACGTTTTGGGAAATTCTCCGGATGGACTGGCGCAGCGAGGGTGACGATTGCGGCGACTTTCGGTTCCTGCGCGGCGAAGAGCAAGGCCACGGTGCCGCCCATGCTAGAACCAAAGATGGCAGTCCTACCGGGCTGGCGGCTCTGAATCAAATCATAGGCTGCCTTCAAATCTTCCACCTCGCCGCTATAAGTAATGTCGGCGAACTTACCGCTTGACGCGCCGACGTAACGGAAATCGAAGCGTAGAGCCAGCAGCCCGCGCTCCGCCAGCGATTTCGCCAGGAAGATCAATTTCTCGCTGTTTTTCGCCGACTCCATGCCATGGCAAAGGATCGCTCCGCCATCGGGCGAACGCGCTGGATGGTGCAAAACTGCACTGAGTGTATCGCCGTTCGCAGTGCGAAATGACAGGTCTTCTTCAGTCGTCACAGGGGTACGATTAACATGGATTGAAAGGGACGTGAACCGGGGCCGTCGCTAACCCTTCGGTAGAGTTCAACGCAGGTTGGTGGTATTCTGACCGCGTTGAAAGACCGACCGTGGAATTGCTAATCCAACAATACGCCGGCCATCTGCGCAATGAGCGCAACATGTCGCCGCACACGCTGCGCAACTACCTCAGCGATTTGGCGCAGTTTCAAAATTTTCTCATGGAACGAGAGCTGGCGCTGGATGGCGCCGGCGCGGTGGATGCCGCGAAGATCGACATTCATGTGGTGCGGGCTTATCTCGCGTCTTTAGCGCCAGATCTCAAGAAGAGTTCGATCGGGCGCAAGCTAGCGGCGCTGAAAGGGTTCTTTCGTTATTTGGCGACGACTAAACGGCTCGGCAAAGATCCTTTGTTGTTGATCAACTCGCCCAAGCAGGAAAAGCCGCTGCCCAAGTTTCTTACCGTCGACGACGCGTTTCACTTGTTGGATACGATCAAGCTTAAAAGCGGCCTCGACCAGCGCGATCGCGCCGTGTTGGAAGTGTTCTATTCCACGGGGATTCGCGTCAGCGAGTTGGTCGGGCTCGACTGGTCCGATATTGACGTTCAATTGGGCATAGTGCGGGTGGTCGGCAAGGGTGCCAAGGAACGCATCGTGCCGATCGGCGCGGTGGCTCTGCAGGCGCTAGAGTCCTACGCCGACTCGGTCCGATTGCAGTGGCTGGTCGCTTGCCGCGGCGCAACGCCGGTGTTTCTCAATCATCGCGGCCGGCGCATCACCACGCGCAGCGTCGCGCGCATCGTCGAAAAACATTTGAAGCTCGCGGGCATTCAAATCAAAATGGGGCCCCATGGTTTGCGCCATAGCTTTGCCACTCACTTGCTCAACAGCGGCGCCGACCTGAGGGTGATTCAGGAGCTGCTCGGCCATGTCAGCCTATCGACGACCCAGCGCTATACCCATTTGAATTTGGATCAACTGACCGCGGTGTACGACAAGGCGCATCCGCGGGCGTGAAATTGGAAAGTCGAGGATGAAGATGGGGGATAGAAAATCGCGATTGTCATTTCTCTCGATCTTCTATCTTCGACCAGAAATTACTTATGTTTGAAGGAACGACAATCTTAGCGATACGCCATGGCGGCAAAGTGGTCATGGTCGGCGATGGCCAGGTGAGTCTGGGGCAGACCGTGATGAAGCATAGCGCGCGCAAAGTGCGCAAGCTGCATCATGACAAGGTGATTGCCGGTTTCGCCGGCGCGACGGCGGATGCCTTTACTCTATTCGAGAAATTCGAAGCCAAGCTCGAACAATTCAACGGCAATCTCAAGCGCGCCGCGGTGGAGCTGGCCAAGGATTGGCGCACCGATCGCATCCTACGGCGGTTGGAGGCGTTGCTGATCATCGCTGACGTGACCGATCTTCTGGTCATTTCCGGCGCCGGCGATGTCATCGAACCGGACGACGGCGTCATCGCCATCGGTTCGGGCGGCAACTATGCCCTGGCGGCGGCGCGGGTGCTGGTCAAACACACCCAGCTCGACGCCCGTGTAATCGCCGAAGAAGCCATGCGGGTGGCCGCCGGCATCTGCGTTTACACCAACGAGCAGCTGACCTTTGAAGAGCTGTCGTAGTTCCTCGCGTTGCGAGGAACTACGAATTTCAGATTTCATATTGCAAATTTCAGATTCCAGAGCGGGAACGCATCGCTTGCCTGGCTACTCGCTGGGAAATCATTGCATTTCCTGGCGGAATTGTTAGGAGTGTTAATTCCCATGACAGACGTTGCAAAAACACTCAATGACGCCGGGACTTCGCCGGCGCCGGTGATGACTCCGCGTGAAATCGTCTCGGAACTCGACCGTTATATCGTCGGGCAAAAGGACGCCAAACGGGCGGTAGCTATCGCGCTGCGCAACCGCTGGCGGCGCCAGTTGGTGCCGGACGATCTGCGCGACGAGATCGCGCCGAAAAATATCATCATGATCGGCCCCACCGGCGTCGGCAAGACGGAAATTTCCCGGCGCCTGGCCAAGCTCGCCCAGGCGCCGTTTATCAAAGTCGAAGCTTCGAAGTTCACCGAGGTCGGTTATGTCGGCCGCGATGTCGAATCGATCATCCGCGATCTCACCGATCTCGCCGTCAACATGGTCAAAGAGGAAGAAAAGCAAAAGGTCGAGATCCGCGCGCGCGAAGTGGCCGAGGAGCGGGTGCTCGATTTGTTGCTGCCTGCCGGTGAGGTGGTTGACGCCGAAGCGGTCGACGCGGCCCGGCTGCAGGGGACCCGCGATAAGCTCAAAAAAATGCTGCGCGACGGCAAAATGGACGACCGCTTCGTCGAGATCGAGATGTCGCAGTCGATGATGCCGATGATCGAAGTGCTGACGCCCCAGGGGATGGAAGGCATGGAGTTCAATCTCAAAGACATGTTTTCCAACATGATGCCGAAGAAAACCAAAAAGAAAACCGTCAAGATTCCCGAGGCGCTGGAAATTCTCACCCAGGAGGAAGCGGGGAAGCTGGTGGACATGGACAAAGTCACCGGCGAGGCTACTCGACGTGTCGAGCAGTCCGGCATCGTCTTTCTCGACGAAATCGACAAGATCGCCGGCCGCGAGTCCGTGCATGGGCCGGATGTTTCGCGCCAGGGGGTGCAGCGCGATCTCTTGCCGATCGTCGAAGGCTGCACCGTCAATACCAAGTACGGCATGGTGCGCACCGATCATATTCTATTCGTTGCTTCAGGGGCGTTTCATACGGCCAAGCCCTCCGACTTGATTCCCGAGTTCCAGGGGCGTTTCCCGATTCGCGTCGAGCTGAGCTCCCTCGGCAAAGACGACTTCGTGCGCATTCTCACCGAACCGAAGAACGCGCTGATCAAACAGTATGAAGCGTTGCTCGAAACCGAAGGCGTGCATCTTAAATTCGCCGACGATGCGGTGCAGGAAATCGCCGCCATCGCCGCCGACGTCAACGAGCGCATGGAAAATATCGGCGCGCGCCGGCTGCACACGATCTTAGAAAGACTGCTTGACGAGGTTTCTTTTGCCGCGCCGGAGATGCATGGCCAGGAGGTGGCCATCGACGCGGCCTATGTGCGCGACCGGCTGGCACCGATCTTGAAGAGCGAAGATTTGTCGCGCTATATCTTATAAATTCGTTCTTTAGGCTTTTGTGTAGATTGGGAAAGAGAATTTCACCACGAAGGATACGAAGAGCGCGAAGTTCGGACATTAGACAACCGAAACTTTCGTGTCCTTCGTGCCTTCGTGGGGAATCCGACTTTTCTTATTTTGGTTGCGGTTATGTCGCGCTAGGACCTCCGGGGTGAAACCCTTTTCACTGCAAACCCGGAGTAACCTGTAAATTAAGGATCCCCGATGAACGACTTTATCGGCAAGGCTGAGGTGTTGATGGAGGCGCTGCCTTATTTCCAGCGCTTTTATGGCAAGACCTTTGTCATCAAATACGGCGGCCATGCCATGGAGAATGAGGAACTCAAAGCGAGCTTCGCCCAAGACATCGTTTTGCTCAAGTACGTCGGTATCAATCCCGTGGTCGTGCATGGCGGCGGGCCGCAGATCGATGCGGCGCTCGACAAGATGGGGGTCAAGAGCCACTATGTGCGCGGCATGCGCGTCACCGATCAGGAGACGTTGGACATCGTTGAGATGGTCTTAGTCGGCAAGGTCAACAAAGAGATCGTCAACATGATCAACCAGCATGGCGGCATGGCGGTGGGGCTGAGCGGCAAGGATGGTCAGCTGATTTTGGCGAAAAAAATGAGTATGACCTTGGCCTCCGCCAACGGCGAGTCGCCGGAGATCATCGACATCGGCATGGTGGGGGAGATTATCGGCATCAATCCTTTAATCATCGATTCGCTGGATGCCAACAAGTTCATTCCCGTGATCGCGCCTGTGGGTGTCGGTAAAAACGGCGAGACTTACAACATCAACGCCGACCTGGTCGCCGGTGAAGTCGCCGAAGCGCTGCATGCGGAAAAATTATTATTGATGACCGACGTTGAAGGCGTGAAGGACAAGAAAGGCGAGTTCTTGAGCCATCTCACTGAGAAGCAGGCGCGCAAGATGATTCAGGACGGCGTGGTCGGCTCCGGTATGATTCCCAAAGTCGAATGCTGTATCAACGCGCTTAAGGGCGGCGTGGAGAAAACTCATATCATCGACGGCCGGGTGAAGCACGCCGTGCTGCTGGAAATTTTCACCAAAGAAGGCGTCGGGACTGAGGTTGTGCGCAAATGAAAAACAAGGATATCGCCGCGATCACCGACAAGTTTGTCGCCAAGACCTACGCGCGCACGCCGCTGGCGCTGGTCAAAGGCCGGGGCCTCAAAGTCTGGGATGCCGACGGCAAGGAGTATCTCGATTTTCTCGCCGGCATCGCGGTCAATAGCTTCGGCCATTGTCATCCGGCGATCGTCAAGGCGATCAAACAGCAGGCGCAAACCTTGATGCATGTGTCCAATCTTTACCACATGCAGCCGCAATCGGAGCTCGCTCGCGAACTGTGCCGCAACTCGTTTGCCGACCGGGTGTTTTTTTGCAACAGCGGCGCCGAGGCCAACGAAGCGGCGATTAAACTGGCGCGCCGCTACGGCTTGGAAAAGCTCGGCGGCAAGTATGAAATCATTTCGACGCACAACTCGTTTCACGGCCGCACCCTGGCAACCTTGACGGCGACGGGGCAGGAAAAAGTCCGCGCCGGCTATGATCCGTTGCCCGCCGGCTTTCGCCAGGTGCCGTTTAACAAGCTCGACGCCATGGAAGCGGCCATCGACGAGAAAAAAACCGTGGCGATCTTGATCGAACCGATCCAGGCCGAGGGCGGTGTCATCGTGCCCCATGAGACTTATATGTTGGGCCTGCGCGAGATCTGCGATCAACGGGGCATTCTCCTGATCTTTGACGAGGTGCAGACCGGCATGGGCCGCACCGGCAAGCTCTTCGGTTATGAAAACTTTGGCGTCAAACCCGATATCATGACCCTGGCCAAGGCGCTCGGCGGCGGCTTGCCCCTGGGTGCCATGCTGGCGCGCGAAGATGTCGCCAACAGTTTCGGTCCAGGCAGCCATGCGTCGACATTCGGCGGCAATCCGGTAGCTTGCGCCGCCGGCTTGGCGGTGATGCAGCTGCTCAAAAGCGGCGCCCTCAAAAATTGCGTGCAGATGGGCAAATATTTCGTCAAAGGGCTCGAGGCTTTGAAAAAACGTTTTTCGTTTATTCGCGATATTCGCGGCAAGGGGCTGCTCATCGGCGTCGAGCTTGAGATCGACGGCGGCAAGATCGCCGAAGCGTGCATGCTCGAAGGCTTGCTGATGAATTGCACGGCGGCCAAAGTATTGCGCTTCGTGCCGCCGCTGACGATCAAGAAGTACGAAATCGACCGAGGTCTAGCGATCCTGGGAAAAGTGCTGGCCCGCCAATAGCATTTAGCATCATTCACTCGATGAACAAACGCGATCTGCTCAATTTCGCCGGCATGAGCCGCCGGGAGTTCGATGGCATCTTGCGACTTGCCGACGAACTGAAGCGCAAACAGCAGCGCGGTAGCGCGCATGCTTGGCTGGCTGGCAAGCAGCTCGCATTGGTTTTTGAAAAGCCCAGTCTGCGCACCCGTTCGACCTTCGCCGTCGGCATCACCCAGTTGGGCGGCAGCGCGGTTTACTTGGGCCCCGCCGAGGTTGGCTTGGGCACGCGCGAAACTCCGGCTGACTGCGCGCGCAATCTCGACCGCTGGTTCGATCTGATCACGGTGCGCACCTTTGGCCACAGGATCATCGAAGAGTTGGCCGAATATGCCGCGGTACCGGTGATCAACGCGCTAACCGACGATTACCATCCGTGCCAGGTGCTCGCCGACTGCCAAACCTTGATCGAGCATAAGGGCAAGCTTGGAGGTTTGAAGATCGCTTTCGTCGGCGACGGCAATAACATGGTTCATTCCTGGTTGGAAGCCGCCGCCATCGTGCCGTTTGTGTTCGCCTTGGCCTGTCCCAAGGGTTACGAGCCTGACGCCGCGATTCTGCAAAAGGCGCGCAGCCAAGGGGCGAAGATCACAATCACTCATTCTGTCAGAGACGCGGTGGCCGGCGCCGATGCCATCTATACCGATGTCTGGACGAGTATGGGCCAGGAAAAAGAGGTGCAAGACCGTTTGCGAGCGTTTCGCCCTTACCAGGTCAATAGCCAAGTAGTCGCCCTGGCGAAACCAGATGCGCTGGTCATGCATTGTCTACCGGCGCACCGCGGCGAGGAGATCACCCACGAGGTGCTGGAAAGCCCGCAGTGCGTCGCCTTCGATCAGGCGGAGAATCGCCTGCATGCGCAAAAAGCGGTGATGGTCTGGCTTCTAAAAGGGTTCAAAGGCTCAAGCGCTCAAGGTTCAATAAAGAAAACCGGAAGAAGAGGTTCGAAGAAATCCAGATGAACGTGAAGAAAGTGGTATTGGCTTATTCCGGCGGTTTGGATACGTCGGTTATTTTACGCTGGCTCAAGGAAGAATACGGCTGCGATGTCATCGCCTTCTGTGCCGACTTGGGCCAGGGCGAAGATCTCCGGGCGGTCGAGAAAAAGGCGCTTCAAACCGGCGCGAGCAAAGTCGTGATCGGCGATCTGCGCGAAGAGTTCGTCAAAAATTACGTTTTCCCGATGTTGCGCGCCAACGCCGTTTACGAAGGTTCCTATTTGCTCGGCACCTCCATCGCCCGGCCGCTGATCGCTAAAGGCCAGATCGATGTCGCCGTGCGCGAAAAAGCCGACGCGGTTTCCCATGGCGCCACCGGCAAGGGCAACGATCAGGTGCGCTTCGAGCTTACTTACTATGCGCTCAAACCGGGCATCAATGTCATCGCGCCCTGGCGCGAGTGGCATTTGAACGCGCGTTCGACTTTGATCGACTATGCGCGCAAGCATGGCATCCCGGTGCCGGTTACTAAGGCCAAACCTTACAGCACCGATCGCAACTTATTTCACATCAGTTATGAAGGCGGCGTCCTTGAAGATCCGTGGAAAGAAGCGCCGGCGGATATGTTCGTATGGTGCCGGCCGGTGGAGCAGGCGCCCAACCGCGCCGAATACATCGAGATCGATTATCTGCGCGGCGATCCGGTGGCATTGAACGGCAAAAAGCTCTCGCCGGCGAATCTGTTGGCGCGCTTGAGCGACATCGGCGCCAAGCATGGCATCGGCCGGGTCGATATGGTCGAGAACCGCTATGTCGGCATGAAGTCGCGCGGCGTTTATGAAACTCCCGGCGGGACAATTCTCCATGGAGCGCATCGCGGCATCGAGTCGATTACCATGGACCGCGAGGTGCTGCGCTTGCGCGATTCGCTGATCCCGCGCTACGCCGAGATGATTTACTACGGCTACTGGTTCGCGCCGGAGCGCGAAGTGCTGCAAAAAACCATGGACGCCGCCCAGGCCAACGTCACCGGCCGGGTGCGCGTGAAATTATACAAAGGCAATGTCATGGTGGTCGGCCGCAAGTCCGACGCCTCGCTCTACGATACCAACGTGGCGACGTTTGAAGCCGATCAGGTTTACCGCCAAGCCGACGCCGAGGGGTTTATTCGATTGAATGCGTTGCGGCTGCGGCTGCGTAAACTAGCGAAGGCAAAGTGAATTAAGAATGAAAAATGGAAAATTGATAATTTAGGGCTCGATCATTTTCACCTATCCATTATCAGTTTTCCATTGTCTCAGGTTATCGTGAATAAGCCGAAACAAAAGCTTTGGGGCGGCCGGTTCAGCGCTGGCACCGCCGATTCCGTCGAGGACTTTACCGCGTCCATCGCCATTGATTCGCGTCTGTACCG
>Ga0184628_10000815_pt1 | contig 15989 bp, 25 predicted proteins | sample PLM4_5_b1_FD_133149 | JGI IMG/M metagenome (GOLD analysis project Ga0184628, IMG submission 133149) | Groundwater sediment microbial communities from an aquifer in East River, Colorado, USA - PLM4_5_b1 | ecosystem: Environmental > Terrestrial > Soil > Riparian zone | place: USA: East River... | reverse complement strand
CGGCAGGGCTCGGTCGGCGTTCAGACCGGATACCTGGTAGCTTCGACCAACGCCAAGGCTGAGGAAGTTGGCCACGCCTGGTGCAACAAGGAACCAAATCGCCGCTTCATCCGGGTTGAGCCAGCCATTATCGCCGACGAGTCGATCCTCGAGCCCGCAAAGCCGGAGCAGGACACGATTACGGAGGCAGTAGGAAGGTCTGGCACCCCGAAGTCGAAGGCCAACTCTGCTGCTGCTTGACGCCATGTTCCGCCACTGTGGGACGTGCGGAACGGATTTCGACGACTCCTCCTACCTATCCATGTGTCCCCACCTGGTCGTGTGCCGGGAGCGCCCCAAGAACGTCAACCCGGCTGAGGATTCTATAAATGAGCTGGTAGCGGACGAGATTATGGAGCTGTGGAGCCAGGAATACCAGCTGCTTGTACCATTCCACTCGGAGGAATCCTAGGTGCCCCGCACTACCGAGCTGGATCGGGTAAAGACGTGGCGCGAGCGCGTCCGCTCCTCCTGTAAGCTGTACGATAAGTGGGCCGAGCGCTTCGAGACCGAGCGCCTGGAGGACTACTACCTGGGCCGCCAGTGGAAGGGTCTCCAGGAAGATGTAGCCAAAAAGCGCTATGTCATCAACCTTGTGTTCTCCTCGATCGAAGTTAACAAGCCCGCCCTCAGCTTCTACCGCCCCCAGGTCCGGGTCCAGACCCGCCCGGGCCGCGCCGATGACCTAGATTCCCATGCCAAGCTGCGTGCACAGCTATCCGAGGACACCATCCAGACGTTCATCGATGACCCCGACATAGACTTCCACCTTGAGACCACCCTGGCCCTGCACGAAGCCCACTTCCGCTTCGGTGTCGTCGAGGTAGGCTACACTGCGGACTACACCGACAACCCCAATGCCGGGAAACCGGTCCTCAAGGAGAACGAGGACACGGTAGTCAAGGACAGCGAGGGAAACGCTGTTACCCATGGCGACCGCATAGTCAACCACGAGCAGCTATTCGTCAAGCACATCCCGGCCGATACCTTCCGCGTCGCCCTTTCCTCCCGCAACAAGGTAGCCCGCAACGACTGGGCAGGATACTACGAGTGGCACTACGTCGAGGACATCAAGGCGAACAAAGCTTACTCGAATACCGCCGGATTGAAGCCGACCGGCGTGGTCTCCAAGGAGCTGCGCGATGACGATGACCTTGAGGCCCGTAGTCACGCCGATATGGTCAAGCTGTGGAAGATCTGGGATATCCGGCAGGGCGTCCGCCACGTCATCGCCGATGGGCACGACAAGTTCCTGATCGAGGGCCGTAAGTTCTCCTTCCTTCCCTTCGCCGTCGTCAAGTTCCACGAGATCCTCAAGTCCTTCTACCCGTTCCCGCCGGTCTACGCCTGGCTCGGACCCCAGGATGAGGTCAACGAGACCCGCGAGATGCAGCGGGCTCACCGTCGCCGCTTCTATCGCCGCTACACCGTCGATCCGAACGTGGACGACCAAGAACTGCAGAAGCTGGAGGACGGCGGCGACGGGGTGTACGCCAAGATCCTCCAGTCCCAGGCCCCCGTCCCCGTTCCCGACGCTCCGCTGTCCTCCGACGTGTGGCAGCATCTCGACGCCTCGAAGAACGACTTCATGACGGTCTCCGCCATCGGGGGCGACCAGCGAGGAGTGGCTGAGTCAGAAACCGCGACCCAGGCGTCCATTATCGACGTAAGATCCAGGTTGAGGGAAACCTCCGCCCGTACTAAGGTTGCCGACTGGATGGCCGATATCGCGCGGCTCATACTCCTGACCATCCGCGAGAACATGGCGCTACCGTTCTGGATTTCGGCTAACGTCGATCCCGCCTCCGCCAATAAGGGCCAGGAATCGGCTAAGATAACCGCCGAGTGGAAGCAGATCATGGCGGAGGACCTAGGGAAGCTTGACCTGGACGTGTTCATTGAGCTGGCCTCGATGTCACCGGTAACCGAGGACGTTCAACGCAACTCCTGGAACCAGGTCCTGGCGATCCTCACCAATCCCCAGATCCTGATGATCCTGGCCCAGTCCGAGACCCTTCTCCGCAAGACCCTCTCCCTCTACGGCATACGGTCCGAGGACGAGATAACCGAGATCCAGAAGGTCGCCCAGGCCACCATTCAGGCGATGCAGGCACAGGCAGCAGCGGACACGGCGGCCAAGGCCAAGCTTCCTGGTTCCTCGGGTGAGCTATCTGCTGCTGCTGCCTCACAAATCCAGGGCGGTAATGGTAACGGGGCCGCGCCTCCCGGTCCCCCGGGCTCAGCCGAGATGATGTCGCTTCTATCCAGTGTTGGAAGGCAACAGTGACAGGTGAGGGCCGCTAATGCCGCTATACGATTACCGCTGCCCGAAGTGCGGCCCGGTGGAGCAGTTCTCGCTGGTGGACTTCCGCAACGACCAGAAATGCGAGACGTGCGGGTCCGCCCTGGAGCTGATCCCGTTCCCGCAGCCGAAGCACGATTACACCCCCTTTCACCCCTACTTCGATGAGGGCCTGGGAGTCGAAGTGACCGGCCGGGACCAGCGCCGCCGGGTGATGAACGGCCTCCATGTAGACTTCCGCGACCACCCCTCGAAGGGTGACGAGTCCGCCCGCCGGGATAAGTGCGAGGCGATGCGTAAGTCTCGAAACTTGACACGCAGACAACAATAGTAGTAGAATGCCGACTATGGATGGAGGTATCATGGCGTCGCCTATGAAGACCGAGGACGACTATCGTGGAGAATCCGACCACCGCTCCATTCAGCAGGCGGCCGAAATCATGGCGGACAAGATCCGCATGAAGGGCGTCCTCAGGCAGCACGCCAAGATGCAGCGCGGTAAGGCGCTCATGTCCGCCATGCTCGCCCACCACAAAATGGCGGGCATGAAAATGAAGGGTGACTACTGATGGGAAAACCTGATGATCCGGGGGTCGCCCACGGCTCGGCAACCCGGATCGACATCCACCACTACATCCACCACGAGGAAGCTTCCGGAGAGGTCCGGGGCGTCCTGACAGCGATCCTTCAACGTCTAGGCGTCCTTGAGGCGCAGGGAGCACAGATCATGGCAACAGTCCAGGAAGTCAAAGCGGCAGCCGACGCGCTCGTCACCAACATCGCTGACGAATCTACCGTAGACGACTCGATCATCGCGCTGCTCGAGGGCATCTCGGCCCAGAACGCATCGCTCGCCCAGCAGCTCGCTGATGCCATCGCGGCCAACGACCCGGCGGCGCTCCAGGTCGTGCTCGACAACATGACGGCGGCGAACGCAGCCGTGGATGCGAACAAGGCGAAGATCGTGGCGGCGGTGACGGCTGGTACGCCTGCAGCGACGTCCGCAGCACGGAAGCGCTAGGCTCGTTATGGCTAACTGGATCGCAGGCGCTATTCGTCACCCGGGCGCCCTTACTCGGTCCGCGAAGGCTGCCGGGAAGTCCCCGATGTCCTTCGCGCGGGCGCATAAGGGAGCCAAAGGGGTCACCGGTCAGCGGTCCCGGCTTGCCATCCAGCTTGCCGGGTTCCGCAAGAAGGGCTCCTTTCGCGGTAAGAAGTGATGCCGTTCACCAGCATCAAGGCGGAGATGGCCAGGTGGAAGGCAGGGACTATACATTCGGGCAAGGGTGGCCCGGTCGTCAAGTCTCAGCGTCAGGCCGTCGCGATAGCGCTATCGGAGCAGCGGCGGGCTAAGGGCGGGTTACGGCACGTCGTAGCCCGCCACATCAGGAGGCGCAAACTCAGGAAGAAAATCCGTCGCTACGTTTGACCACAACTTAATATCGGAGATCACAATGGCAGAAACCGACCAACAGAATACCGAAGTCGAGGAGCAGCCGGAAGGCCAGGCCGACTCAGGTGATTCCGGCGTCAAAGAGACCAAGGTAACAGGGACCGAGGCTGCGGATACCGATACCGAAGATGAAGTCGATCTGATCGGTCAGGAAAAATTCGACTCCCTCAAGGACGATCCGGCAGCACTACGCAAGGAGTTGAACCGGGCGGCGACCAAGAAGTTCCAGTCACTATCGAAGGAGCGGAAGGAACTTGAACCCTACCGCGATTTAATTCGTGGACTGGACGAGTCGCCCAGGGATACCCTACTGGCCGTTGCTCGCCAGTTTGGGCTCGACCTGGTGGATACCAAGGCCACTAAGGGCAAGACTGAAGCCGAGGTGGCGGAGAGTCTCGATACCCGGATCAACGCGGTAGTAGCGAAGTCGCTCGGCCCCGAATACGGGGACCTAGCAGACCGGCTGGGTCCCGCCATCCGTGAAGTGGCGAAGATGGTAGCCGGTGAACAGATCCAGGCGACCGAGGCCAAACTCGGAGACGTGATCGCCGATACGGCGATGCGGGAAGCGAATCAGGCCCTCGAATCCTTCGGTAAGAAACACCCGGACTGGAAGGACCACGAGGAGGCTATGACGACACTTTCCGCGCGGATGCCGCCCGGCGAAGGGATGGACGAAGGTACTTACCTGGAGAACCTGTACTACCTGGTCACGCGGGATGGTTCGGAAGGGGACACTACCAAGAAGGTCATCAAGCGGATGGCCAAGTCTGTCCAAAATTCTTCCGAGGAAGGGTCCTCGGTATCGAGTAAAAACGTGTCGGTTGCCTCCGCAAAGGCGCCGACCTTCAGGGAAGCCGCAGCAGCAGCCAAACGGGGAGAACGATTCGAGTGATCCGCGTCTTGCTGATGTCACGGTTCCTATAGGTGGACAATGCCTCCTAGTTCGTTAACTCTGAACTATGATGCGATGCTCTCGACTACGCTGTTCAACTACAGGCGTACGATCGAGGACAACATCAGCAAGTCAAGCGCGATCTGGTACATGCTCATGAAGTCGCCGGAGACCTACAAGAAGATCGGGTCCATCGGCGACCGAATGCAGGTTCAACTGATGTACGAACTCGGCCAGGCCGACTCGTACAGCGGGTACGATATCCTCGATGTCACCCCGATGGACGGGATCACCTCGGCGTTCTTCGACTGGCGCCAGGCATCGGTTCCCATCGCCATCTCGGGATTCGAAGAGAAGAAGAACAAGGGCGAAGCCAAGATGGTTGACCTGCTCGAAGCCAAGACCAAGCAGGCCGAGATGGGCATTCAGGAGTTCTTCAACAAGCGGTTCCTGACCGGAGCGGGCGGTTCGTCGATCACCACTGCCTACTCTTCGCCGACGAACGGGTCACTATTCCTCGACCCTCTCCCGCTCCTGGTGAAGTATGACCCGACCACCTCCACGGTGATCGGTAACATCAACCAGTCAACCTCCGCCTGGTGGCAGAACCAGCTCCAGGCGTTCACCGGAGCCACGACCTATGCCGGGTTTCTCCAGCTCCTCCGCAAGCTGCGGATGCGCTGCGGACGCGGCCCGGGCGGAAAGCCGGATCTTCACATAGTCGATGAGAATGTCTACGCTCTGTACGAGGCGGCGCTGGCGGCTAAGCACCAGAACCCGTCGTACCAGAAAGCGGACATCCCGTTCGACAACATCATGTTCTACGGCTCGCCGGTCACTTACGACGAGATCATTCCCGATGTGGCGGCCGGTTCAGCGACCGTCGCGGAGGGCTCAGGCACCTGGTATATGCTGAACACCAAGTTCATGTCACTCCAGGTGGACAGCGAGACCGACTTCACTACTACCCCGTTCGTCAAGCCGGAGAACCAGGACGCGAAAGTTGCCAACATCCTGTGGCTGGGCGGCGTGGGTATCAGCAATCGCCGGAAGCATGGCGTCGGAGGCGATATCGACACAACGATAGCTTCGTAATCTTCGAAACGGCGTCCATCAACAGCCGATCCTGGCAGTTGATGGACGTTAACTCAACGGCGGTCTAGTACCGCGCCAGTGACAAAGGAGATCCGACATGTTATTCCAGCGAATCAATCGTGAGGACGCCGAGAAGGTGTTCTCAATGTTCTACAACGTAGCCGGAGCCACGATCACCGCCAACTACCCGGCGGTGTGGGACACCGGTACAGCAGACGGCATCCGGGTAACGAAGCCTGCGACCGCCACTCTGGGGCTGTTCGTCGGTCTCGCCAACCGCGATATCGCCGACTCGGCCTACGGGCTCTTCCAGCAGTACGGGTTCCGCGCTTCGGGCTTCATGACCAACGATACGACCGTGGCGCAGACCGCCGGTAACCCTCTGGTCTGCGTGGCGGCTCAGTGGTACCTGAAGGATGCGGGGGTCGGAGACGGCAAGTCCGGGTTCGTCTACGCGGGTGAGGCTTTCGCGACTGCAGTTACGACGCTCGTTGCTGCGGCGATGAAGAAATGTTTCATTCGAGCATTGTAGCTGCCACCAGCTTCGTGCTATAATCGTAGGGTCGGCTCAGGAGGCCGACCCTATGATTAAACGCATCGACAAGGCAACTCTAGCCAGGGAACGAAAGCACGCTAATGAGAAGCGGTGGAGAGAAGAAAACTGGAAACGAGTACTGGAGCTGGGGAACATTGCCCGCCGCAAGCGAATGGCGGACCCTAAGTACCGAGCTAAGGTGCGGGCTCGAATCAGGGAAAGATACAGAACCGACAAGGCATACAGAGCAAAGATAAAGGCCAATCATGATGCCCGGTACGCGGCCAAGAAACACGTGCACTTTGTCCTGCGGGCTAAGATTCTGGCTCACTATGGCGGTAAGTGCTCCTGCTGTGGAGAATCCGAGCCGATGTTCCTAGAGTTCGATCACGTCAATGGCGGAGGCCGTAAGCACCACAGGGCCGTAGGGTCTAGCGGGGTGTATCGCGCCATCATCGAGTCGGGTTACTCCGCTGACTACCGCCTGCTGTGCTCGAACTGCAACATGGGTCGTTGGCGTAACGGTGGCGTCTGCCCCCACCAGATGAAGAGGGGCGGGTAGATATATGCAACTTCAATTAGAGACCACAAACGTGTGCCAAGCCGCGTGTGTGTTCTGCCCTTACCCCGCAATGACCCGTCCCAAGGGCACGATGTCTATGTCGCTGTTCAGGAAGATCATCGACGAAGCTGCTACCATCCCGGCCGTTGACAAGTTTACTCTCACCGGCCTCGGGGAACCGCTGCTCGACCGCTTCATCGCCGACCGCATCCGCTACATCCGCTCCGTGATCCCGGCCGCCTTCATCGACCTGTATACCAACGGTTCGTTCCTCCGCGCTCCGATGGTACACTCGCTGATCGACGCCGGGCTATCCATGCTATACGTCTCCCTGAATGCAGTCAGCTCGGAAAAACGTTTGGCAGTGATGAAGCTGGACGACTACGATCAGGTCGTCTCCTACATCCAGTACGCGCAGGAGGCGGTGAAACTTACCAACTCTACGATGGAGATAGTGGTCAAGTGCGTCGTCGCCAAGGACCTGATGGAGGGCGGCGATGTCGGCCAGTTCGTCCAGTTCTGGAAGGGTGAATACGGAGTCGATAACGGTGGTGCCGCTTTCCGTCACCTGGAGGGAAACTGGGCGGGCTCGATGTGGCCGATGCGCGTTCAACTCAAATCCGCGTGTGATAGGGCTCTTAATCAGATCATGGTACTCCAGGATGGGCGGGTGTCACTATGCTGCTTCGATGCGGACGGAAAGAAGATCCTGGGAGACTTGAACCACCAGTCTATTCGCGAAGTTTTCAACGGCCCGGACGCAACCTTCGTCCGCGAGGCCCACTGGGAGGGAAGGAGAAGTGACGTTGACCTATGCGCTGCGTGCACCGGTATCTAAGGACCGGCGGCTGGACTTCCACCCGCACACCTATAAGACCTTCGGTCCGTATCTGGGTGAGAAGAACCTTAACCTCGGGTGCGGCCGTAACCTGGAGGCGGGGTTCATCAACCTTGACCGCGTGGCGGGACCAGGCGTTGACCGAGTAACAAACCTAGATTACGAGGTTCAACCTGATTGGCCAGATAACTGGATTGGGGGGTATCAGGAGTTTGACTGCATTCTTGCCTCCCATGTCTTGGAGCATATCCGCAATCTTATCCCGCTGATGCGTGAGTGCCACCGCATCCTCCGCCCGGGCGGTCACCTTTTAATCGTCGCTCCTCACGCCTCCTCAGACGATGCCTGGGAGGACCCGACCCACGTGCGCGCGTTCACCGAGCAATCCTGGATTTACTTCGACCGCCGCATCTACGAGACGCCCGGCCACCACGGCTATTACCCGTCCGACGTGGACTTCATCTTCGAGGCCGTCGAGGTCCGGCTGGTTCCTCAGGATGACGTTGCGGCCGAACTAAAGGCAAACGGGATACCGGCTGAGGTGGCGCTCAACTTCGGCAAGCGCTTCCTCCGCAACACGATCCGCGAAGTGGTCGCCATTCTCCGTAAGGTGGAGGGATAATGGAAGCCGCTGATATCGAACTGATGCGCTCCAAGGGGATAGTCGGCAGCGGGTGGTCGGATGATCCGCTTAGGGAAGCCGCTCCACTGGCCGATGACCGCCCCATTGCCCCTCAAATCCAGGGTGACGAGTACGATTTCTACCGCTGTATCGGACGTAGCGGTTGCGGCCGGGTTATTACCGGTCCCGAAATGAAGGCTGGCATTCGCACCGGCTCCGTATGCCCCTGCGGCGGCCTCAAGTTCAGCCCGATCAACATCCGCTGGTACCACTGGTTCAATTCCCGTGTGCTCAAGTTCGCCTACCTACGGCTGCGGGGGCGCGCATGAGCACCCTCCGGCCAGAGGTTGTAGGTCCGTGCTATCCGAAGAACCTTATCTTTGCCTGTCCCTCCTACGGCCCACTCGACCCGGCTGCAGTGAAGACCCAGCGGACCACAATAATGCATGCGGCCGAGCACGGGTTCCGCTGGATAGGCGATTGCTCCCCGGACCGGCTTGCCTGGACGGTGGCCCGCAACGAGGTAGTCAAGCAGGCCCTGTCCACCGAAGCCGACTACGTGTGCTGGTGCGACTCTGACGTGGTGCTTCCACCGTTTGCCTTCACCGAGCTGCTCCGCCCCGGTCACGACTTCGTTACCGGCATCTACTTTCAGCGGCATCCGCCTCACTTCCCGCTGATCGCTCACTTCCAGCCGGAGAAGGAGACCTTCGCGTGGTTCGTGGACTGGCCAGATAACGTTGTCGCTCCTATCGACGGCTGCGGGTTCGGCTGTCTCATCACCTCGACCGCCATGCTGCGTAAGATCGAGCCTCCCTGGTTCAAGTACGAGAAGTTCAGCGAGGACTTCGATTTCTGCCTCAAGGCGGCCAATGCGGGATTTAAGCTATTCGTTCATACCGGGGTCATTTGCGGCCATCTGGCCGATCCGGTCCCGGTCAACATCGGAGAATTTAAGCGCGTCTGGGCCGAGACCCAGGCCAAGGAAAGGGAGGCCGTAAATGGCCAACTTCGATCCAGCATCGCGTAGGGAAACGCGGATCTTCAAGGAACTATTCAAGGATGATCGCGGCCGTCCCGTCTACCAGATGATGCATTACTGCTACGTCGAGTACGATGGCTCACCGGACCGCTATCTCGAGCCTCTACCGGTTCCTCGTTATGGTCCGGACGACAAGATCAACCAGCCGACCGTTACCGGGCTAGGCCAGATCGTGGGAATCGAGTACGTTACTCGGCGCCCGTCCGAGGTCTTTGCCCTGGACGACTTCGACGCGGCCAACCAGTAAGATGACTTTTCAGGAGATTAGGGACGAGGTTCGGCGTCGGGTTCAGGAGGTCTCACCTGGGACTTTCTGGACTGACGACGAGGTTGATGCTGCCATCCACGAGGGCGAGGATGAGTTTGCTGATGCCTGCGAGTGGCACGAGCGCTACCAGACGATCGATATCCTCCTGTCCCGTCCCTACTACGACCTGCGTACCATAATTCGTACCGACTTCCTGGTCGCCGGTCCGGTGTTCAACGAGACGACTAACCGTTGGCTTGTGGCTCGTTCTCCTCATGACCTGGACCGGAACGACCGCCGCTGGGAGGAGGCGGTTAGTGAGCCTGACCACTTCATGGTGCGTGGCCTGTGGTGGCTGGGGCTGTGGCCGTGGAAGGGGACCGAGGGTGGTTCCGTCAAGCAGTACTACCGCGCTCTGCCCCGCCACATGGCCGACGAGTCGGACGAGCCCGGGTTCCACCGCACCTTCCACTACGGTCTGGTCGAGTACGCGGTGGCCGACCTGCTATCCCAGGACGCCGAGACCGATCTCGCCGTCGCCACGTGGAAGCTTTACCAGGCGTACGAAGCAGGACTCGCTAGCTATATGAACATGCGCAACTACATTCCGTCCGGGCACGGACAGCAACCAAGTGCCGGTCAGTAGACGGAAGGGAGAGCTGTTGAGTGTGGACCCCGATAGAAGGAAAAAGAAGCGCCGTGGCAATTATTCCATTCCCGTGCCCGTGGGAAGGGTTGGGCTAACCGCCATGCCTGGCCGCGTAACTATCCGTAACGTCCTCGACCCGGATAACGGGACCACCCCGGGGTCGACCCTGGTCCAGGTTCCGGCCGGGTCGCTGTCTCTGTCTGGCCGGATTCCTGTTAGGGCTCTAGGCAACTACAGGGTAATCCCTGCTGGGGCAATATCTATATCGGGGCAGGCTGCGGGGTTATCGATAGGTAGCAACGAGGGCGTGTTGGCGTTCCCTGGTGCACTGGGGTTCAATAGAGCAGGACGGCATGCCTTCACCACGACCAATAACCCTACCTACATTAAGGTCACCAATCTGGCTGATAGCGGGGCCGGGTCGTTCCGTGCCGCTGTCACCGCAACCGGGCCGCGCGTCGTCATCTTTGAGGTCTCAGGTACAATCACGCTGCTTACGGCAATCTTCATTACCGAGCCCTATCTCTATATCGTCGGGCAGACGGCACTCTCGCCGGGCATCACCATCAAGGGTCAACCGGTCTACCTGTACAATAACGCACACGACACTCTTATTCGTCACATACGGTTCCGTTCGGGATTCGTGGACAACGAAGATTGTATCACTCTATACGGGTCCAATACCTTCAATTTATCGGTGGACCACTGTTCGCTGAGCTGGTCTGCAGATGAGAACTGGTCAATGGCCCAGAGCTACACTGGTGATTCCAATGCTGATATCCAGCGGTCGATCATTAGTGAGCCCCTGGCCAACCACGGAAGTTTCGAGGTTGTCAATGCGTGGGCGAACGCATTAGTATCCAACCAGCGTAAGAAGTGCTCGATCATACGGTGCCTGATCGCGCACGGCTACAACCGTAACCCCTCACTGTATGGTGGTTCCAGCAGCTATGTCGCCAACAATTTCATTTATAATTGGGGGGAAATCTGCACGTTTTATGATGACCCTGATAGCTTCGGTCCCATCATCGGGAGTCTAGTTGGTAACGTATACAAACGTGGTCCCAGTACTCCGGCCTCGACCACACTCGTCTATTGCCGGTACTTACAGGCAGGCTCGCAGGTCTACATCGCCGATACGCTGAAGATTGGCGCAAATCTAGCCGACTTCGAGGTCGTCAACAACGATGGTATCGATCCGCGTGTAGGGTCGCCGCCTATCACGGTTCCGGGTTACACCCCGATCGCTTCATCAGCAGTCCAGGCGGACATGGTGAACTGGGGTGCACGTCCGCTGGACCGCGACGCCGTGGACAACCGGATAATGTCTGACGCCATCAATGGCACCGGGTTCATTATTACTAACCCCTCGGATGTAGGAGGATGGCCCGCTCTTGCTAATAACCCGCGCGGTCTGACAGTGCCTGCCAACGCCTCCAGCATCGGGGCGTCCGGCTACACAGTCGGCGAAGAATGGATCGCAGGCTATACGGCGGAGGTACAGTAATGTCGGAATATACAGGTCTGGTTCTTCCATCCATCGGATACCGGCCGATTCCCTCGGATGCACTAATAAATAGGTGGGAACGTAGACGGAGCGGCATAATAGTACCTCGGCACGACATCATCGTCCCGGTACGTCGTGCGGCTGCCGCTATTCTATTTACCGACGTCACTAATGCCCGCACCGACCTGAGCGATGCCACTTCGTTCGGGGGCAATTCTATACCAGTCGGGGCGACGCTTATCATCGGGCTCGTAGCCACGTCTGGTATAGGGACGTTCGCGGCCAGTGATACTTTAAACGGGGCGTGGGCGCACGTCCGTGCTTACGTTCAGGCTGGCGGGGAGGCTATTGACGTATTTGCCTTCCGTGGGTCTGCGGCAGGCACGTTGACGGCCAATCTTACTCTTACAGGTAGCGCCTCGTATTATGCGACATGGTTGGTAGTGACGGGGCTGGACATATCCGCCTCGGTTCTAGCCGATTCGATTGATGAGGCAACAAACACTACACATGTGTGCGCGACAACCGGTCTGACTGGCACGGGATTATACCTCGGCCTGGCTAGCCTGGGAACTAATACCGACGTTACGGTTGGAGGCGGGTGGGCTACTGACAACAACACAACCGGCGTAGGGGTGTGTATTGAACGTAAGATTGAGACGGGTACGCTGGAGAAAGGCCCCTATACCACCAGCGCGTCGGTGGTAGCAGAGTCCAATCTAGTGTTTTTTCCGGAGACCGCTGTTGATCCGCGCACAGACGGCAAGATCATCATCCGAGGAGCGTAGAGCCGATGAGTACCGAGTCTCCTGTTGCTGCCCGCGAGCGCGTTCTTTACGAGGACGTGTTCGACACCATCACCCACTACGCGGAGTATTCGCCGGGCAACGACTTCGCGCCGCTATTCGTCGAGATGGCGGTAAGTGGATCGTGCTCACTATTCAATGCCTCCATCCTTGATGCTGGCTGCGGGACCGGTAGAGGAGCCTTGGCCCTGAAGGAGGAAGGGTTTGTCGATGTCAGTATGTGTGACATTACTCCGTTCGGGCTTCTTCCCGAGGCTCGCCAGTTCCCGTTTTACGAAGCAGTTCTATGGCAACGGTTGCCCCGCAGCTACGATTTTGTGTACTGCTGCGACGTCCTGGAGCACATCCCCAAGGAATACACGATGCTGGTGGTCTCCCGTCTGCTCGAGGCTTCCCGTCTCGGCGTATTCCTCTCCATCTCCCTCACCCGCGACGTGATGGGTATGTGGGTCGGGAAGCCGCTGCACCAGACGGTTGAAAGCTTCGTATGGTGGCGTGATGCCCTCGACTCCATCGGACGAGTAGTGGAGGCGCGGGATCTTCTCAATACCGGACTTTACCTGCTGGAGCCCCGATGCTGAACGAAGGCGCGGTAGTAGACGAGGCGGCACTCAAGGTCATCGCGGGCCTGGAGCAGATTCACGGGAAAATCAATACCGAGGAGGCGGAGCTGCTCTCCAACATCCGTTCCTCGGTCCGCCTGGGTTATCCCCAGATTCGTCCCGACCCGGCCAAGTCGGACCGCATCATCCTGCTTGGCGGCGGTCCTTCTCTGGAACCTACCTTCCACGAGATGCGCGACCTGCTGTGGGAAGGCGGCGCGATGCTGGTGACGATGAACGGCTCCTACCACTGGGCCATCGAGCATAACCTGAAGCCGAACTGCCAGATCGTGATGGATGCCCGCGCTCATAACTCGCGGTTCGTCGAGCCTGCCGTTCCCGGCTGCCGCTATGTCCTGGCCTCCCAGTGCCACCCGGATACCTGGGCAAAGGTGGCAGGAAGACCGAACGTCTGGATCTTCCACGCGTCGGCAGGTAAGTCCGGAGACCCGATCAAGGAATATCTAGACTCCTACTACAACAAGCAGTGGTGGGGCTGCTCGGGCGGCACCACCGTTACCACTCGCGCGATCTCGCTCCTACGGACGCTCGGCTTCCTAAGGTTCGACCTGTTCGGGGTGGACTCCTGCTGGGGACCGGCCGGTGAGCACCACGCATACAGTCAGCCGGAGAACAACCGCGACCGCCGGACCCGGGTTACGGCCGTCCCCGAGGGCGACCACGCGGAGCTGGAGAAAACGTTCTGGTGCTCCCCCTGGCATATCAAGCAGGCGGAGGACTTCGTTCAGATCATCAGGATCAACGGGCAGCACTACAAGATCGCAGCGCACGGAGACGGGCTGATTGCGTACCTGATCAAGTCAGGCGCTGAGGCCACGCTGAGAGAAGAGGCAGCCGATTCGATAATCGGTCGGCCAGAATCGGCAATCGAAGAACCAGCACTGAAGGAGTAACGCATGGCTGCACAGGCGTGGAAGGTTTACAACCTTTCCAAGAAGAAGATCGGGAATACCACTCTGAACCTGGCGTCAACGGCCTTCCGTATGACGCTCCACACCTCGGCGTCCAACGCGGCTACCCTGACGCTGGGGATCTACAACTCGCTGAACAACGAGGTCACCGAGGCCAACGGGTACAGCTCGTCCGGTAAGGCGCTTACCCTCGAGATTTGGACGGTCGGAGCATCGGCGAAGCAGTACAAGTTCGACGTCGATGACCCAATCTGGACGGCTACCGGCGGGACGATCCCGAACATCAAGTTCGCGGTCATCTACCTGTCCGCTGCCGCCTCGGCCAACCGCCACCTGCTCTGTATGGCGTCGCTGACTTCTACTCAGTTCACGCTTCAGCAGGGCAACACGCTCACGATCAATATCAACTCGGCGGGCGTCTTCACGATGGCATAAGGGGGATCGTGTGTGGTACCTGTGGAGAGCCGGACCCGGCGATGATAAGGTCCACTACCTCACGTCGTTTCCCTCACTGGACGCGACGGTCCGAGTGGTACTCGATATTGCGGAGGGCAAGAAGGTTGTCCGCCGCAATATCGAGGATGGTGTCCAATTCATCATTAAGGAGCATGAGACGACCCTGCAGTCGCTTCTACGGGCGGTCACTTACTACGCCAAGAAGGACGATTGCCGCACCCCGACAATCAAACCGCTAGAGTTCGCCGGTAAGGACGGCGCAGTTCAACCGGGCGGGAAGCTTCCTTCACCCTATTTCAAAGTCGATCCCTGAGGAGGGCCGATGCGTTCCAAGTTCGTAATCCGTCTACTCGACGCCGCCGGAGAGCTACTCGGCTGGCAGGAGGTGGATGCCCTGGCCCGGGGAGACGGCGCCATGTGGGCCGAGTATCCCGTTCCTATCCTGGTGGACCAGGGCGGGCTAGCCTCAGTCCTGTCTATTCACTGGGCCGACGTTAACGTTGAGGCCCGTCGTGGTGTGGAGCCCGTTCAGGTGCAGCGTGGCCAGTCGTGGCTCCTACCTGCCGGGGTTCTCCTTCAGGTAGGTCCGATGCCTATCGGGCTTCCTCCGGTGGTGACTCACGGGCCGACGATCATCGGTATCCCGGTCGGGGCTCTGGCGGCAGTCGGCAACTAGTGAGGTGGAAGATCTACTACGGGGATGGGGCGGAATATGGCGGTGCGGGTAATAATGATGCTTCTACTGCTCCAACCCTGAACGTTCAGGCGATAGCACAGGAGGCGGATATCGCCATTGGCCGCAAGACGGTCAGCCGTTACGACTTCTATTGGTATTGCAACGATGAGTGGTTTGGGGGGGACCTGTTCGGGCTATTTGATTACCTGGTGCAACCAGGCTACAAGGTGGTAAAGTTTGGCCGGGCTATTAACCGGTTGGAGTTCGAGAAGATTCTAAATCGCGCCGTTACTGATACCGACCTTATTCCAAAGGTGGCATGGGAAAGTTGCGAAAAGCGTGGGGTATAGCTAAAGCCCTGATCCGGCACGACGGCTTGTGGCTTCGTGTAGGTGACTGGTGGTACCACCCGATCCATGCCCGTATTCCGGCCTTGGGAGGCGGCACTACTGCTGCCTTTACCCAGGCGCACGCTCGGTTCCGTAACGACGACGGTAACGAGACCACTGCCACTTTCAAGGCGGCCGAAGATACTAACATATTAGTAGACGTCCTCACCGGCCGCGATGTTAACATTCGCATACGCCTGACGGTTGATGAGACTGCGGGTGGGACTTCAGCCAACTTCGTAGGCGTCCTTCGTTACTCGCGCAACGGTGGCGCCTATACGGCAGTGTCCGCCTCGTCTACCGTTGTCCGGGCCTCGGCTTCCCCCAACCTTGCCGATGAGG
>Ga0184628_10000812_pt1 | contig 16001 bp, 16 predicted proteins | sample PLM4_5_b1_FD_133149 | JGI IMG/M metagenome (GOLD analysis project Ga0184628, IMG submission 133149) | Groundwater sediment microbial communities from an aquifer in East River, Colorado, USA - PLM4_5_b1 | ecosystem: Environmental > Terrestrial > Soil > Riparian zone | place: USA: East River... | reverse complement strand
TTCGCACGCCGTTCAGCATCGGGTTGTCGCGCGGGATCGATCCATCAACGTTCATACGCAGAATCTTTCCCTGATACGTGCTCCAGTCCGCCGCCTGTACCTCTGCCAGCGTCGGGAGATCCTGTGCGCGGTTCGGATCGCAGTAGTTTGCGAGGAAGTTGCTCCCGTGATCCCCGCGGCTGACATACAGCTTCCCGTCGGGCCCGAACACCACCCGTCCGGCGCCGTGGTCAGTGCCATGTGGCAGGCCGGTGAGAATGTCGACAGGACTCGACAAGCGTTGCATCAGCGGCTCGTACGTATAACGGCGGATCTTCATTCGAAGGCTCGCGCCGCTTCCAGGATCGCCGTCATAGGTGTACGCGACGTAGACGTAGTCCGTCCCTTTTCCCTTGAGCAGATCCGGGTGCAGGGCCATTCCGAGGAGGCCATCCTGTGCGAGGGTCTGATACACCTCGTCGATCGTGACCGCGACCTTGTGAGATCCGTCGGTCGGATTGACGCGGGTGATTCGTTTGCCAACTCGCTCAGTGATCCACAGGAATCCATCAGGACCCCAGCTGAGTTCCCACGGTCCCGCGAGGTCGCTCGTCACGACTCGCGAGACGAACGACTCTGGTCCCTGGGCGGTGACTACCCGTGGGTTTTGGCCGGGAACGTTACTTTGCGCGCGAGGCGTCAGGGCCACCATGCCAAGCAGCGCGACGACAAGTGGCCATACGCGGGACAATTTTCTATATCTCAATGCAATCCTGGCCTTTCCACTTGCGTTGGAGCATGGTGGGCGAATCATCGCACGGCGGCCCACGTCCGTCGAGGCGATTGCTGAGGCCATCCCGCTCTTCGCGTTGCTCTCCCCGAGCCGCCGGTGTAGAGTCTGTTTGGCCGCGGAGCCGCTGGGATAGATCTTGATAAATCGGTGGACTGTCCTGAGGAGGGTTTCGATGAACAAGCTTCTTGTCGCGTTAGCGGGTCTCGCCGTTGTGATGGCTGGGGCACCGGTGAGAGCCCACCATTCGTTCGCGGCTCAGTTCGACGACAAAGCGCCAGTCACGCTGAAAGGCACCTTGTCGAAGATGGAGTGGTTGAACCCTCACACGTGGATCCACATCGACGTGAAGGACGCTGACGGCAAAGTCGTCACGTGGGCGATTGAAGGTGCGACTCCGAATAGTTTGCTGCGACGCGGCGTCCGGCAGGCTGATTTCCCCCTTGGAATAGAGCTCACCGTTCGCGGGTATCGCGCGAAGAACGGCACACCCGTGGCCAGTGGTGAAAAACTGACCTTCACCGACGGACGGGACTTTTACTTGGGCGCGTCCGATGCACCCACTGCCCCCAAATAGGAGGGCGTCAGCGTTTCACCGCGGCCTGGCGCGCCAGGGTTTTCCGTAGTATTCAATCATTCCGAGCTCGCGCATGCGGGGGAGGTCACGCTCGCCTTCCCAGCACGACTCCTCATAGATCTCGAAGGTCGGATCCGTGATCCGCACCTGGGCCCATACCATCGTGAACGGCCTCGTATACGCCGTCGGGTCTTCGATGGTTACCTGGTAATGGATCGTGTCTGGAGCAATCAGCGTCAACCGCTCGACGATGTGCGCGGCGTCGGTATAGAAATTTCCGGAGTCGTCAATCCAGGTGTAACCGTTGAGATTGGTGACGTCGAGCACGAGAGTATTCCCATCCCACCGCCCACGCGACTGCCCATTCCAGAACTTCATGTTTGATGGGACACGCGGACGCCCGTCCATCGGGATGATCCGACTCACGTGGTGATCCTCGAAGTTCCACACGACGAGGGTGTCGCCGGGCGGCTGCAATATTTGACTCGGGTCCTGCAGCGCAAGTCGGGGCACGCCCCCCGTTCCACAGGCGGTGCGCGGGTCGATGTATTTCTGGAAGTTCACCCCTCTTCTGCCGATCGCCGCTGCCCACGGTTGGTAAGGAATCTTTCTATCCGCGGGGTCCACGACCATGGCCGCCCCGACCTCCCAAGGCATGACCGCAAGCTTGGTGAGAGGGTCGTCCGCGGAGACGCCTTCCGCGGAGAATGCCGGGGCCAGCCGGCTGCGCCAGTACCCCTGTAGGTTGGGTTTGCCGCTCGGTGTCCGCGGCGGACTAAAGGTTTTTGCTTTTTCCAGCGCGCATTTGTGAAACGCCAGGGGCTCCGCCGGACAGCCCCCTATAGAAGTTGCGGTCCCAGGAGCCTGACCAGCCGCCAGTGGAGCGACCACTATGACAGCCAGAGCCACCGCCGAAGCAAAACATCCGTGTCTCACCTGACCCTCCTCAGCGCGCGTTACGGAGTCTCACGGTTTTGGTGAGACATACACCTTTCCGGGCGGATTGACAAGGCGCGCGCGAGAAGCGTATTCGAGCGCGATGCGTGTCGGTCATCGACTGCTAACTTTCAATACCAAGCAGCGTCTCCCCACCAGCCTTGACAATGGAATGAGGTGGTCGAGAGCCGCGGCGTCTCCCTGGCGCCACGACCGGAGCAGCGCGGTTACTCCTCGCACGCCCGCGTCGGTCATTGGATCAGCCACGACACTGGCATTTTGGCGTTCCTCACAGGCAGGCGCAACACCGCCCCTTCGAGCGCGGAGGTCGTGGTCAGCTAACTTACTTATCTACAGTGCGATAAATGGTGGCCAGGGACGGAATTGGTCTTTGCCTTTTCTAGCGCGCATTTGTGAAACGCCAGTGGTTCCGCCGTGGCCCTCCTATCGATGCCGACCTATATCGGGACGGCTTGCGAGATGCGCAGCATATCGTGGAATTACGGCACGATTCACTTGACGTTGACCGGGCTCCGGCGTAGAACACCACTATGACGAGCCTCACCAATCGCAGCATCCGCGGCCGCTTCACGTTGCTTGCCCTGGTCGCCCTCTTTGCATTGCCTTGCGTGCTGTCCTCCCGGCTGGCCGCCCAGACCGCAGGCGTTGGGACCGCGCAACGCACGGCCGCCGCCGATCCGGATCGTTGGGAACCAACGATCAAGAAGTTCGAGGAGGCCGACAAGGTCACGCCTCCCCCGCAGAACGCCATCGTCTTCGTCGGCGCCTCGAGCATCGTCCGATGGAATCTGCCCGGCTCGTTTCCGGAGTTGGGGCCGCGGGCTATCAACCGCGGATTCGGCGGTTCACTCGCGGCCGACTCGACGCGGTATGCGGAGCGCATCGTGATTCCGTACAAACCTCGGATTGTGGTGTTTTACGCGGGCGACAACGACGTCGAGGCCAATCACACGCCCGAGCAGATCGCGGGCGACTTCACGGCCTTCGAACGGAAGGTCCACGCGGCCCTGCCGGCGACGCAGATCATCTTCATCTCGATCAAGCCGAGCACCCGCCGGTGGCCGTGGATCGAGCAGATCAAAGGCGCGAACGCGCTCGTCCGGCAGTACTGCGCCACCCACGCGAACCTGACATTCGTGGACATCGTGCCGCAGATGATTGGCGCCGACGGGAAACCGAGGAAAGAGTTACTCGTCGAGGACGGCCTGCACATGACGCCCGCCGGCTACACGATCTGGAACGACGCGCTCAGACCACACCTGCGACTCAGTCAGTCGAGCCAGTAGGGGTGCAAGTACCCGGACTATCATTCGCGAAAGGAACACACGTCATGACTCGACTGCTGGTCATCTGCGCCGCCGCGTTTGCCCTGGTCACAGTTGCCGTCGCCCAGGCGCCGACCGCCCAGCGTCCTGATCCTCGCAGCCTCCGCCTGCGTGGCGACCGGTTCAAGCCACTCACCTATGACGAGATGACGCCAGCGCAGAAGACGATGATCGAGCATTTGCTGGCGGGCCCGCGTGCGGGCGCGAATGGTCCTTTCAATGTCCTGCTGCGGAGTCCGGAAATCGGCGATCTCGGGCAGCAATTCGGCGCGTCGACGCGCTTCAAGTCCTCGCTGCCTCAGCGGCTGTACGAGCTGGCCATCCTCGTCACGGCTCGCCACTGGACCTCGCAATACGAATGGCAGGCGCATCATCGCTCGGCGCTTCAGGCGGGCCTGAGCCCGGCGATCGCGGACGCCATCGCGCAAGGCAAGCGTCCCGCCGTCATGCAGAAGGACGAAGAAGCCGTCTACAACTTTTCTTCTGAGTTGCTGAACACCAAACAGGTCAGCGACGCGACGTTCGGCGCCGTGAAGAATGCGCTTGGCGAACGAGGGGTGGTAGATCTGGTTGCTGTGATGGGATGGTACGGCACGGTGTCGATGCTGTTGAACACAGACCGCTACCCGGTCGCGGAAGGTACTCAGCCGGAGCTCAAGCCCCTCAACTAGACGGATCTAACGCTGACGCGGCCGGGTCGCTGATCGCGGCCGCGTCCAATTCTTCGACCTCAACCTCCGCAAATTACGCGGCCGTCCGTAGCCGCTGCGGGCTTTCCGTACCAATGACGCGTTATCCAGCAAGACGTGGGACGCGGAATTGAACAACGGCGGGGCCTCGCCCTGACCCGTATCCGTGATGTCTACAAAGGAGTTCAATGATGTTGGCTCGTAGAGTAGTCGCGTTTGGATTGGCCTTGGGGTTCTCACTTCACTGCGTCGTTCCGGCATGGGCTGCGGGGCGACGGCTCCCTGACGGAACCAGGATCGCTGTGAGGGTCATGGAGCAGCTCTCGTCTGCTTCCGTGAAGGATGGTAATCCGGTGAATTTCGCAGTTGTCGAAGACGTTGTCGTCGATGGGGAAGTCGTCATCAAGCAGGGGACGCCGGTTCGAGGCGTCATCGTAGAAGCGGCAGCGAAACGGCGCATGGGCCGTGCTGGAAGATTGTCGTATACGGTCAATGAAACGAAAGCCGTGGACAAGAGCGTCGTCCGCCTTCGTGCCGTTCAGGACAAAAAGGGCGACAGCAACGTGACCTCGACAGCGGTCACAACGACTGCCGTTGCCGTGTTCGTCCCGGTCGCGGCGCCGTTCTTTCTGCTCAGACAGGGCAAAGACATCGTGGTGGCGGAAGGCACTCGGGTTGATACCTTTGTGGACGGAGAGCACGTGATCGCGACAGAGGCGGCGGGGCCGGTCGCGGCGGCTCCTGCCGCGATGCGTGCGGCGAAGCTGACCAACTCAGACGTTCTGGCGCTGCATCAGGCAGGTTTCGGCGAGGAGGTCATTCTCGCGAAGATCGCCGCTTCCTCAGCCGCGTTTACGGTGGACGCCACCGATTTGGTGGCGCTGAAGAAGGCCGGACTTTCCGAGCGAGTGATCGCGACGATGGTTGCGGCCAGGTAGGGGCAGGCGAGGAGGAGCCGGGCGGCCGCGATGTCGCGCCTTCGCGGCCGTCAGGTGCCATGACACGGACAGCAGGTCGCTGAGGGCGTCGCGATCGACGTGCGAGAGACGCACCAGCACGAGGGGATAGGCCCGATAGTAGTCGGTCAGGTAGTAGGTCTCGGGCGCATCCTCGACCAGCAATTCGCGATCTTCAAAGGCAGCCCTGACCACGAGCGTGTCTGGCTCCGCCGAGCGATGAGTGGCCAGGCCTGCCATGAAGCAGCCGCCCAGCTTCAGTACCGGCGATCCGTCGTACTTCGTGGCTGCTTCGACGTCTGGCAGCGCGAGCCCAACCGTCCTGACGATCTCGAACACGTCCCTCGGCTTTTGCATTATCAGCCTTCGCTTCTAGGAACTTAGATTCGTATCATCATGCGCGCCATTCGTCTGCGGCGAAAGCGTCTTACAGGGGCGCGCGGCGTGTTCGATCCATCGCGCTCACACGTTGATCCCAATGAATCGGTCAAATCTGGGCGGAGCACCAATGGAGCGTGGGCGAAAGGACACAATCATGACCGCAACAAAGGCGATTGCCGGTGGCGTGGCCGCCAACATCATCACGGTCATCCTGTGGGCGATGTCGAGCATTCCGGGATGGGACCTGGTGCCGGAACAACCCAAGGCCGCGATTATCGCCCTGGTCAGCACTGGTGTCGGTGCGGCGATCGTCTACTTCGCACCAGCGAACCAGCAGACGTTGACAAAGACGGCAGCCGACAGAGGCGACGAGCGCGGGACCTCCTTTGGATCTGCCAGGGTTTTCGCGGAATCGGTCGATTGAGAGCCCCTGATTTTAGCGGCTACTCAGCGGCCGACTGACCAACTGAGGGTGCCCCAACCGCAGGGTCCGGCTCCGTAAGACGCTTTCGCCTCTGTGAGCCGCGGCATGTCCTCCGCAAAACCGGCTTGATCCGAAGCAACCGAGCTCCGCCGCTGAGCGACAAAAGCTTTTCGGCCTTCGGCCTAACTACGGTTTTGCTTCGGACACGCCGCATCTCACTGCGGCGAAAACGGAGCCTAGAGAAAGCGTCGTCAGTCCGCGACTTGGCGGGTCCGATGTTTTCGAGTATTGATCCGTCGATGTCCGATCCTGTGGCTCGTGACGAGCATCCGCCCACAATCCTCGAATCCGCGTTGCGGTACGACCGTATCCCCGCTGTGGTGCTGCTGGTCCTGGTGCCGCTGACCTCCTGGATATGGATCGTCGTGATGGCGCTCGACATGTACGGCCCGATGACAGGGGCCAGTGCGTGGATGATGACCGTGGTATGGGATGTGCCCCATCTGCTGTTGCTCTGGGCAATGTGGGCCGTCATGATGACGGGGATGATGCTCCCGTCTGCCTCACCTATGTTGCTGTTATACGGTGTCATCGCTCGACGATCCGCGCAAGGAACGGGAGCGCGCCGGCTGTATGCGCTCGCGGCTGGGTATCTCATGGTCTGGCTCCTGTTCAGTCTAGGAGCAACCGCGCTTCAGCGATTGCTTGCGGCGTTCCTTCTTGTTTCACCGATGATGGAAAGCACGAGTTCCAGCGTCGGTGCGACGCTCCTGCTCATCGCAGGCGTGTATCAGTTGACGCCGATCAAGCACGCCTGCCTGCGGACGTGCCAGTCCCCCCTTGGATTCCTGATGAGCCACTGGCGCAGCGGATTGTCTGGTGCATTCGCGATGGGGCTCAAGCACGGCGCATATTGCGTGGGGTGCTGTTGGGCGCTGATGCTGCTGCTGTTTGCCGGCGGCGTGATGAACATGATGGTCATCGCGGCGCTCACGGCATTTGTCGCATTTGAAAAACTCGCGCCGTTTGGCATGCACGGCGCGTGGATCAGCGGGGTGCTGCTGATCGCGGCAGGAACCTGGATGCTCGTACGCTGAACCCTGCACGTTTGCCCAGCCGCCGACGACCGGCGACTGTGACGGCATCCTCGCGTGGCATATCCGTCGAGGGAATTTATGCGATGTCCGATGCGCCCCAGCGGGGCGCGCTTCCAGCATGCTGCCGCCGGATGTAACCGGATGTAAGATTGCGCCGGGTTCTCATCCGTCCGCACGCTTCGCTCGGGGAGGGTTTCGATGGCCTGGCGTTTGACGGGACAGTTGATCGAGACGTGCAGTTGCAACATGTTCTGCCCCTGCTGGTATGCGGTGCAGGAGTTGATGATCATGGACCAGGGCTGGTGCGCGAGCGCCCTCGCCTTCCGCACCCGTGAGGGCAACAGCGACGGCGTCGCCCTGGGCGGGCGGACGGTCGTCTTTGTCATCGACATGCCGGGGCCGACCCTGTTCGATGGCAACGCCATCGCCCGCCTCTACATTGACGAGAAGGCCAACGCCGACCAGCGCCGGGAGCTGGAGGCGATCTGCAGCGGGCAGAAGGGCGGCCCGATGGCGGCGATTGCCCCGCTCATCGCAAAGTGGCTGCCGGCCCGGAGCGCGAAGATCGACGTCTCGGACGAGGGCGACGCCATCACCGTCACGGTCGGCGACACCGGGCGGATTGAGTCACGGCGCTTGCGGGACCAACAGGGCCAGAGCTTTACGCTCCGGGGCGGCGGGTTCGTGACCGGCTTCGGGATGGAGGAGCTCGAGCTGGCGCCGAGTAGCAGCCGCTGGACCGACCCGGACCTGCGTCAGTTCGAAACGAAGTCCGGCGCCCGAGGCGAATTCACCTGGGGTGCGTGACCCCAGGCACACGTTCTGCGACACAGAGAGCCCACCCTTCCCGCTTGCCTTCGTGCCGGTGCGACGGTGTCAGTTTGGACAGCACGCGAGGGGGGACGGGACCGGCGGACCGTTCATGCTAAGAGAGCAAGGTGATCCACTGTCCCGCGGTGGACTCTGACATCCCCAATGCGCGTCGCGCACGGCGCCGCCATCGACGCTGGCGGCAGCAGGTTGCGAGGATCATTCAACGCAAGCTCGTCCAAGATGGGAGGAGACGATGACGAATTTCACGCGCCGGCGCCTTCTTAAGGATGCGACGGCGGTTGCGGCGGCAGGCGCGTTTGTTGCGCGTAGGAGGTTCGCTTCGACGAACGTGTTGGCGCAGGCGAAGCCGGGCGCGACAGCGAACGGGGTCAAGGCGCTCGTCTACGATGTGTTCGGTACCTGCGTCGATTGGCGGAACGGCGTCGCGCGCGATGCTGAGCGTATTTTGAAGCCGCTTGGTTACAAGATCGATTGGCTCGCCTTTGCCGACGCCTGGCGGGCCCTGTATCAACCGAGCATGGAAGAGGTGCGCTCCGGGCGCCAGCCCTTCGTCAAACTCGACATCTTGCATCGGCGCATGCTCGACCAAATCCGGCCGAAGTTCGGTTTGGAGAAGCTCGACAAGAAGGTTGCCGATGATCTCAACCTCGCCTGGCATCGCCTGGATACCTGGCCCGACACTGTGCCCGGCTTCGTGCGGTTGAAACGCAAATTCATACTGGCTCCGTGCTCGAACGGCAACATCGCACTGATGGTCGACATCGCGCGGCGCAACAATATTCCTTGGGATGCAATCTTAGGCTCAGAAATCGCGCGCGACTTCAAGCCGAAGCCGGCCGTCTATCTGATGACCGCGGCTGCGCTGAACCTGCAGCCCAACGAAGTGATGATGGTCGCCGCCCACACCGACGACCTGCGCCAGGCAGCGTCGAACGGTCTCCGCACCGCCCATGTCGCACGACCGGGAGAGAATGGACCGGGGACGGGAGAATCGGCTCCGAGGGTGCCCGTCGATTTCGCCGCGAAGAGCATGGAGGACTTGGCCGGCCAGCTCGGCGTGTGAAAGCGAATGGTGCAAGCGGCTGCTGCGGCACGACGAGGTACGGCGGATTGTCCACCGACTCGCGATACTGCAATCGCTTCTACGACATTGCCGGATTGGATGCCGTGCGGTAGCATCCGGCGAAGATGCCGTCCCGCGAGCCGGAACCGCTGCTCCGAATCAGCTGTTTCGAGGTCCTGATCGGAAAGCGGGAACTCGGCTTCGCCCAGGTCGGTCCGCTCACCTCGGAGACGGACCTCTACAACCTGTCAGATCGGCCCGTTCATCGCTTCGCCACCGTCGTCCTCCGGCGAGCCCTCACCGCATCAACAGAGCTGTACGACTGGCGCCGGCTTATCGTGCAGGGCAAGGATGACCGTCGGGACGTTACCATTCGCCAGCTATCCGCCCCGGGCGGGAAGATCGTGAATTCGTGGAGACTCGTGCGTGCGTGGCCGTGCCGCTGGTCGGGGCCCGCCTTCGATGCCATGAAGAACGATATCGCCTACGAAGAGCTCGAGTTGACCTTCGACGATCTGGTCTGGCTGGATCACAACCCCAAGACTAAGGAAGGCTGACATGGCCGTTGCTCGTGAGCGCCCGTACGCACAGTTCAATTTCCTCGTGGATATCGGGACCGGCGAAACCGAGGGGCCGGAGGCCGGCTTTCAGGAATGCAGCGGGATCTCCATGAGCGTGGACGTCATCGAGTACCGCAACGGCAACGAGAAGGGGAACAACCCGCGCAAGCTCACCGGCCTTGCACGAGTGAGCGACGTCACACTCAAACGCGGGATCATCGGCTCGTTAGGACTCTACAAGTGGATCGACGACATCCGGAACGGCAATGCGGCCGCTCTCCGCACGGTCACGATACAGCTGCAGAATGAGGACCACACGGCGGTCGTGATGACGTGGAAACTCCTCCGGGCGCGGATCATCAAGCACACGAGCGGACCGTTCAATGCCAAAGGGACGGACGTCGCCATGGAGGAGATCACAATCGCGTACGAGCGACTCGAGCTGGAGTAGCGCCTACCTCTTCAATGCAGGTCGACTGTGGCGCCGGGATTGCGTACGCGCGTCTCGCTGTCCAACATGCGCAGCGAAGAGAGGTACAACGTGAAGAACTGCCTCCACCAACGTGCGGGAAATGCGTTGGTTCTGTTGACTCTCGGAACGTTAAGCGTCACCGCTGCGGGGTGTGACGATTCACATCCAGCACTCCTGGTCACGACGCCGTCTTCCCTGGTTACGACGCCGTCTTCGTTCAATGCAGAGGCGACGATGTCGTCGAGCTTCGTCGGACTTACGCCGCTCAGCGGATTCGACTGCTCGGGCTTCGTCTTCGGCACGTCGTTTAATCTGGTTGTTGCGGCGAGCGCTCAGGACCTGACGCTGGATAGCGTGACGCTCCACATGATCGATGGCACGAACCTCGGTGGCCCATCGGTGACGATTCCGACTCCGCAACTGGCCTCGCAGTTTGGGTCGACGGTCGTACGTGCCGGCACCACCCGGGCCTTTGGACTGCGACCTGTCTTTCCCTGCGTCGGGAGCCAGCCGCATTCCCTGACCGCGACCGCTGTCCTGTTGGATCAACGCCGGGTAAGGCGGACGCTCACCGTGACAGCCAGGGTCCGATAGGCCATCCGCGGGTTTCCTCGACGCGGCTCGTAGGCGGGTCTGAAGACCCGCCTCTACGCGGGAGGCGCAGGGCGAGGAGTCTGTCGAATCCGCTCGAGGGCACGCCGCGCCTCAGTCAGCTCGGTAAGGTCTACGTCGGCGTGCTTCCAGAGATCCAGGAAGCGCTCGCACTCCAGCCTCGCGGCCTCTCGTTCTCCGGTCTGATCCAGCAGTCTCGCGATCTCGAGAATGTACCGCGGCTGCGGATTGGCAATTTTCGAAGGCTGAGGCGCAGGCGATGAGACGAGCTTTCAGGAATGGGCACGTTGGGGGGACCACCGAAACGGTGATTGCGGACGGTCGATAGAAAAACTTCGTCAACCACGAAGACGCGAAGAACCATCAACCTGCACGTCGATGCGATCGTCGATTCGGACGCGATCCTCTTGCTTATTCACGGTGACGATCTGTAGTGAGCAGCATTAGGGGAAGTGACCCGCGCAACGATCGTTAGATCCGCGATTTTCTTGCGCGCACGTCACAATCTGCTTGACAAGAACGCGACGACTCTTTAAATTCACCGACGCTGCGCGCGTTGGAAGAAGACGAGCAGCTCGCTGGTTCGGGAATGCGAGTCAGATTCGTTTGCGATATGGGGTGTCTCTTCGAAAGAGGATGCATCGCATGTCTCTGATGTGAGATGCACCCGCATTGCCGGGCAAGAGAACGCGACGGTTCTCGATCGGTAAGATGTGGATCGTGGTTGTCGGTGGAGATGCGCAAGCATTTTCGCAGGCAAGAACGTGAAGCGGCTTTCTGAACGAGAAGCGGAGCTTCTTGGAAACTGGAGACGTGCAAGCGTCTTCGGCCAGCAGGCAGCGAATCAACCTCCGACGCGCGCTGCGTACGTACAGCCCGCCATCACGTTCCTATCGCCGTCCACCGGCCTCGAGCTCCTTACGCAACTCCACTCTGCTTGAATTGACGCAACTCCGCTCTGCTTGAATTGATTTGTGAAATCCGTGAAAGCGGTTTTTGCGCAAGACCGTAGAGGCGGGACTTTAGACCCGCCTCCGAGGGCCTTCGTGTTTACTGCCCGCGCTCGTTCAACGTGAATGGTGACTTGAACTCGAACCCCTCAACCTGCACGTCGACGTGATCGTCGATGCGGACGCCCACCAGCCCTGTCATCTTCTCCGTCTCGGTGTAGGACCCGGTTCCCGCCCTCGTCGGCGTCGCGTCTACCACCGCCCCATTCACCAGATACGACACGGCGGTCGGCGCCACCTGCACTTCCAGTGTGTTCACCGACTTTCCACTCGCATCAGGCTTTCTGACGGCGAAGTGAAGCGACTTATCCATGTCGTGCACGTCGTTGCCCGCGCGGTGGCGGATCTGGAACGTGCCATCCTGCGCGATCGTGAAATACACGTAGGTCGGAGTCGATCCCTCCATGTCGGTGCCGCCGAAGAAGAGACCGTAGTAAGTCGCTTTGTCTGCTGGCTTCAGCAGCGTGAAGGTCGCCTTCACGCTGTAAATGGGCTTGACCGTGTGAGCCGGATCCCAGATGACCGCGCCCGGGCCGCCCGTGACGTGAAAGCCCTTTCCCATCGCCGCGATCTTGAGATTCGGATTGGCGTCGGGAGCGGAGGCACTCTGGCTCCCGTCCATACGCACCTTCCAGCCACCGTGGACCTGTGCCGCGATCGGGACCGCGAACGCCGCGATCAATGCAATGAGCAAGGCACGTCGAAGCATAGTGAGTCTCCTTTTGACGCGTGAGCGCGGATATGATATCCCTTCCGCGCTTGAGTTCAGAGTGCCAATAGAGACCCCCGCGGGCGATGCGACCCGTCGCCGTTTTCTCAGCTCGATCACCAGCGGTATTCTGAGCGTCATCGGCGGTATTCTCGGTGTCCTCGGAGGCGGTGCCGTCCTCTCCTCGACGGTTCGCAGGCAAGAGGACTGGCTGGCAGCTTCGTCCCTCCACGATCTCCCCGTCAATGAGCCCACGGCGGTCACGCTCAGCATGATGCGGCTGGACGGCTATCGGGAGGCCCTCCAGCGGCGGACGATTTTCCTCGTGAAAACGGGGGAGTCGGAGGTTGCCGCGTTCGACGCCACGTGCACGCATCTCGGCTGCCTCGTCGCATGGGATGCGCAGGGGCAGGTCTTCAAGTGTCCGTGCCACGGCGGGATCTATGACCGGACCGGCGCGGTGATTGATGGTCCTCCCCCCGAGGGGCTGATCAAAGTCGCCACGCGGGTCGACGGCGATAAGGTCCTGGTGCAGGCTTAGACCCATGCGCGACTGGTTGGACGCCAGAACGGGCTACCGCGCCCTGATCAAGCACCTCCTCGACGAGCCGCTGCCGAGCGGTGTCGGATGGTGGTTTGTCACCGGCAGCATCGTGCTCTTCCTGCTGACAGTGCAGTTGCTCACCGGGATCCTGCTGGCAATCTTCTACTCGCCCTCGCCCGACTACGCCTACGACAGCGTCCGCTTCATCATGGAGCGCGTGACGTTCGGCCGCGTGTTACGCGGTCTCCACTTCTTCGGCGCGAGCTTCATCGTCATCGCCGCGATCGTGCACATGTTGCGGGTCGTGGCGTTCGGGTCTTACAAGAAGCCGCGCGAGTTGAACTGGATCGTCGGCGTGCTGCTCCTGCTGATCATCCTCGGCTTCGCGCTCACCGGGTATCTCCTGCCGTGGGATCAAAAGGCGTACTGGGCGACGACGGTCACGCTCAATATCGCGCGGAGCGTGCCGCTGGTCGGCGGCGTGCTGAGCGACGTGTTGAAAGGCGGCAGCGACCTCGGCGCCCTGACGTTGATGCGGTGGTACGCAGCGCATGTCTTCCTTCTGCCGGCGTGCCTGATCGCCTTTACGGTTGCGCATCTCTACCTGATGCGCCGGCAGGGCATCTCGGGTCCCGTCAAGCCCGTACCGGGACCGCCGACGCCGTTTTATCCGTATCACGCCATCAGAGACACGATCGCCGTTGCGGTGGTTTTCGCGCTGCTTCTGACATTCGCGATTGTCTTCAACGCGCCTCTCGACGCGGTTGCCGATCCCACCGACGCCACGTATGTCCCGCGGCCCGAGTGGTACTTCATGAGCCTGTTCGAGCTCCTGAAGCATTTTCCGGGACCGCTCGAACCGGTGGCGACCGTAATTATTCCTGGCATCGTCATCACGCTGCTGTTCCTGCTGCCGTTTCTGGACCGCCGGCCGGATCGCGCACCCGCGAGCCGGCCGCTCGTCATCGCAAGCTTCATGTTCGTCTTCAGCGGCATCGCGTTTCTCACGGTTCTCGGATTCCGGAGCACGCCGGCTCCGTCATCGGCCACGCAGGCGGCGCGGCAGGGCGCGACGCCTGGCCAGCGCGGGCCCGTGATGGTCGAGGACGTCTTCAAGAACGTGCAGGCGCTGAAGGGCATCACCGTCGACGAATTCATGGGGACGATGGGAATCATGTCGGCGTCGTTGGGCCTATGCTGCAACGATTGTCATCCTGGCGCGGGCACCGACGAAGTGGTGTGGGAGGCCGACACCGAGCCGAGAAAGGTAATCGCCCGCGACATGGTGCTCATGATGCAGGCCATCAACCGGGACAACTTTTCGGGCCGTCAGGTGGTGACCTGCTGGACCTGTCATCGCCTTCGCCTGACCCCGGTCGAGACGCCGAGGCTCGATCAGTTTTATGGTGAGGCCATCAACGAATTGGATGCCGTGATCTCGAAAGCCGCGGGCGTTCCGACGCCCACGCAGGTGCTCGACAAGTATCTGCAGGCGATCGGCGGCGCAGAGAAGGCGGCGGGTCTTACCAGCATCGCGGCGACCGGCAAGGTCGTCGCATTTGGAAGCTTCGGCGGCGGTGGCAACTTTGAGTACTTTGCGCAGGCGCCAGACAAGCGCGCCATGCTTAGCCACCTTCCGGATGGAGAGAGCAACAGGACCTTCGACGGTCGTGCCGGCTGGTTTGCGATCCCGCTGGCGGTCGTGCCCAAGTACCCCTTGACTGGAGGCGAGCTCGACGGCGCGCGGCTGGACGCACAGTTGTCGTTTCCAGCGGAGATCGCGCGTTCTCTGACGGGATTGCGCGTAGGCCCCGTAACAGAAATCAACGGCAAAGAGGTCTACATCCTCCAGGGAAACGGCGCGAGAGGTTCGTTCGCGAGCCTGTACTTCGACCGGGAGTCGGGGTTGCTCGTGCGGATCATCCGCTACACGCCATCAAAGATCGGCAAAGTGCCGACGCAGGTGGACTATGCGGATTACCGTGACGTCGATGGGATCAAGTTCCCCTACCGGTGGGTAGTCACCTGGCTGGACGGCCGCGACGAATTCGACTTCGGTGACGTGAAGTTCAATGTCCCGATTGACGCCGCGAAGTTCGGGGAGCCAGCGATAGCAGCGCGCCCCTAAGGGCAGCTCCCAACAGCCAGCTCCCAACGTCCAACTTCCAACTCCCAAGGTAAGTTTCGCGAAGCATTCTTCTTGGGAGTTGGGAGTTGGGAGTTGGGAGTTGGGAGTTGGGAATTCAGAGAGCCCTACGGACGCCAGCATCGCCTCGCACTCGAGGTCCTAATGGCCGGAGCGGCCATGGAATGGCACTCTGTCATCGCAGAGGCCGGCATGGTAATGCGGAGCAAAACCCGTTCAGCGAACGCCGCAGGCGAAGCTACTGGGAGCTTCCATGGGTTTTGCGGAGCCGCATGGCCATGGCGGCCGCGCATCCTAGGTTCGCCAGTCGCTGATAGCAGGCCGAACTAGGGTCGGTCTCTACGACCCGATCCCGGATCCTGGATCCCCGATCTCCTTTATTTGGGAATCGCGTCTTTGTATTTAACGCTGTCCTGATCGAACCGGCAGTCCCACTCGAAAATTTCAGCGTTCTTGTCGACGATTCGATAGAGCGGCATGCTGATCTTCCACGGCCGCGTGAACACGTTCGGATCCTCGATCGTCGCTTCGTACTGAATGTGATCGCGGTCGATTTGGGAATACCGTTCGACGACGTGCAGCGCGTCGCTGTGGAAGTTGCCCGCATGGTCGAACCAGCTGCGCTCGTCGAGCTTGCGAACGTCCACCACCAGCGTGTCGCCCTCCCACTTTCCGCGCGAGTCGCCCATCCAGAAATCCGGCCAGCCTTCCAGCCACTCCCGCGACCGTCCGGCGAGATCGATCGTCCGGACCGCCCGTGCGAACGCGTAACGCATGCCGACCATCTTGGGGTTCTGGATGATCTCGAACGGGTAGGGCATGTACGTGGCCCGCGGGACGCCAGGCAGCAGGCACTTCGCGAAGGCGGGATCCTCG
>Ga0184628_10000811_pt1 | contig 16010 bp, 16 predicted proteins | sample PLM4_5_b1_FD_133149 | JGI IMG/M metagenome (GOLD analysis project Ga0184628, IMG submission 133149) | Groundwater sediment microbial communities from an aquifer in East River, Colorado, USA - PLM4_5_b1 | ecosystem: Environmental > Terrestrial > Soil > Riparian zone | place: USA: East River... | reverse complement strand
GAGATGACGAAATGCAGGGGAACCCCACCCATCGCGCCGACATCGCTCACATTTACGGCGACCGCTTTATAACCGACAGAGTCCGGCGGATGCAGGCCGCGAATGAAGTGAGAATCTTCGGCAAGCAGGTCGGAGCAGAAGAGAGCGGAGTGACCTGCGGGAATATCCAGAATCGCGGTGTCATCTCCGATTCCAAGCTCGACGCCGGATTCCAGAAACTGAGTGCGGATGCGTTGAATAAGCCCGCCTTCACCCAGGTCCCGCAGCAGCATTGACGGTTATTACCTGGAAGCGGACGCTGGGGGCCTCGCGCGTTTGGATGCAGGCGTCTTTGGAGTACTGGACTTCGTTACAACCGGAGATGGTTCTGGAAGCAACGCGGCCTTGAATACATCACGGACGTCATCCACAAAGATGAAGTGCATGTCCTTGCGTATGGTTTCGTTGATGTCTTCCAGATCGCGTTCGTTCAATGATGGCATGATCACGGTATTGATCTTTGCGCGACGGGCCGCCAGTACTTTCTCTTTGATTCCTCCGATGGGCAGCACTTCTCCCCGCAGCGTAATTTCTCCGGTCATGGCGATCTTCCGGCGCACGGGCTTGCCTGTCAGCAATGACAGAATCGCAGTGGCCATTGTGACGCCCGCCGACGGACCGTCTTTCGGTATCGATCCTTCGGGGACGTGAACGTGAATGTCGTGCTTCCCAAAAAAGTCTTCCTTGATACCGAATTCCTTAGCGTGCGAGCGTGCATAGCTTAATGCCGCGTGAGCGGACTCCTTCATGACGTCACCCAGTTGTCCGGTGAGCGTCAGCAGTCCCCGACCCTTCATTGCGGTGGCTTCGATAAACAGAATGTCTCCTCCAACCGGTGTCCATGCCAGACCAGTGGCAACGCCGACCTGGTCCCGCTTGAGAAGCTCTTCGGGGAAAATCCTCGGTCTTCCGAGGAACTTGCCGATGTTGTCCGTATGCAGCTTCCGAATGTTCTTCTCACCGGAGGCAACCTGCCGCGCAACTTTGCGGCACGCTGTTGCGATTTCCCGTTCGAGATTTCGTAGTCCGGCTTCCTGCGTGTATTGATTGATGATGGCCCGCACGCCTTCATCGGTGAATTCAATTTGTTTGCTGGTCAGGCCGTGTTCGGCGACCTGTTTCGGAATGAGATGCCGCTTCGCGATCTCGAGTTTTTCTTCCTCCGTGTATCCGGACAGCTGAATGATTTCCATGCGGTCGCGGAAAGCCGGCTGGATCGGGTCCAGCATATTGGCCGTGGTGACGAACATGACATTGGAAAGATCGAACGGCACGCCAAGATAGTTATCGCGGAATGCGTGGTTCTGTTCCGGATCCAGCACTTCGAGCATGGCCGATGACGGATCCCCGCGGAAGTCGGCGCCGATCTTGTCGACTTCATCCATCATGAAGACGGGATTGTTGCTGCCGGCCTGATGAATGCTCTGGATGACGCGTCCGGGCATGGCGCCGACATAAGTGCGGCGGTGTCCGCGGATCTCCGCTTCGTCGTGGACGCCACCCAGACTCATCCGGACGAACTTCCGCCCGAGAGCCTTCGCTATCGATTTTCCCAGTGACGTTTTGCCCACGCCCGGCGGTCCGACGAAACACAGTATCGGGCCGCGTGAATCCTTCTTCAGTTTGCGTACGGCCAGGTGTTCGAGAATGCGTTCCTTGATCTTTTCGAGGCCGTAGTGATCCTCGTCGAGAATCTTCTGGGCCTTCTTGAGATCCAGATTGTCTTTCGTGGCTTTGGCCCACGGCAAACCGATCATCCAGTCCAGATAGTTCCGGAGTGTCGCGGTTTCCGCCGCGTCCGGATGCATGCGCTCAAGGCGGCCGACCTGCCTCTCCGATTCCTCTGCCACTTCGGGCGGCATTTTGGCTTTCTTGATCTTCTTTCGGTACTGATCGATCTCTTCCTGGAGTTCATTGCCTTCGCCAAGCTCCTGCTGTATCGCTTTCATCTGCTGCCGAAGGTAAAACTCACGCTGGTTCCGATCGATTTCTCCGCGTGCCTGCGCATTGATATCGCTCTGCACTTCGAGAACTTCGAGTTCCTTGGTCAGCAATTCATGGACGCGGCGAAGACGTTCTATTGGATCGACGAGTTCGAGAACCTGCTGCGCCTTGTCGACCTTCAACTCCAGATTCGACGCGACCAGATCCGCAAGCCGGCCCGGCTCGTCCAGGTTCGAAGCAATTGCCATGAGGTCCTGAGAGAGGTTCTTTCCGAGGGCGACCGCTTTCTCGACTGCCGCCTTGACGTTTCGGATGAGGGCTTCAAGTTCCACGGAATCCGGAATCGTCTGGGGCTCCGTTTTGGGTTGGATCTTTGCAGCCAGATACGGCTGCGACTCATCGAAGTATTCGACTTTCGCCCTGGCAAAGCCCTGCACCAGAATGCGTACCCGACCGTCGGGGAGCTTGAGCATGCGCATGATCAGCGCCACGGTTCCGAATTGATGTAAATCCGCGGCCTTTGGATCGTCGACGTTCGGATCTTTCTGCGCCACCACCATGATCATCCGATTTTCCGACAGCGACTGGTCGACGGCTTTTGCGGAACGGTCTCGATTCACGAAGAGCGGGACGATCATGTACGGGAAAACCACCACGTCCGGCAGCGGCAGAACAGGGAGAATGTCCGGTATCTTCAGCTCCTGCTCGTCCGGAGTGCCTTCAGTTTTAATAAGTTCCATGCTCATATCTGGTAGTTATAGGGAGAATCCCCGGTTACTCAATAGGAATTGCATTCCTTGCCTGCTCTTCCCGAACCTTGGGCAGACGGATCTTCATCAGCCCTTCGCGGAGTTCGGCCTTGGCGCGACGGTGATCGATGGGAATTCCAATGACGATTTCCCGTCGGAACGGCCCGTAATTGCGTTCCACGCATACATATTTTGCGCCGGCAGCGTCCGGTTGCGGACGTTTGTGCCCCGAGATTGTAAGAACGTTGTCCTTCCACGAAATCTGTATATCCTTCCGGTCGACTCCGGGAACCTCAATCATCACGACGACGTCCTCGGGCCCTTCACAGACATCGATGTTCGGAAGGTACATGGCTATTCCCGCCCTTTGAGAAGGTCCTTCAGTTCGCTCATGAATTCCTGAACATCCTTGAAATCAAGATAGACCGAAGCGAATCGGACATAGGCGACCTTGTCGAGAGTTTTGAGTTCATTCATGATCATTTCTCCAAAGGCTCGCGTGGAGATTTCGCGTTCGGTCGATTCCTGAACAATTCCCTCGGATTTGTCCGCAATCGCTTCGAGCTGCGTCATGGAAACAGGGCGTTTTTCGCAGGCTTTCAGGAGACCTGTCAGGACTTTCTGACGATCGAAGCGTTCGCGGCGTCCATCCTTCTTGACCACCATGTATGGAATTTCGTCGATGCGTTCATAACTGGTGAAGCGTCGTTTGCATCCCAGACAATGCCGTCTGCGGCGAATGGACTCGCCTTCCTTGCTCTCTCGCGAGTCCACCACTTTGTCCTGCAGGTGGCCGCAAAACGGACATTTCATATGGTCTCCGACTGGGGATTACGAATGGTATTACGGATTTCTTTTATTGTCAGACCGTCCTTCAGCATACACGGAATTGTCGCCCCCAGAGTTGGCAGGTTGTTGGTGAGGTATCCAATCATGGCTGCCGACAGGGCTGCTTCCGCTGGAACATGGAAAAACTTTGTCATGCAAAATGCAAATGCAACCTGAAATCCACCGCCAATACCGGGAATCTGGGCAACCGATCCAATTGCCGCACCGACCATGACCAGGGTGGTGGCGGCAAACGGTAAAGTGAAGTTCATGCCTTTCAGTGTCAGCCATGCCTGTAACGCAATCAGGATCCACATGACGACGGAGTGAAACACGACAAGCGCAAAGCTTCGGCCGCTCTGCAGAAACGACAGGCCATGTCCGAAGTTTTCCACCAGCGAAGCAACCTTCTGAAACGGGATATATCGCACCACCAGTTCCACATTGAAACGGAGGAGAAAAAGGAGGGCAATCGCCGCCGCCGACACGACCACGATATACCAGGCTGCATCCTTCATTAACGCCAGTTCGTGTGTGGATTCCGAGGATACTTTTACGGTCAGAAGCGCCCAGGCAAACATACCGATCAGCATGGTGGAATCCAGAAAGCGTTCCACGACAATGGTGGCAAACGACGCGCTCACCGAAATCTTCTCCCGGCGCGCCAGCCAAAGCGGCCGTACCAGTTCGCCAGCCCTGCCCAGCAGGAAAATTGCCGAAAATCCCATGACAGTCGTTGTGAATATCGGCCCAAACCCGAGCTTCTTTATCGGATCCAGCAGGTCCTGCCATCGAAGAGCTCGAATCAGAAGGGTGAGAAAAGTTACGATCAGCGACAGGATCAGCCAGCCCCAATGAATGTTTCGGATCGTGGAAAAAAATATGGTCCAATCAAACTCCCACCCTGCCGCCCGATAGGCTACAATTGCGGCGATTACGCACAAAACTAAGAAAATAAACCACTTCCGACTCATGGCCCGCGATTATCTCAGAAAGGTTTGAGATTGTTGAAACTTTTGTTACCGGCTTTTCGTTCATTAACTTGAGGACGCGGAGACTGATCGTTGGGAACGACCGATGCGGAACTGCTTGCACGATGCCGGAATGGCGATCACGTGGCCTGGGATATGGTCGTCCGCCTGCACCATTCGCGCGTCTACAATTTTGCGTATCGATACAACGGTCGATTTGACGAAGCGGAGGACCTGACACAGGAGATATTTTTAAAGGTATACCGAACGCTGCATACGTATAAGCCGGAACTGGGAGCGTTTGAGACATGGTTGATGCGAGTGAGCCGCAATTGCATCATCGATCATTATCGGAAGTTGAAAACGGAGCGGCGCCAGACCGATTCGCTGGAAGGAGAACATGAACAGGTTGCGGAAACGGGTAAGCGGTTCTCAAATCCAGCGGAGGTTCTGCACCACCGGGAATTATCCGAGCGCGTACACGCAGCGCTGGTCCGGTTGTCGGAAGATCTCAGGGAAGTGTTGATTCTCAGGGATCTGGAAGGATTTGCATACGAAGAGATTGTGGAAATCGTCCGGGTCCCGATAGGGACCGTGAAGTCCAGGATTAATCGCGGGCGGGTGGAAATGGCGAAAATGCTGAGAAAGGAAGTATAGGGGAGTATGTGGAACAACCTTAAATGCGCGGACTGCGAAGAAAAACTCTCGGACTATATCGAACGGTCTCTCAGCGACGACGAGCGCAGCATTGTGGAACAGCACCTCCATTCCTGTTCTTCCTGCATGGAGCTTGTTTCCGGTATGACGCACGTGATGGCTGCGGGCCGGGAGTTTCCGGTTCATGCGCCACCGGCATGGCTGGCCACGAAGATTGTCGCCAATACTCCAAAGCCTTTGCCGTCGTTTCGCAGCAGGTTCGCTTCCTTCTGGCAATCGCTTGGCGAACCCCGTACTGCGCTTGCGATTTTTACCGCGGCAATTGTCATGGGATGGCTCGGAGGCGGCCCGGTGCGACAGGCCGTTTTCAATCGTGCGGAAGGCGTCGTCAGCTGCGCTTACGACCATGCCATCCGAAGCTATTATCGCTCGCCGGTCGTCATTGAAATCCATTCCAGACTGGATCAGCTTATGGAGAACTCCTGATGAATTGCGCCACTCATCCGGAGATTCAAAGCGAAGCGTTTTGCACTCAGTGCGGACGTGCGCTGTGCAAGGACTGTATTCGCAAGGTTCGCGAGAGTGTGTACTGCGAAACCTGCCTGGAAGCCTCCCTTAAGGCAGGTGGCAAGTCCGAAGCCAGCGCTGCAGGTCCGGCGACTCAGACCACCACTCAGACTATTGGCGGCGACAATCCCGAAGCTGCATTTCTGCTGGGATTGATTCCCGGCGTCGGCGCCATCTACAACGGCGAATACTTCAAGGCAGCGATCCACGTTCTGATTTTCGCGCTCCTGACCAGCTTGCCGGTGGTTCTTCTGGCGATCGCGTTCTATTTCTATATGCCGTTTGAAGCCTATTACACCGCAAAAAAACGGAAGCTTGCGGCAAAGGGTATTAACGTCGTGACGCCGATCGATCGATTCTACGAACAGTTTCACGAACACACGGGCCGGATCAAAGACAAGGAATTCTGGGGCGGGTTTGCTCTCATTATTCTCGGCGCACTCTACCTGCTCAACAGCTATGACCTGATTTCGTTTCATGGAGTCCGGCGTCTTTGGCCGGCGATTCTGATCGCAGCCGGTGTGGTTTTGCTGCTTCGAGCGAAGGAGAAGAAGACTTAAATGATGGGTCCATTGATTCTTATCGTATTGGGCGTGCTGTTTCTGATGGCGAATATTTTTCCGGAAACATTCAGCTTCAGCCGGCTCTGGCCCGTCATCCTGATCGTTATCGGAGTGGTGAAGGTTGTGGAGTCAGTTCAGAAGAGATCATCCGGGTCGACGTTGCCGGGACAGTCCGGACCGACAGCACCATCCGGACCCGAACGAAAGGACACACCGTGAAACGCAGAATTTCAGGCGCCATCTTCTGGGGACTCGTGTTTGTGGTGTTTGGGTCTTTGATTCTTGCCCGCAATCTCGGTTATCCCATCCATCTATGGACGGTATTCGCACGCTACTGGCCCGTCCTGCTGATCATTTGGGGATTGTTCAAGCTGGTGGATTCACTTGGATTGGAAACAAACGAGAAGAAGTCGGTGTTTTCCGGCGGCGATGTCGCGGCCATTATCCTGGTGATCATTTTTGGCAGTCTCATTACATTGGCTGCGGACATGAGCCCGAACCTTGGAAAGTTATTCAATTCCGCTGATTTTGACGTCTGGGACCTCACTGGAAATAACTTTACGTTTACCGAGCAGCACATGACCGACGTGGGTCCCAATCCGGTGATAGAAGTCGCCGGTAATTTTGGCGACGTGGAAATTGCACCAGGAGATTCGAATCGCATCACGCTCGACGTCCGCAAGACGATTCGAGCCACAGACCAGGCCGCAGCCGAACGCCTGTCTTCGGAATTTGTCTTTTCGATTGTCAGTACCGGCGCCACGACCGGCGCAACCTTAGGCGAAGGTGCGAAATATCGAATTGCCGCCAGTTCCAATCGACGATTCAAAGCCTCGCTGACCATTCACGTCCCTTCGCATTCTATTCTTTCGGTCGAAAACCGTAACGGCAGTGTCAGTGTGCGCGGACTCACCGGCAATCAGGAAATCACCAATCGATTTGGAGACATCGAGGTCCACGGGAATACGGGCACGGTAAAAATCCAGAATCAAAACGGCAGCGTGCGTGTGGACGACATCAGTGATTCCGTCACGATTTCAAATAACTTCGGGCCTGTCACGGTTGCCAACATTCGTGGCGAACTGAAAATCAGCGGGCGCAACAACGAAATCGAAGTGGATCATGTCGAAAAAGACATCGATGTCGAGAGTGCATATCAGAATGTCGATATTCGCGATCCATTGGGCGCCGTCAGCGTGAAAAGCCGAAATGGCGAAATATCCATTCACCTGCTGAAGCGGCCAACGCGGAACGTTTCCGTATCGAGCCAATACGGAGATGTGAGTATTGACCTTCCAGCCGACTCCGTATTCAGTGCGGACGTCCGCAGTCGGTACGGCGAAGTCCATTCGGATTTCAGAGAGCTCCAGTCGAATTCCCATAACTCAGAGCATTCTCTCGATGGACAAGTCGGAACCGGCGGTCCGAGCATCAAGGTGGAGAGTCGAAATGGAGAGATTCGATTTACGAAAAGAGGGTAGCCGTACCGCGATAGCACGCCTCGTCCGCCGCTAAGAACCGCGCCTCGATGGCTCATGCACAATGAACGCATGAACCAGCCTTGCCAGAACAGATGTCCCTGTGGCCTGCTAAAAAAAGACCGCGAACCTCATTTCTTGGGTGATTTGAGATCTGAAAATAGCGTTAGAATGTCCACGTACGGTAGGCCTCACATATAAGGAGAAGCTCATGAAGAATGATGACGATCTGGATCTGGGACTGGATTTCGATGCTGATCCGGAGGCGGAGACAGATGCCGGTATAGACCAGGACGACCTTTTAATCGACGATCCAATAACGGTGACTTACAGCGAAGAGGTCATCGAATACGACGATGCCTCAGCTGGAGAAGATGTCGCTCAACGTCCCCCCAGCAAACCAGCGAAATCTCCGAAACCCGCAAAACCTGCTAAAGCTCCGGCTGCTGCGAAAGCTGCCAGTCCAGCGAAGATGGCAGTCAAAGCCGTTGCGAAGAAGAAGCCTGCAAAGAAGGCGGCAAAGCCCGCCAAAGCAGTCGCGAAGAAGGCTGTAAAGAAGACGGCGAAGAAGGCTGTAAAGAAAGCTGCAAAGACTTCCGCTAAGAAGACGGCTGCCAAGAAAAAGCCGGCGAAGAAAGCGGCAAAGAAGGCCGCAAAGAAAGCCGCAAAGAAGGCCGCGAAGAAGTCCGGCAAAGCGAAAAAGAAGTAGGCCGGCCGGAGTTAGCCGCATCGCTCCATCATTGACGCATACCTCCCTCATCCAGCTCACCAGACGCTGGGTGAGGGGGAATTGTGCTTTCGATCTTTGGTCTCTTCTGTAACGTCAGAACGACCCGCACCATCAATTCCAACTTCCCGAGATCTCAAAACAACATGTTTGGCAGAAGGAAATCCAAGGGTCTCGACGCCACCTGCACAATGTCGTCCGCCAAAGACCTTACCGGTGCGGATCGGGTCCAACTCCAGTCCGACGTCGCAAAGCTGGGGCCCTGGTTTCATAACTTTGAAATTGCCCGGAGTGTGTGGACCAATGCGAATGGCGCAGGGCCCGGGGCAGACTATCCCGCACGACGCTGGAAGCACGTCCAGCCACTGTTCAGGGACATGGCTGGAAAATCATGTCTGGACGTGGGATGCAGTTCAGGCTTTTTTTCTCTCAAGGCAATGGAACTCGGCGCGGCCTCCGTACTTGGCGTCGACAGCGGTGAACAGGTCGGCGCCATCGATCAGGCCCGTTTTGCGGCCAAAGTTCTGGGCCTCGCCGCCAGTTTTGATACCGTTTCCGCTTACGATCTCGCTCGACTCGATCGCCGCTTCGATACCGTATTCTTTTTGGGGGTGTTTTATCACCTCCGCCATCCTCTGGTGGCACTGGAAGCGATTCGTTCGGTCTGCACAGGAACTCTGTTCTTTCAGACCATTACGACGCCGAGCGGGATGAAAATCCGGGAGCTCGAACGACGAACTACCGAAAACGTGGGTTTCAATTCCCCGGTGATGCTGGACGACCGTTTTCCCACTGTCCGATTTGTGGAAAGCCACATGGCAGGCGACAGCAGCTGCTGGTTCATTCCCAATGTTGAGGCGGTAGCCGCCATGTTGCGTTCGTGCGGGTTTGTTCCGGAGGAATTTATCTTTCCCGATACACAGGAAGTGATTGTAAGGTGCCGCGTTGGGTGAGCCCATCCTCCCCCCTACGTTTTCGTTCGTGTTCAGGCCATCATTTATATTGTTACAATCTCTGCCCGATACTTTGCAGGAGGGCTCTATCCGACAGTGACAACCAATGTGTCTACCCCGGACTTGATTCTGGGTGTTTCAGGCTTTGAGTACGCAGATCTTTTCAAGCCTGAGCGGCTGAAGAATCTGTCGGATGTATTTGATCAGGAACTTTCCAAGGAAAATCCCGAGCTGTTCTCCCGGTGGGATACGTATCGCCGCAATCCCGGCGCCGTACGAGGCCCGGTTGAAGTGTCGGCCCTGCTTGTTGGGGTTTCCGGTCATGTGAGCCGTTTCGTCACCCGCTTGTTTGGCGTGGAATCCGAAGCAGCGACACTGGCTGCTCTTACTTCAGACGAGGATCCCATATTCCGATTCAAAATCGACTTTGTCCGCCGCCGGGTTCTGCCGGTTCTGAAATCGTTGGACGTTCTCAAGGATCCGGAAACTCTCGTAGAGCTCGAAAAGAAGATTGAGCGCCTGCGTGCTGCCGCTTCCGAGGGGATACGACCGAACGATACTGAACTCGAAACGGCCAGGGCCGCTGCGAAACTGCTCGATGCGGACAAGGCATTCGGCGCGAAGGGGTCAATCGCAGACCAGGAAAAGTGCGCTCCATTTCTCAGGCGACTGGGCGTGCCTGGCCAGGGGACTGCCTCCGACTGGATTCAGTCACTCAGTCAGTGGTGCGCGCTTCACCTGAAGGATCCCGCCTATCGGGAGTGGGTAAGCTTCCGGTTCCCCGAAGCCGTTGATCACTTCGATCTCGTCCATGTGGAGCGGCCGGTCCCAGACTTTCCGGAATCGATGATCGGCCCCGAGTCCACGCTTCGCCGGCGCGACGGTTTCGTCCTCACCGACATGCGCATGCGCCCGCGTGAAATTCTCGGTGAGATTCACTACTGCATTTTGTGCCACGAGCGCGACAAGGACAGTTGCACCAAGGGTCTTCGAACTTCCGATGGCTCGATCGCAGTGAACCCCCTGGACATTCCTCTCGAAGGCTGTCCGCTGGACGAGAAGATTTCCGAGATGCATTACATGCGCAAGCATGGAGATGCGATCGGCGCACTGGCATTGGTCATGATCACCAATCCCATGTGCCCCGGAACCGGTCATCGCATCTGTAATGACTGCATGAAAGCCTGTATTTATCAAAAACAGGACCCGGTCAATATTCCAGAGATTGAAACCTCCGTGCTTACCGATACGTTGAATCTCCCGTGGGGTGTCGAAATATATGGATTGCTGACACGGTGGAATCCCCTGAACATCGGCCGTCCCTATGCACTGCCATATAACGGGAAGAATGTTCTTGTAGTTGGGCAGGGACCGGCCGGCTACACACTGGCGCACTATCTTGCAAACGAGGGTTTCGGCGTTGCCGGCATCGATGGACTGAAGATCGAGCCGTTGAATCCCGAGTGGATTGGAACTTCGACTTCTTCTCCACGTCCCATCCGAACGTGGAAAGAGATTTACCGCGCACTCGACCAGCGGATTCTCGAAGGGTTCGGAGGCGTTTCCGAGTACGGCATCACCGTGCGATGGGATAAAAACTTCCTGACGCTGCTGTACCTGACGCTTGCACGCCGGGATGCGATCCGAATCTATGGCGGCATTCGCTTTGGAGGCACCGTCACCATTGATGATGCCTGGGACATGGGCTTCGATCACATTGCGATCGCCACGGGAGCCGGCCGGCCCACCATCATTGAAATGAAGAACAACCTGGCGAACGGCATTCGCAAGGCATCGGATTTTCTGATGGCGCTACAGCTCACGGGCGCATTCAAGCGCAATGGGATGCCGTTGCTCCAGGTGCGTCTGCCCGCAATCGTCATTGGGGGCGGGCTCACGGCGATCGATACCGCGACTGAACTTGCGGCCTACTATCCCGTGATGGTGGAGAAGACTTTCGACCGGTACGAACAGCTTGTGAAAGAGAATGGCAATGATGCGGTTGTTGCGTCATTCACACTGGACGAGCGCGACGTCTTGAGCGAGTTTCTCGAGCATGGTGCGGAGGTACGAAAAGAGAGGGAACGCGCGGCTAAGTCGAATGAGAAACCGGACTTCGTAAAGCTGGTTCGAGGATGGGGAGGAGTATCGCTCGCTTACCGGAAGCGAATGATCGATTCTCCCGCATATCGTCTCAATCACGAGGAAGTAAGAAAGGCTCTGGAGGAAGGCATCTCGTTTATCGAAAACGTGAGCCCCGAAGAAGCCATCGTCGACGAGTTTAACCATGTGCGGGCACTGCGTTTCAGCACTCCCGGCCCCATGATGGAGCTTGCGGCGCGCTCCGTTATGGTGGCAGCAGGCACAACGCCCAATATCACTTACGAAAAGGAACACGCTGGCACTTTCGAAATGGACAGCCGTAAGAAGTTCTTCGCCGCCAATCGCGTTGTGAGAAAACCCGATGGGGAAATGGCATTGGAAGCGGCAGGAAAAGGGACTGGTTTCTTTACGTCTTACAGCAGGGGCGGGCGATTCATCAGTTACTACGGAGACAATCATCCGAAGTATGCCGGCAATGTCGTCAAGGCGATGGCTTCGGCGCGGGATGGCTATCCCCACGTGGTTTCCCTGTTCCAGCACGAGCTGAAATCGCTGGATACCGCAAAACAGTCCGAACGGGATCGTCAGTGGAAGAAGCTCACTGCATTCCTCGACAGCGAGTGGATCCCGCGCGTATCTGAAGTGCGGCGGCTGACTCCCACCATTGTCGAAGTGATCGTTCACGCGCCTGCCGCAGCTCGAAAGTTCGAACCGGGTCAGTTCTACCGGCTGCAGAACTACGAAACCACGGCAGAGACGATTGGTGGGACAAAGCTGCTGATGGAAGGTATCGCGTTGACGGGGGCCTGGGTGGACAAGGAAAAGGGTCTGCTGTCGATGATCGCGCTGGAATTGGGAGTGTCGTCACGGCTCGTCTCGCGCCTGAAGCCCGGAGAGCCGGTGGTCGTGATGGGCCCCACAGGAACGCCCAGCGAAATAGGCGAGTCGGAGAACGTTCTCCTGTTGGGAGGCGGTCTGGGCAATGCCGTACTCTTTTCCATAGCAAAGGCAATGAAGGACCGCGGGAATCGCGTGATCTACTTTGCGGGATACAAGAAGGGCGAGGACCTGTTCAAACAGGATGAAGTGGAGCTCGGAACTCATCAGGTAATCTGGAGCACGGATATCGGCAGCGCAATTCAGCCGCGCCGGCCGCAGGATCGTCACTTCCGTGGAAACATCGTTCAGGCCGTGCTGTCGTACGGTCGTGGCGATCTGGGAAAACCGCTGGTTCCGCTATCACAGATCCATCGCATCATCGCCATCGGTTCCGATCGCATGATGGCCGCGGTTCGCGATGCGCGTCACGGCGTGCTGCAGCCGCTGCTTCAACCGAAGCACATCGCGATCGCGAGCATCAATTCACCGATGCAGTGCATGATGAAAGAAGTGTGTGCGCAATGTCTGCAGAAACACGTTGATCCTGAAACCCGCAAGGAAACGTTAGTGTTTTCCTGCCTGAATCAGGATCAACCGATGGACCACGTGGATTTCAAACACCTGCACACACGTCTGCAACAGAACACGGTGCAGGAAAAACTAAGCAACCTGTGGCTGGACTACTTGCTGACGGGCGCGCAGTAGCGATCGAAAGCCGTCGTCAGTTCCTTTGCGATCTGCGGTGCTTCCCGTCCTTCAATCTGGTGCCGCTCGAGCATGAACACCAGTTCGCCGTTCTGAAACACTCCCACAGACGGGGATGAAGGCCGATAGCCTTTGAAGTAACCTCGGGCACGATCCGTTGCATCGATATCCGCTCCGGCAAAAACGGTTACGGTTCGGTCGGGCACAACGGAGTGCTTCAGCGCCATTGCAATACCGGGACGAGCCCGGCCTGCGGCGCATCCGCAAACGGAATTCACAACAACCATGACGGTGCCTGGAGCTGTAATCGCAGCATCCACTTCTTCGGGAGTCCGCGTCTCCTTCACACCGATCTGGGTCAACTCGTCACGCATGGGTTTGATCAAAATCTCTGGATATGGCATGGAGTTATCGTACCACAGAGACTGTGCGGAATTTATGCCATAGCCGGTAACCCAGCAGCAGGGTGAGCAGGATGGCGTATATCAGGGGATTCTGGATGTCGCTCTTCACGCGCCAGATGTAGTGAATCACTCCCAGGATGCCTGTGATGTAAATCGCCTTGTGAAGAAACTGCCAGCGCTTTCCACCGAGCCGCGTAATCCACTTTTGGGTCGACGTCGCTGCCAGCGGAATCATCAAGACGAATGCGAGAAAGCCCACGGTGATGAATGGCCGTTTCAGAACATCTTCGGTAATTTTTTGAACGTCAAAAAACACCGTGAACCACACGTAGCTCAGGAAATGTACAGTGCCATAGAAGAATGCAAACAGGCCCAGCATTCTGCGAAACCGGACGGCGCCGTTCCATCCCGAGATTTGTCGTAGTGGAGTGATTGCAAGCGTGATCAGGACGAATCGCAGAGTCCAGTCGCCGGTCCTGTCGGTGATATCGGCATAGGGATCGGCGCTGAACGTTTCGGGGTGATACACAATTGCCCAGAGCAAGGCCGCAAACGGGAACAGACACAGCAGGAATACGAACGGCTTCAGAACCTTGATCGGGACTGGCATCAGGACGCTAGTAGTTCTTTCGGAGATCCATTCCCGAATACATGCTGGCCACCTGGTCGGTGTATCCGTTGAACATCAGTGTCTTTCGGGTGGGATTTGCACCCGAGAGAAGACCGCCGAGCAGAGATGATCCCGAACCACCCAGCCGGCGTTCTGAGGCCTGGCTCCAGCCCGGATGATTCACATTAGGGTTCACGTTTGCATAAAAGCCATAGGCCTGGGCGTAAGCCAGGGGCCACGATGTCCTGGGCATCTGCTCGACGAATTTAATCGTGGTGATGGCCTTGATGCCTTTGAACCCGTACTTCCACGGTGTGACCAGACGCAGCGGAGCTCCATTCTGGTTGGGCCCCTTGTGACCGTAGACGCCAACTGCGAAAAGAGTCAGCGGATTCATGGCCTCGTCCATGCGAAGCCCTTCGATGTAGGGCCAATCCAACCCGGTGAACGGATTCCTTTGGCCAGGCATCTGATCCGGAGCATAGATCGTTCGAAATTCCACGAACTTGGCGCTGGGGTTGGGTTCCAGTTTCTTGATCAGGGTTGCCAGCGGAAATCCGTACCACGGAATAACCATCGACCAGGCTTCGACGCAACGCATGCGATAAACCCGGTCCTCCATTGTTATGCCCTTCAACAGGTCGTCGAGGTCGTATTTCGCAGGCTTCTTCACACCATCGACCTGAACGGTCCACGGCGACGTTTTGAATTTTCCGGCGTTCAATGCAGGTTCGTCTTTGCCCGTTCCGAATTCGTAGAAGTTGTTGTAGGTGGTGACGTCTTTTTCGGGGGTCTTAGGCTCATCGACAACATCATACGGGCCAGGCTTTCCGGCCGCCGCCGCCTGGGGCGCTGGTGACGCCGACACACACGCTGGGAGGACTGAACCGATCGCACCAACTCCGGCAGCCGTGGAAAGCTGCCTGAGAAATTCCCGGCGATTTCGGAAAATCGACTCATCTGTGATTTCAGAAGACGGGATATCGTTGGGTTTCCGGATTAGCATGATCCACCTCGCTTAAGACTTATGGGAATTATAGGTTAAGGACGGGCCCATTATACTCATTTCGGGCAATTAAACCTCAATAGAGAACGGGGTGAAGTTCGTCTTCCGGTCGTAATAGTCTTCATTCTCCGCGCGCTTGAGGAAATTCACGACGAGATACGTGAAGGGCGTTATTACGGCCTCCCAGCCCACCTTGATCAGATAGTTCGTGATCATGACACTGATCACAAGATCGTTAGACCAGATTCCCAGAAAAGCGACAGGATAGAAAACCAGCGAATCCACGCCTTCTCCAACGATGGTCGACCCGATCGTCCGCATCCAGAGGAACTTCCCATCCGTCATGACCTTCATTTTTGCCAGAACAAAGGAATTCGCGAATTCACCCAGGAAGAACGCGCAAAGCGACGCAAATACGATCCGCGGCGTATTCCCGAAAACCGCCTGATATGCGCCCTGATCGGGCCAGCCCGCCGCTGGACGAAGGCCAACGACAATCCAACTCATGAATGATGCGAAGATGACGGCGCTGAACCCGGCCCAGACGACTTTTCGTGCGCGTGCGTAGCCGTATACCTCGGTGAGCACATCTCCGAAGATATAGCTGATCGGGAAAAAGAGCACACCGGCGCCAAACGTGAACGGGCCCAGAGAGAACACACCCAGATTGAAAGGTCCAACTGTCGCGACCTTCGCTGCACCGATAAGGTTGGAACATAACAGAACCGTCACGAATGCGGCCATGACAAGGTCGTAGTACTTGTATGTGCGGCGGGTCATCTTGCCTCCAAAGGATGGCTATCGTAGCAGGTAAGGAGCTTGAAAAG
>Ga0184628_10000810_pt1 | contig 16011 bp, 13 predicted proteins | sample PLM4_5_b1_FD_133149 | JGI IMG/M metagenome (GOLD analysis project Ga0184628, IMG submission 133149) | Groundwater sediment microbial communities from an aquifer in East River, Colorado, USA - PLM4_5_b1 | ecosystem: Environmental > Terrestrial > Soil > Riparian zone | place: USA: East River... | reverse complement strand
CGCAGCGCGGCGGGATCGAACTCGACTGGCACGTCGTCCCTGATGGTGACGAGCGACTTCGAGAGACGCGCGCGGTCGGGGTGGGCCAGCAGCGCCTCGCGTGGCCTCTTTACCTTCACGTCCGGCGCAGCGCGCAGGATGGACTCGAGGTCGCCGTACTCGTTGACGAGGTCCCGCGCCGTCTTGTCGCCGATGCCCGGAACGCCGGGCACGTTGTCCGACGAGTCGCCGACGAGCGCGAGATAGTCGACCACCCGTTCGGGGACGACGCCCAGCCGTTCGTTGGCGTTATGCGTGCCGACCCAGTTCTCCTCGACGGCCGCCGGCCCGCCTCGTCCGGGGTTGAGGAGCCAGATCCCGGGCCTAACGAGCTGCTGGAAGTCCTTATCGCCCGACACGACCACCACCTGGTATCCCGCGGCGGTGGCACGACGAGCCATGGTGCCGATGACGTCGTCGGCCTCGAACCCATCGACTGACACCACTGGCACGCGGAAGGCCGACAGCAGCTGGGCAATGCGATCGAGGCCGCGATCGAAATCCTGCTGCAGCTCCTCGGTCAGTTTCTGCCGCGTGGCCTTGTACTCGGGAAACACTTCGTGGCGGAAGGAGCGGCCGGCGTCGAGCACCCACGCGATCGAATCCGGCTTGTGCTCGGTCTTGAGGCGCTGGAGGAAGTTGACCACTCCCCACGCCGCCGAGGTGTTTTCGCCGCGCGACGTCGTGAGCGGACGCGAGAGCAATGCGAAAAACGCCCGGTAGATGAGGGCGTAGCCGTCGACCAGGTACAACGTTGGGTGGCCGGGTCGTGTCGTGTCGGACTCGGCGGAAATTTTCGGCGGCACGCGGCGATGGCGCAGGTGAGGTTGATCGCACGGAAAGAAAGCGCCCGCCAACGCTGAGCGCAGGCGGGCGAATCTTCCGGATCAAAGCGGCGTGCTCAGAAGCGCGCGCCAGAAATGGTCAGGGGGCGCGAGTTACGTTCGCTGCGTGGAGACCCTTGGCGCCGGTCTGGATTTCGAAATCAACGACCTGTCCCTCGGCGAGGGTCTTGAACCCATCCATCTGGATCGCGGAGAAGTGGACGAAGACATCTTCGCCCGACTCCTGTTCAATGAAACCGTATCCCTTGGCGTCATTGAACCATTTGATCTTCCCTCTCGCCATGCCAGGAGCCTCCTGCAAAGAATATCGGACCCGCACAAACATGTTGTGGGACAAACCGCTGTGGTTTGCGGCCCCTTATATAGAGCGGGCTCGACGGGCTGTCAAGAGAACCTCTTGCGGCACAACGCGATACCATATCGGCCGGGCAGGTGGCCCGGCCGAAAAGGGGAATTGGGGGTTTGGTGACGCCGGTTACTGCAGTATGACGCGCCTCACAACGGCCTCGAATTCGGACTCTGTGGAGAGGGTCATGCGCCAGCGGCCAAATCCCGTCTGGTCAACGAACACGACCTGAAGGCGCTGGTCCCGGTAATCCCAGATCATGGTTCGACCGCGCTGCCCCACATCCGACATCGTTGGCTCGTAAATCTGGTCGGGCTGGCCGAGGGCAACCATCACCCGACCGCGATCGGTGAGCCAGCCGGCGGTGCCTTCTTCACGGAAGCGGATGTTTGCCTGCGCAATCCGGCCGAAATAATCCCGCAGTCCCTCGTGGGCGGGCGTTTGCGGAACGGGGTCCGTGTCCCTGATGAAGGCGGCCCAGAGACCCGCGCGGTTCTGCGGCGGTGCATCGCGCATCGCCTGGAGGCGTTGCGACGAGACGTAGTAGCGGAGATAGTCGAGCATCTGGGTGAAAGTTGCGACCGGGAGGTCTTCCCCGAACGCGACGAACAGTGGAACTCGCACTGTGTCTGCTGACCCGGGCTGATTGATACCGAGTGTCATCACGCCAACGCCGAATCGCGAGACCGGGACCGGGAACGCTGAGCTGAAGTGATCACCACGCCGCGCGAGCTGCACCGTCTCGCTCCACAGGACGGTGTTCGATTCGTCCGACTTCACGATGACATTCACGGGCATGCTTGGAGCGGCACGTCCGTATCCCTCCGCATAGACCGTCATCACCGAGTCACGACCGAAGACCGCGGTCGATCGAGGCGTTGGAAGAATGTCCGGTGGTGCGGCGAGCTGTTCGCGCGGACGAGCCTCGTAGACCGGCACCGGCGAGGAAACGGTTCCCTGCGTGAAGCGCGGAACTCCGATGGTTGCCTCAACCGCGCTGCCGCGCGTCGCGCTTTCGTCGCGCACGGTGAGCCGAATGTCGTAGGTACCCGGAGCCAGATTGACGAGCTGCTTGAAGAGGACGCTTTCGTCATCGCGAGTCGTCTCCCGGAACGCGAGCACCCGGACGACTTCGCGCGTCCGCAGCTCCTGGACGAGGTTCGCTCCGCTTCGGACTTCTATCGAGACATCGTAAACGGCTCGCCAACGATCACCTTCCGACCGGAAGCGGAGTGCGCGGTTGGCCAGCGAAACAGTCGCGACGATTGAAGTCGAGTCGTCCGTGGGACCGGCGAAAAACGAGAGCGAGCCCACGAACGGCGTCTCGCCGGCTTCGGCGAGCAATCCCATCCGCCGGTAGAGCGCGACTGCGTCCGGCTGTCGTGGAACGCGTCCAGTGGACGTGGCCAGGACCGGCTCTGGCGCGGGGACGCTCCCGCTGGGAGGGGCGCCGCCGCGCGTACCTCCGCCCCCGCATGCTGCGCTCGTCAGCATGGCAACACCCAAGAGCGCGTTTCGCGTCGACCAACTGCGGTGCATTTGCTTCTCCCTCATCGAATTGCTCCTTTACCCGGTGCGCGACCCAGAACTGGGGCATTGGTTGCTTGCCGCCCCCCTACCGCCGCATTAGGTTCGCGCCCGTGCCCAAGGAAAACCTTGTAGGACAGAAAATAGCCGACTACTCGATCGAAGAGCTGGTCGGCGAAGGTGGGACTTCCGTCGTCTACCGCGCTGTACACCCACAGCACGGTACGGTGGCGTTCAAGGCGCTCCGCGACAAAATGCGCCAGGACAAGACCGCGCTGGCGCGGTTCACCCGCGAAGCGAACTTCGGGAAGCGAGTCCTTCATCCGAACGTCATCAAGACCCTAGAGACAGGCCAGGTCGAGGGTATCCCTTACCTGGTGATCGAATGGGCCGGTGGCGACCTGCTGGAGAGTTACGCCAAGAAGAACGCGCCCATGCCGCGTGAAGAGGTCGCAAACGTCATTCTGCAGATTTCGGATGCCGTCGGTGCGGCCCACACGTCGGGCATCGTGCACCGGGACCTCAAGCCGGACAACGCGATGTACGACCACGCCACCGGCACGCTGAAGTTGCTCGACTTCGGCATTGCCGCGGCGACTGATACCTCGCAGGACGAGCGATTGACCCGCGCCGGCTACTTTGTCGGGACACTGATGTACGTCGCTCCGGAAGCACTTTCCGGTGCGCTCGTCACGCCAGCCGCCGACCAGTACAGCCTCGCGACAATCGCCTACCTGCTGCTGACGGGCACACTCCCGTACCTGGCCAAGTCGCCTCGTGAGATGTTCACGCAGCTGCTCTCGCAACCGCCGATCGCCCTGAACAAGGCGCGACCGGGACTGGAGTTCGGTCCGAAGGTAGAAAGCGTGGTGATGAAAGGCCTCTCCAGGGAACCGGGAGATCGGTACCCCGACGTGCTCACGTTTGCGCGCGAGCTTCGCGACGCCCTGATGGAGCCCCCGGGAACGTCGACACCCAAGCCCTCAACATCGGCCGCGGCAGCGCCTGCGAATGGGCCGGATGACGGCCTGCTTTCGCGGATGAAGGGCCTCTTCCGTCGCGGGTGAGCAGTCGCGAACGCTGGGGCTCGAGTGGGGGCAACGGCGAATGAACGATCGTACCACACTGGTTCGACTGCTCTCGCAGCGCTCCGTTCGACGCGGGCGGTTTACGCTCGCCTCCGGGCGTGAATCGAGCCATTACGTGGACGCGAGGCTCACGACCATGAGTCCTGAAGGACTCGCGGTCATCGGGCCCCTGGCGCTTGAAGCGATTCGCGAACGTGCCTGGCCGGTGGATGCGGTTGGCGGGCTCACGCTCGGCGCAGATCCAATCGCGTATGCGACGGCGCTGGCGAGCGTCCAGTCACCGCCGCTCGTGAGAGCGTTCACGGTTCGCAAGGAAGCAAAGCAGCATGGCACCGGGCGACTCATCGAGGGGCCGATGCGCGAAGGCGATCGCGTCGTGGTCATCGAGGACGTGATCACCACAGGTGGTTCGGCACTTCGCGCTGCGGAAGCCATTCAACGCGCAGGCGCGACTATCTCCGGGATCCTCGCACTGGTTGATCGCGAAGAGGGTGGGCGCGGAGTGCTGGAGTCGCAGGGCTTCCAGGTAGTCTGCCTGGCGACGCTCAGCGAGCTGCTCGATCAGGCTCCTGCCGGCGGCGCCGCCACTCAGGCTTCGTAAGCTGGCGTCGCGGCGCGTGGAGAGATCCCGAGTGGGTCAAAGTCGCGAAGACGGCTGATATGCGGCAGGATCAGCTCGTCGCGGAAGCGCTGAAGCATTCCTTCGCCGTCGTACTGATCGCGAAACTCCAGCGCCGTCAGTTGCAGCATTTGTCGTAGGTGTCGACCGAATGCCTGCGGTGAGCTGTAGTCCAACTCATTCGCGACGAGCGTGACGGATAGCCCCGGGTTTTCAAACAGGCGGGCCGCGCAGACGAGTCGCGCCATCGACAGGTAGAACTTCGGCGCCGGAAGGTTGGCCCGGACAAATCGACTCATCAGCGTCGACGGTATCACGCCAAGGACACTCGCAAGCTCCATGATGGTGCGAGTGTTCGAGCCCTCCTCGAACAGCGCGCGGAAGAATCGATGGCAGCCTTCCGGCGCATCAGACAGATCCTCCGCGACGCGCGCCAAGGCCACACGATGGATCTCGGTGGCCTGGTCGTGCAGCAGGACCGATCGCAACTGCTGCCAGCCGCGCGGCTCGCGAACGTCAACGAGGGTGCGAACGCCACACCGGCCGAGCACGAGTACTGTCTGCGCCGTCTGTGGACTGAGGTTGGAGAGCAATGCCACGGCCGGGACTCGTGGGAACTCCCGCACCACACGCGCAACACGCGGAAGGTCGTTGGCGTCGCACCGGGCGATCGACACGATGACGGCGGCGGCACGATTGTCACGAAGGTCGCGCAACGCGTCGTTCAGCGTGTCTCGATGACAGGCGCGATAGATGCCCTGACCCGCGGCGTCGACGCGCAGGCGTTCGTCGGGGGTGAGCACCGTGGTGATGCGGGGAACAGGAAATGGATCCTGCTGGTTGGCTGTGCGCATACGACATCGAAGGCGAAAGGTCGATGGTATGCTGAGAGAGGCTCGTCACCTGTGCGTCACGCGGGGGCTGCAGGGTGCTTTGCTGCTTGCCGCCATCTGCTTGATGGTGTGGTGTGCTGGAGCTCGAGCTAGCTCCCTGCGTCGCCCCTGGGAGTCTTGGCGGCTATATTGAGTGCGTTGGGCAGCCGGGCAGTCGCAGTGCAATCCCGCTTCGGCGGATTGTGTCTGAGGAAAGTCCGGGCTCCATGGGCAAGGCGCCAGGTAACCCCTGGGCACGGCGGCAACGTCGTGACGGATAGTGCCACAGAAAACAGACCGCCACGGAACATCGTGGTAAGGGTGAAACGGTGGGGTAAGAGCCCACCGCGCTTTCCGGCAACGGAGGCGGCACGGTAAACCCCGCCGGAGCAAGGCCAAATAGGCGACGAGGAGACGTCCACTCCGATCAAGACGTCGCGGGTAGGCTGCACGAGGGCGGAGGTGACTCCGCTCCCAGAGAAATGACTGCCACGGAGCTTCGGCTCCGTTACAGAACCCGGCTTACAGGCTGCTCAAACGGAACGCCCAGGCTCGCGAGAGTCTGGGCGTTTCAACTTCAGCGAACAGCGACGAGCGAGAAGCGATCTAGTCTACGAGGCGGAGCGGCATTACGAGGCACACGTACTTGCCTCCTCCCGCCCAATTCTCGGGCAACACCGTCGCCGCACGCTCCGCGGTCTTGAACGTGAACCGCACCTCGTCGGTCGGCATGTACCGGAGGATCTCGAGCAGGTACGTGCTGTTGAAGCCGATGTCGAGCGCGTCGCCGTTGTACTGCACCGGGATCTCGTCCTGGCCTTCACCCACATCGGGCGTCTGCACCGTGAACCGGAGCAGGGCGGTGTTGAACGAGAGCTTCACGCGATGCGTCTGGTCAGACGCTACCACCGCCATGCGCCGCAGCGCACCTATCAGCGACGGCCGGTCCACGATGGCAAAGCGATCGTTGTCGCGGGGAATGACCTGGTCGTAGTTCGGATACGGGCCCTCGATGAGCCGCGTCGACACGCTGGCGATCGGGCTGCGAAACGCGAGATGGTTTTCACCCTTTCCGATCTCGATCTCTTCTTCCGGCGGAAAGACGCGCCGGACCTGCTCGAGCGCGCGCGGTGGCACGATGAAATCGCCGTTGGACCCCTTCCCGAGTTCAGCCGGCGATTCCATCAACGCCAGGCGATGCCCGTTCGTGGCGACCATGCGCAACAACTGCGCGCGCACTTCCCACAGTACGCCGTTCAGGATTGGACGGCTTTCTTCGGTCGACACTGCGAACGCCGTTTTCGAGATCAGGTCGTGCAGGACCGATGACTTCACCCGCCAACCCGTGTTGAACTCGACGGGTGCAAACGCCGGGTATTCGTCGCGCGGCAGTCCGAGGAGCTTGAACTTGGTCCGGCCGCATTCGAGCGTCGCGCGCTGCTCACCAAGTGCCGCGATCTTCACCGGAGCAGGCGGCAACTCGCGCGTGATTTCGCCGAGTCGCTTTGCCGGCAACGTGAGGGCGCCGGGCATCTCGACGTCGGCGGGTACTTCAACCGACACCGCGACATCGAGGTCTGTGCCTGAGAACCTGACGCCACGCTCCGTCGCTTCGACGAGGATGTTCGCGAGCACGGGAAGTGTCGTCTTGGCTGGAACAGCCGGCGCGACATTCGTGAGAGCTTCCTGAAGTTTTTCCCGCGCAATCGTGAAGCGCATTCCGAGCCTCGAGTGGGAAACGCTATTGCTGTTGATCTATATAGATAAAGAACATCAGTAACAGCAGTACTGTTGAGATGCGGAGAGTTTCTCCCTCACGCAGCGCCCGCGGGCAGTTCAAGTACCGCGAGTTGAAGACGTTCGGCGAACTCCTGGTCAGCAGCGCGCAGGTATCGCGCACGTTCAAGACTGTGGATAACAGTCGAATGATCCCGACCACCGAACGCATTTCCAATATCTGCCAGGTGCGCATTCAACAATTCACGTGATAAAAGCATCGCAGCCTGGCGCGGTACCGCGACTTCACGCGTACGACTCTTCGACGTCAGTGCCGACGCGCTCACGCCCCACGCTTTCGCAACGGCGGATTGGATCGTTGAAATCGAGAGGCCGCGTCCCTCACTGCCAGCGCCCGTTGTTGCAGCAGGCTTGATGCGATCGCGCAGCGCTTCGATCGCGAGGTCCACAGTGACTGGTTGCTGACGCAATGACGCGAAGGCAATCAGCTTGATGATGCAGCCCTCGAGCTCACGCACGCTGGAGCGAACGTGTTCAGCGATGAGGTGCAGCACATCATCGGGAATCGTGTGCTGCAGGTGATCCTGGTGTGCCTTGCTGCGCAGGATCGCGATGCGATGCTCGAAGTCCGGGAACTCGATGTCGGCGACCATGCCCCATTGGAAGCGTGTAACCAGGCGCGCTTCAATGCCCGGGATTTCGCTTGGCGGACGATCGCTGGTCATGATGATCTGACGGCCACCTTCGTAGAGCGCATTGAAGGTGTGAAAGAACTCTTCCTGCGTGGCTTCCTTTCCCTTGAGGAAGTGCACGTCGTCGATGAGCAGCAGGTCGAGCTCCCGGAACCGGCGCCGGAAATCGTGCGTGGTCCGCCCCTGGATCGACATCACGTACTCATTCGTGAACTGTTCGGCGCCGAGATACGCTGCCCGCATTCCCGGTTTACGCGCCAGGATGGCATGCGCCACCGCCTGCATCAGGTGGGTCTTCCCGATGCCGGTTGCTCCGTAGATGAACAGCGGATTGAAGTCACGTCCCGGAGCCTCGGCAACGGCGAGTGCGGCCGATGCCGCGAGCTCGTTCGACTTGCCGATCACGAAGTTGTCGAGCGTGTACTTCGCGTTGAGAAGCGGCCGGGGTGGCGCCATCGAACCGTTTGTATGACTCGATGAAGACGCGGCGGCTGCGGATTTCTCGACGAAGAGATCCATCTGCACTCGTTGACGCGAACGCGAGTCAACGACGAATTCAACCTGGCACGGTTGTCCGAGTGCGATGGGCGCGAGTGATGTCAGGAGCGCCGCATGTTTTGATTCATTCCAATCCGCGGAGAACTGGTCGGGCACTGCGACCGTGAGCTTGTCTCCGCGCAGCTCGACCGCCTGCGTTGGTTCGAGCCAGGTTCGGAAGGTGTGCTCCGCTATTTCGCGCCGCGCGCATTCAAGCAATCGACTCCAGACTTCTTGCGGCGCCAGATCCATGTCTGTTGATAATCTCAAGGGGCCGCGAACCTATTTCTACCCTGTTGAAAAGTCAACGCGCAAAATCGTGAGCACTCAACAGTGCATCATCATGCAGTTCTAAGGCGTTGACACTATTGCGGTAAGAAGGATAGGTTTCCTTCCCCGAGATGCATTACCAGTCAGTCTTGTCTCACATACGTAGCTCCTTATGGGTAAGCCCACTTATCGCCCGCGCAACAAGCGCCGAATCCGCAAGCACGGATTTCGTACTCGCATGTCGACGCGCTGGGGCCGTGATGTGCTCAGCCGGCGTCGCAAGAAGGGGCGGAAGCGCCTCACGGTGAAGCTTCCGTCCAAGTACGCCGCCGCTTAAGTCGCGCCTGCGTTTCTCGCGGGCGCGACGCATCAGTCGCGGCTCTGACATCAGACGGATTCAGCTAGAGGGGAAAGTCGTACGGACCCGGCACTTATCGATCCGGGCGTGCGCTTCCCCTCTCGGCTTTCCGAGAGTTGGCATCATTGTACCGCGCCATGGGCGCTCAGCGGTGGATCGAAACCGCCTCAAGCGGCGACTGCGCGAAATCATCCGGCAGGACGTGCTTCCGGCCGAACGCGGACTGGACATCATCGTGCGCACGTCACCTGGCGCGTATGCGCTGCAGTTCGCCGACCTCCGCACCGAGATGAACGGTGTGCTGGGCAGGTTGCTGAGTTGAAACAGGAGCCACGGTGCGTTCCGTCCTGATTGCACTGGTTCGTGGGTACCAGCTCTTCCTGGGACCGCTGCTCCCCTCGGTGTGCAGGTATTCACCCACCTGTTCCGTGTACGCCATCGAAGCGCTCCAGAAACACGGCGCGTGGAGAGGCCTGGTGTTGGCGGTTCGTCGCATTGGACGGTGCCATCCGTTCCATGTCGGCGGTTATGATCCCGTTCCCTAAATCACACGACTCTCATGGACCGACGCACTGTTCTCGCGCTCGTCCTCGTTGCGGCGGTCATCCTGCTCACGCCAAAGCTGTTTGCGCCGCCGCGTGCTCCGTTGCCGACCGATTCCACTGCGCTGGTCGACTCGGCGCCGCGGCCGACGATGGACACGGCAGCAACGCCCGCAACCGTTGCACCAGTCGCTGTGGCGTCACGCGACACTGTCGTGCGCATTCCAGCAGAAACGTTGCACGTGGCCGACAGCAACTCGTCGCTTGCGTTCGCGAACACCGGTGGCGCACTGCAGAGCGTGGAGCTCAAGCAATACAAATCGCTCGCACCGGGCGACGGTCCCGTCGTGCTCGAGGGTCGTGGACAACCGCTGCTGAGTTTCCGCGGCATCGTTGGACGCGACACCATTGCGTTTGACACCGCCAGGTTCCGTGTAACGCGGAACCAGAGCAGCGGTTCAACCAGTCAAATCGCCTTTGAAGGTGTCGTCGGATCCGACACGCTGGCGCTCAACTACGCGATCGATCCCGACAGCTTCCTTGTCCATATCGATGGGCAAGTCCGAGGTCCGCTCGCGCAGCAGGGATTCATCCTCATGGACTACGCGCCGACGCTCGGTTCGTATGAGGCTGACTCAATAGACGACCAGCGCCACCTCGGTTTCGCCTATGAAGTCGCGAACCGTGGATCAAAGGGCACCGCGTTCGGCAAACTCGATCCGGGTGAGCAAGTGCTCGTACCGGGACCGCTTACGTGGGTCGCACTCAAGAACAAGTACTTCATACTCGGGGTCCTGGCGCGCGATAGCGTGTCGCCGATGGCCGAGATCAGGATGACTGGTCTTGCCCGGACTTCGCGCACCGCGACGCTGGCGCAGGGCACGACGGTCATCCAGCCACGCCAGGGAAGCTTCGCGCTGGACGTCTATGCTGGTCCGCAGCAATCGACGCGACTGCAGGCACTCGGCCGCGACTTCGAGAATTCCAATCCGTATGGCGGCTTCATGCAACCGGTGGTGCAGCCGTTCGCCGGTCTCGTGCTGAAGGTCCTGCTGTGGATGCGTCACACGTTCAACATCGGTTACGGCTGGGTTCTCGTCATCTTCGGGGTGGCGGTGCGCCTCATCCTCTGGCCGCTGAACCAGACGGCCATGCGCACGAGCATGAAGATGCAGCGCATCCAGCCTGAGCTTCAGGCGCTTCAAACGCGCTACAAGGCAGATCCACAGAAGCTGCAGAGCGAGATGATGCGCGTGTACAAGGAGCACAATATGAGCCCGTTCAGCATGTTCTCGGGCTGTTTGCCGCTGCTCCTGCCGATGCCCGTGCTGTTCGCATTGTTCTTCGTCTTCCAGAGCACCATCGAGTTCCGCGGCGTTCCGTTCATGTGGCTGGCGGACATCTCGCAGAAGGATCCCTTCTACATCCTGCCGCTGGTGATGGGTGTCTCAATGTTCGTCCTGTCATGGATTGGCAGTCGCAACACGCCGCCAAATCCACAGACGAAGATGATGCTGTACCTGTTCCCGGTAATGATGACGTTCCTGCTCGCCAACCTCGCGTCTGGGCTGAACCTGTACTACGCGGTGCAGAACCTTGCAGCACTGCCGCAGCAGTGGCTCATCTCGAGCGAACGGGCCAAAGCGGCGGTGAAGAAAGCGTAGCTGGCTCCATGGGGCGGTTCATGATAAACAGCACCGCCGACGACACGATTGTCGCTGTTTCAACCGCGAGTGGCCGCGCGGCGATTGGCGTCGTTCGCATGAGCGGTGCCGCCGCGCACGATATCGCGAGGCGTTGCCTGAGTCGCTGGCCGGAGCAGTCGCGCACGACGCTGCTCTCCGAAGTGCGTGATCCGGCCAACGGATCGACTATCGACCAGGTGGTCATTGTGCGCTACGACGCGCCCAACTCATACACCGGCGAGGACCTGGTCGAGATAAGCGGGCACGGCGGATTGCTGTCGCCCGTTGCCGTCACCGCACTTCTCATTCGAGAGGGTGCGCGGCAAGCCGAAGCCGGTGAGTTCACGCGCCGCGCTGTGTTGAACGGCAAGCTCGACATCCTTCAGGCTGAAGGCATCGCGAGCATTGTCGATGCGCGCACAGAAGCAGCGCGCCGAGGCGCGTTGCACCAGATGGATGGAGGTGCCTCGCGCCAGATCGGCATGTTGCGAAACGCGCTGCTCGACTTCGAAGCGCTCTTGGCCTATGAAATCGACTTTCCCGAAGAAGACGACGGGCCCATTCCGCAGGAGCGCATCGATCGCGCGCTGACCGAAGCACAGCAACAGGTCGAAGTCCTTCTTGGAGCAGTGAAGCTCGGCGAACTCGTTCGCGAAGGCGCCGTTGTCGTGCTGGCAGGACCACCCAACGCAGGCAAGTCGTCGCTCTTCAACGCGTTGCTTGGTGTGGAGCGCGCCATCGTCCACGAAACGCCGGGCACAACGCGCGATGCAATCGAAGCGGTCATGGAAGTGAATCGCTGGCCGCTGCGCCTCGTGGACACGGCGGGGCTACGCGAAAGCGACGACGAAATCGAGCGAACCGGTGTCGAGGTCAGTCGGCGATACCTGGCTGGCGCTCACGTAGTGCTGGTGTGCGCAGAGAGTGAGGACGAACTCTCCAGGGCATCACAGGTCGTTCATGGCGCCACAAACGCGCCGCAGATCAGCGTGTTGACGAAGTCCGACCTGAACGCGCGTGAACAAGGCGACAACGGATCGCAACAACGAGTGAGCGCGCACCGCCGCGCAGGACTTGTAGAGCTACTGGAGCGCATCGAGCTGGAGCTTGATGCGACGTATGGCTCGCTCGACCCTGATCTTCCCTTGCTCACACGTGCGCGCCACCAATCGGCACTGAACGCTGCCGCGAAAGAACTTGCGGCGTTCCGCGAGCTAAGGGCGACGAACTCTGTTCCGGCTTCGATCGCCGCGGTTCACCTTCGCGCAGCAGTACATGAACTGGAAACACTCGTTGGCGCCGTTGATGTCGAGGACGTCCTGGCACGCGTGTTTTCGACGTTCTGTGTCGGGAAGTAGCAGCGAGCAGCGATCAGCGAACAGCAGGCGATATCAGGCGGATGCTGCGGCCGAAGATTCCGCGACGTCGATGACATCGTGTGCTGCCGCCCTGACAGCCCACGCCGCGCCGTTCATCTCGAGCGCGGGTGACACAAGCCTCGATCCCACCAAGTAGCCGGCTCGCTCAGGAACGACCATTCTGTCAACGAGGCGCGATTCGTCCGCCGTGCCTCCCGACAGGAATCGCAGGCGGAGGCCGAGCGCTGCGTTATCGAACTCCGAGAGGATCGATCGTGTAACTGATCCTTCGAGCTCCCTCACTCGAGCGTATTGGCGGCGCGCATACCCGAAGTACTCCCACGCCGCATGGCCTGGGCTCACGAGCCTCGACACCTCTACAGCGATGCCTTCGTTGACGACGTGTTCGCCAAGGGACGCGCGACGTCCGGTTTCCCAGTACGAGTAGTAACCCTCTGCCTCGTCGATCAGCGCGCGGATCTCACTACGGCTTGACGGCGACGTGTAGCGCACGGCGTGAGCCATCTCGTGCGCCAACCACATGGGGATCAGTTCAGGATCGAGGCCGAGTCCCTGCGTCTCCGTGTTGGGCACTCCGGTGAAGTGTTCGAGGCAAACGAATGCCATGCCACGCCCCGCCACAACGAGCTCGCCCGCGTTTGCCGCACCGACGCCGACCATGAGGATGACGTCGATCTCGACGTCGCTCTCGAGGAGTGCCGCACATTGCGCCTCGGCTCTACGCGCGAGTGACACAACGTCGTTGCGTTCGAGCATCGACAGCAAGTCCGAGCGATCCGCGAGGGCCGCCATGCGCGCCACTTCAGCAAAGTGTGGCGTGTCCGGATCGAGGACATAGTTGTGCCAGTAGGCCGCCAGTCTATGGCGATGCGTTTCGTAGTAGCGATGATATGCGGCAACCCGATCGGAGCTGTTGAGGACTGCTAGAAAGTCCGGCAGCAGGTTGACGAGCATCTACGACCAGGGCGCAGGTGGGCGGCGCGGGCGGATCGCGAAAAAAAACGCGCGGTATGATACTCGCGCATTCCATCATCAACAAGTGAGTGAGTTTTTTTATTCAGCGCGCGTGTTTGTTAGCGCGTCCCAAACAATCGATCACCTGCATCACCGAGGCCAGGCAGTATGTAGCCGTGTGCGTTCAATTCACGATCGAGTGCGGCCGCGATCACACCAACATCCGGATGTTCTGAGGCGAGATGTCTCAGGCCTTCTGGTGCGGCAACGAGACACAGAAAGCGAATGCGCGTTGCGCCAGCGCGCTTGAGTGACGAAACGGCCGACGCGGCACTGCCACCCGTCGCGAGCATCGGATCGAGCAGGAGAAAGTCGCGCTCGGCGGCATCGCCAGGGACCTTGAAGTAGTAGTCAACCGGTTGGAGCGTATCGTGATCGCGATACAAGCCGATGTGTCCAACACGCGCCGATGGCACAAGTCGCAACACACCCTCGACCATGCCGAGTCCGGCGCGGAGAATTGGAACAAGTGTCAACTTCTTACCACTGACGCGGTAACCAGTAGTGGCTTCAAGCGGCGTGTGCACCGAGAACGATTCCAGCGGCAGAACACTCGTGGCTTCGTACGCGAGCAACATCGCGAGTTCTTCCACCAGCTCCTTGAAGATCTTCGTCGGAGTGTCGCGGCTTCGCAGCAACGCAATCTTGTGCTGGACGAGCGGATGACGAACGAGCGTGAGGTTGGAGTGTTTCAGGCTGGTGTCCATGTTCGGCAAGCTACTAGCTTCGTCAACATGGCAGAATAGCATGCCACGATTGCTTTGAAGATCGAGCCCCCACTCGCCATGATGGCGCGCCGATGATGGAAATCACTTTCGCCGGCGCTGCCCGCGAGGTCACCGGATCGTGCCACCTGATTCGCGCGGGTGATCGCCGCATCGCGCTCGACTGCGGAATGTTCCAGGGTCGTCGCGCCGACGCGGACAAGAAGAATCGCGAGTTGCCCGCGCCCCTCGAGACACTCTCGGCGCTGGTGTTGTCGCACGCGCACATCGATCACGCCGGCCGCATTCCGTTTCTCGTGCGAAACGGATTCGATGGACCCATCTATTGTACGCCCGCTACGCGCGACCTCTCGGCGTACATGCTGATGGACTCCGCGCACATCCAGGAAAAGGATGCCGAGCACCTGGCACGTCGCGGCAAGCCGTTTGTCGAACCGCTATACGAAAGCACCGACGTCACACGCACGCTGGAACGGATGATTGCGGTGCCGTACAACCGCGAGTTCGAGGTCACCAACGGCATGCGCGCGACGTTCGTGGATGCCGGCCACATTCTCGGCTCGGCGTCGGTGCTGCTCGACTGCAACGAGAGTGGCGTGAAGCGCAGGCTGGTGTTCTCGGGAGACATCGGGCGGTGGGGCCTGCCAATCATTCGTGACCCGGTCATCCCTGGTGGCGCCGATGTCGTGATCATGGAATCGACGTACGGAAACCGGGATCACGGGCCGACCGAAGACGCCCGCTCTCGTCTCGCTACAGTTGTCAGCGAGACCGCAGCCCGCGGTGGTCGGGTACTCATACCTGCGTTTGCGCTCGGTCGCGCGCAGGAAGTGCTGTACGACCTGCATGGGCTCTTCAAGGAAGGGCGAATCCCACGCATTCCCATCTTTATCGATAGCCCGCTCGCGTCTGACGTGACGAGCGTCTTTGAACTGCATCCTGACTGCTTCGATACTGGCGAGGATCTGGTCGGCCGAGTCGACAACCTCTTTCGATTCGACCTCGTGAGGTACACGAGGAAGGCGGAAGAGTCCAAAGCGCTGAACAGCCTGCGGACCCCCTTCGTCGTCATCGCCGCATCGGGGATGGCGGAATCAGGACGGATCGTTCACCACCTTGCCCACGGTGCGTCCGATCCTCGCAACACGATCCTTATAGTAGGGTTCCAGGCCGAGCACACACTCGGCCGGCGGATCGTCGAGAAGCAACCGACGATCCGGGTCTTTGGTGAAGAAATTCCGTTGCGCGCCAGTGTCGAAGTGCTCAACGGATACAGTGCACATGGTGACCGCACTGAATTGCTGCGCTGGATCGAAGGCGTTCGGGCAACGTCACCAGGCTTGCGACAGGTGCACCTGGTTCACGGCGAACCTGAGGCACAGGAAGCGTTCGGTAACGAGCTTCGCACACGCGGAATGGATGTCCAGGCGCCATCGCGCGGGTCGACGGCTGCGTTCTGAGTGGTTTGGACCACCGCGTTTTCAGCCCCGGGGCTGCTAACGTTCTTCGCAGCGGACTAGACTCATCTGTAGCCGATCGCAGGATGACCTGGACGTACGAAGCGGAGGGGCGGTCTCGTGCCTGTTAGCGACGCGAGGTTTGGTTGAAACGTCTCACGCCGCGACGCCTCGCATGGTACGCCGCGCTCTCAGCTGCCGTGGCGTGGGGGGTGAGTTTTGTCTCGGTCATGGCCTGGGGGGCTCGCGACATGGCGAGTCCTGCCGACGCGATCGTTG
>Ga0184628_10000807_pt1 | contig 16066 bp, 22 predicted proteins | sample PLM4_5_b1_FD_133149 | JGI IMG/M metagenome (GOLD analysis project Ga0184628, IMG submission 133149) | Groundwater sediment microbial communities from an aquifer in East River, Colorado, USA - PLM4_5_b1 | ecosystem: Environmental > Terrestrial > Soil > Riparian zone | place: USA: East River... | reverse complement strand
AGCTTCCGCCCGACCCGGAGCCCGTGGACGAAGAGGCAGTCGCCAAGGCCCAGGCCAAGGCGGAGAAGGAGGCCGAGAAGGCCGAGAAGTAGGGAGCGTGGGGGAGGGCCATCCCCTCCCCCGTCTCAACGATGACGGAGGAACCCGATGGAGGATCTGTTCACGAACCGCGCCCCCAACGAGCAGCAGGCGAAGATGCTGGACGTGATCACGGAAGAGATGTTGTCGATCTCCGACCTCTTCGCCCAGCTACCCGCCTCCCGCTTCAAGAGTCTCGCGCTGACGAAGCTGGAGGAGTGCTCGATGTGGGCGAAGAAGGCGACCGTGTTCACCTACGCTGTCGAGACAGAGGATGCCGCGGCGGTTGCTCAGGGTGCTACCGCTCCAACCACGGCGTCTGGCGCAGGCTCCCCTGACTGAGAAGGAGCTCACCGCGAGCGTGATCCAGATGGCCCGTCTGTTCGGGTGGCGGATCGCACACTTCAGGTCGGTCGAGACGAAGAGGCAGGGATGGCAGACGCCCGTCCAGGGGGATGGGAAGGGCTACCCCGACCTCTGTCTCGTCCGCGAGCGGATCATCTTCATCGAGCTCAAGTGCGGCAAGAACAAGCTCGAGCCCGAGCAGGAAGTCTGGCGCGACAAGATCATCCTCGCGGGGGGTGAGTGGTACCTCCTCACCGACAAGAACTGGGAGGAGGGGCTGGCCGAGAAGATCCTCGGCCACCCGCACACATCCGTGGCATCCGTCACACTGGGGGGCGATGCGCTATGAGCAACTCAACCGCCGAACACCTGAGCCAGACGCTCGACGCCGACGTACTCCTCGAGGCGTGGGTCAGAGCCGTCCTGAAGGAGGCCGACGATGGGCGTGACATCGAAGACAGTGATCAAGATCGAGTGCGACAACCCGAACTGCCCTGGGACAGATCTCCCTGACGCGAAGTCCTACGACGGATGGATCCGCGTCAACGCGACGACCCAGCACACCCCTCCGACGACCAAGGACGGCCCGACGCCGATGGCGTTCCCGATCTCGGTTGGCGAGCAGATCTACTGCTCGGCGTCCTGCGCCGGGACGGTGACAGACACCATCGTCGCCGCCGAGGAGGCGTGGGAGGCGCGGAATCAGGTCGACACCTCACTGCCCGACCCCGAAGCCTGATGGCGACGATCAGCAAGACCGACTTCCCCTACACCGGGCCGTACTCGGTCGAGGGTGACGGCAAGCAGAAGGGGAACACGGCGCTGGCATTGAAGCGCGCGATGTCGCGCCTGGGCTTCCTCCCCTGGGAGCCAGAGAAGTGGGACAACCTCTTCAACAAGAAGCTCGAGGGAGCTCTGGACGAATGGGATCCGGGCAAGAACGGGTACGGGACTGGACGCTACGACAAGATCCGCGCAGCGGTCGTCAAGAGTGGATCCCACAAGGGCGAGCAGGCGCTCGACTCCGTGGCGATCAATCAGGTGCAGACCGAGTACGCCTCCATGCAGGGCCAGAAGGTGCCCGACCTCGGGCCGCTCGAGAAGGGTGGCGCGAGCCTGCTCGACTTCGCGCTGAGTCACGCCACCTCGGGGATCGCTCTCTTCCCGGCAACCGACACGGTCTGGACTCCTGGCTGCACGATCATCGCCCCCGAGAAGATCGAGATCTACAAGGCCTCCTCGTCGAGTCCCGGCGATGCCTGCTACGCCGAGGGCGTGAGCGGAATCAAGTACTGGTTCGGGCACATGGTGTCGGCCCCCGCGGTCGGCAAGATCATCGGTAAGGGCGCGACCGTCGGCAAGGTGGGCCAGTTCTCGGGCTACACGCCGCACCTCCACCTCGGCGTCAACGTCGAGCAGCTGTGGGGGAAGGGTAAGGAGTTGAAGCACGGGACGAACTACTCCGTGTCCGGCATCCCGACGATCCGGAAGCAGTTCCAAGACCACTAGGATTCGTCACCGCGAGAGCTTTGGCCGTGGGCTGTAGCAGGGATCCCGAACTGGAAACGGCCACCTTCCGACTCTGACGGCATCCTTGATGGATGCTTGCCTTCGACTGGGGTGCTGCCAACGACGCCGTCACCGCGCTGCTCGTCATCGTGGTTGGCGCGATCCTGCGCGGGGTATGGACGCTGTCGCAGAAGGTCGGTCGCCTGGAGGGGATTGACGAGATGAAGGAGCGCCTGCTCAGTAGGGATCGGGACGAGGAGCCTGTCGTCCGACCCTCCGATGATCATTCTGTGGACAACCAGGAGGACTGATGCCACCACTGACCGCAGCCAAGGAACGAAGCTCGATCCTCAAGCTCCCCGCCGGGCTACGCACCGACGCGCTGAACAAGATCAGCGCGAACGCGAACGCTCCCGGCGGCTGCAAGCGGCAGACGGGTGGGCGCGGTAGGCAGGGCAAGGGGAACCTCCGCAACGCGCTCGGGATCTACTGCATCGAGACGACGCAGCAGACGCCGCACGTCGCGCTCGCGATGAACGTCGGCGGAGCGACCCCGGCCACGATCACCATCGAACTGGGCACCCCGGCCACGACTCCCATCGCCACCGACGAGCTTGACCCGGTGACGTGGGCGGGAGCGGGGACGAGGAGCCTCTCCGTCGCGATCAACACGACGGAGGTCCTCGGCAACGCGAAGGTGGCAGTGGTATGAGTCCCTGCCCGACGTGCGTGGCGCGGCAGGCCTCTCTCGGCGATCCCTCCGAGGCTCGCTGGATCGGCCCCGACGGCCAGGAGTACTGCTCGATGCACTTCATCCAGGCCTTCGGCCACGGCGAGACGCTGGTCCGGGTTGAGGGCTATGAGCCTCCCGTCAAGCGCAAGGCCCCCGCTCCGAAGAAGCCTGCCGCGGTGAAGAAGGAGCAGACCGAGGTCAAGTCCTGATGCCCTGCGCTGCGCTGGCGCGGGGAACCAGGGCACCCGTCGCGAACCCGCCCTGGACGACTCCTTCGGCCCAGGCGCTGCCGTTCGCGGACGCGATCAACAACTCGCCCTGCGGTCGCAAGCTCGTCACCTCGGTGAACGGGGTCAACACCACCGCCGAGAACCTCTGCATCTTCCACTGGGGCCAGGCGCACGGGCTGCGAGATCTCGTCCTGCCCATCGTGCAGGAGCCGTAGTGCCTCTCTTCACCGTCCTCAACCCGACCGACGCGCAGGTCGCCGGGACGGGTGGCCCCTACGCCGCCTTCTCACGCAAGGACGGGGTCAACCTGAACAACAACCAGGCTGGACAGCTGGTCGGAAGCGGCCTCGTCGTGATGCCGAACAACGGAGGAGGGGCGAGAGCGGCGTTCGCGCTTCTCGCCGCCCTCACCCCCGGTCTATCGACTCCCTCTCAGCGCGAGATCTTCAGGCTGAAGGGAGGGCAGCAGGAATGGCAGGCTCTCCTGCGGCTTCTCCGCTCGGTGGACTGACCTCCTCGTAGGAGGCCTCGAAGATCTCGGGCTTGCACGGGTAGACCTCTCCCGCGATCCCGCGGATGATCCAGTCGCCGAGGTCGGCCATCATCGTCCCTTCGCGAGTCTCGATCAGGAGGTTCTCGCCGGACACGGTGATCTCGCCGCCGTTGCCAAGCTCCGACAGCGCCTCTGCGTCACCGAGCCACTGCACCGCCTGGATCACGATGGGCTTCTTCACGAACTCCGTCATCAACATCCTCCTCCCCAAGGGCCAAGACCCGAGCCGTCGAAGAGTCGCTTCGCGGCGATCAGGTGCGTGACCGGGTTCCACATCCTGGCACGGAACTGTGCCATCGATTCGCTCCGCCAGCGGTGGACGCCGTTCAGCTGCAGGAGGCCGAAGCTGCCGCCGTTCGAGTCGCCCCAGTTCGAGGCGCGGGGGTTGCCGCCGGACTCGCGGTTCATGCAGCGCACCATCGTCGGGCCGTAGCGGGGGCCGAACGTCTTCATCACCATTGCCTTCGACTTCGCGTACTGGGCCGAGTTGGTGCCGTAGTTGTCCGCTCCCGCCGTGCTGGCGAACGCAAGCACGACCACTATTGCGAACGCGAGTAGAATCGTTCTCATCGGGTCACCTCCGATAGTCGGACGGAGAGCCGGGGTCGATCCTTAGAGGCACCAGTGCGTAGCGGCGACGGGTCCCCTCAGAGGCGACCCTGGCTCACGTCTGTGTGGGTAAGGGTCTAGTCTAGACGCCAATGACGACGCTTGATCTCGATCAAGAGCAGCAGGAAGCCTTCGAGATCGCGAAGGCTCGCTTCGAGCAGATGGACCGAGAGCGGGAGGCCGCGCTCACCGCCCCCCAGTTCCTGCTCGAACACGCCTCCGCCACCGACGCTCGTACGGGAGAGATCTTCAGCTTCGACTTCAGCGAGGACTCGGGCTGGGCCTGGCAGGGGGACGTCCTCGACGACTTCCGGATGAACCAGATCACGCTGGCCCTGAAGGCGCGGCAGCTGGGGATCAGCTGGATCGCCATCGGCTACGCGCTCTGGAAGGTACTGACGACGCCGGGCACGAACGCGCTCGCCGTCTCGATCAACGAGACGGAAGCCTCGGTCCTGATCAACCGGGCCTGGGACCTGTTCGAGTCGCTGCCCGAGCATCTCCGCTTCGAGGTTGAAGTGATCCGCCCACAGAAGGGACGACCATCGACCCGGATCGAACTGCGCCACCCGTCGGGGCAGATCTCCTCGCTGATCGCGATGCCCTCGACCCCGAAGGCCGGGCACGGTCAGGTCGCCACGCTCGTCATCCTCGACGAGCATGCCCGACACGCCTACGCGGAGGAAGGGTGGAAGGCCTTCGTCCCGGTCATCGCCGACGGCGGTCAGATCATCATCATCTCGACCGCGAACGGAATCGGCGGCACCTTCTACGACCTCTGGATGAACGCCGACGACCGCGGCGTCCACACGATCTTCCTGCCCTGGAACTACCACCCGCGCCGAGACGAGGACTGGTACGCGAGGGTGGCGAAGGCTCTGCCCGAGTTCGACCGCGCCGAGCAGTACCCGCTCACCCCCGCCGATGCCTTCCTCGGCACGGCAGGCTGCTGGTTCGACTCCGAGGCGCTCTCCTGGTACGCGCAGCACACGCGCAAGGCCCAGTTCCGCTTCCAGTTCATGGTCGCCGAGGACGGATCGAAGGCGACGGTGGCGAGGAAGAAGGACGGCTGGATCCACCTCTACGTCGACCCGATCCAGGGGCGGAGCTATGCCATCGGGGCCGACATCGCGACCGGGCGCGGCAAGGACTACTCCTGCGCCTACGTGATCGACCTGACCAACGGCGAGATCTGCGCCGAGATCCACTGCCGGATCGATCCCGACCTCTTCGCCGAGCAGCTGCACTTCCTCGGTCGGATGTTCAACACGGCGCGGATCGCGCCCGAGATGGGCGGCGGCTACGGCGAGCCTGTCGTCCTCAGCCTTCGGGATGGGCGGAAAGGCCGACCGCCCTACCCGAAGCTCTACCGCCACCGGATCGAGGATCGTCCGGACTTCAAGCAGCACATCACCTACGGCTTCCCGATCACCACCAAGACGAGGCCGCAGATCATCAACCAGGCCGAGCAGTGGATCCGCGAGCGGACCTGCCCCCACATGCCCGAGCTTCTGATCCTCGAATGCAAGACCTTCGTCCGCCGCGACGTCTCTCCCTCACCGAGGGCTGCCGACGGAGCGAACGACGACCGGGTGATGGCCTTCTGCCTGGTGCTGGAGTTGTATCGCCTCTATGGGCACCACGCCCACGACAACAGGAAGAAGGTCAAGAAGCGGCGGAAGCAGTATCGTGCCACCTATGAGTGGGAGTGAGCCGTCTGGCTCATTCCCTACGATCTGGGACGATCCCGAGACTGAGGAGTCACCGTGAGCCAGATGATGATGCCGCCTCCGGGCGCTCCACCCCCAGACCCCGGCATGATGGGCGGCGGTCCCGGCCTCGGCCCCGAGATGGGCGGAGGAGGGGGACTTCCTCCCGAGTTGATGGCCGCGCTCGGTGGCGGCGGCGGGGCGAACTCGACCGACATGCTCGCCCAGGGTCCGATGGCCGGGGAAGAGGCGTCGGCAGCCGAAGAGGAAGTCAGCGGCGATCCTCTCGACAAGATCCGTCAGGCGGTCCAGCTTCTGCGCGAGGCCGGGACCGACGAGACGGACGACCAGCGCTCTCACCTGATCGACAAGGTGCAGGCGGATCTCCAGAAGATCCTCGCGCAGGAGTCGCAGAAGACCGACAAGCTACGGTCCGCGCTCGGTGGCTAAGGAAGACCTCAGGGACCCGTACGACCCGACGCTGGAGTACGCGGACGCGCTCTCGATGGTCGTCTCGGCACAGGAGTCGGCGGAGATGTTCGCCCAGAACTACGTCGACAAGGTCGAGCGGCGATACCGCGCCTACCGCGGTATGGCGGAGTTGAAGGTCGACGAGGGCGACGAGTGGCGCTCCAACCTGACGACGCCGTACATCCTTCAGACCGTTGAAGGAATGATCGCAACCATGCTCGATCCGAACCCGATGTGGAACGTGACGCCGCGGCCACAGCCGTTCGAGCCGCTTGAGGTGATCATGGCCCGGCTCGGCGGCGGCGAGATCGCGAGCCAGGGGCTGCAGTGGGCGATGGACAACGACGACTTCCCGATGAAGCAGAGGCCCTTCATGCAGCAGGATCTCGTCGCCGGGAAGACGGTCGCGAAGATCGGCTGGCGCACGAAGAAGACGCGCCGGATGGTGCTGACCCCGGTAGAGGCGCAGATCCTCGACAGCTTCGGCAACGTCGTCCACACCTTCCCCTCGACCCAGGAGGACGAGCAGGACGTCACCATCTTCGACGGCCCGACGATGACCGTGCGCGACGTGCGCGACTTCTTCCGGCCCGAGTCGGCCACGAACGTCGATGACGCCGCCTGGATCATCGACCGCTCCTGGCAGACCTTCGACGCGCTCAAGAAGATGGAAGAGGCGGGGCTGTACAAGCGCGTCGATCAGCTGCGGGAGACGCAGAACATCGCCGCTCAGACGGGCTACGGCGAGCGCGAGCAGATCCTCCGCAACCAGGACCGCACCAAGGGCCTCGTCGAGGTGCTGGAGTACTGGACCGACGAGCGCGTGATCACGGTCGGCAACCGCCGCGTCGTCCTGCAGGACATCCCGAACCCCTACCGTCACGGCAGGAAGCCCTTCGTCGTCACCTCGGCGATGCCGGACGCCTTCCAGATGGACGGGATCTCGGTCGTCGAGGCTCTCGGCCAGCTGCAGTCGATGCTGTGGACGATCCAGAACCAGGGCCTCGACGCGCTCCGCCTGAACGGAAACCCGGTCACCCTGATCCGCTCCGACGTCGATGACCCCGACGCCTTCGAGTTCCACCCCGGCGCTCAGTGGATCGTCGAGGATCCGGGCCAGGTGACGAACCTGCCGCTCGATCCGAACGTCGGCAACATCACGATCCAGCGTGAGCAGCTGATCAAGGGCGACCTGCAGAACATCATGGGTGGGCTGCCGATGGCCGGGGGAGTCTCATCCGGCACCATCGACCAGACGACGGCGACGGGGATGTCGATCATCACCTCCATCGCGCAGAAGATCATCAGCGCCAGGAAGCAACACTACACCTGGGCCTACGAGCAGATCGGGGAGCAGTTCCTCCAGGTGATGGGGCAGATGATGCGCGGCGACCGGGCGATCTCGGTGATGGGCAAGGAAGGAAACCGACGCCTGCTGCTGCTCTCCCCGCTCGACATCCAGGGCGACTTCGACGTCAAGATCCACGTCATGGACGACTCGATGCTCCGCCAGGAGAAGCGCCAGGAGGAGCAGGCAAAGCTTCAGACGGCGGCGAACGTCTCCCAGATCCTCCCCCTCAACTTGAAGGCGTTCATGGAGGACTTCCTCAAGAGCTACGGGGTGCAGGACACGGAGAAGTACTTCGCCCACGCACCTGGGACGGCAGGGGCCGCTGCCTCCCCGACACCTCCTGGGTCCCCACCCGGTGGTGTGGCGACAGCCCCTTCCCCAGCTGCGCCCGGTGGCCCTCCCGTCCCAGGCAACCCCGCCGGGATGACAGCCCCTCCCGGCGGCGGACTCTCGATGACGCCCGAGTCCTTCGCCCAGTCGCAACTCGCTCAGGTGGGCCGGACGCAGTAGCCTTGCGGGATGCCGATGTCCCGCGAGGACCGTGAGGTCCTGACTCGTCGCCAGGCCGCGTTGTCGGGTCTGACCAAGAACCCGAACTGGCCCGAGTACACCGAGGAGCATCGGCGCGAGATCGCCCGGATCGAGAGGAAGATGCTGCAGGCGGCGAAGGGTCCTGACCCCGTCGACCAGCGAGCTATCGACTTCTGGCGCGGCTGCCTGTTCATCCTGAAGTGGCAGATCGCGATGCCCGTCGCCGCTGAACGCAACCTAGTTCGATACCTCCGCTCGCAGGGAGTGGAGATCGAAGACGAAGAGGAGGAGTTGAGCAATGCCTGAGGCCGCAGATGCAGAGCGAGAGGTAGAGGACTTCTTCAACGAGGAGATCTTCGGAGCCAAGCCGCCCGTCGAGAATGAGGCTCCGTTCCCGACCGCGCCCCCCGAGACGAAGCCCGTCGAGGAGGTCGTGATCGACACGCCCGTCGAGGAGGCGGTCGAGACACCTCCCGACGATACCCCTCCCGACGAGACGACGCCGCCGGGCGAGGAGATCCCGGTCGACCCGGACGCTCTTCCCGAAACGCCACCTCAGGATGAGGTGACAGAACCGGAAGAGCCTGCCGAGGACGAGTACCGCACCTGGGCCAAGAAGCAGTACGGCGACGACCTCGACTTCGAGAACGAGCAGATCGCGAAGCTCGCTCGGGCGAACTACGAGAAGGAGAAGCTGCTCGGCAAGAAGGCCGAGGAGGCCAAGGTGGCGCAGCAGGAGCGCGAGGCCATCGAGGTCCAGCAGCGGATCGATGCGCTCAACACGCCCGGCGTCCTGACCCAGGAGGAGGACAACTGGGTCAACGAGGCCCTGATCTCGAACGACCCCGGCGAGTACGCCTACAACGCGCTGCAGGCGGAGCGGCCCGATCTCTACGCCTCGATCATGGACCGCTGGTCAGCGCTCGGCGAGCAGGAGGCACGGCAGGCGAGGGCGCTCCACTCCAAGGTGCTGCAGGTCGTCACCGCCCCCCAGCCCTCCGAGCAGGAGACGTACACCGCCGCGCTCGGGCAGACGTTCGTCTCGCTCGGCCTCGACATCGAGCAGCACGGGCCACTCGTCCTCTCGAAGGCCGAGGAGCTAGGGAACGGCCATCCGGCAGTGATCGGGATGATGTCCCACGACCCCGACGTCCGCAAGATCGCGACCCGCGCCATCTTCGACCTCGTCACCCAGGGCAAGACCACTGTCCAGAAGGCGAAGACCGACGACGTCGTCGCAGCGCGGGTGCAGGAGGAGCAGCTGCGCCAGAACGCCGCCGGGATCACCCAGGGCGGACCCCGTGTCGAGTCGCCGAAGAAGTCCCCCTTCTGGGAGCAGTTCGACGCCGAGATCGAAGAGCGAGGCTGGGACGGGAACCGCCCCACCTACGGCAGGGACGACCAGACCCAGTAGCGACATCCGGGGGGCTGGTCTATCATCTCGGCCAGCCCCCATGACCACCGCCGAGGCGGCACGGTCGGGCAGACATAGGACGCCGAAGGAACCGCCGAGCGCGGTACTCCCGATGGAGTCGAGGAAGCAACCACACTCGAACCAGGGAGAGACATGGCGGACATCGCCGTAGGCAACTTCATCCAGACCGAGGAGTTCCTCGCGGATGAGAAGGTCGTGGACATGGATCCGAAGATGCGTCTTCTGGATCCGGACCAGACCCAGTTCACGACCATGACGCAGAGAAGCGTCAACCGCGTGGCGACACGCGAGAAGGTCAACTGGCTCGAAGAGCAGTACGTCAACACGGTCGTGACCGTGACGGCGAACTACTCCGCGGGTGCCGTGACCGTGGTCGTCTCGGGAGCGGACGGAGTCTCCGTCGCCGCCCAGGACGTCCTGCGGAACATGCGGACAGGCGAGGCCCTCCTCGTCACCGCGAACGCTGCAGGCTCGCTCACCGTCGTACCGTCGTGGGGCAACATGCCTGCGGCCTCGGTGGCCGGGCTGATCGGCGACAAGCTCCTGATCGTCGGGGACGCGCAGAAGCAGGGCGCGGACATCCCGGCGATGAAGTACAGCCAGCGGGTGCTGGGCTTCAACTACACCCAGATCCACCGCACCAGCTGGACCTTCTCGGGCACGGCGACGGCCATCGAGCTTTACGGCGGTCGTGAGCCTGCGAAGGAGGCGGCTCGCAAGCTCGTCGAGCATAAGCGGAAGCTGGAGGCCAACGGCTTCTTCGGCGCTCGCGACTTCGTCAACGTCGCGGGTGGCGGCAACGACGATGTGACCGGGTCGGCGGGTGGACTCTACGAGTTCATCCAGACCAACAAGCAGAACGTGGCAGGCGAACTGACGTCGGACTTCCTCGACCAGTTCCTCGCCACCGTCCTCGCGAAGGGGTCGCCCGACAAGGTGATCTACGCAGGCACCATCGCTGCGTACTACATCTCGCGCTTCAACCGCTCGGGCCAGGGCGCGTTCTGGAAGCCGTCGAACGAGAAGGTCCACGGCGTCCAGGTCGACGGCTTCCTCTCGGGAGTCTTCGGCACCCTGATCCCGGTCGTGGTCAAGAAGGAGTGGTCGAACTACCCGTCCGGCGTGAACGGGTTCAACGGCAACCTCTTCGTCGTCGACATCTCGAACGTCGAGCGTCGGCCTCTGCGTGATCGCGACACGAAGCTCCTGACCAACCGCCAGGGTCCCGGTATGGACCGCGTCTCGGCTGAGTACCTGACCGAGTCCAGCTGGACGGTGGCCCAGGAGCGGACGCACGGCCTGCTCACGGGCATCGCGTAGGCGAGTAGCATCGGGGAGTCACGGATCCGCGGCCTCGGGCCGTGGCTCCCCGATAGGCCCGAGGCCAGGAGGAAAGCATGCGAGCGATCAGTCAGTACGGCGAGTACGGGATCCAGATCCGACCCCAGGCGCAGAAGGGCATGGGAGACGGATCGATCCAGGTCACGACGGAGCCGATCTACGCCAAGTTCAAGCCAGCGTCGGACGCCGCCATCTACGAGGTCGAGATCGAGCGAGCGATGAAGACGTTCTCCTTCCGGGGGCGCTACCAGCACATCGACGAGGCGACCCCGGCTGATGTCCTCTACCGCCTCTCGGTCTTCGACACCGAATGGGTCGAGGACCTGGAGACGAGGGGCATCGTCGAGGCGAAGCTGCTCGAACTGGAGGGTCTGAACGACGACTTCTTCATCGCCACCGAGAAGCCGCTCGATGCGCCCTACCCGTCCTGGGACACCTCCGACGAGCCTGCCTTCGAGATGGTGGCTGGCCTCGTCAAGATGGGATTCGATCTCAACAGCGCCCTCTCCTACGAGCGCGTCTTCGGCCCTGGCCGCGAGGCTGTGATCGAGGCCCTGGAGGAGACGCTCAAGGATCAGCAGGTCGAAGAGGTCGTCGCGTGAGCTACCTCGAAGGCCTGATCGTCGACATCGACGAGGGCGAGCGCTCGCGGGTGCGGCAGCTGTCGGGCGGCAGGGTCGCCTACGAGCCGAAGATCACCTTCACCCGCGAGGGCTTCGAGTGGCTGCGCCAGGGCCACCTCTGCATCCAGTGCTTCGCCGACCTGAGGCCGCAGGGAGCCTTCCCCGACAACTGCGGGACCTGCGGCTTCCCCGTCAAGGAGCTTCAGCTGATCCAGCTGGGCCACGACGACGTCGGCGAGGAGCAGATCGGCTCGCGGCTCAGTCTGTCCGACGAGTTGACCAGGATGGGGGAACTATGGGTACCGCCCGAAAGCTGAAGCCCGGTGAGAGCTACGACGGCCCGAGGTCGATCCAGACCATCGACGGCGTCACCGCTCACTTCGCGGACACCGCGTCCGGTCCTGTCCGGTTGGTCGACGGCGGCGACGACGGCTTCCGGGTGGCGACCGACGACGACCCGGTTCAGCACCCACTCAACATCGTTGAGCTAGAGGTGGAAGAGATCCACGGCCAAGCATCATCGGAGGCATGACATGGACGCAGTGTTTCAGCCAGTGACGTTCGCTCCAGTCCGCTTCCAGCTTGGTGCGGGTGCGGAGCTTCTGCGCGACCCGCTCAAGGACGCCGATCTCCCCAAGGAGATGCTGGCCCGGCTGCGGAAGTTCTACGACCGGATCCTGATGGCCTCGGGGAAGTCGAACTACTTCTCCGAGAAGCTCCGCAACGAGGTGCTCGGGGCCGTCGCCTTCGCGGCTCCCGGCAACATCTACTTCGGCCTCTGGACGACGGCGGCAGGGACGAACATGTCCGCCTACGTCGGCAACACCGCAGGCGAGGTCAGTGGTGGCTCCTACGACCGCGTGGCGAAGGTCAACAACACGACCAACTTCGCCACCATCGTCGGCATGGCCGCGAAGGTCAACTCGAACGCGATCACCTGGGTGACGGCCACCGCCAACTGGAACGCCGCAGCCGTGATCCCGCAGCTTGCGGTCTTCGACGGCAACGCGAAGACGGCGGCGGACAACCTGCTGCTGTGGGGCGACTTCACGACAGCGAAGGCCGTCCAGCTGGGCGACACGGCGCAGATCAACACCGGGGCGTTCTCCTACACGGACACCTAGCCCGTGTCCTCAGTCGTCGGACAGGCGTCCGCGGCGGCAACATCCGTTGCGATCCCGGCCCACGCGGTCGGCGATCTGATCATCGTCTCTGCGCGGGGAACCGCCGCTGCGCCGTCGGTCCCGGCGGCAGGCGGCACCGTCCCCGCCTGGACGACGCTGCAGTCCGGCCTCGCTAACTCCATCGGCCTGACGACGGTGGCCTTCGTCGCGACGGCCACGAACCACACGACGGGCGCGTTCACGAACGCGACCCATATCTGCGTCCTCGTCCTTCGCCCGACGGCAGGCCAGAAGCTGCAGACCGCGGCTGCTCGCTCCTCGACGGGGAACGCGAACAACACGCAGACCATCGTCTACCCGGCGCTGACCCTGATCGACACCGACGGCTCCTCGATGGGGGTCAGGATCGGTACCCGCGTCACGGCGGACTCCGAGGTCGGGACGAACGTCCCTGCTGGCTGGACGAACCAGTCGATCCAGCCTGCCGGGGCCTCGGCCCTGATGGCCGTCCACACCCGGCTCGGGCTGACCTCGAATCCGACCGCCGACTCCATCGCGACGACGGGGACGAACGCGGCCTACCGCGCTCACACCATCGAGATCGAGGAAGTCCCGGTGATCACTCCGCTCGACGCCTCGGTGGTCGGCAAGGGGCTGCTCGACGCTCAGATCACCCCGTTCCGCAACACCGCCGTGACCATCGCGAGGGCGGCTGCTGTCTCGGTCGGGATGACGGTGGTGCCGCCGCCGATCACCTTCGCCATCGACCTCCAGACGAACCAGCCCTACGCGGGAGAGTGGGAGGCCGGGGAGTTCCTGGCAGGCATGGAGAACGTCCTCGCCGTCGACCTCCAGATCGTCCTGATCGACTTCCTCGACGGGCTGATCGCAGGCCAGGCGCAGGTCGCAGCCTCGCTCACGGTCACGAAGGACCTCGCCGTCACGGTGGTGGGCCAGGCTGCGGTCGCAGCCCAGACGGCTCGCGCTCTCGGCCTCGCGGCCAGCATCGACCGGGCTGCCGCTGTCGTCGCGCAGGCGAACGAGGTTCGCGGCCTGGCTGCTGTGATCTCAAGGGCGGCGGCTGTCAGCGCCGACCTCGTCCGCGTTCCGGTCACCGTGACATTCGGCTGTGTTGTGTCGGGGGCTGCTGTAGTCGCCCCGTCGCTGACGGTCACGAACGCGAGCTACGTCGGCTTCGACACCTTCGTCGCCGGGGCAGGGCAGGTCGGCGTTCAGGCCACCGAACAGGAGTCGCTCGTTGCGCCCATCGTCGGCAAGGCCACGGTCGCCCCGGATCTCACCGTCGCCACGGCGAGCTTCATCACCTTCTCCGCCGGGATCTCCGGGGCTGCAGCCATCTCCGCAGATAGATCCACGACGGTCACGTTCGCGGCCCCCATCGTGAGGGCGGCGACGGTGATCTCCGTCACCCCGACCGTGATCAGGCTCGTCCTCTTCGAGGCCCGGATCCAGACGATCATCCCGCTCTGCGGCGAGAACCTCTGCAACGTCCTCGCCATCGGAGGGCCGTTCATCTGCGGCGGCTTCTCGGGGCCACACTCGGTGATCACCATCGGCACGACGCGGACGCTCTCCTGGGAGGTGCCCGTCCACGGGCAGGCGGAGATCGAGGCGCTGCTGCGCCCGAGCCTCCCGTTCGCAGCGGCGATCCAGGGACAGGCGCAGGCCCAGGCCCAGTCCGTCCTCACGCTCGCGCTCGCGGCGGCGGTGCAGGGACAGGCGGATGTCTTCGCCCGGCTGAACCAGCTGCTGAACCTGCCGATCCTGATCCAGGGCCAGGCCCAGGTCAGAGCCAAGCTCACCTACGACTGGCTCGGGCCGACATCCCCCGGCGACATCCTGCTGCCGCCGACCCAGGAAGTACCGTGGGTCCTCGTCCCCACCGCCGACGGCTCCGTCACCCTCGTCCCCTCAGAGGAGGAGGATGTGGTGCTGGCGGCAACGGAGGAAGAGGACTCGCTGCTCGTCCCGACCACAGAGAGGTCGATGTGATCCGTACCTGCGTCCATACTCCAGGCTGATGACCTACACGCCCACCATCTGGCAGGACGGGGTCACCCCCGTCAACGCCGCCAATCTCAACAAGCTGGAGCAGGGACTCGCGGCGGCGGTCGGGATCCCCGCCGACGTGGTCGTCACCCCGGCCACCGCCCACCTGATCCGCAACCGCTTCGGGGCGGCTGACACCCAGCCTGCTTTCCGGCTCGACGCCGACGGAAGGATGCAGTGGGGAGCGGGAGGGGCTGCCGCGCCGGACGTGAATCTCTGGCGATCAGCCGGGAGTGGTGGTGGGCTGAACCTCGACAGTTGGTTCTGGACGCAGGGATTCCTCGGAACGGAAGGCCCGATCTACAAGCAGGCCGTCGCCCCGACCGACATCGCGCTGGAGTACTACCTGGAGCCGTGGCCGGGAGCAGACCACTTCAAGATGCTCGTCAACGGGACGATGTGGTGGGGGCAGGGGAACCTCCCCCTCGACACCTGGCTCGCCCGAGGAACGCCCCATCAGTTGACGACCGAGAATCTGATGTTGAGCGACGGGACGCTCGACATCAACACCAAGGTGGCGGCGACGAACCTGATCCTCGGAACGTGGCTCGACACCGAGGCGGCGTACCGCTTCACGGTTGACGGCAACGGGCGGATGGAGTGGGGGCCGGGAGGCGCAGGCGCAACCGATGTCGTCATGTACCGCTCCGGGGCGGGGACGCTCTATGTTGGTGGGTCGCTGGGAGTCTCCGGGGCGATCTACCCCGCAGGGACTCTCTCCCTCGGCGCTGCCTCCTACATCTACGACGGGGCGAAGCCACTGGGCTACGCCACCATCATCTCCCGTGCGGCAGGAGACGCGGACAACCGCTTCACGCTCAGTAACGACGGCCACATGTACTTCGGCGGCGGGGCTGCGGGGGCGGACACGCAGGTGTACCGCTCGGCGGCGAACGAGTTGAAGGTCGAAGGAAGGCTGAAGGCGACCATGTCGGTCTGGGCCAACACGGGTGCAGCCACCCAGGTCGTGATCGGGGAGGTCGGGGCGAACGCGGGGATCTACTTCGGATCCGCCGCCGACACCAGCTTCTACCGCTCCGCCGCAGGAATCCTGTCCACGGGTTCAAAGATCACGGCAAACCACTTCCAGTCCATCGGGAGCGACACAGGCCAGGTCGCCTTCCAGACCTCCAGTCTCCCCGCCGACGGCAGCGGCTGGCTGCTGATCAGCCAGCAGGTCGGGGACGCCCACTGGCGGTTCCTGATGAACTCAGGCGGCTACATGACCTTCGGCGGTGGGGCTGCCCCTGGCGACACCACCCTCTACCGCGCCGGGGCCAGCGCCCTGAAGACGGACGGCGCGTTCCAGTCGGGCGGCGAGTTGAGCAGCGGGGCTGGGAGCGAGATCGTCGTT
>Ga0184628_10000805_pt1 | contig 16103 bp, 17 predicted proteins | sample PLM4_5_b1_FD_133149 | JGI IMG/M metagenome (GOLD analysis project Ga0184628, IMG submission 133149) | Groundwater sediment microbial communities from an aquifer in East River, Colorado, USA - PLM4_5_b1 | ecosystem: Environmental > Terrestrial > Soil > Riparian zone | place: USA: East River... | reverse complement strand
TCACGTGTCCGGACGAGGGAGGTTCGAGCGCGCCAAGGATGTAGAGAAGCGAGCTCTTGCCGCTGCCCGATGGCCCAGTAATGGCGGCCGCCTCGCCGGCGGACAGCGTCAGTGTGACATCCGACAGCACCGTCAGCGGGCCTTTCGGGGTCTGATAGTGCTTGGTGACAGTGGAGACGTCGAGCATTGCGATCAGGCCACCGACTCGCCGACCGGCGTCGAGTCGGTGGCGATCGATCGATACACCTCGAGCAGACGATCGGCCGATTGCGCGATCGTGTAATGCGCGCGCACCCCCGTGTACGCCTGATCCCCGAGTAACCGCGCCCGACCACGGTTACTCCAGAGCGACTCAATCCCTTCTGAAAGCGCCTCCGGATCGTCCGGAGCGACGAGCAGCCCCCCCCGGGTCCGTTCGACGATCTCGGTGAACCCGCCGCGCCTCGGCTGCACGACCGGCACACCGCTCGCCATCGCCTCGAGCAAGAACATCCCTTTCGGCTCATCGTACGTGGCCGGGACTGACAGCACGTCGAGGTCGCGAAGAAACGCGAGCTTCCCGGCGCGGTCAAGTTCACCACGGTACGTGAACTCACTGCCCAGCCCGGCACGGTCAAGGGCACGACGTACGTCGTTCAGGTACGCTGCGTTGGTCGAGGCGAGGTGGCCGGCCGCTTCTAGGATGATCGGCGCCCGCCCCGTCCGCCTGCGGAGGCGTACGTAGGCGTCGGCGAGCACGTGCAGCCCCTTTTCTGGCGCAACGCGAGCGAAGTAACCTACCCGGAACTCCTCGCGCGTGTCCGGCCGCCGCTCGTACCCCTCCATGGAAATCCCCAGCGGCACGACCGCGATTCGCGACGCCGGAATACCGAGAAAGTCCGACATGAAGGTCGCGCAGTACTCGCTCACGGCGATGAAGCGGTCGACGTGTCGGACCTGCTCACGGATCAACGCCAGTGCCGTGTCGCGATACGGTGCGACGAGGCCGTTGAGAAACAGCTCCTCTCCCTGAAGCGTGCAGCACACCGGCCGCCGCACCGCCTGTCTGAGCGGTGCCGCTAGCCCGATGAGGAGCGAGTTCGGCAGGTTGATCACGTCTGGGATCGGCTCGTCGAGCATCCAGTCCGTCAGCTTGTCGAACTCCTTCTGCAGTACGCCGTCCCGCCCCCGCAGCATGGATACCGTCAAGTCGCCGAGGAGTCTCGCCTCGGTCGATGCGGCGCGGTTGGCGAAGGCGCGGATGACACCCGGGGCATCCCAGAGGCGATCGAGCAGCCGCGGCGTCTTGCGAAAGAACGCGGAGTGCTGCTGCAGGTACACGCTGATACCCCCGAAGAGCACGCGGTGCGCGCTGACATTGCGCTCGTCGGTCCGTGTGGGCGTATAGAGGGGCAGCAGCGTCACCGCGTGGTCGCGCGCCATCAACTCCGCTGCCAGTGCGTTGTCCCTGAAACAGCTGCCGCAATACATCCCGGCGGCCCCTGCTGTAATCGAGAGGATCCGCACTCGATCCGGCCCTCTACACGGCGGCGGGAGCCGTCTGAAACGCGCGCGCGCGGAACAGAAACTCGACGATGTTACCCTCGTGCGGCTGCAGCCAGTTGAGCTTCGTCGTCGGCACCGGACCGAAGTTCAGCCGGTCGATGTGCACGGCATCGAGGAGCCGGTGCCGCAGCGGCGGGTTGTTGGTGATCGCGGTGCACACGAGGGTCGGCCCCATCGCGTCGAGCATCGTCGATTCCGGACAGGCGACGACCGTCACGAACGGGAACATGAACTCCTTCTTCGCCGCGGCCGCCTCAGGAGAGTCGCAGTGAATCACCGTCGGCAGCAGGTAGTCCGCTCGTCCCTCGTGGATCACGCGAGGACCGGGTCGGTACTTCGCCGTGACGTCGGTCACCCCTGGCGCCTGCACGTCGGCGTCAATGGCCTGCGACACCGCGTCGGCCACGCCGGGCACCGTGAATGCCGCCAGTGCCGCCTCCGGATGGTCAGGCGGGAGCGGACGGATCTCGGCCAGCCGCCGGGCCAGCGCGTCCGCGATTTCCCGCGTGTGGCGACTGGCCCAGATCCCCGATGCGTTGATGCAGCCGCGCCCGCTGTTGATAGCCACGCTCTCAACCATCATGTCGAGATACGACTCCCACCGATCGACCTCGTCATCGCCAAGCAGAATCTTCGAAAAGCCCGGACCATGCGGCTGCACACGCGGGTCGCCGCGGTAGCGATCGACCGTCGCGGTGCCGCCGAAGATGAGACTCCGCCCACAGCTCTCGACCACGGCTGCGCCGACGTCGGCCCCGCCGGGATAGATCGAGATCGACTCGGGCGGGATTCCTGCCTCGAAAAACGCCGCCGCCATGCGGTACGGCGTCCACGGCTCCTGCGGCCCAGGCTTGAGGACGAGCCCCAACTGCAGCGGAATAATCGGAAGCCAGAGCGTGTGCACGCCCGGGGAATTCGACGGGAGGACCAGACCGAGCACGGGACTCTGCGCCTGATAACTGATCGGCACGCCGCGCTCTTCCCCGCAGCCAGTGGTGAGCACGTCGAGCGAGAGTCCGCGCGTCAGCGCCGCCAGGATGTTCCGCATCTCGCCGAGGACGAACGCGTTCTTGCTCATGTTCGCCCGGCACAGCCGCTCTGGCAGCCCCGTGCTCGCCGACTGGGCTCGCACGAACGCCTCTGGCGCCTGGACGCCATCGCCCATCGGCAAGGTGGCGTTCATGTACAGTTCGCCGGCCCGGCTTACCCTGGTGATCAGGTCCTCGATTGGAATCGCGCGCAGGCTGTCGCGGGCGCGCTGCGCCTTCCGCATGTCGCGCTGAACCAGCCCGCCGTTGGCGCGGCTGACGTGCGCAATCGGCTCCCCAGTCGAGAAGTGCAGCACTTCATCGACGTCGATGCTGGTGTACGGCTGTCCCCAGCGAAGCACTGGAAGATTCAGCATTGCTTCTAGTACACGCCGACCGTGGTGGTCGCCGCGAACCCTCGATACGGACGCACACCGCTGACTCCGTCCCAGGGGTACCGTTCGTACGGGGCCTCACGCTCGCCCTCATCACGCTCCAGAAAACCGGGCATGAAGAACTCCTTGGTGAGCGTGGTCAGCCGCACCCGTCCCGTCTGGCCGTACTCGACGATGCGGTCGGGATCGTCCAGATCGACGACCTCGATGACCGCGCGCGGCTGCGGTGCGTAATAGGCGATCTTGTACCCGTTGTGCGGTCCGGACGGCGCGCTCGCCGCAAGTCCCATCAACGTGTTCCCATACGTCGGGGTCATGTAGGCGCCGTCGAGCAGCTCTTCGTGCGCGAAACGGTTCCACTGCGGCGTGAACTCGGTACCGCCTGAGAAGATCCCGGTGATCCCCGCCTTCCGAATCGTCGTACCCATCGATTCCAGCTTCAGTGCGAGCGCCTCGAGAAGCTTCGGCGTCGTGAACATGCACCGGATGTCATGGCTGGCCTGCAGGATCGTCACGGCCTGGTCGATGACGTGATCCTTGTATGCATGCAGATGCTCGCTCCAGCCCTTCTTGATCAGCTTGATGACCCAGCGAGGATCGAGATCGACGCAGAACGAGATGCCGCCGCGAAACTGCGCCAGATGCTCGACCGCCAGTCGCAGCCGCCGCGGCCCGGAGGGTCCGAGCATCAGCCAGTTGGCCCCCTTCGGGAAGTACTCATCGGGCAGCGTCGCGCTGAAGAGCTCGTAGTCGGTGCGGAAGTCGTCGCAGGCGATCCGAGTCTTTGGCGTGCCCGTCGTCCCGCCGGTTTCGAACACGAAGACGGGCTTTCCAGCCAAACCGCGCGGCACCCAGCGTTGCACCGGTCCCCCGCGTAGCCATTCGTCCTCGAACGCACCAAGACGACGGAGATCCGCGAAGCTCGTAATCTCGCGTCGCGGATCCCATCCGAGTTTCTGCGCGTACTCGAGCCAGAACGGGCACCCGGTCGCCGGATCGAAGTGCCATGCGACCATCTCCTGGACCCAGGCGTTCAACGCCTGACGCGCCGCATCGACGCGCGCCGCGGGCGCGCTGGACGTTCCCACTGCCTGCATAGGACCCGCAGTATAGCCAAGGACGACGCGATTGTGCTCGCGTCTGGCGTGTGGTAGTACCTCGCCCACATCGATGACGAACACCAGCGTGGCGGTAATGATCGTGGCAACCCTGTACGTGCTGCACCAGGACATCTGGCTCTGGCGCACGGCACGCCCTCTCGTCTTCGGGTTTCTGCCGATCGGGCTCTTCTATCACGTGACCTTCACCCTCGTCACGGCGCTCGCCCTGGTTGTACTCGTCCGACTGCTCTGGCCATCCCATCTCGACGACAACACACCCCGCTCATGATCCCCGCGCTCGTCGTCATCGCCTACCTTGGGGTGGTGCTGTATATCGGCATTTTCGCGGGTCGCGCACGCCACCGCGCTGGTGCGGAGGAATACTTTCTGGCCGGGCGTTCACTTGGGCCCGCGGTATTTCTGCTGTCGCTGTTCGGCGCCAACATGACGGCGTTCTCGATCCTCGGCGCGTCAGGGCACGCGTTCGCCAACGGCATCGTGACCTTCGGGCTGATGGCGTCCTCGTCGGCACTCGTCATCCCGGTCACTCTGCTGGTCATCGGGACACGGCTCTGGGCGCTCGGGCGCCGCCACGGATTCATCACACCGGTGCAGTTCTTCCGCGATCGATGGGAGTGCGGCCACATCGGCACGGTGATCTTCGTCGTGCAGGCGACGCTGCTCGTGCCGTACATCATCATCGCGGTCATGGGCGGCGGCACCACGCTCAGGGCAGTGAGCAACGGGGTCGTTCCCTTCTGGTTGGGCGGCGCCATCGTCTCGTTGGTTGTGATGGCCTACGTGTTTTTCGGCGGGATGCGCGGCACGGCCTGGGTCAACGCGTTCCAGACGGTCCTCTTTCTCCTGTTCGGCGCCATCGCAGTATCGGTGGTCAGCGCCGGCATGGGCGGATTCCGGTCGGCGATGGAGGCAATGCTCGCCTCGCCGTCGACCGCACCTCTGCTCACGCGCGAGCGCGTGTCGCCGTTGTACTTCCTGAGCTACACGTTCATTCCGCTATCGTCGATCGCGTTTCCGCACATCGCGATCTTCTGCCTGACGGCCCGCAGGCTCGACTACTTCCGGAAGACAATCGTGCTTTATCCGCTCTGCATGCTCGCGATCTGGCTGCCCTCGGTGTTCCTTGGCGTGGCGGCGAATCAAGCCGCCGCCGTCCCCTCCATCGCGACGAAGATCGAGGCGCGTGCCGAGCTGGCCACGGGCACGACACGTCCAGTGGAGGAGCGCGACCGCCTGCGTGCGGCGGCGAGCGGAGACGACGTCATCCTCCGGCTCGTCGAGGGCTACGCCCCGCTCTGGCTGGCCGCACTCCTGGGCGCAGCGGTCATGGCTGCGGTGATGGCAAGCGACTCCCAGATCCTCGCGCTCTCGACGATGTTCACGGAGGACATCTTTGCGTTCTACGGAGGTCGCCGGCGCTTCGGCGAGGCGGTGCAGGTGCGTACCGGCCGGATCTTCGTCGTGGTGCTGACGCTGGTCGCCTACCTGATCGCACTCGAAATGCCGCAGTCCATCTTTGACTTGGCGACGCAGTACGCGTTTGCCGGCTTTGCCGCGCTCTCGCCCCTGCTGGTCGCGGCTCTGTTCTGGAAGAGCAGCACGCGGTGGGGGGCGCTGGCCAGCACCCTTTGGACGGCCGCCGCCGTGCTGACCGTCGCGGTGGTGCAAGCCGTGATTCCTGCTCCTCCTGCGGCCGCTCCCGTGACAGTGCTCTCTCTCGGCGACTTCGATATCGTCACCCGCGCTGCGACCGGCATGCTGGTGGTCGGGCTCCTCCCTGTCGTCCCGATGACGCTGATCTCCGCGCTGCTCATGATGATCGTTTCCAAACTGACGCCTGGGGCGCTCCCTGGATCCGCCACGATGGCGAAATACTTCCGCGCCTGAGGGCGTATTGAGGCTGCATGGCGACCACGGGTAATGAGACGGCGGCGAGTCTGACGCCGCTGCAGTGGCTGATCTGCGCTGTCGCCGCGATCGGCTTTGCGTTCGACTCGTACGAATTGCTGATGTTGCCGCTCATCGTGCGGCCGGCCCTCGCAGACCTGCTGGGTGTTGCGCCAAACAGTCTCGAGGTCAACTCGTGGGTCGGGACCGTGCAGTACGTCCCGGCCGTGTGCGGCGGCGTCTTCGGTTTGCTCGGCGGCTACCTGACCGATCTGTTGGGGCGCCGACGCGTGCTCGTCTGGAGCATCCTGCTCTACGGCTTCTCGGCGCTTGCCGCCGGCTATGCCACCTCGGTTCAGTGGTTCCTCTTCTGGCGTTGTTGCACGTTTGTCGGCGTGTGCGTCGAGTTCGTGGCGGCCGTCGCGTGGTTGGCGGAGCTGTTCCCCAACCCGAAGCAGCGCGAGCACGTCATCGGCTGGACGCAGGCGTTTGGCTCGATCGGCGGCCTGATGGTGACAGGCGCGTACTTCCTCATCGTCACCTACGAAGACACGTTCCCCGCCGTACGGGGCGGCCACGTTGCGTGGCGCTACACGCTGATCTCGGGGTTGCTTCCCGCTATCCCGCTGATGATCATCCGCCCGTTCCTGCCCGAGTCTCCGCTGTGGCAGGCGAAGAAGCGCGCCGGGACGCTTCGCCGTCCAAGTTTCGCGGAACTCTTCACCCCGCAGTTCCGCCGGACGACGATCGTGACGACAGTGATGATGGCATGCGCGTACGCGGCCGCCTTCGGTGCCATCCAGCAGATGCCGCGTATTGTTCCAGGGCTGGCCGAAGTTCAGGCATTGGCTCGGACAGCGCAGGAACAGACGATCAGCGGCGTGCAGTCTTTCCAGGAATTCGGCGGGCTGACGGGACGCATCGTCTTGGCGGCGCTTGCGGCGGTGATCATCGGTCGCCGGCGCTTGCTGTACGTCTTTCAGATCCCGGGGTTGATCATCCTGCCACTTGCGTTCTTCCTCGCGCCGCGCGAAGGACTGGCTTGGGCACAGTGGGGGATCTTCCTGGTCGGTATGGCGACGATCGCTCAGTTCAGCTTCTGGGGCAACTATCTGCCGCGCGTATATCCGACACACTTGCGGGGGACCGGCGAGAGCTTCGCCGCCAACGTGGGCGGCCGCATGCTCGGGACCATGGCTGCGTTGGTGACGACACAGCTCGTCCCGTCGATGCCCGGGCCGTCAGTACCGGTCAAGCTGGCCTACGCAGCGGCGCTGGTAGGCACGACCGCGTACGTCATCGGCTTCGCGGCCAGTTTCTGGCTGCCTGAGCCAGAGAAAGAAGACCTGCTCGATTGACCACGCGCATTGGCAGGATCAGCGCGACGATCCAAAGCTCTCTTGCCATCGCGGCGCTGAGTACGCTCGGCGATTTCATCTGGGCAACCTGGATCCCGCGCCCTTATCCGGCCTATGGCATGACCCACGGGACGTTGCTCTTCCTCGCGATTGGGCTCGTCCTTGGTGTGGTGGCCCACCGCCCGGCGGCGGGGGCGATCGCCGGCGCCCTCATCGGTGCCGTCGGCACGGCGGGGTTCTATCTCCTCGCGCCGCTGGCGGGCTACGCCGCCATGTTCCTGATCTGGATCGCGATCTGGGTGGCCCTCGGCGTGCTCGGCGGCTGGCTGACTTCGGGACGGCTCGATCGTCGTGCCGGCCTCGCCCGCGGAGGGGTCGCCGCGGTTGCATCCGGAGCAGCCTTCTACGCGATCTCTGGAATCTGGCGCTCGTTCGATCCGAGCGGCTGGGACTACCTCACTCACTTCGGCGCCTGGACCCTGGCGTATCTGCCGGGATTCGCGGCGCTGCTCCTGACGCGGCACGACGGGCCGTGACGTGTCTCGTCGGACGGACGCACGCACCGGCGATCGGGCCGCACCTGCGCAGTGGGCGTCGTCAGCAGCCTTGCTCGCGTGCGGAGGATCTACCGGCTACCAGCGAGCAGCGGGTGCAGCGTCGCCACCCGGTGCATGTAGCCGCCCGTGTCGGCAAACCTCTCCGACGCCGCCACCTTCAAGTGGGCGAGCGCTTCCGTGCGGTTGCCCGTTGCTTCGTGGTACAGCCCAACGTACAACTCCGCGTAGAACTGCGCCGAGTCGCGTGTGCCGGCGGCCGCCAAAACGGCGGCTGGCGATAGATCGCCCCGAAACATCAGGTAGATTTCCCGCATGGGCGAGCGTTGATCGGGCCCCACCGGCAGAAGCGCCTCACGCGCGCGGGCGGCTGACTGCGCGTGCGCGACACAGAGGAAATGCCAGGCCGGGTTCTCCACGTCGTTCGGGTTGACGATCTTGTGCGATTCGAATTGCCTCCGGCAGTCGTCGTACCGCCCGACATAGTACAAAGCGATGCCACGCTGCCACAGTTCAGGCGCGGAGTTGGGCGCAAGGACAACCACACGATCGAACCCGGCCACCGACTCCGCCAGGCGACCCGAGAGGAAGTCGTCAATCGCACGCGCGAGGATTGACTGGGCATTCTCCGCCGGTCGCTGCTGAGGCGCCGCCGCGACGAGCGGAACGACCGAGACAATCGCAAGGATGAGAGTTTTCACCGCCTCAAATCCAGGCACACCAGCGTGTTCTCGTTGCGCAGGTACAGCAACCCGTCCGCGATGGCAGGGTAGGGCCGCACAACACCCCGCAGGACCTGGGCACGCGCCGTTGGTGCGAACGACTGGGGAGACGCGGGCGCCAGGATCAACTCGCCTCCCTCGCGCATGATGAGGAGCCGATCGCCGACGAGCAGGACGCTCCCCCCGCGAAACTGCTCCTGGCTCCACTTGACCGCACCGGTGCGCAGCTCCACCGCCCGGAAACTTGGACCGAACTCCTGTCGGCCATGAAATCCGTACAGGTACCCTTTGTACTCGACGCTCGTGGCGTAGTGGTTCGAGAGCACCTCGTCTGAGGTCCACAGATCCACGAGCCGTGACATATCCACCCGCAGCACGCCGGCCCCGGGTCCGTACTCGGCCGAGACGAAGATCAGATCGCCGACGACGACTGGCGTGGCCGCATTCACCGACGCCGCTTGTCGCGCCCGCCATCGCCTTTGGAACTGCACGGCGCCGGTCGCCGGATCGACGCCGATCAGGCTGTCGCGCGTCAGAAACACGACGGATCTACGACCGCCAATCGTGACACCCACGCCTGACGAATAGCTTGCGTCGTCGTCGGTCGCCGTCCAGATCACCTTGCCGGTCTTGGCGTCAAAGGCCACCAGTCCGGCCTTGTCTCCGCCAACGTTGGCGATGACGCGCCCACCCTCGACCAGTGGCGAGCCGCCCGCACCAAAGAATGCTTTGGGCACGCCGAAGCGCTTCATCGTGTCTTCGCTCCAGATTCGCATGCCCATCGCCAAGTCGATGGCGTGGAGCTGGCCCTGCGCCCCGAAGGTATAGATGATGCCGTCTGCGACGACGGGCACTGCACGTGGGCCTTCATCGAAACCGAAGTCGTCCCGATAGGTGGTCGGGTAGGCATATCGCCAGATCGAGGTTCCAGTCCGGGCGTCCAGCGCTTCGACGACTTCTTCGTTGCCCACCCGATGGAACAGGATGAGGCGATTGCCGACAACTGCCGGGCCGGCAAACCCTTGCCCGATGGACTTACGCCAGACGACCTTGGGACCGGCTGGCCCCCACGCCTCGACCAGCGGAGGACCCGCGTAAATGCCGTTGCGCGTCGGTCCCAGAAACTGCGGCCAGTCGGTAGCCGCCGTCGTACCGGCTACGACCGCGCATGCGATCGTCAAGGTCGAAACGTGCCGTACGACCAGGTGGATGATTCGGCGGTTCACGATGTTCGGATGATACGTCCGTCGCGACAGAAGCGCCTTGTTAACACCCTCGAGGCTAGTACGCCAGCTCGTAGAGCGCGAGTGCCGCTGCCTCGTCGAAGGGGCGAGGGTTAAAGGTGCCGGTCCACTGGGTGGCGGCGTCTGCCGCAAGGAGCGGCAGCTCATCGCGCGGAACAGCGAGGGCACGGAGGGTCGCGGGAAGGCCGCCGGCGCGCGCGAGGGTTTCCAGCCGCGCGACAAGGTGCTCGCCAGCCTCCTCCGGAGGGATGTCAGCCGACATGCCGAGCAGTTCGGCGTACCGGTGACCGACGTGCGGGGCGTTCCAGCGCACCACGTGCGGGAGCATCACGCCCAGCGCGATGCCGTGTGTCGTGCCGTAGCGGGCGGTCAACGGGTTCGCACACGCATGGGTCGCCCCGAGCATCGACAGCTCGATCGCGAGGCCGGCTTCGTGGGCGCCAAGCAGCATCGCCCCGCGGGCTGACAAGTTGGTGGGATCGTGGAGCACGCGTTCATAGTGCGCGTCGAGCCGCCGCCATGCATCGCGGGCGAACACGTCGGATAGTTCGGAACGCCTCGTCGTCACGTACGACTCGACGGCGTGAGACAGGGCGTCGTACCCCGCGATGGCAGTCACAGGCTGCGGCTGTGTGACAGTGAGCATCGGGTCGAGAATGGCGACACGGAACGCCGCCTTCGCGTCGCCACAGGCCATCTTCTCGTGCGTCGTCGGGTCGGAGATCAGCGCGTAGGACTGGGCGTCGCTGCCGGTGCCCGCAGTCGTCGGGATGCCGATCATGGGCAGCAGCGGCTTCGCGGCTTTGCCGTAGCCGCGGTAGTCGCGCATGGTGCCGCCGTTGGTCAGCACGAAGTTGATGCCCTTCGCGCAGTCGAGCGAGCTTCCGCCGCCGAGGGCGACGATCACGTCGATGCCCGCCGATGCGGCGCGAGCCGCACCGGCCGCGATCATCGTCGAGTCGGGGTTGGCAGCGAAGGCGTCGAATACCACCGTTGCGATTGACGCGCCGCCCAGGGACGCCTGCGCCCGCGCCACATGGCCGGCCGCCACGATGCCGGGGTCGGCAACGAGCAGCGCTCGCGAGCCCTCGAGCTCGCGGGCGAGTTCGCCGAGCCTTGTCACGGAGCCAGCCCCGAAGACCACGCGAGTACGAGGCTGAAAATCGAACGCAATCATGACGTGCAGCGATCCTATACTGTGCGCCCGGAGGCCTCTTGTGACGCCAGTAAGACCGCTAGCGTCGCGCGGTGATCCGATAGAGATGCGTGTCGGTACGGATGAACAGTGAGCCGCCAGACACCGCCATCGATGCCAGCATGCTCCCGTCAAGCCGGTTCAAGGCGAGCCGGCGGAACTCACGGCCGGGCGCAATGACGGTGGTCATGCCCTCTTCACTCTGGAAGTGGATCCGGCCGTCGGCAAACACAGGCGAGGCGGCATAGTTTCCCCCGAGGCGCTGCTGCCAATGACTCGCGCCCGTGCGGGCGTCCAAGCACGTCAGGATGCCGACGTCGTTGACGACGTAGATCTCATCGCCCACCAGGATCGGCGACGGGATGTACGGGACACCGCGTCGCAGCGTCCAGGCCACGTGGGAATTCGTAACGTCGCCCGTGCCGTCGGGGCGCACCGCGAGCAATCGCGGGGGCGAGGTCCAGCCGCTGACGATGTACACCAGGCCGTGGCCATACACCGGGCGCGGCACGTTGGAAAAGCCATCGTCGTAGCTCACTCGCCAGATTTCCTTCCCCGACAACGGTTCGTACGCGACGGTCCGAAACGCACCCACCGATACGATCTGATCGCGGTCACCGACGCGGATGACGAGTGGTGTCGTGTACGACTGAGCGAACGGCGTGCGGCGCGGAGTCTTCCAGCGAGTCTTCCCCGTTCGTATGTCCAACGCGGCGACGTAGGCCTCTGGGCTGTCGCCGTCGATGTTGATGATCAATAGGTCGCCATACAGCGCAGGAGACCCACCGTTGCCGTGCTGCGATTCGTAGGCGAGACGCGTACGCCACAGCACCTCACCAGACGTCGTCAGCGCGGCTGTTCCGTCGGCCCCAAAGTGGACGTAGACGTAATCGCCGCCGAGGATGGGCGTCGGTGACGCGCGGCTGTTCTTCGAGTTGATATAGCCCGGGCGCCCGACACGAAAGACCTCGACGTTGACGACTTCACGTCCCGTGACCACGTCGAAGGCCAGCACACGCAGGGAGACGGCCCGCGAGTTTCGTGCATCGCCTCCCTGGACTGCCGTTGTGAGCCAGACGCGGCCGCCCCCGACGACCGGTGACGACCAGCCGGTGCCGGGCACCGCAGTCTTCCAGGCCACGTTGCGCGACTCCGACCATTCGAGCGGCAGACCCTGCTCGGACGAGTGCCCCTGGCCCGTCGGCCCTCGGAACTCTGGCCAGTCCTGCGCCAGAGCGAGGTTGACGCGCATGATGAGGATCGCGACGAGGATCAGCGCGCGCGATGGCAACAGATGAAAGCCTACCCTGTCTCGGCACCTCGACTGGACCCCGGATAAGATCTATCGCTGGAGGATGTCTCGAGTGCCGGAAAGACGCTGGAGGCTCTGAAAGTCGGGCCAACCACAACGGAACTGCGCGAGTTCGACCTTCCGGACCTGCCTCCGGACGCCGCGCTCTTGAAAGTGGAAGTCGCCGTGTGCGGCACCGACGTCAGCCAATACAAGCTGCCGCTTCGGGGCGCGCCGCTCATCATGGGCCACGAGAACGTCGGCCGGCTCGCAAAGGTCGGTCGCGAGTTCGCACGGCACAAGGGATTTTCGGAAGGCGACCTGGTCTTCCTCGAGCAGTACCTTCCGTGCGGCCACTGTGAGTGGGACCACATCGGCGAGTACCGTCACTGCGTTCGGTCCGGCGCTGCTGATTCCGGAGCTCAGCACTACGCTCTCGGAGCCGGGTCTCTCGATCCGGTTCGACGGGCTCGAAGTGTTCTTCTTCTCCGGCCGGACGCCGACGACAGGCGGGCTCGATCTCTGGACGGCGACGCGCCCGACAGTGCTCGATCCGTGGTCGGAGCCGACGAATCTGGAATCGATCGTGAACAGCATTGCCGGCGATCAGCAGCCGCACATCGCGCCTGATCGTGAAAGGCTCTATTTCACCTCTAACCGTAACCTCGGCTTCGGCGGGATGGACTCGTACGTGACGACGCGCTCCAAACTGAGACGCTGAAAGCCCGGGGAGCCCCAAAGGCTTCCTTTTCACAGACGGAGCGGGATTCGCGAGCCCTTGACTTCAGCGTCGGAGTACCCGTGTTTCGTCAAGAGCAGACGTAGCGCCCGCGTCGCCGTCTCGCGTCTGGTCATGATCTCGATGGCGCGCCATTCGTTTTCCTCGGCAAATGTCGCATCCTTGAACGTCACCAGCGGATACCAGATGACGCGCCGGAAAACGCGGCACATCTCGTCGACGATGGACGAGGCGTCGGCAACCGGCAGTCCGGCCGTCAGCATGTTCACGCCCTCGACACAACTGAACAGGACGTCGTCGACGGTCGCGTCCTGCGTCTGCCGGTCGTAGACCACGTTCCCGAAGAAGAAATTCAGCCCACCGCCGATCTGCCGCCCAAGCAAATCGCCGTCGACACCGATCGAGTAGCCTTCTCCGGCCTGTCTCGCTGATGTAGAGATCGAACAGGCCGGGACCACCCGACTGGCCACGGCGTCAACCGAGCTCGACGCCGCGCGCGAGATCGTGTCCACCGAGCAGAAGGCGGTGGAGATGGCGAGGGAGGGCCTGACGATTGCCGAGGTCTCCTACGAGAACGGCGTGATCACGGCCACCGAGCTGAACAACGCGCGGCTGTCCCTGCTCGAAACAGAGTGGGCGCTGACGCAAGCGAAGTATGGCCAAATCGTGGCCGCGGCTCGGACCCGCTTCGCGGCGGGCCTCTAGTTCACGCGCTTCGGAACGGCGGGGTCCTCACGTGAGGGCCCCGCCCCACACCAACGTACGTTCTCTCTCCAGTCACCGCTCTGCCGGATATAAAGGCCTTCCCCGGCGAGATTTACAACTCTCCCCGTATTGCGCTGGAGCATCGCGCATGTCTCAAATAGGCGTGTTGTGTCGATACCCATTTCTGTCTCACATCGAAGCGCTCATAAGGCTGAGGTCGCTGCAACGAGAGGTGACGAAGGTTTGCGTGAAGCGAGTCCAGCTGATGAGTTGTTACTGGCGGCACAGGTGCCGGTCAACGTCCTCGTGATCTCTGCGAGCCGCGACGATCGGATGTCGTGCGCGCGCTTCATCCACGACAACAGCGAACGTCGCCGCGGGCCGTTTGTCGCTCGTGGTCCTTACGACTTGAGGCACGCGATCGACGCCGCCGACGTTGATCGATGGTTCGAGCAAGCCCCCGGCGGCACGCTCTTTATCGACGACATGAGTCGATTGAGTCGACAGGGACAAGAGCAACTGCTCCTGCGCCTGGAACACAACGCGCTTGGTCAGTTGGGCGAATCCAACGGAGCGGGCGGCAGACGCGTCCGAGTGATTGCGGGCGCGAGCCGCGTGCTCCTGGCTGCTGTCGCCGCGAACGCCTTCTCCGAGACGTTGTATTACAGGTTGAATCTCATCCACGTCGACCGAACCGGCCTGAAGGACAGCTAGACCTCTCCTCGTCGCGCGAAACCGGCGATCAGTTCGCCCGCTCGGAACGCGAGCGCCGAGAGGTTTCCGTCGGCTGACCACGACCCGACGTGACCATGCTGCTGCCGTCGCAGATGAACAGGTTCCGCACGTCGTGCGTCCGATGATAGCGATCGACGACGGAGGTACGCGGGTCGTTGCCCATCCGGCACGTGCGCAGCAGATGGACCGCCATCGTCTGCGGCCGAATCGGCTCGGGCCACGTCTTGAGCGCGCCGGACGCCTGCGCGATCTGCAGCGCCTGCGACGTGAGGAACTCGCCGCACTTCAGGTCGTCCGGATGGTCGGTATAGGTGACGCGCATACACGGCAGGCCCCACGCGTCCTTGAGCGATGGGTCGAGCGCGACGCTGTTGGTCTCGAGCGGCAGCGACGTACCGTGGGCCCCGAAGAACATCGTGCGCGAGTACTGCTCCGCGAGATCGCGCGCAAAGCCCTCGCCCCAGGCGGGCGATCCCGGCGGCAGGCCGCCAAGCGCGAACGTGATCGGATACTTCCCGAACCGCCCGTCGATGCCGCCGCCGCCGTAGAACCCTCGCCGCGGATCGGTGTCGTAGAAGTCGAGCACGATCCGCGTGTTCTGCACGCTCTTGAACTCGTTGAGCGGGTGCTCGTACTGCGCATTCACCCCGAAGTAGGTGTTGCACATCAGGTGTAGAGCGCGAGACAAGCGAGTTCGATGATGCCGATGATGAGCACGCGGTCAGCGGGGTAACCCAGTTCTGTCGTGCCTTGAATCGCCGGCGATAGCCGCAGAACTTTGAGGACGGTATCGAAGGCGAGGAACAGCGCGACAAATCCGGTTAGAATCGCGCCGGTCAGGGGCCTTCGTGTCGCGCCGGTTCGTACGTTGGGGATGACCATCGTGTGTGCCTCGTTCTCCGTCGCCTCGCGGCCTGACATGTCCGGCCGTCGTGTCGTCATCGTGCCTTCCGTTTCGTTGATCGTTTGGTTGTCGGCTCGACGTGGTTGTGGACGACCGCCGCACGAACCAAGTTTGTGAGCGCCTTCACATCAACGCGATCGCTCTCGTAGATATCGATGGCCCGACTGGCCTTCGCCTCGAGGCCAGCGTTGAACAGACCGCGCGGATCAGGCAGCGCGGCTGTCTTCCATTTCGATTCTTCGACGGGGTTGGGAGCGACGGTACGAACCACCGCGCGCGCCTGCGTCAGTACCTTGGCGCGCCAGTCACTGGGCTCCGTGATGTATTTCGTGATTCGTTCTGATGCGTTCATGGTCATCAGGACCATTCGCATCATAGGTTCAAGGCAGGAGCGTTGTTGTGTATAGACACGACAGCTGCTGCTGCGCTCGCACAATCTCGGCGGGTGTCTGTCCAATCAGGCATTTGAGCGATCGAGTGAGGTGGGCCTGGTCGAAGTAGCCGGCCTCGTGGACCGTATCGAGAATCGAGGCACCTTGCTTCAGGAGGTTCGTCGCGTAGCGGGCGCGCTCGATCTGGCGGGCGCGGCAATAGGTCAAACCCGTCGCCCGCAGGAAGTGGCGCTGCGCCGATCGCAAGGAGTGCGCGCGCGGCTCGCAATTCAACACTGCGTCGACGGT
>Ga0184628_10000803_pt1 | contig 16143 bp, 20 predicted proteins | sample PLM4_5_b1_FD_133149 | JGI IMG/M metagenome (GOLD analysis project Ga0184628, IMG submission 133149) | Groundwater sediment microbial communities from an aquifer in East River, Colorado, USA - PLM4_5_b1 | ecosystem: Environmental > Terrestrial > Soil > Riparian zone | place: USA: East River... | reverse complement strand
CGCCAATCACCAGCGATAGGAACGTTACAACACTCGGTGAACAACGTTTGATCACTCATCAGACCTTACCACCACCTGAGACTTGAGCAGTTCCACCGTGTTCTGGAACGCCTTCATCAACACGGCTGGATCGATGCTCACGGCATACACCTCACCGCTTCGGGCCATGCCTGCCATCACGCAATCACACACCATATCGATCACGTCGATGAGGTTCACATCATCACGCACGCCATCCGGTTGAAGAAGATGATGACGGTTCAACTGACGATGCCGGTCCCACCACCCGGTCTGTTTGAAGCCCGTGATGAAGTCCGCATGGAAGCTGTCAATGTCTGTGAGCTTGTCGAAGTCATGACGACCTGCGGCCTTCAGCAACTCGGACGCCATGAAACCCAACGCCGCATGCACGTCTCCCATATGCTGGAGACTGCTGGCAAGGAGCGTCTCTTTGGAGACGTTGGCATAGTCACACGTTCTGGTGTCGGCAGTCTCACTCTTTCGAATCTCAATCATGAATCATCTCCTTTGCAATCGATTGCCAGACTCCATCTGCCCAATGACTTGCTGGACCTGACCCTTGAGCTTCCTGATCTGGAGCTTCGCCATCTTCCGATAGCCTGAGTGCGGTGGGATGCCTTCCAGCACACAGTCTTCCAGCTTCTCGATGGTCTTCCACATTTCCTGCCACTCGGCTCTGGTCAATGACATCAGTGTCTCCGTCGATTACGTTCTACTAGACCACCAGAAATAGTTTTGATGCCGGGTTCAAAATGGTATTTACACGTCTGCTTGTGCTTAATCGACAACGCAAAACGCTTGGACTTGGCACCACATTTCAGGCATTTCAAACGATTGCCGTCAACGACAATGTTCTTGCTACGTGTAAGTCGAGCCAAATCTATCGTCATCGGATCACCGCGAATACCTTCGGGCCACTCTCTTTGAACGGCGCATCATCAGGCCCCTTCGGGTAGGCATCCACCCAGATGAGCTTCCGATCACTCCGTCCCGGCCCACAGGGCTGGAGCTTCGCATGGCCCTTCACAATGAACCGCACCTTCAGCTTCCGTCCTGTGCCAGCCTCTAACGGCTCTACAGCGGTCGCCTGCGTCTTCCTGAGTGCAATGACACGCACCGTGGGCTTGAGGTTGAATTCCTTCTCAAACCGCTTCCGCGCATGCCGCTCGATATGGCCAGCTTCCTGCGTCAGCTTCGGCTCAATCTTCTTCTTCGTCCCCGGCACGGTCTGCCTGAACCACAGGCAGGACATCATGAAGAACAAGCTCAGTTCCCACACCACATTCATGGTGACACGTTCACCAACTGCCCATGGGTTACCGGCTAACTTCCCCTTGCCGGTGTAGGTATCTCGATACAACTGTCCGCTCATGGCCATCATCTCTTTGATGGAAAATTTCACCGGCCACGACCACTTCGTAGATGGTAGGATTCTCCCCTTCATCACCTTCTGGTCCACGACATACGCCGAGAACTGTAAGGCAGGCTCCTTACGATCTGTGTGCCATGACCACAGCAATGCCGCCGTGGTTCCTGCGGACACCGGACTCGACGCGACCGGATATGGCTCCGCAAACCAAAACCACCCGGCTCGGGCTGTGGGAATCTCTACGGAAGAAAGTGGCGAGTCATGGGGGATCGACTTCGCACCCTCCATGATGGCGTGCATGGTATCGGCGTTGAATGAAAAGACCTCGGACACCCGCAGGGCATTCAAGTCTTCCTGCAAATCCATGTAGTCTACTTGGCGCATTTCCAAATCTTCAGGCGATAGCTGCTGAATCACCTTCAGCGACTGGATCGCTTCCACTTTCTGGTCCAGTGCAATCTGCCAGTGAGGAAGTTTTCCAAACGCATTATCTCGGAACGCACTCAGCGGCACGTCAGCCGAAATGATCTGACCTTCGTTGTGTTTGCCTTGCACGTCCCAGAACGTGATCAGCTTCTCGGCCAGCGCCACGTCTTCCGGACTCTGGTAGGGATTAAACTCAGGACCGCTCGGGGCAATGAAACACGACGGCTCACCGTTCGGCGCGATGGCGAACTGCACCAGACTCTGGGCTTCCAACTCGGTGATACGCTTCGCCGCTTTCTCCTCCGGCATGTTCAGGTGGCGGAACAGCAATGGTCCCAGCGTGGGGGCGATGTTTCCATACTTCAGTAACATCGCCGCCAACGTGACCGGTTTGAATCCTACGGGTATCCGCATCATGCCCATAACGCTCCTCCTTGAGCTTGCCGATCATACACGCATGCAATCTGTTTGTCAAGAGGGTTTAGCGGGTGACTGTGCTCTGGCTATCTGGAGCCGCACCCAATCTGGGACGTCTTCACATTCCTCGGGGGTAGCCGTTCGCACGGTACCATCTTCCTGCCACACACCAATTGACCAGCAATAAACGCAGGCCGTTAAGTCACCGGGCTGAAGCATGGATTCACCGGGGAGTGGTGGGGTATTCATCACACCTGTGACGGCATCGATCTTCCGACCACAGACACCACATCGATGCTCCACCAGTCTGGCTTTGCCCACCCACACGTGCTCAGTCATGGTGACCTCTTGAACTTTTTCACCTCTCCCCAGTTCGGCCCTATCTTAGCATCGGCTGCAAACTTCAACTGTGGATTCCACCCCACCTTTTCGAAGGGTAGGTTCTCCATCTGGTCTATCTGCCGGATAACAATCTCCTCGACCAAATCCTCGGGCACGTAGTTCAGAATGGAATCATGACAGGCTCCAAAGCATGGTGCGATAGCTGCGAGTCCAGACTGATGTTCCAATGCGATGGTCCACAAGACCATATCAGTCAGGCATCCTTGCACCGGACTATTGATCGCCTGCCGTTCCGCCTTCGCGGCCACCTCACGGTTGGGTGACTTAATCAATGGCAGATGGCGAATCCTGCCAAGCGGAGTGCGGACTTGTTTGTGCTGTCTCGCCTGATCCACATACACTCGATGGTACACCAGCAACTTCGGATACTTCTTGAAGAACGTCTCTCGGAACTCGTGCGCCTCATCCCACGTCAACGTCACGCCGTAATTGGACCGGGCGTAGTTCACGAACCCATCTTCCTTCATACCAAAGACCAAACCAAAGTTACCAGCCTTGCCAAGCTGCCGGGTCTCTTCGAACGTGTGCGTGTCCGTCTGCTCCAGCGCCATCAGCGCCTCATACGTGAAGCCAGCAAATGGTGCGGCGGTGTCGGCGTGAATGTCCTTACCCGATTTGAACACCGCAATCATGTTGTCTTCGTGCGCGATGCACGCGATGACTCGTAGTTCCCCCTGCCCGTAGTCCCGTTCCACCACCACGTAGCCCGGTGGGGCGGGGAAACAGCGCCTGATACGCTGCGCCCACTTCGTGTGCTTGGGCACCGTCTGGAAGGCCGGATCTTTACAGGACAACCGACCCGTCTTGGCCCCGCCTTCATCCTCGTCTCTATTACCCACGAACAGATAATACGTGGGATGAAATCGACCATCAGATCGGAGATGGCTCAGGAAGCCTTTGACGTAGGTGTTGTACGTCTTCATCACGCCGCTGTCTTCTCTGATGAGGCTAATAAACTCCTTGGCCTTCGGGTCATCGGAGAACATCTCCAGATGCTCCATGGCCGTACTCGGGCGTTTGATACCGTCCTTGTCGTCCTTGGCGGTATACATCTTGGGCTTCAAGTTCAATCCCATGGGGGAGAACATGAAATCCGTGAGCATGGCGGCTTTGGTGAGGTTCATTCCACCGGGTTTCGATGGGTCACCATGCTTCACATAGATGCGGCCACCCATGATCTTGACGGCTTCTTTCACGAGTCGTGCGTGCTCTGTCTCCAGATCGAACTTCAACTGCTCGTAAGCGTCCTTATCGATCAGGATGCCACCCTGCTCCACCTGTTCGAAGGCTCTCGATGCTGGGTGCAGAATGTTCACGTAGAAGCTGGTCAGCCTCTGGTCTCTCAGCAACTCCTTCTTCATGGCGTCAGCCACCTGAAGGTCGGCATCCACGTCGCCACCCGCATAAGGGAGTAACTGGTCTGGAGGTACTTGGTCCATCCGGCCCTTGTCCACGGTCCTATCGAACACGTCTGAATACCCGGCCAGCGATGGCACGTAAATCTTGGTATGCACATCGAGCGCGTTGCTGCGATTCTCATCGAGCAAGCTGCCCACGATGGTGGTGTCGAACTTGAAGTTCGTGCAACTGATTGCAGCACGCTTCCACAGCCAGTGCAGGTCGTACTTGAAGTTGGCTCCCTTCATCTTCACCATGTCCGACCGCAACAGGAATTCAAGCTGCTCCCGCAAGAACGGATCTTGAAGTCGTTCTGTCTCATGCTGCCGGGACGTGAACCGGATGACCGATGCCTTCCCAGCCTCACAGGTCGCCTGTATGGTCACGATGTAGGCTCCGGGGTAGCTCAGGGTCGGTAGGGCGTAAGGGTCCAGTCCCAGCGTCTCCAAGTCCTTGGTGACGTCCACCGGCTCCCCAGACGCCTTGTAGCGGGTCTCAATAGCCTCACAGAGACCGGAGAAGTCATGGACATAGGTGTAAGCCCCATAGATCGGGGTCCACTTCCCTGTGAGACAGAATCGAATGGCGAGGGTCACATCGGTCAACAGGTCCACGTAGTACCCGTGGTCGATATCCCCAATCTCAGGGCTGTAGGACACCAGCACCGGCACGCTGCCCAGCATCACGGGCAGAGTCCGGTAGGACGTGGTGGTCCTATTCTTGGCGAGTAGCTTGTTCTCTTGGAGCTTCTTGAGGGAGTCTGACCCCAGCGCGAGAATGACCGTGGTGTCTGATGGAACGCTGTAGTCCGAGACGACGGTGATGGGTAACTCTTGGACGGATCGTAGGATGGGTGACAGAACCGCCAGTGTCTTGGCCGATGGTGTCTTGGTCCAGATGGTCAACAGCATGAATGTCCTGCACAATCAGCGTCTTGCGACGTGATGCTTTGATGTATGCGTGAGCTTCTTCAGGAGTCAAGAAATTCGCCATCCGACACCACCGATGGGCAGTGTTAATCACAACCCCACCGGAAAATCATTTCAACGCCTCATCATATCCCGAGTCTGACCCAAACTTGATCCGCTGCCACTCCGGGTCTCTCCAGCGGAAGACGGCCACGATAGCAGGCTTGATTTCCTGTATGCGAACCTTCACGCTGAGTGCGACGAACCCTGTCTTCTCTCCGCACTCCTTGAGCTTGGCTTCGTTCAGAACGAACAGCCAGCACTCCTTCTCCTTGATGATGGCGTAGAGACGGAGCTTCTTCATCACCGTCACCCAGAACCCAAGCTCCGTGTTCCCCAACAGGTCCGACTGCACCTCGACGGGCATATCCAGCCGCCATGGTCCCATCCGGAGTGTATGCACCTCGTTGGCCTTCAGTCCGCTGTCCACCGCGTACAGCGTGACGCCCAGTGTATCGGCGGCAAAGTATCCAAGGTTCATGGCTTCTCCTCGCTATTCACCGTGATCGGCTGTGGGTCAGGAAACTTCGTGACGTCTTCCTCTTCGGCTTCAACCTTCTCCACCCGAGCCGCCAGCACCATGCACGCCCAGAACCGATCCCACACCGGTTTCAGTTCTGCCGCCGTCTTGTCCGGAAAGGTTTTCCGGAACGCCGACTTCAAGTCACGGGCCGTCACGGTCACCATCGTCACCTTTTGCTTCATGACAACTCCAATGTAATGGTCTCTGGCAACTCGACAATCTTCATGTGGAACAGGGGCTGGCCGAGAAACGTGGCATCGAACTCCCATTCCTTCTCAGCCACCGACACACAGATCCAATCAATGTCCACGTCGATGGCCGGGAACAGCACGCTGCACCGGATATCCCCCACCTTGACCGAGCGAAGAAGCTCCAGTTCCGTCTTGGCCGCTGGAGCATCCCGCCGCATCATGTCTCGGGCGATGGCGGTCACGACTTGCCGCCAATCACCAAGTCCGCGCCGTTCACGACCACCGCCTTCCACGCGATGCCCGTGCCCATCAGGAAGGCCCCGATGACTCGCGGAAGCGGCACGTCACCCGCGTCGAAGTGGTAGCTGCCGTATTTATGGCTTGGCTTCATCTGGACGCCTGACTCTTCCAGCTTCTTCAGTTCTGCGGTCGGATTGTCGGTCCACTCGGCACGAATCGAGATCCCACCGGTCTCATACAACCGGGCGGCAACCTTCACGTGCTCCGTCAGCGCCACGCAGTAATACACGCTGCCACTGCTCGTGCCATGGACCTTCTGGCCCAACGCCTTCGCGTCCTTCAGGCTGATCACCGCGTCCACCGGCTTCGCCGCGAACGCCTGCGCCAACCCCTGCACCGATGCCGTCGCTGATGCCATCTTACCGGTCAGGTCGGCAATCACCTCAGCCGAAGGAGCGCCCGAAGGAACTAGCAAAACCTTCCCATAGGCCGCTTCCAACTTCAACTTGACGTTGAATGCTTCCGTCGCCAGCGGATACGTCTTCAGATACTGCGGTGTCCCTGCGAGAGCCGCCTGCGCCGTTTGCTTGGCGAGAAGCAGACTCGCACCCGTCACCGTCTGAATCGCTTTGATGAGCATCAGCAGATGATCTTTGTCGCCCCCCGTCAGCACGACGGTCGTCAGTTCGCCTGCCGGTGTTTTCGGTAGCCCACCACCGAGGGCCTGTGCCAGTTTGGGCGTCATCGCAGCCACCGACACGTCGATGGTCTGGTAGAGCTTCGACACCCAATCCGAGATCAACGTGCGATTCTGTTCGGCCACCGCGAAGTCCACCGTATGCTTCATCAGCGCCGTGGTCCCCTTCGTCAGCGACACCGAGTACTGGGCGTCCTTGTACTTGGCCTTGAGACTCAGCATATGGGTTTCGAACGTGACGCCTGCGGCAACCAGCGCCTTGACCTTGGCAGTCACGTCGTGCCCCGGCCCGAAGACTTTTGCAAAGAACATCAATTGAGCTTCCTGATTCAGAATAAGAGCCATGTTTTTCTACCCCACTCCCTTGGGCACAATGTTACGGTCTACAGTCTACCAAAGACCCCCGGATTTGTCAATTACCGCTTTTTGGCCTTCCACAAGCTCCGAGCCGAAGGCATCGGGCTGAACTGCTTGGTCTTCGCCGTCACCCCTTCGGGTGGAATCTGCTTCACCTTGGACTCAGGCAACTGCTGGTACTGAGTCGAGGACGATGCCGGTCCCAGTGAATGCCACTTGCCATTCCCATTGCCGCCGCTCTTCGTCCCGGTCACCTCAGTCACGCCGTAGTGCTTCATCAAGAACTGCACTTGAGCCTTGGACTCCACCGCCTTCTTGCAGTAGTGCTTCCGGACCCACTGGATCGCGTCCTTCTTCCCCGTCAGTTCCGCCACGATGGCTGAGATCACGATCCCCGTGCGACCATGACCACCCACGCATCCGACATGCACCGTCTTGCCGTCCTGCAATTGAGTGCAGAGCCACGTCACCATCTTCTTGAACCGTGACGTGTTCACCGGGGCATTCATGTCCTGAATGCTGTAGTGGATCTCCACCACCCCGTTCGGCTCCCATGGGTCCGACGACTTGCCGCTGGTGCTGCCGCTCTGCAATGACACATACACGTCGGCCTTCTTGATGGCTGGATAGCTTGCACTCCCACCCACCAGCGTCCCCTTGCCCAGCTTCAGGGCTGGGTGCGACTCGTAGCACCGGATCGGCATCTCGGTGCCGCTGAAAGCGTCCTTGCTACTCTTACTGAACGTGTCCCACAGGGCCATCTTAGTTCTCCACTCTGACTACGACATTCACGACTTGGCCCGGAAACACCTGAAACGTGCCTGTCACCTTGACCTTCTTACCACCCAGCGTCGTCATCACCGATGGTGTTGCCTTCGATGGTGTCGCCGTCACCGACGACGTCTTCATCTTCGGCTGCTTCTGTGCAGCAGTCTGCTTGTGATACTTGTTCGGGTTGCCAGCCTTGTCAGCCGCTGGACGCATCTCGTCAACCAGCTTCCAGTCCACGTATCCCTTGATCTCGTGGGGCTTGTGCTGCTTGAGCAGATTCACCGCGTTGATGGCTTCCGGCGTCTTGTGAACGCCCATCGCATTCGACTCCAGCATCAGGTCAGGCAACTGGCCGCTCCGCTGCACGTCGAGAATGGTCATGAAGTGATTGTCGTACATCGTGTACATCATGCCCTTGTTGAAGATGGGTCCATTGTTATGCGCCAATGTGTAGGCCGTATCGACCATCATCTCCATCGAGGACACGCCGGTCAGATACGCCACCACCGCATCGGCCACCTGACCCCATGGGCCACCACCGTAACCACCAGACCACGAGCCATGATGATAGGCGTAAGACAACGCCTTCGCGTAATGCCCCACCGGCAACTCGGGTGGCTCCTTCATGTAGGTATCCACCGCCACGGTCTCGTTCCCGTTGCTGCTGATCTTCTTCAGGTAATCCACCGCCTTCGCGCCGTACTCCAGCTTGATCTTCGACCAGACCGGTGCTGGCGTCGAACCCGTCTTCAGGTGACGCATCTCGCGGGTCGTGATGGACAGAATGTAGTGCAGCATCCGTTCGCCCTGCTTCATGCAGACGTCCGTGTAGGTCGCCATGATTTCCTGCGCCCACGCTGGCATCGGTTCGTTCTCGGTGAACGACTTCCGGACAACACTCGCGCAATGGTTCAGCGTGTAGAACGTCACCGCGTCATCATTGGGGCTGGTCTGTCCGCAGTTCTTGCGGTATTCCAGCGTCGATTTGCTGAACACTTCGGTCGGCAGATCCGCCAAGTCATGCAGATGCGTCTGCGGGGCTGCGTTCCAGTGCGCCAGTGTGTTCTTCGGGAAAAACTTCATGGTCCGCTCACTCCTTGAGAAATTCGACCTACCCTAGTCTGGCACAGGTCTAGACGTTTGTCAAATGGGCCTGTTTGCCACCCACCCGCTCTTCAGGCTCCACTGGCAACCGGGTCAGGTTCGTCTTCCAGAACTTCAGCCACGCCCACCGCCTGACCAGCTTGATCTTCCGCCGCTGCCGGGGCGTCACCAGAAACCGCTTCACGAACTCGTACTGGTCCTTCGTCTCCACGGCATGGGCGTAATAGGTCGCCCGTACGAACTCCACCGGCTTGGCCACCCCGAACGCCTTCGCCAGTATGGCCAAGAACAGCCCCGTGCGCCCCTTGCCGCCCATGCAGCCCACGTAGATGGGTTCACCGGCCAGCATCAGGTCCAGCGCCTTATCCAGCCCCCTGTAGAGCGTCAGGCGGTCAGGCACGCTGAAGTCCTGCGTCGGGATATCGACGGCACACGCCTGCTTGATTTCCTTGGCCATCTTGACGCCCTTCATGGTCTCCGGGCAGTCCATGAACGGACCACCAGTCACCACGAAGAACTGCCGCTTCCACTTGCTACCGGGGTCTAACGGAATTTGTAACTGGCCCAACATGACGCCTCACTCCTTGAGAAAAACTGACTCCTGATCCTACACCACTACCCAGACGTTTGTCAAGATACCGCGTTCATCGCCGTGGCGGTCTGATCCTGCACCGCTCTCGATACCTGTCCCGACCAGCCGCACTGACGGCATCCTTCACCGTCACACGCCTCGTGCTCTTCCAGCATGCGATCCTGACCTCGACCAATCTCCATCAGTTCCACACGCTGCATGTCGAGCAACACATCACCCTTCCGCACGAAGAGCCACTGAAAGTACCGCAAGTTGCATCCACGCAGGGACGTAAATGCAGCGGCTCTCAGCATCATCAACAGTTCATCAGGCGAAATCTTTTCCGCCTGCACGACCTTCAGAACTTTCGTGCTGATCCTCATCGTCGCTCACCTTTCGTTGCCTCTTCCACACGAGAAATTCGAATCGACTTGTCCGCATGGAACGCCAACCGGTTGCCGCCAATTCCAGACTGCACACGGACACCCGGCAGAATCTCCGTCGCCTGCCCTTCACTGATGACGATCTCATCTCCACGATCCACCGTCACCACCACGACGTTCGGGTAGACCAGTGCTTTCACTTGCACCATGTGTCCACCCACCAGAATCTTGCTGCCGACACTCACGCCAATACTCAGGGCCATTACTGCACCTCTCCGTTCCCGATTAGTTGCAGCGCCTGACTGACGCTGATGATCGACTTCGAACCCGCGAGATACTTACCGATGGACACCACCTTGATGGCACCCTCAGCCTGCTTCCACGCCAGCACCTTCTTGATGGCCGGGTCGTTCACGTCAAGACCTTCCATCACAATCTCGTGGTCGCTCATGACGATGGACCGAAGGTCACTCCCCGCAGCCACCCGAGTAAACGATGACGTGTGGTCGGCCTTGGCAATCAGCACCAGCCGCTTGGCAAGGTTCTCAGGAAGCGCAGAGGCCAGCCAATCCAACAACCTCTGTGCATGATTGTGCGCCGACAGGATGCTCAGATACCGTTCCTCTTCAGCAGACGGCACCAGATCCAGATAGAGCCGGTTCACGACCTTCAGCGTCTCCACAATCTTCACCGCTGACGCAGGCACGTTCAGCACCTGATCACCGAGATACAGCAGAGCTTCGTTCAGGGGCTTCTTCGGCGTATCGAAGATGACCGGGACGACGCCCAAGGTCTCATAGACCAGCGCGTTGAAATCCTGAACCAGTCCGTTAGCCGAGCCGCCGACAGTCGGTACCTTCTCGGTCCAGATCCGGCCCGTCGAACCGTCCATGCTCAGCACTTCGATATCCTTGAACGACTCCACATCCTGTCCGACACCCACGATGCAGGCGCGGTCCATGCCACGCGCCACAACCGCCGCATGGCTCGTCAGACCACCCACCATCGTGATGACTCCCCTCGCCGCATTCATGCCAGCGATATCATCGGGCTGCGTTTCCTTCGTCACAAGGATGCAAGGTTCCTTGCAACTGATTGCATCCTGACGGGTGAACACCGGCTTGCCGCTCACGACACCCGAGCACGCCGGAATGCCTTGGAATGCCGCCTGCTTCGTCCACTTCGGGTCCAGCGTCACGGTCTGGGCCAAGTCAAACTGCTTGGCCGATACACGCTTCACCGCAACCTTCGGCTCAATCAGTCCCTGCTTGGCCATATCCACGGCAATCTTGATCGCTGCCATGGCTGACCGCTTGCCGGTCCTGACTTGCAGCAGGTACAGCTTGCCGTCCTGCACCGTGAATTCGATATCAAGCATCTCGCGCTTCAAGTTCTCCAGCTTGAGCACCTGACTCAGCAGTTCATCGTGAACCTGCGCGTTCCAGTCCTTCATCTGGTCCAGCGGCAGGGGCGTCCGGATGCCTGCCACGATATCTTCGCCTTGCGCGTTCGGCAGGAATTCGCCGGTCACTGCCATGCCGCCCGTGTCAGGGTTGCGCGTGAAGAGCACGCCCGTGCCAGACTGGTCATTCAGGTTCCCGAAGACCATGGCCTGCACCGTGACTGCCGTTCCCCACTCCCGGTCGTAGCCGTGCATCTTGCGGTATTCGTTCGCCCGATCATTATCCCACGACTTGAAGACCGCTTCGATGGACCCCAGTAGCTGCGCCTTCGCGTTCGGGAACTCTTCCCCGGCATGCGCCTGATAGCCGTCCAGCGCCAGTTTCAGGCCACCAGACAACGACTCCTTGCGAATGCCCTTCACCACCGAGCCATACATCGACACCAGACGGTGGAACGAGTCTCCAAAGCACTTCGGCCCGAGACGTTCGATCCACTGCGGGATATTGCTGCTATCGAGACCGACGTTCAGGATCGTGTCCATCATGCCGGGGCACGAGACACGCGCACCAGAACGGACAGAGAGCAACGGCATGTAGCCGAAGTGCGCTTCCAGCTTCGCCAGATATTCCGGCAGAGCCTTGGCAATCTCCTTCATGGTGGTCTTGGGCTTCTTATCGTAATCCGCCCACACACTGGTCGGAATGACGAACCCCGGTGGCACCGGAACGCCCTCATTGGCCAACCATAGAAGTCCAACACCCTTGCCCCCGAGCAATTCGGTCGAACCCTTCGTCAGCGTGTCTTTGTCTAAGCCGAACGTGTAAAAGTCCATGTTTTCCACCACTCCATTGGTCACTTCGAACTGCATCTATGGTAGCAATTGGCCCCATGTTTGTCAAGCGCCCACCGCTGGGGGTCGAACCCAGACTGTTCCGGGAAGGCTACAGTGCGCCGTCGTCGGTGAGCGCAACAATCAAGGTAACACAGGTCAATTCGTTTGTCAATAGAGCTTGCCGGGTGGGTGGTGTTCATCGGATGACACCCATGTGCCGCCCCACGTCTCCAACACCCAGTACGCCTTCCGAGCATCATCAGTAGGCGCGTAATGACTGTCCGGTGGTGGCTGCATCTCGGGCGCGTTCAACACCCGCTCCAGTTCAGCATTGGCCTGCACCCGCCACACTCCATTGTTCACCGTCGCCTCTTCTCCAGATGGCAACTTGATCTGTATCATCGGTACTTCCCGTGCATGATATCAAAAATCAGGTTGAAATGTTCGGGTCGGTTTCTGGCAAAACTCACCGGGTCCATGATGTATGCCTCCACCCCGGTGGACACGATCTCCGTGGCAATGTCTTCCCTGTAAATCTTGCCCGTGTATGGATCGAGAAAATTCCCACGCACAGCAATCTCGTCATCCTCTAATCCCGGCTTGATGGTGTTCAGCTTGTATACCTCACGTGGGGTGTTCGCTTGGCGTTCTCTGAAATCAATTGCAGCTTTCAACACCTCTGACCGTCGCATCTCGATGTGGTGCGCCACCTCGTGGTAAACCTGCCGCTCCAACTCATTCCCACCCGCGATGTTGACCCCGGCGATGTCGGCATTGGCACGTCCAGACGTCGCCTTACTCAACTTCAACGACACCGGAATGGAATACGTGCCGTCTTCATTCTGCACAAAGGGATTCTCACCACCAAAAATCTTGATGATTTCGTCCAACTTTTCAGCCGGGAACTTCACAGGCTCAAAGGCTCCTGACCCATCAAACGCCCGGAAGACTTGCAAAGCCATCTTCGTTCGTGCAGACACCCCCGGATGCAACGGATTCTGTGGATTGTCTGTGAACATCACCTTCGAACGCATCTCGGGCGGCACCTTCAGCATCTCATGAGCCTGCCCCAAAAATTTCCTTTGACGCTCCGAGACCTCATTGTATTTACGATGGAAATCGTCTTCCAGCGCCTTGGCTTCTTTGTAGGAGTCGAGCTTCTTCGCTGCCGCACCATCGGGCTTCAGCGGCTTCTTCCGGTTCTTGATCTCCTCCGACCACACGGTCCACTTCTTGAGCAAGTCCACGCGAAGATGGTTCAGGTGAACTTCTTCCCGCGCTTCACGCTTCAGCAACGCCTGAAAGTCTCGACGCTTCTGCTCCAACGGAGACCGCGAACCGCGTGCAAACTGTCCTCCAGTGGTGGTGCCTTTGGGATCGCGTGGCTGGCTGGGGTCAAACTTCAGGATACGGGCATACGGCTCAACCGGGACTCGGAACACCGGGAACTCATTCCACATGAATCGGTCGGCCCCTTCCGGCAACCGCTTCATCTTGATCATTTTCAGGGCCATTACCGTTTCCCCTCACTACTGCCGCCGCCGATGTATTCCAGATAAACCTGAGCCACTTGCACCGGCTTCAACGTGGGATCACCCGTCTGGTAGGTATACCCCGGATGCACCTTCGTCACACGAAATCGTGCGCCACTACCAAGGAGAATTTCACTCTCAGTTCGCCTGTCCTTGTCATCCAGATCCTTGGCATTGATGGTCGGAGTCTGCGTATAATCTGGGATCGTAAAATCTTCAACCTTCAACTTTCCGTCTGCCGTCCACTCAGGATGTTCGAACACCGCAGGATCTTGAACACGAGGAAACTCATAGCGCATCCGTCGAGCCGCTTCCACCGCTGCCACCTTGGTTCCGGCAGGTAACGTGATGTGGAACTGCACTGCCGTGCCCACTTCATCTTGATGTTTCGCTATCATGCCGGGTTTACTGCCATAGCGTTGGTACAGACTCTCCCACTTACCCAGTGCCGGATAGCTCTTCGCTCGTCCCCCCGCTTCCCCCAGCATCGTGGACGTGAAACCTTTCTCTTCATACACGGATGGCGGTTCGCCGTTCGGTCCCTCGTACTGCATGGCCTGTAACGATTCAAACGTCACACCGGGCAGATAGGCTCCACGAATCACTTGCACCGGTTCGTCCAACACCAAACCACGATTAGCAATCAGGTCATCGAGATGGTTGGCTTTGTCCGTAATTTCAGTGAGTCGTTCCTCATCGAGCACTGGACCCTTTACCGCCCAGTGTGCCGCCATGTATCCCGGTCCACCCGGCGTATCCTTCGGGATGTTGTCGTAGCTGTATGAATAACGGAACTCTGGACCTTCCGGTGGAATCATCCTCTGGACGGCTTCACCATCGTCAGCGTCCTTAATTCTCTGGTGCTCCTCTGGCGTCAACGCACGGATGCGTGCTTCCTTGGTAGGTGCTTTACCTCGACGTAGTTCGTTGATCTGGCGATACGTGAATCCCGCATAGCTGTCCACCACGTCCGCGTCTTTGCTGGTCAGCTTGGTCTTCGCCCACTCGGCCCCCGGTCCCTTCTCGTGCCACTGATAGCCCTCTTCACTGCTGAAGGAGCGTCCCGTGGTCTTCGTCCACTGGCCTTGGTCATCACGCGGCTGACTCGGGTCGAACTTCCGTGCCATCAACTTCTCAATGGCGGTAATCTTTGGATTGCCCTTGAAGGTCCACTTGCCAGATGGCTCCTGCGTCATGAACGACGTGATGTAGGGATAGGCCGACGCATCGGCTTGATAGAACGCCATCTGCAACGTCGTAAAGTCAGCCACGTCCATACCGACTCGGGTGGCCTTCTCCTGTAACTTCTTAACCACGTCCGCTTCTAACGCACTGAACCCTTCATACCCACGAAATAGCGGCCCAATCAGGTCATGGTTCAGTAGTTCCGTAGCCAACGTGATGTCCTTGTCACTGAAGCCTTCCTTCCGGAGCACGTCCTGCATGATGGGGACGGTGAACTGGTGTTGCGCTTCTTTTCCCGCTCCGGACTCGATAGCCTCGGCTTTCCCAATATCGTGCAACGGAATCGCCGTCTCCATCAGCTTTTCAACGTCACTCCCAAATCGTTCGGAGATACCTGCCATCTCCTCGTCGGTAAGTTGCTTTTCCCACTCGCGGCCCACGTCCTTAGTATGGGCCTCGATACTACCCATCTCGGTATGTGTACTGCGTGGATAGTTCTGGGCCACCGCTGGATACTTGATCTTGAGCGTGGCCATGCGGTGTTTGATGTTGGTCCAGCGTCCCTTGTCATCGCGTGGCTGACTCGGATCGAATTTCAATGCGGAGACATAGTCCCGCTTCAGGACAAAGCGGTTCTCATATTCCGTTAGCAGTTGGTCCCGCAGCACAACTACTCTCCGGTGATACGTGTTCGTGCCGCTTCCAACGCCGACGTAATCTTGTCCATGTCCATGACAACTTCCTGCCACCCGGTCTGTTTCTCGGCAGGAAACTTGAGGACGTACTTATAGCTGGGCTTCTTCTTTTTCTTCGGGGGTTCCGTCTTCCATGTCAGCGGCATAAACTATGCCTCCCTTAACGGCATGATAACTCCTAGTCGATGACCGACGCGACATGCACCGCACGGTAGTCCAGTTCATCTTGCTTCGCCGTCATGACAATCGAATACTCGACGCTCTTCGGTAACATCATGGTGTCAGCGGCAATGACCCATTCGTAATTGCCATCACTACCTTCAACGTACACCATCGTCACATCAGTAAACATCGGTACGGGCTGGCCCTTCGGATCATGCAACGTCGCCTTGACCGTGGCGGAATTCAAAAAAGTTGGTGGAGCATCCGTGGTCCGCAGGCCGACCATCGTCACCACCTGATCATTACCGCGTCTCAGCGTGACTCTCATGATTGGCTCCTACACGCACACGTCAACACCTCAGCCACCATTCTGGTTCTGACAGAGACGCCAGCCGTCACCTTCGAATTTGTGCAACCAATTGCACTAGCTCCGAGATACTTTACCGTCACCTCGGCTATAACCTTTGGGGTTACTTCTTCCACCGCATCCTCCGG
>Ga0184628_10000802_pt1 | contig 16147 bp, 17 predicted proteins | sample PLM4_5_b1_FD_133149 | JGI IMG/M metagenome (GOLD analysis project Ga0184628, IMG submission 133149) | Groundwater sediment microbial communities from an aquifer in East River, Colorado, USA - PLM4_5_b1 | ecosystem: Environmental > Terrestrial > Soil > Riparian zone | place: USA: East River... | reverse complement strand
GGATGTCGGCATGAAGGGCAGCGCCGACCGCCAGGGCATGACGCTCAGCGAGTTCGACGGGCGGCTGTACGACGGCACCGTGGTGGGCAAGGCGCGCATCCAGTGGGGCGCGCAGTGGAGCGTGCAGGGCGAGATCCAGGGGCGCGCCATGAATGCCGCCGTATTCTCGGTGCAGATGGTTTCCGAGGGCCGCTTCGACGGCAAGGGGCACTTCGCCATGGCCGGCCCGGTCCCGGCCAAGCTCTACGAGAGCGCGCGCCTGGATGGCACGTTCACCGTGACCAAGGGCGCACTGGGCAGCTTCGACCTGTCGCGCGCGCTGCAGACCAGCAGTGCGCAGGCGAGCGGGCGCACGCCGTTCTCCGTGCTGGCGGGCAGCGCCGCGCTGGCCGGCGGCACGCTCGCCTTGCGCGACCTCAAGCTCACCGCGGGCCTGCTCGGCGCCAGCGGCACGCTGGACGTGGACGCCGCGGGCGGCCTGTCCGGGCGCGTCAACGCCGAACTGCGCAACCTGCGCGGCACTTTCTACATCGGCGGCAAACTGGGAGAACCGCAGCTGCGGCGCTAGATGCACAAGGTTCTCCAGTTCCGCGGCGCCCGGGCGCTGCAGGAATTCCGGCTCGCGAGGCTCCTCGCGCAACTGCAGTCCGCCCAACCGGCCATCCGGGGCCTGAGCGCCGGGTTCCGGCACTTCGTCGAGTGCGACGAGGGGCTCGGCGCCGAGGAGGAGAAGCTCCTCCTGCGGCTGCTCGAGTACGGCGCGCCGCCGCAGGCGGCCGAGCCTGGCGACACGCTCTACCTCGTCGTGCCCCGTATCGGCACCATCTCGCCCTGGTCGTCCAAGGCGACCGACATCGCGCGCAACTGCGGCCTCGCCAAGGTGCGGCGCATCGAGCGCGGCACTGCCTACTACGTGAACGGCGGCTCGCGCACCACGCCGGTCGCCGCGCTGCTGCACGACCGCATGACCGAAACGGTGCTAACGACGCTTGAGGATGCGGGGCAGCTGTTCCAGCACGTGCCGCCGCGGCCGCTGGAGCGCGTGCCGCTCGGCGCGCTGGAAGAAGCCAACAGGAGCCTGGGGCTCGCGCTGTCGGAGGACGAGATCGCGTACCTGCGCGCGGCCTACGGCGCGATGGGGCGCGACCCGACCGACGCCGAGCTCACCATGTTCGCGCAGGCCAATTCCGAGCACTGCCGGCACAAGATCTTCAACGCCGAATGGATCGTCGACGGGCGGAAGCAGGATCAGTCCCTCTTCGCCATGATCAAGCACACCCACGCCGCGAACCCGCGCGGCACGGTGCTCGCCTACGCCGACAACGCGGCGATCATGGAGGGGCGCCTCGCGCGGCGCTTCTACGCCGGCGCGGACGGGGTGTACGCGCCGCACTCCGAGCGCACGCACACGGTGATGAAGGTGGAGACGCACAACCATCCCACGGCGATCGCTCCTTTTCCCGGGGCGGCGACCGGCGCGGGCGGCGAGATCCGGGACGAGGGCGCCACCGGGCGCGGGGCGAAGCCCAAGGCGGGCCTGGTGGGCTATTCGGTGTCCCACCTGAGGATTCCCGGGATGCTTCAGCCCTGGGAACAGGCGGACTACGGCAAGCCCGACCGCATCGTGCCGGCGCTTGCCATCATGCTGGAGGGGCCGATCGGCGCGGCTTCGTTCAACAACGAGTTCGGGCGGCCGAACCTCGCCGGGTATTTCAGGACCTTCGAGGCCGCAGTCGGCGGGGTACAGCGCGGCTACCACAAGCCGATCATGCTCGCGGGCGGCATCGGCAACATCGCGGGGCGGGATGCGGCGAAGGCGGCCCTGCCCGAAGGCTCCTTGCTGATCCAGCTCGGCGGCCCGGGGATGCTGATCGGCATGGGCGGCGGCGCTGCGTCCTCCATGGGTGCCGGGGCAAACACCGAGGACCTGGATTTCGATTCGGTGCAGCGGGGCAATGCGGAGATCCAGCGCCGGGCGCAGGAGGTCATCGACCGCTGCTGGGCCCTGGGCGAGGGCAACCCCATCCTTTCGATCCACGACGTGGGGGCGGGGGGATTGTCCAACGCAGTGCCGGAGATCGCGCATGGCGCGGGGCGCGGGGCGTACCTGGACCTGCGCGCCGTGCCTTCAGAGGATTCGGGCATGTCGCCGCGCGAGATCTGGTGCAACGAGGCGCAGGAGCGCTATGTGCTTGCGATCGCGCCTGCGTCGCTCGGGCTGTTCCGGGCGTTGTGCGAGCGCGAGCGCTGCCCGTTTTCGGTGCTGGGGAAGGCGACGGCGCTCGGGCGGCTGAAGGTCAAGGACCCGCAGCTCGGGGACACGCCGGTGGACGTGGACCTGCAGATGGTCCTCGGCAAGCCGCCGAAGATGCTGCGCGACGTGATTCGTTTGGCGCGCGCGGGGGACGAGTTCGCGCTCGACAATGTGGACCTGAAGGACGCCGCTTACCGCGTGCTGCGCCATCCGGCGGTGGCGGACAAGACTTTCCTCATCGCCATCGGCGACCGCACGGTGGGCGGGCTTTGTTCTCGTGATCCCTTCGTGGGGCCCTGGCAGGTGCCGGTGGCGGATTGCGCCGTCACGTTGATCGACTTCGACAGTGTTGCGGGTGAGGCCTTTGCCATCGGCGAGCGCACGCCGCTTGCTTCGGTGAATGCGCCGGCGTCGGGGCGCATGGCGGTGGGCGAGGCGATCACCAACATCGCCGCGGCGCGGATTTGGTCCCTGGATCGGGTAAAGCTTTCCGCCAACTGGATGGCGGCGGCGGGCTCACCGGGGGAGGATGCGGCGCTCTACGACACGGTAAAGGCGGTGGCGATGGAGCTGTGCCCGGCGCTCGGGGTATCCATTCCGGTGGGGAAGGATTCGCTCTCCATGCGCACGGCCTGGGGCGACAAGGAAGTGCTGGCGCCGGTGTCGCTCATCGTTTCCGCATTTGCGCCGGTGGAGGATGTGCGCGGCACGCTTACGCCGCGGCTGCGGTCCGATGCGGGGGAGACGGAGCTGGTGCTGGTGGATTTGGGCAAGGGCAGGAATCGCCTGGGTGGGTCGATCCTTGCGCAGGTGCATTCGAAGTTCGGGACGGAGGTGCCGGATCTGGAGGATCCGAAACTGCTGAAAGGCTTTTTCAGTGCGGTGCAGAAGCTGGCGCAGGAGAATTTGCTGCTCGCGTATCACGACCGCTCGGACGGCGGACTGTTCGCTACGGTGTGCGAGATGGCTTTCGCCGGGCATTGCGGGGTGACGCTCAACCTGGATGCCATCGCCTTCGATGCGCTGCCCGTGCGCGAGCAGATCCTGAAATGCCTGTTTGCTGAGGAACTGGGCGCGGTGTTCCAGATCCGCGCCGCGGATACCACCAAGGTCATGGATGCGCTGAAAAAGGCCGGCCTTGGGGAGGTGTCGCACATCATCGGCACGCTCAACACCCGCGACGAAGTGCGCTTCACGCGCAACGCGAAGCCGGTGTTTGCCGAGAAGCGTGCGGATTTGCAGCGCGCCTGGTCGGAGACCACCTTCCGCATGCAGCAGTTGCGCGACAACCCGGAGTGCGCGAAAGAGGAGTACGACAGGATCCTCGATACTGCCGATCCGGGATTGTCTGTTGCGCTGACCTTCGATCCGAAGGAAGACATCACGGCGCCTTACGTTGCCGTGAAGGCGAAACCGCGCGTCGCGATCCTGAGGGAGCAGGGCGTGAACGGCCAGGTGGAGATGGGCGCTGCGTTCCATCGCGCGGGGTTCGAGGCGGTGGACGTGCACATGTCCGACCTCATTTCCGGTCGGATCTCTCTTTCCTCCTTCAAGGGCTATTCCGCCTGCGGCGGGTTTTCCTATGGCGACGTGCTGGGCGGCGGGCAGGGCTGGGCGAAGTCCATCCTGTTCAATTCACGCGCGCGCAAGGAGTTCGAAGCCTTCTTTGCCCGTTCCGACACCTTTGCCTTGGGCATATGTAATGGTTGCCAGATGATGGCGGCGTTGAAGGAGCTGGTGCCTGGGGCGCAACACTGGCCTTCGTTCGAGCGCAACCGCTCCGAGCAGTTCGAGGCGCGCATGGTGATGGTCGAGATCGTGGAAAGCCCTTCGATCGTCTTCCGCGGCATGGCGGGAAGCCGCATGCCGGGGGTGACGGCGCATGGGGAGGGGCGGGCGCAGTTTGCTTCCGATGCCGACCGCAAGAAGGCAATCATTTCTGCGCGCTTCGTCGACAATCGCGGCGCGGTGACTGAGACCTATCCGTTGAACCCCAATGGTTCGCCTGAGGGAATTACAGGTCTGACGACGGCGGATGGGCGGTTCACCATCCTCATGGAGCATCCGGAGAGGCTGTTCAGGACGGTGCAGATGTCCTGGGCGCCGGATGGGGCGGGGGAGGATTCGCCGTGGATGAGGATGTTCAGGAATGCGAGGGTTTGGGTGGGGTAAGCAGTCAGGTATCTCGTTCAGAGAATTCTCATCATTGTTTGTCGTGGTCTGGCCGCAAAATCGAGAAGAACGCGGGACGTACACGAGAAACGGAGACCAAAGGAGACAACATGCGCCACTTGCTCCTTGCCGTCGGTGCATTGTCGATATGGGGCTGCGCCCAAATACTGCCGGCCGAGGTACCGCCGCCGACGCCATCCCAAGGGCAGGCCGTAGTACTTGATATTGACGGTACCCTGACGCCGAAAGACATCAACGTGTTCGAACCACGGCTGGGTGCCGCAGACGCACTTAACTCGCTATCAAGGAAGGGCTACAAAATCTTCTATCTCACTACTCGGATTCCTCTATTTCAGTCGGGCTTGCAAGATTGGCTGCGTCAGAACGGTTTTCCGTCAGGCGGCCTCCATGTCGCGCAAACCGCAGAAGAACGAGATAACGCGGCCAAGTTCAAAGCGCAAGTACTTGCCACTTACGCTAAAGCAGGCTGGCGCTTGGCGTATGCATATGGAGACTCTTCAACCGACTTCACTGCTTACGCTGAGGCGAAAATTCCAAAGGAGCGTGTCTTCGCGCTCAAGAGAAGGGGCAGCAAGACATGCCAAGATGGCATTTACCAAGCCTGCCTTGAGGGATGGGCTGAGCACTTAACGTACATTGAGCATGAGATCCCCAGCGCAAAGTGAAGCCCAATCCTGCATCGGTTTCCGTCGCAACACTGAAGGCAATCGCCGACGCGTTCAACGCCCACGACCTGGACGCCATCATGGAGTTCTTTGCCGACGATTGCTCATTGGACATGCCTCGGGGACCGGATCCCTGGGGCAAACGCTTCACGGGCAAAGCGGCCGTGCGAGAAGGCTTGGCGACACGCTTCAAGGGTCTCCCGGATGTCCACTACAGTGACGACCGGCACTGGGTCAGCGGCAACATCGGCGTGTCCGAGTGGCTGCTAACCGGCACGATGCCCGACGGCGTCCGAATTCAGGTACGTGGATGCGACCACTGGGAATTCCGGGACGGGAAGGTAATCAGGAAAGACTCGTACTGGAAGATCGTTGATAGGTCCCTATCGGTCCAAGCGCCCGGTTGAGGTAATACACATCTTCGTCGATCACGCCGCGACGATGTACAAGGAATACGCTGCTGCACGGCCCGTGCGTGACCGTGCAGCAGCGTCCTTTCAGCGTTCTAGCCGACGACCAGCGGCCGCATCATGTCGTGCTCCTCGTGCTCGAGGATATGGCAGTGCCACACGAACTCGTGGCCGCCCGTCCTCGGGCTGAGCGGCACGGCAAACGGCACCTGCGGCAGGTTGAACTGCATGATCACCGTCGTCACCTCGCCCGGGTTCATGCGCACCGTCTCCTTCCAGCCGCGCTCGAACGGCGGCGGCGGCAGCGGCGCGCCGGTGAGGTTCGGCACACCGTTCCTGTAGTTCGAGAACGCCTGCCGCGAGATCACCTGCACGTTCACCAGGTGGAAGTGGATCGGATGCGTGTCGGCCGAGAGATTGGCGATCTGCCAGACCTCCGTTGATCCCGCCAACACGTTTTCCGTCGAGGCGTCCATGTAGGCCCGCCCGAAACCTCCCGCCAAGGGATTGGGAATATTGGTCCCGAGGAGCTGGGCCAGCCGGCCGTGCAGGTCGAAGGCCTCGTTCAGCGTGAGCTGCCGCACCGGAATTCCGACAGGAAGCGCGGTCGCGCCGAGCGGCACCGGCAGTGTGTCATTGCCGGCCGTGAGGTTGGTGGCCGCCGTGATGCTGAGCGCGCCGTCGACACTCGTCGCCGGAACCACGTTGAGGCGCATGATCACGCGCGTGTTGGGGCCGAAGCCCGGCGGCGTCAGGCCGTTCACCGGGTTCTTGTTGACGTTGAAGCCCGGGAAGTAGTCGTTGATCGGAGCCCCGCCCGGGAACGGCGAAGGCGCGTCGGTGTAAAGGATGATCTTCTGCCCGGCGTGCGCCGAGAAGTCGAACAGCACGTCGGCGCGCTCGGCGGGCGCGAGCAGCAGCGAGCCGCCCGCGGTCGTGCCGTTGAACGGCACGTTGCTCGGGACGATCGCCGGGGTCGGCAGGAAACCGCCTTCGGTGCCGAGGACGAGGAAATTGGGCATGGGCTTGCCCGGCTTGCTCGGCGCCGCTGCATTCCGCGCCGGCGGATTCTGGGGAATGCCCGCGTTGCTGAGCGTGATTCCATTGGGACTGCCGTCGTCGACGTACATCTGCAGGTTGAGGAAGCGCGCGTTGCAGGCATTGAGGATGCGAAGCCGGTAGCGGCGCGCTTCGACGGTGACTTCGGGATACACCGTGCCGTTGGCGAGCATGGTGTCGCCGAAGAACTCCGGCACGACCGAGACCGCGGGCGGCGGGCCTCCCGGCGTTGGGCCGAGCGGGCCGAAAATCGCAGTGTCGTACTGGTGTGCATACCAGAGGCTGCCCGCGGCGGATGGCCCGGACCAGGTCGGATCGATCAACCCGATATCGGCCCCGACGAAGACCTTGTCCTGCACGACGATCGGCAGCTCGCGGCCGCCCGCTTCGATGTACTCGGGCAGGCCCCCGTTCTTGAGATTGTTCTCGAACCCGTCGCGCAGCAGAAGAGCGCTCGCGACGCCGGCGTACGCGTTGAGGCGCGTGGTGCCCAAGGCGTGATCGTGATACCAGAGCATGCGTGCGCTCTGGTTCATCGGGTAGTAGTACTCGGCCTGGTTCGGTAGCGCCCCAGGATTCAGCACGGCGTTGTTGACGAAGCTCACGCCTTTATCGCCATTCGGTGCGAACCAGGAGTACGGGCCGCCGTCGCTGATCCACGGCACGAGGCCGCCATGCAGATGCACTGCGGCGCGGTTCTGCGCGAGTTCCGCGCCGTCGATCGTGGTATCCACCGGGATGATGTGCGTGCCCGGCAGATTGTTGGTGAAGGTGAGCTGGATGGGCGTACCCTTCTGCGCCACGATGATCCCGCCCAGGTGCTTCTGCGGCTGAACCCCGCCGCCGAGCGCCCTTGCGGGTTGGTAGCCCCAGAACGTCGTCGACCCCAGCGTGGGGTGCACCTGGTCCGTGAACTGGTTTATGCCCAACGTGTAGTGCGTGACGCCGGTGACCGGCGCGGGCAGCGCATCCGCAGCGGCGACCGGAATCCCGCCGGGGCCTACGCCGCGCAAAGCCGTCCGCCAAAGCGGCGTGGGCAGCGACTGATACCACGCCCGTGCTTCTTTGAAGCCAAACCCGCTGTATAAGGCGATACCCGCTCCAGCAAGCATGGATGTCTGGAGAAAACGCCGTCGACTAAGCATGACTACCTCCTGAAAGTGCGTTTCGGTTAGTAATACGAGAGTGGCGATGAACGAGCGGACGGCGCCATGATGGAGACCATGGGCGTCAAGCGATGGATGCGCCGATAGGCGCGACTGACGACAACATCCCGACGTGAACTGGTACCGGCCCTGACAACATTTGTGTCCCCCCTACAGGGACACGCAAAACGTACCGAGGCGGTAAATGGACGATTTGATTAACATCAAAGACTGCTCTGAAAATCGCGGAGCCAGAATCTTGATGCAGTACAAATGTCGGGGGCCAATCCGGACTACCTGGTGGACGCGCACACCGAAATCACGAAGCTCGAGGAGCAAGGATTCGCCCATCCGCTGATCCGCGCGCTGGCGTTCGACCAGGCGCGCGGCCGCGCCTGGATCAAGCACAACATCGAGGAAGTGGGCAACTTCGAGGCGTTCCTCCCGCAGCTCTATGCCGCGGAGGCCGCCCGCCGGCTTCGCCGGCACCTATACTGGTAAAGCGGACGTCGGATGACGTCAATCGAGAGTTTTTCTCACCTCAACGGAAGGAGAATGGCATGGAAATGCTGTCGCAAGCCTCGCTCTGGCTCGGATTGCTTTCGATCCCGCTGTCGTGGCTGGTGTGGTTTTTCGGGCCGCGACTGGAGATCGGGCGGCATGTGCTTGACAGGATCGGCGATCCCGCGCTGAAGGCAGCGCTGCAGGAAGCTCACGCCGAACGCTGGGGACTCTTCGTCGGACTTTGGCCGATTGTGCTTCTCCTTCTCAGCATCATTCTCAAGCAGGGGCTCTGACATCCGCGACGGCGCGGCGGGGGCGATCGAGGGGTCGGGCAGACTAATTGAGCGTCGCCGCGATCTTGCGAATTTCCTCGGCGCTCCGCTCCCCCGCAAGCGCCGTCCCCGGCATCAAGTGTTTCCCCATCGCCAGCCCGCCGATCAGGACAGGCTCATACCCGATGTCGCGAATCAGGCCCGAAGCCACCGCAATCGCCTGGGCATCATCGCCAGCGATCGGCATGCCGACCCGTCCAGGCTCTTCGTGCGCCGAACCCATGCGCGCAGCGCCGATGGCATTGAAAGCGCGCACGAGGCGCGCGCCAGGCAGTAGTTCCGCCGACGCGAGGCCGGCGCCTTTCTTCCGCGCCCACTCGGCGATCTCCCCATCCCGCCCGGGAAACGGATTGCACGTATCGATCACCACCTTGCCCTTGATCAAGTCCCCCAGATCCTTCCCGACGTCGGGCAGGGCGCGGTAGGGAACCGAGACCATCACCACTTCGCCGAAGGCCGCGGCTTCCCGCGGCGTTCCGGCACGTGCGCCTCCGCCTAGCTTGGCGGCGAGCGCCTTGTCGTCCTCGATGTTGAGCGACGAGAACATGATTTCGTGCCCGGCTTTCACCCAGGCGGCGCCAATCGCGCTGCCGACCCGTCCCGAGCCGACGATGCCGATCTTCGTTTTCCCGGCGCCCGCCGCACGCAAGGGCAGGGCGTTCACCGCCAGGGCGGCCCCGGCAACCACAAGGAATGCACGACGATTCTGTTTCATGACAATTCCTCCGTCAGTTCGATCATCCGCTTTCGTTCAATCGACGGCCGGCGGCATGGCGCACACCTGCTCGTACCGATACCGCCGCTTCGCCAATCCGTTGTATTCGAACACATCCAGCGTTCGTTCATACGCCTCACGCGTAATATCCACGTGCGGCGTCCAGCAGCCAAGCCGCTGGTAGGTCGCGATGCAATCGGCGAGTACCTTCTCCCCGATATCGGGAAAGTACGGTTTCTCCGCCACGGCAATCGCCGCGGCCGGCGTCTGGTTCATGTAGACCCGCGTCTTCCGGTAGGCACGCATGAACGCCTTCGCCATGTCCGTCTTCAGCCACTCACGCGTCGCGGCAAGGCTGGAAAACCCGCACGGCCCGATCTGTTTGCCGACCTGGGCGACAACGTGTCCAACCCCATCGGCCTGCAGCTGCTGGGGGAACGGACCCTGCTGGTGAACGTACTGGCCCTGGCCTGCACGAAACGCCTTGTCGATCTCGGCGGGGCCGCCGGGGCAGATGGCTTTGAGCTTCGCAAAGTCGATGCCCGCCCTGTGGCAGGCGTACTTGAACATGGCCTGCGGCTGGCCACCCTTGAAGGTGACGAGTTCGGCGCCTTCGAGCTTCTTCCAGGCGAAGGCGGGATCCGCCTCGCGCCCGGTAAGGAAGAATCCGTCCATCTCGTTGACCTGGGCGAAGTGGACCGCCTCCGGCGTCTCGCCCTTGTCGAGTGCCGCGAACCCCTGGCTCAGCGCGGATTGCACGACATGCGCCGAGCCATCCTTCAGGGCCGCAAGCGCCGAGACGCCCGGCGGCGAAACGGACCACTCCGCATCCAGGCCTTCGGCCTTGAGGAATCCGCCCGACATGGTCGAAATGAGCGGCGAGTAGAACGCGGAAAACAACGTGAACTGGATGCGGATCTTGGCCAAGACGCTGTACTCCTCGTGGGCAGGCATGTCATTCTAGCGGCCCGGCCTACGAACTCTGCCAATGAAAACGCTTCGCACTGCCCGCATGCTCACACGCTACAACGCCTGGGCAGACAGGTTGATCTTCGACGCCGTTGCCAAACTGCCGGAGGGCGAGGCCACAAAACCCCGGCCCAGCCTGTTCAAGAACATCGTCCACACGCTCAACCACAACTACGTCATCGATCGCATCTTCCAGGCCCACCTGCAGGGGAAGGAGCACGGCTTTACTGCGCGCAATACCGAGGCGACCCCGCCATTGCAAGAGCTGCGCCAGGCGCAAGAGGCAATCGACGGCTGGTACGTCGAGTGGAGCGACCGGATCACCGAGGCCGCATTGGACGAGAAAGTCAGCTTTGCGTTCGTAGGCGGCGGCCAGGGAGCAATGACGCGCGGGGAAATGCTCTTGCACGTCGTCAACCACACGACGTATCACCGCGGGTTCGTTGCCGACCTCTTCTTTCAGATACCCGCTCGGCCGCCGACTACGGATTTGCCGGTGTTCCTCAGGGATGTACCGCAGGAGCCGGATTGATGCCGCAATCGGGCAGCAATGCGATGCAGCGATGGCTGCAGATTCTTGCGGTCTTCTGCGCGATCGTCATCTGGGCGATGATCCTGCACAAGGGATCTGCAGATGTATCGGCTCTTGCGCAGAAGCATTCCGGTGAAGAGTTCTGGATCGCCTTGGCGAAATACTTCCTGCGCAATCTCGGGGGCGGGTAGTCATTCATGCCGGCCGAAATCTTTTCCATGGACGTCGAGATGCTGGACAAGCTCAACAAGGGCTACGTCGACTCCGTGCAGAAATCCGACGTGCGCTGGTTCGACGAGCACCTGTCCGACGACTTTCTCAACAGCAACCCCGATGGCTCGATCGTCGATCGCGCCGGCTTTCTCGCGCAGATCGCCAAGCCCATGGCGCTCAAAGGCCTGCGGCCGGTCGACGTCAGGATCCGCATCCTGGGCGAAATCGCGATCATCCACGCCCGCACCACCTTCACCAAGCCCGGCGGCACGCCGGGCGCGGGACGCTACACCGACATCTGGCAGCGCCGGGTCGGCCGCTGGCTGTGCGTCGCCGCGCACGTCACGCGCGGCTGAGATTTTTCACCGAAGGAGAGACCGCCATGCCTACGTTCATCACACTCACCAGCTTCACCGACCAGGGCATCAAGAGCGTCAAGGAGAGCATCAAGCGCTCCGAAGCCGTCACCACTGCCGCGAAGAAATTCGGGGTCACCGTGAAGCAGCTCTACTGGACCATGGGCGCCTACGACATCGTCGGCGTGTTCGAGGCGCCCGACGGGCCGTCGATGTCCGCGTTTTCCCTCGCCATCGGCATGGCGGGGAACATCCGCGGGCAGACCCTGCGCGCCTTCGACAAGGAAGAGATGACCGGCATCCTGAAGAAGCTGGCTTGACACCCCAGCCCCTCGCCCCCTGGCACGCGCTCCTCGCGCCGCTGCCTGAGGACGCCGTGGTCAAGCGCCGTCCGGTGGCGCCGCCGGAGATCACGAGCAAGCCCGAAGGCGCCGCGATCGCGGGCTGGGAGCAGCTCACGGTCGAGCTCAGCGCGGCGGCCAGGGGCATGCGCCACCTGCTGGTGGTGCTCGACGCGCATGGCACGCCGATCAGCGCCAACGACATGGTGATGTACAGCGCGGAGCTGGGAGAGGACAACGCCTTCTTCCAGGAAAACGTCGGCGGCCGCCTGGAAGCCGACGGGACCTTTCGCGGCACGCGCTGGCGCACGCTCGGCGTGGAAGGACCGAAAGACGAGGAAGCGAGGATGGACGCCTCGCCGTCCCAGCCCAGCGCCGCGGAAGTCGAAGCGCTCAAAGCCCTGGTTGCGGAAATACTGCGGCGCTCTATCATTCGTTCACCATGAAACACAGCCTCGCGTCCCTCGCCGCCGCGCTGCTCCTCGCCGGCTGCGCCGCCATGGACAAGAACCAGTGCCAGTACGCCAACTGGTACGCCATCGGCCTGGAGGACGGCGGCCAGGGCAGGACGCTCGATCGCCTGGGCGAGCGCCGCCGCGCCTGCGCCGAGCACGGCGTGCAGCCCGACGGCGAGCGTTACGCCGCCGGGCGCAACGAGGGCCTGAAGAGTTTCTGCACCTACGACCGTGGCTATCGCCTCGGCGCCGCTGGCAACGCCTACTACGGCGTGTGCCCGGAGCCGGCGGCCTCCGACTTCGTTGCCGGCTACCGCCGCGGCAAGGAGATCCACGACCTGGGCAAGCGCCTCAATGAGGTGAACGCGGACATCAAGCAGACCAAGGCGGGATTGAGCGAGCCGGGCGTCAGCCCGCGCACACGCGGGCAGCTCGCCGAGCGCCTGGAAGACCTCTCGCGCGAAGCCGCGCAGCTCGAGCAGCAGCTCGCGCGCGCGCAGTCGCGCCGGTAGCATCGGACAAGGAGGAGATGATGCCGAGAGTTCTTGTCGCGGTGCTGGCGCTGGCCTGTGCCGCGCATGCGGCAGCGCAGGGCGGCTACCCGAATGCGCCGGTGAAACTGGTGGTCGGTTTCCCGCCCGGCGGTGCCAACGACATCCTCGGCCGCCTGGTGGGCGCGAAGCTCACCGAGGCCTGGGGACAGCCGGTGCTGGTCGAGAACAAGCCGGGCGCCAACGCCATCATCGCCACCGAGTTCGTGGCGAAGAGCGCGCCCGACGGCTATACGCTGCTGGTGGGCGCGAGCGGGGCCATGACCTTCAACCCCGGCCTTTACCAGAAGCTCAACTACGACCCGGTGCGCGACTTCGCGCCGGTGACGCTGCTCGGTTCCTTCCCGCTGGTGCTGGCGGTCAATTCCTCGCTGCCCGCGCAGTCGGTGAAGGAACTGATCGAGCATGCCAGGGGCGCGGGCGGCAAGCTCAACTACGCCGCCGGCTCCACGCCGTTCCAGCTCGCCGCGGAACTGTTCAAGATCCAGGCCGGCATCGCCATCACGCACATCCCGTACAAGGGCAGTGCGGCGGCGGTGGGCTCGGTGATGGCCAACGACACCCAGCTTACTTTCGTCGACGCGCCGCCGGTGATGGGCCAGATCCGCGGCGGCAAGCTGCGCGGCCTGGCAGTCACTTCGCGTACGCGCGCCGCGTCGCTGCCCGAGTTGCCGACCATGATCGAGGCGGGCATGGCGGACTTCGACGTGGTGCTGTGGACCAGCCTGTTCGCGCCGGCGGGCACGCCGCGCCCGGTGGTCGAACGCATCCAGCAGCAGGTGGCGAAAACGCTGCAGATGCCGGACGTACGCGAGCGCATGCTGGGGCTGGGCATCACGCCGGTGGGCAGTACGCCCGAAGAACTGGCGGTGATCCTGAAGGCCGACCTGGAAAAATGGACCCGCGTGGCGAAGAGCGCGGGCGTGAAGGCGGATTGAGGAGCGGCCCATGAAGGCAAAGACACTTGCGGCAGCGGCGGCATTGGCGTTCGCCGCCCTGGCGCAGGCGCAGGAACCCTATCCGTCCAAGCCGATCAAGCTGATCGTGCCGTTCACGCCGGGTACCGGCATGGACATCCTCGCGCGCACCCTCGGGCCGGGGCTTTCCGAACGCTGGAAGGTACCGGTGGTGGTGGAAAATCGCGCCGGCGCAAGCGGCAACATCGGCACCGAGGCGGTGGCCAGGTCGCCTGCCGACGGCTACACCGCGCTGGTCACCGCGAGCACGCTGGTGATGAACACCAGCCTGTTCAAGAGCATTCCGTACGACCCGGTGAAGGATTTCGCGCCGGTAGTGCTGCTCGCCGTGGGCAGCCTCGCGTTGGTGACGCATCCCTCGGTCGCCGCGAACAACGTGCAGGAACTGATCGCCCTTGCTCGCGCGAACCCGGGCCGGCTAGATTACGGCTCGCCTGGCAATGGCACACCGCACCACCTGGCGATGGAGCTGTTCAAGCAGCAGACCGGGACGCGCATGGTGCATATCCCCTACAAGGGCACCGCCCCGGCGACCCAGGACCTTCTCGGGGGACAGATCCAGCTGATGTTCCTCACCGTGCACGTCGTGCTGCCGCTGGTGCAGGCCGGCAGGCTGAAGATGCTCGCCGCCGGCGGCACCGAGCGCTCCAGCGCGGCGTCGCAGGTGCCGTCGCTCGCCGAGGCCTCCGGCATCCGCAACATCGACACCGACATCTGGTTCGCGGTTTACCTGCCGGCGGGCGCGCCGCAGGAAGCGGTGACGAAGATGAACGCGGAACTCAATGCGCTGCTCAAGGCGCCCGGCACGGCCGAAGCGCTTGCCAGGCAGGGCCTGCATGCGGTGGGCGGGCCGCCCGAGCGGCTCGCGCAAGTGACGCGCGCGGATGCGGAGCGCTGGGCACAAGTGGTGCGCGAGGCGGGCATCAAGCCCGACTGATGCAGGACGTCCTGGTCGTAGGCGGCGGCATCGGCGGGCTGACGCTCGCGCTCGAGCTGCGCCGCCGCAACATCCCCTGCCGCGTGTTCGAAGCGGTGCCGGCGATCAATGCGGTGGGAGTGGGCGTCAATCTGCTGCCGCACTCTACGAAGATCCTCTTCGAGCGTGGGCTCGAGCCTGCGCTCGCGCGCGCGGGGGTGGAGACTGCGGAATCGCGTTTCTACAACCGCTATGGCCAGCTGATCTACAAGGAACCGCTCGGCCGCCGCGCCGGCCTCGCCTGGCCGCAGTTTTCCATCCACCGGGCCGACCTGCAGCAGGCGCTGCTGCAGCGCGCCGGCAAGGTGGAGCTGGGCAAGCAATGTGCGGGCTTCGAGCAGGACGCGGACGGCGTGACGCTGCGCTTCGCCGATGGCTCGAGCGCGCGCGGGGCGGCCGCCATCGGCTGCGACGGCATCCATTCCGTTGTGCGCAGGCAGCTGTTCCCGCAGGACGGGCCGCCGCGCTACTCGGGCGTCAACATGTGGCGCGGCGTCACGCGCTGGCCGCGCTATCTCGACGGCGCCACCATGGTGCGCGCCGGCTGGCTGGCGACCGGCAAGATGGTGATCTATCCCATCCGCACGCACGCCGACGGCACGCAGCTCGTCAACTGGGTGTTCGAGATCGAGACGCCGAATTACCAGCAGTGGGACTGGAACCGCAAGGCGCGCGCAGAGGATTTCTTTGCGCATGTCGCGGACTGGAAGTTCGGCTGGCTGGACATCCCTGCGATGCTGCGCGCCGCCGAAATGGTGCTCGAGTACCCGATGGTGGACAAGGACCCGCTCGCGCGCTGGACGCACGGACGCGTCACGCTGCTGGGGGACGCTGCGCACCCGATGGTTCCGCGGGGTTCCAACGGGGCGGGGCAGGCGATCGTCGACGCGCATGCGCTGGCCGAAGAACTGGCGCAGGGCGACGCGCCGGTGGCATTGGCCGCCTACGAGGCGAGGCGCCTGGCGCCCACCTCGACCGTGGTGCTGGAGAACCGGCGCAACCCGCCCGATGCGATCCTGCGCGAAGTCTACGAGCGCACCGGGGACAAGCCGTTCGGGCGGGTGGACGAAGTGATCAGCCCGGCCGAACTGCGCGAGATCTCAGAGCGCTACCAGCGCGTGGCCGGGTATGATCGCGACACCCTGCAACCAAAGGAGGCGAAAGGATGAACAACCTGCAACCGTGGGGATTGTTGTTTGGGCGCCTGATGCTTGCCTACATCTTCGTAGTGGCCGGCTACGGCAAGATCGCCGGCTTCGCCGGCACCGCCAAGTTCATGGCGTCCAAGGGCATGCCGATGGTCGAACCGCTGCTGGTGGCCACCATCATCATCGAGCTGGTCGGCGGGCTGATGCTGGCGGTGGGCTGGAAGGCGCGCTGGGCGGCCTGGGCGATCTTCCTGTTCATCATTCCGACCACGATCATCTTTCACCCCGTCTGGTCGTCGCCGGGCGAGGCCATCCAGTTCAACAAGAACCTCGCGATCATGGGCGGCATGCT